>Ga0187810_10000391_pt1 | contig 17499 bp, 13 predicted proteins | sample NC_wetland_sal_i_9_FD_132963 | JGI IMG/M metagenome (GOLD analysis project Ga0187810, IMG submission 132963) | Wetland sediment microbial communities from Neuse River Estuary, North Carolina, USA - ASW_5 | ecosystem: Environmental > Aquatic > Freshwater > Wetlands > Sediment | place: USA: North...
CGTTTGGGCTCCCGTGGTCAGTTGTTAGCCTATATCACCCTGGTCATGCTTCCGGGCAGGTGGTGGGTGGGAGACCGCTCCGGGCAGGTGGTGGGACTGGAGGATGGCTCCAGGGCAGGTGATTGGATGGCGCAATGACCGGCGACGTGCGGGCGCGACTGGCGGACGCGCGGCTTTACCTGTGCACCGACGCCCGGCGTGCGCAGGGTGACCTGGCGCCGTTCCTTGACGCGGTGCTCGGCGCCGGGGTGGACATCGTCCAGCTCAGGGAGAAGGGCCTGGAGGCGGGCGAGGAACTCGCGCTGCTCGAGGTGTTCGCCGACGCGTGCCGGCGGCACGGCCGCCTGCTGGCGGTGAACGACCGGGCCGACGTGGCGCTCGCGGCCGGCGCCGACGTCCTCCACCTGGGCCAGGACGACCTGCCGGTCCCGGTGGCGCGGCAGATCCTCGGTCCGGGCCCGGTCATCGGCCGGAGCAGTCACAGCCCCGCCCAGGCCGACGCGGCCGCCCGTGAGCCAGGCGTGGACTATTTCTGCGCCGGGCCCGTGTGGACCACCCCCACCAAGCCGGGGCGCCCGGCGACCGGCACTGGCCTGCTGGCCCACGTCGCGACGGCTGCGCCGCGCCGCCCCTGGTTCGCGATCGGCGGGATCAGCCTGGCCCGGCTTGACGAGGTGCTCGCCGCCGGCGCGACGCGCGTGGTGGTGGTCCGCGCCATCACCGAAGCCGGCGACCCCGCCGCCGCGGCGCGGTCGTTCGCCCGCAGGCTGCGTATGCCACGATGAAAATATGCGGATCGCTGGGGTTGAATCGACTGACCTGTTCGTAGGGACCGCGCAGCGCCCGCTGCAGGTCGTGCGCGTCACGGTGGTGAATGACGGGCCCGCCATCGCACCCGACACGTCGGCCTTCGTGCACGTGCAAGGTCCCGGAGTGAGACACCAAAGTCCGTTCCGGATAAGCGGGATGAGCGAGGGGGACCAGGAGACCTTCGAGGTTCCCGTGGAATTCTCGGTCCCCTACCAGCCAGGGAGCACGCGGCGGGTCACGGTGACGGTCGAGTCCGAGTCGGGGCGCAGCCAGGCCGAGGCGGACATCACGGCCGCCGAGCCGGGCTGGACGATGTGGATGGTCAGCCACTTCCACTACGACCCGGTGTGGTGGAACACGCAGGGCCAGTTCACCGAGGCGAAGCTCAGCCTGCCCGACGAGAACGGCAACCTGCCCGACGTGAGATCCGCGTTCGATCTGGTCGGGGCGCACCTGGACAAGGCCAGGAAGGACAGCGATTACAAGTTCGTGCTGGCCGAGATCGACTACCTCAAGCCCTACTTCGACGCGTACCCGCAGGACCGGCAGGAGCTGCGCCGGCTGATGGCCGAGGGCCGGGTGGAGATCGTCGGCGGCAACTACAACGAGCCGAGCACCACCCTGATCTGCGCCGAGGCCATGATCCGCAACGCCGTCGCCGGGATCGGGTTCCAGCGGGACGTGTTCGGCGGCGACCCGAAGACGTCGTGGATGGTCGACGTGTTCGGGCACGACCCGGGGTATCCGGGCCTGATGGCCGCGGCGGGGCTGACCTCCTCGGCCTGGGCCAGGGGGCCGTTCCATCAGTGGGGCCCGCGCGGGGTCGACGGGGGCGGAATCCGGCGGATGCAGTTCAGGACCGAGTTCGAGTGGATCTCGCCGGACGGCGGGAGCCTGCTCACGCACTACATGGCGCACCACTACGGCGCGGGCTGGCGGCTGAACTCGCTGCCGGACCTGCAGGCGGCCGAGCGCGAGGCCTACGGGCAGTTCAGCGCCCTGGCGCAGGTCGCCGCCACGCGCAACGTCATGCTGCCGGTCGGCGTGGACCACGTCATCCCGGCGCGCTGGGTGACGGACGTCCACCGGAGCTGGAACGCCAGGTACGTGTGGCCCCGGTTCACCACGGCCGTGCCCAGCGAGTTCTTCGCCGCCGTCCGCGCCGAGGCGGGCCTGCCGGGCCGCGCGGGGCCGTGGATCACCCCGCAGTCCAGGGACATGAACCCGGTGTACACCGGCAAGGACGTGTCCTACATCGACGGCAAGCAGGGCCAGCGGGCCATCGAGACCGCCGTCCTCGAGGCCGAGCGGCTGGCCACCCTGGCCTGGCTGGCCGGGGCTCCGTACCCGCACGCGGCGCTGGACAAGGCGTGGCGCCTGCTCGCCTACGGCGCCCATCACGACGGCATCACCGGGGTCGAGTCCGACCAGGTGTACCTGGACCTGCTGAGTGGCTGGCGCGAGGCCTGGGACCTCGGCTCTTCCGCGCGGCGCGACGCCGCGCGCTACGTGGCCGGTCCGGACCAGGGCACCGTCAGCGTCTGCAACGGCCTGGCCCGGCCGCGGACCGGGGTGGCGCGGATCACGCTGGAGGTGCCGGACGACGGGACGCGGTGGCTTGAGCTGAGGGACGAGACTGGACAACAGCTGCCGTCGCTGGCCGAAGGGATCCGCCGCCGGCCGGACGGGTCGCTGGCGGAAGTGACCCTCACCTTCCTGGCCAGGGACGTGCCCGCGCTCGGGTTCCGGTCCTACGCCCTGCACCCCGCCGATCCCGGCCAGGAGACCGGCTGGCTGGACGTCACCGCCGAGCAGGGGACCACGATCGAGAACGACGCGTACGTGGTCACCGCCGATCCGGCCCGCGGCGGCACGGTCACCGTCCTGGACCAGCGCACCGGCGCGAGCCTGCTGACCGGGCCGGGCAACGAACTGGTGCTGCAGGACGAGTACGCGCAGCATCCCAAGCACAACGAGGGGCCATGGCACCTGTCGCCGAAGGGCCCCGGGCAGGGATCGGCGTCCGGGCCGGCCCAGGTGCGCGCGGAGCGCTGCGCGATCGGCTCACGGCTGGTGGTCTCGGGCACACTCGGCGCGCTCGAGGTCACGCAGGAGATCCTGCTGTGGGATGACGCGGACCGGGTCGAGTTCCGTACCCACATCGACGGGTTCGACGGGCATGACCAGCTCCTCCGCGTCCGCTTCCCCGCCGACGTCCCCGGCGGGCTGCCGGTGTACCAGGCCGCGACCGCCGTGATCGGCCGGTCGTTCGGGGTGGTGGACGTGGATTCGGCCGACCACTGGTGGACGCGTGACTGCGCCGCCCAGCAGTGGTTCGGCCTCAGCTCGGTGGCGCGGGTCCGCACCAGCGGCCCCGCCGGGCTGACCGAGGCGATCGGCATCGCCGAGGTCGTCTGTCCGGACGACCCGGACGGGTTGCGCGGCGAGGTGCGTGACCTGGTGGCCGCGCTGGCCTCCACCGGGGTGACCGCGACGGTCAGCGAGGCCGACGGGCCCAGGTACGGGGCGATCGACGCGGACTCCAACGTGCCCGACGTCAGGATCGCCGTCGGCGGGCCCGAGGCGAACGCGTTCACCGCCGAGGTGCTGTCGGGTGCCGGGCCGGCCTACGCGAAGGAGCTGGGGGCGAGGCTGTCCGCGAGTTCGGGCGGCGGGATGGCCCGGCTGTGGGTGCCGGCCGGGCGAGGCCGGGACGATGCCTTCGGGCCGGATCCCGACCTGCGCGGGGCGACCGACCTGCCGGTGCTGATCGTGGCGGGCAGCGATCCCGGCGAGCTGGCCGCGGCGGTCACGGACCTGGCCGGGGACCTGGCGGACGCCCTGGTCGATGCGGGTGATCAGGTCGAGGTCGAGGAGGGTGACGGGGCCGGACCGGCTGTAGCGCCGGCGCCGCTGGCCGACCGGTCGGTCGCCATCCTGAACCGGGGCACGCCCGGCTGCGTGGTCACGCCCGACGGCACGCTGCACATGTCGCTGATGCGCTCCTGCAGCGCGTGGCCGTCCGGGATATGGATCGACGGCGACCGCCGGACCGCGCCAGACGGCAGCAGCTTCGCCTGGCAGCACTGGAGTCACACGTTCGAGTACGCGCTGGCCTCGGGCGCGGGCGACTGGCGGGCCGCCGGCTTTGCCGCCGCCGCCGAGGACTACAACCACGACCTGATCGCGGTCGCTGGCCATCCACAGCCGGCGGCCGGCGGCGGTTCGGGGCCGGAGGGCGGCGGCGGTTCGGGGCCGGAGGGCGGTTCGCCGCTGGCCGCCGACACCGACCTGCTGACGGTAGAACCGGACACGGTCACGCTCAGCGCGCTGAAGCCGCGGGGCAACCCGCTGGCCTCGGGCCGGATCCCGAACGCGGGTGACGCGGCGGTCGCCATCCGCCTGCGGGAGACGAGCGGCCGGGCGACCACCGCGCGGGTGCGGCTCGCCAGCGGGGTCGCCGGGGTCCCCGAGGCGTTCCTCACCGACCTGCTCGAGGACTCGGACGGAGCGCCCCTGCCGGTCCGTGACCCCGGGGACGGCAGCATCAATGTCGACATGCCGGCTTTCGGGACCGTGACCCTCGTGGCGCGGACGAGCCCGCGCTCGCGCGCGGACGGCGGGCCGGTCCCGCCGTCCGCGGAACCGGTCGAGCCGATCTACGCCCGCTACTGGCTGCACGGGAAGGGCCCGGCGCCGGCCGGGAACGTCCCGGTCGCGGCTCACTTCTCCCCCACCCGGGTGGCCCTGGCGGACGCGGGCGACACCGCCACGCTGATGCTGACCGTGGGCTGCGGGGCCGAGCCGGCGGCCGGGACGGTGGAGCTGGTCACGCCCGCCGAGCTCACGGTCAGCACCGAGCAGGATCTCCGGTACGAGCTGGCGCCCGGCGCGTACAAGGCCTGGGAGCTGACCGTGCGAGCCGCAAAGGGTACCGGGGCGGGACGCTATTTCGCCGCGGCGCGGATCCGCGACGGGCTCGGCCATCTCCTGGAGGACACGGCCATGGTCGCGGTCGGCGAGCGCCGCTGGCCCGACCCGGCCCTGCCTCCCGAAGAGGCGCTCGAGGTGATGCAGGCCGACTACGCCGCGATGGCGGGCGAGGTAGACGTGGCCGTGCTGACCCCCGAGGTGCACGTGGCCCCGGGCGGGCGCGGCGAGATAGTGGTCAACATCACCAGCAGGCTGGCCTCGGAGTTGCACGGCGAGGCCCAGGTCATCTCGGCGTTCGGCACGTGGGACGCGCTCGGCCCGGCCACGCAAGGGTTCAGCGTGACGCCGCATGCGACCACGGCGGTGCGCTTCGGCCTCCGGCTGCCAGCGACGGCGCGTCCGGGCGCCCACTGGTGGGCGCTGGTCAAAGTGATGTATTACGGGCGAGTCCGGTACACACCGGCCGTCCCGGTCTTCGTCCGCGCCGAATAGTGACCCCTAAGCTGCGGGCGAACAGGGTAGGTTTGTTGTCGGCTTTATTAAGCATTTCAACAGTGCGAACCCAGAGGAGCCATGCAGCCGGTCACCGCTCTGCTCAGCGGTAACTTGCCCGCGGAGCCGAATAGCTTCATCGGGCGCGAGCGGGACCTCGTGGAGCTGGCCAGGCTCCTCGGCGAGGTACGCGTGCTGACGCTGAGCGGCCCCGGCGGCATCGGCAAGACCCGGCTCGCGGTCCGGCTCGCGCGGGACGTGACCGACCAGGCGGGCGCCGGCGACGGGCTCGAGCTTGACGAGGCGTGGCTGGTCGAGCTGGCCGACTGGCACGGCCCGACCGCCGACCGGGTCGCCGCCACGCTCGGCGTGCGCGAGGAGCAGGGCGTGCCGCTGGCTCACACGCTGGCCGAGGCCCTGCGGTCACGGCACCTGCTGCTCGTGCTCGATACCTGTGAGCACCAGGTCAGCGACTGCGCGACCCTCGTGCAGCTGCTCCTGGCCAGGTGCCCGTGGCTGCGGATCATCGCTACCAGCCGCGAGCCGCTCCGGGTCCGCGGCGAGACGGTCTGGCGGGTGCCTCCGCTCGACCTGCCGCCGGAAGGCGCCCGCACCACGGACGTGAAGGCGCACGAGGCCGTCCGCCTGTTCACGGCGCGGGCGGCGGGCGCCAGGCCCGGCTTCATCCTGACCGAGGAGAACGCGGCGCCGGTGGCCCGGTTGTGCCGGACGCTGGACGGCATCCCGCTGGGCATCGAGCTATCGGCGGCCCGCGTTCGCGCGCTGTCGGTCGAGCAGATCGCCGACCGGCTCCGTGACCGGTTCCAGCTGCTGGATTCGGGCGACAGGACGGCTCCGCCCCGGCAGCAGACGCTGCGGGCCACCGTCGACTGGAGCTACGAGCTGCTCGACGGCCCCGAGCAGACGCTGCTGCGCCGGCTGGCGGTGTTCTCCGGCTGGAACCTGGACATGGCCGAGCAGGTGTGCTCCGACGACATCATCCCGGCCGACGCGGTGCTCGGGCTCCTCATCTCGCTGATCGACAAGTCGCTGGTGGTCCTGGACGGCGAGGCGGCCGGGGACGCCAGGTACCGGCTGCTGGACACGATCAGGGAGTACGCGGCCGAGCGGCTCGCCGCCGCAGGCGAGCAGGACACGCTCGCCATCCGCCACCGCGACTACGTTCTGGCCCTGGTCGAGGACACGGCCGGCCGGATGTTCCGCCGCGGTAAACCACCCTGGCCGGTCCGCCTGGCCATCTTCCGCCGCGGCCTCGCCGAGTACGGCAACTTCCGGCTCGCGCTGGCCACGTCCCTGGCGCACGGCCACATCGAGGAGGGCCTGCGGCTCTGCGCCGGGCTGCGGTACATCTGGGTCCCGCACGGCGACCAGCGCGAGGCCGCCTCGTGGTTCGACCGGTTCCTGGCCGCCGACGGCGACCACGTTTCTCCCGGGGTGCGGGGACGGGCGCTGGCCGGCCGCGCGGACATCGCGTTCGACCTGCAGGAGTACGACGTCCTGCTGCGCAGCGCGCAACAGGGTCTTGAGCTGATCCGGGCCAGCGGTGATGACTTCGCGGTCCCGACCGCGCTGCGAACCCTCGGCCAGGCCGCGTTGCGGGCGGGCCGGGTGAGTGACGCCACCGCGCTCATCGACGAGGCCGTCGCCGCGGCCGAGGCCGCCGACAACGACTGGGAGACCGGGATCGCCCTGGCCGCCAGGGCCGCGATCGCGGTCCGCCAGGGCAAGCTGAAGGCGGCGCAGCGGTCCTACGAGGCCGCCCTCGAGGTGCTCAGCGATAACGTCCGCTGGGGCGTCGCCCAGGTCCAGTACGGGCTGGGCACCGTCGCACGGGCCCGCGGCGACGCCGATATGGCGGTCCAGCACTACGAGGACGCCGCGGAGATCTTCCGCGAGCTGGACGCCGAGCCAGAAATAGCCCGCTGCCTGGCCGGGGTCGGCTGGACCGCGCTGAGCCGCGGTGACCTTGACCTAGCCGAGAACCGGCTGGCCGAGGCGCTGCGGCTGAACCAGGCCGCCGGCCAGCGGCTCGGCATCGCCCGTGGCCTTGAGGCGTTCGCGGCGCTGGCGGCCGCCCGGCAGCAGCCGGAGCGGGCGGCCCGCCTGGCCGGAGCCGCCTGCCAGCTGCGCGAGTCCCTGGGACACCCGGCCGGCCTCGGCTCGCGGGTCGACGAGGTGCTGGAGCTAGCCCGCGGCCGGCTCGGCGCGGCGGCCGCTGCCGCCCTGTTCGCGGCCGGGCGCGAGATGACCGCCGAGCAGGCCGCCGCCTACGCGCTCGCGCCGCAGGCCAACCGGCCCGGCCACCCGCTCGCGGCGCCGTCCGGGCCCGCCGGGCTTGCCGGGCTAGCCGAGCCGGGCGAGCCCGCGTGGACCGACCCGGCCTTGCTGGCCGCCGCACTCTCGCCGCGTCACGCCGCGGACGGGCGACTGACCCGGGGTGCCTCGCCGCTTACCCCGCGCGAATACGAGATCGTGCTCCTCATCGCCCGGGGCCTGTCGAACAAGGAGATCGCCGACGAACTGGTGATCAGCCCCGCCACCGCGGCGCGCCACGTGGCGAACATCCTCGGCAAGCTCGGCTTCAGCAAGCGTGCACAAGTCGCCTCATGGGCCGCGCGCCACGAGCCGCCCCGCTCGTCCTGAATGGATAGTCCAGCGCCAGAAGATGCACACCGGAATGCACAGTTCGGCGCATGTGTACATGACCCCCTAGCGCATAGCGTTCAGACGTCGCTCACGCATGGCGGCGTTTGGGTCCCGAGCCCGGCGCCACGCTGGTTCCCAAGGGGGGGTGGGAGCCCGCACTTGCCACGGCGGCCGGGCGGGTCCCGGCTCCAAGCCGGGACCCGTCCGTCATGCACTCAGGCGGGAGGTTCTGGTGGAGTTCGGCGTCAGTGCCGCGGCGAGCATCGAGGCGGAATCACCTGGCCCGAGCGCGGACGGGTCGCACCGGGCGATTACCGGCCACATCCTCCGGCTGGCTGACGGGGCCGGGTACGGGGCCGCCCTCATCGACGCCGCCGACGGCAGCCTGACCACCTGGCCGCAGTTCGCGCACACGGTGCGCGCAGCCGCTCAGGGGCTCGCCAAGCGCGGCCTGCAGGACGACGATACCGTCGGCGTCTTCGTCGCGGACGCGGCGAGCCACGCGGTGGCGGTCCACGCCGTGCGCGCGGCCGGGGCCGCCGCCTGGCCGCTTCGCCCCGCGGCGACCACCGGGGACATCGCCGCCCAGCTCAACGCCTGCCGGGCCAGGCTGCTGATCACCTCGGCCCCGCTAGCCGAACTCGCCATCGAGGCCGCCGAGCGCAGCTGGGTGCGCCAGATCTTCGCGTTCGGCGAGGCCCCGGCGACGACCCCGTTCGACGCCCTGCTCGACGCCGCGGAACCCGATCGGCGGCGGGAGAACGGCCACGCCTACCCGCTCTCCGACCTGGCCGGGCTCACCCTGGCCGGAGGGCCGCGCCTGACCCGCTGGGACGTGGTGGTGGCCGGGCCGCCGTCCGGCGAACCCGACGCCTACACGCTGCTGCTCGACCTGGCCCTCATCGCCGGGGCCACCATCGTGGCGGCACCGGCGGACCAGATCACGGACGCGATCGCCGTCTACCACGGCACCGCCGCCATCGCGCCCTGCGACGTTGACGTCGAGGGCCTGCCCGCGGGCCGGGTCTTCCGGGTCAGCTAGGGCTCGCAGATCCCGCGGGCCGGGCTCACAGGTCAGGCGGACGGTTCTCGTACGGGGTGCTGAGCACCACCGTGGTGCGGGTGGAGACCCCGCCCAGGGTGCGGATCTGGTTCAGCAGTTCCTCGAGCGCGAACGGCGAGCGGACCCGCACCTTCAGGATGTAATTCTCGTCGCCCGCCACGCTGTGGCAGGCCTCGATCGCGGCCAGGTGCTCAAGGCGCTGCGGCAGGTCATCGGGCGCGGCGGCGTCAAACGGCTTGATGGAAACGAAGGCCGTCAGCGGGAGGCCGACGTCCTCGGGGTCGAAGATCGCGACATAGCCCTTGATCACGCCGTCCTGCTCGAGCCTGCGCACGCGCTGATGCACGGCCGACACCGAGAGCCCGGCCTGCCTGGCCAGCTCGGTGAAGCTCATCCGACCGTTGCGTGCGAGCAGCGACACGATCTTGCGGTCAATGTCTTCCACGTGGTCACGTTAGCGCAGCCTGAGGCCGCCGGGGCCGTAGCAGCCGCCCGACCGTGCGAGACTGTAAGGATGCAGCGGAACCCGGAGGAACTCTACGAACTTGGTCCCGCCGCGCCCGGCATCGCGAACGCGCCGATGCTGCATTACCTCGAGGGCTTCATCGACGCGGGCAACGCGGGCCGCCTGCTCGCCGAGCACGTGCTCAACAGCTTCCCGCACGAGACGGTAGCGCGGTTCGATACCGACCGGCTCATCGACTACCGGTCCCGGCGCCCGCTGATGACCTACGACAACAGCCGCTGGGAAAGCTACGAGGTTCCGGAGCTGGCCCTGCACCTGCTGCAGGACACGGCCGGGCGGCCCTTCCTGCTGCTGACGGGCCCGGAGCCCGATCACGAGTGGACGCTGTTCACCGAGGCCATGCTCGGCCTGTGCGCGCGGCTGGAAACCGGCCCGGCGATCAGCTTCCTCGGCATCCCGGCCGGGATGCCGCACACGCGCCCGCTCGGGGTGATCGCGCACGCGACGCGCGAGGGCCTGGTCGCCGGCCATCAGCGGCTGCCCAGCCGCATCCAGGTGCCCGGCAGCGCACCGGCCCTGCTGGAGCTGCGGTTCGGCGAGGCCGGCCGGGACGCGCTGGGCTTCGCCGTGCAGGTGCCGCACTACCTGGCGCAGACCCTCTACCCTCCGGCGGCGCTGGCCCTGCTCGACTCGGTGATCAAGACGACGGGCCTGGAGATCCCCGATGCCGAACTCCGCGAGGCAGCGGACCGGATCAACGAGGCCATCGAGCGCCAGGTCGGCGAGTCCGCGGAAGTCGCCGAGCTGGTCCGCGCGCTCGAGCAGCAATACGACACCGTCGCCGAGGCCATCCAGGCCCAGGACGCCTTCAGCGGCGACGCCGACCTGGGCGCGGGCTTGCTGGCGGAGGGCGAGACGATGCCCACCGCCGATGAGATAGCGGCCCAGTTCGAGCGGTTCCTGGCCGAGAATCAGGGGCGCATCGACCCGCCGGGATCCCCCGGCTCCCCCGAACGGTAATCCTGGCCGCAGTACCCTCAGGCCGGGTCCCCGCCCCTCCGGTCTCGATATCCCCACTGGCCCCACCGGTATCCAGCCGCAATCAATGGACGCGCACCGTATCTGGCCTTTCCGATATTTCTTTACCATGGCCCCACATTCATAGAGGTCTGGGTAAAGAGCGAATAAAGCATAGATAAACAAATATGCCAACTATTGAGACAATTAGTGAACAATGCCTACCATCGGTGTACGGGCGGCCAACCAGGGCCGCCCTCTGCGCGAGAGGGGCAGTAATGCCACGTATCCGCAACTTCCTGCTTTACCCCGTCATGGCCCTGCTTGCCGCGCTCGGCCTGATGCTGGGCCTTGGCTCGGCAGGCGGCGCCAGTACCGCCAGTGCTTCCCAGGCACCCGGCGGGGCCGCGGCGGCCCGCGCCGCGATAAGCACGCTCAGGCTGCTCAAAATCGGTCATCACTCCCCCAACCTGCGAGTACCCGCGGCCCCGCAAGAGATCAACGGCGTGAGCCAGGTGGAAAGCACGAACTGGTCCGGTTATGCGGACACGGGTACCGGGTTCAGCCAGGCGGCGGGCAGTTGGACGGAACCGTCGGCCAGCTGCAGTCGGCATACGACGTCGTACGCCGCGTTCTGGGTCGGCATCGATGGCTACAGCAGCAGCACGGTGGAGCAAGACGGCACGATCATCGAGTGTCTCCGGGGCCAGGCTTACCAGTACTCGTGGTGGGAGATGTACCCGACCAACGACATCCAGGTAGTCGGCTCGTCCGTCGCCGCAGGCGACAGCATCACCGCGTCGGTGGTCAGGAGCGGCACCGGCTACACGCTCGCGGTCACGGATTCCACTCACCCGGCCAACAGCTTCTCCACGAACCAGAGCTGCTCTAACTGCGCGAACAGCAGCGCCGAGTGGATCGCGGAAGCGCCGAGCGGCTCTAGCGGCATCCTTCCGCTGGCCGATTTCGGCAGCTGGACGGAGTCAGGCGCGACCGTGACCGAGGGCTCGACCAAGGGCGTGATCTCGTCGTTCACCGACGACGAGATCACCATGATTGACTCGTCCGGCCTGGTCAAGGCCCAGCCCAGTGCGCTCAACGGCGGCGGCAACGGGTTTAGCGCCACCTGGGAACGCAGCAATTAGGAGTATCGGCTCGGCAAGATCCTGAACGACGCCTTCGGCCGGCGGAAGCGGCCTCCTGCGGGCAGCTGTCTCCGCCGGCCCAGGGCAGGGGATTTGTACAAGGGGGTGGTATGTGCCAAGGGCATCGATATGCCGATGTCAGGCGGCTGCTTATCCGCGCCGCGTTATCCCCGCAACCTCCCATGTCCGGGCCAGAGCACTGCCATACAAAGCCACCATGACCAGGATCAGGGCATGTTGCAGCGTGCCACTCCGGGTGTCCGCCAGGAGCGCTACCGCGAGGCCGAACTGCACTGAGTAGGCCCCTACCGAAATACACGCGAAGGCGATGTTGAGCTCTCTGGTCCGAACGTCGCGGGAGAAATTTCCAGCCCGCTTGGCCCTTGGTACCAGCCCTCTGGTGGCCAGCAGGCCCACGGCTGCCATCGCGAGGCTTGATACCCCGAAGGCGACCGAACCCCCGGTCAAGGCCACGATCGAGACGATGAAGATGTCTACCAGGGCCACAAACGCGCTCCCGGCCAGCACGGTCCGCAGCTCCCGGGTCGTGACGTTCGCGTCATCCGCGTTGACGACCGTTACGGCGACGACCAGCAGCCCCAAGATGGCAGCGGACGCGCCCGCGCTTGCGACGAAGAAGTCCCCATAGTGGCCCACCACGACGCCACCTTATCGAGCATCGGTTGACCGCCGGCGCTAGCCGATGACGATGAGCTCTCGCGGGGCGTGGTTGAGCCGCTCGCAGCCGTCAGCGGTGCAGACCACGATGTCCTCGATCCGCGCGCCGTGCGGACCTGGGTAGATGCCTGGTTCCACCGAGAACGCCATCCCCGGCTCGAGCAGCTCGCGGTTGCCCGTCACGATGTACGGATCCTCGTGGCTCTCCAGCCCGATCCCGTGGCCGGTGCGGTGGAAGAACGCCTCACCGTACCCGGCCGAGGTGATCGGCTTGCGCGCCGCCGCGTCGACGGATTCGGCCGTGACCCCCGGCCGCACGGCCTGGCATGCGGCCTCCTGGGCGTCGCGCAGGACCTTGTAGTACGCGGCGAACTCCTCGGGCGGCTCGCCGATCGCGTATGTCCTGGTGCTGTCCGAGCAGTACCCCGAGGGCATGGCGCCGCCGATGTCCACCACCACGACGTCGCCCACCTCCATGACCCGGTCGGACACCTCGTGATGAGGGCTCGCGGCGTTGGGGCCGGAGCCGACGATCACGAAGTCCACGGTGGCGTGCCCCTCGGCCAGGATGGCCTCGGCGATGACCGAGCCGACCTCCCGCTCGGTCAGCCCGGGCCGCAGCCATTCCGGGACCCGCGCGTGCACGCGGTCGATCGCGGCGCCGGCCTCCCGGAGGGCCGCGACCTCGGCGGGGGTCTTCCTGATCCGCAGCGGGCGCAGCGCGCCGGAGGCCAGCGCCAGGCGGGCGGCGGGCAGCACGTCGCGGAACTGCAGGACGAACAGGGCCCACATCCGGTCGGACAGGCCGACCGTCTCGACCTCCCCGAGGCGGGCCGCGACCATGCGGTACGGATCGGCGGTCTCCTCCCAGGGCACGAACTCCAGGCCGAGGGACCCGGCCGGCGACGCCTGCGCCGCGGCCAGCTCCAGGCGCGGCACGAACAGCGCCGGGTCGCCGCGGGCCGGGACCGCCAGGCAGGTCAGCCGTTCCAGCTGCTTGGCGTCGTAGCCGGTCACGTACCTCAGGTCCGGGCCCGGAGTCAGCAGCACGGCGTCCAGCCCGGCCGCGCGGGCGGACTCGCGCACGAGGTCAAGCCGGTCTGCAGGGAAGAGATCACCAGTCACGAGATAGATGCTAGGCCCGCGTCACGGCGGTGATGAACTGCGGGAGCGAAGAGCCCAATCCCCACCGATCGCCAAGCTCCTTCAGGCGGGCGGCGTCGGGCGGCACGGCCGGGAGCTGCCCGTCGACGGTGGGCAGCGGGGCGTCGTCGACCACCCGGACGACCGACAGCGCGATGTCCAGGTAACCCCTGGCCCGCTCGAGCTTCTCCCTCGTCCCGCGGGGGAACCCGCCGTGCCCCAGGTCCAGGGCCCGGCTGATGCCCTCGATGCTGCCGAACGTCCTGATCAGCGCCGCCGCGGTCTTCTCCCCCACGCCCGGTATGCCGGGCAGCCCGTCGCTCGGGTCCCCGCGCAGCGCCGCGAAGTCGGCGTAGGCCCGCCCGGGGATGTCGTACTTAGCGGTCACCGCCGCCTCGTCGATCACGTCCGGCCTCAGCAGGCCCTTCTGGGTGTAGATGATCCGGACGCCCCGTGCGTCGTCGACGAGCTGGAACAGGTCCCGATCCCCGGTGACGACGTCCACCGGATCGGCCGAACGCGCGGCCAAAGTCGCGATCACGTCATCGGCCTCGAAGCCGGGATGCCCGATAGCCGCCAGCCCCGACGCGTACAGCAACTCCTCGATCACCGGTATCTGGACCAGGAGCCCGGGCGGTATCTCTTCCGACACGCCGTCCGCGGACAGGCGGTGAGCCTTGTAGGAGGGGACGGCCGCGACCCGGAAGGCCGGCCGCCAGTCCGCGTCCAGGCAGGCGACGAACCGCGTGGGCCGCCGGGACCTGACCAGCCGGCCGATGGCGTCGAGCAGGCCGCGGATCGCGTTCACCGGCGTCCCGTCGGGCGCGCGGACCGTATCAGGCACCCCGAAGAACGTCCGGAAATACAGCGACGCGGTATCGAGCAGCATGAGCGATCCCACGTCGCCATCCTGCCCCAGGGGGGTAACGGGAGGGCGGGCAGCCCCCCCGTGCGCGGGGGGCTCCCGGGGGGTCGCCCCCCCGGGCATCACAGCAGGATGATCGCCCCGCGGACGATCGTGATGCGCTTCTTCGGCAGCGGCGCGGGGGCCGGGCCGCCGACCACGGTGCCGTTGGTGATCCTGAACCTGCTCCCGTGGCACGGGCAGTCGATCGTGCCGTCGGCGACCTGGTTGAGCAGGCACCCCACGTGGGTGCAGACGGCGCTGAAGGCCCGGTACTTGCCAGGCGCCGGCTGAGTCACCACGACTCGTTCGGCGTCAAAGATTTGGCCGCCGCCGACCGGAATCTCGCGTGCGGCGCCGAGCACGACGCCGGTCACCTTCGTGCGGCGATCCTTCCCCCGGGCGGTCTGGGTGGGGCGGGGCGCCGGCGGGGCGGCCGGCAGCGTCATCGAGGACGGAGTCGGGCCGGGTCGCGGTGGCAGGATTCCCGCTTCGTCGGCCCCGTAGGGAACGGCTGCGGTGCTGCACCCCGCCAGCGCTCCGCCCAGCCCGGCCAGGCTCGCCCCGAGCAGCACGCCGCGCCTCGTCGGGCGCCGGCCGTCCCTGGCTTGCGCAGTCATGGGCCCTTTGTACGGGACGGCGGCCCGGACACGCCCGGCGTCGGCGGCTCCGTAAGAGTGCGGTAACACCAGCCGGCCGGGGCCCGGTGGCACTCGCCGGCCTTAACGCCGCCCTGATCGGTGCGGATATCGTCAGATCGTGACGGGAACCGACCGGCACTCGCACGGCTCCGCCTCCGGTGCGGACGCCCGGTGGCTGTCGGCCGCCCTCGCGCTGATCCTGGCCTTCATGGCCGGGGAGGTCGTGGCGGGCCTGACCGCGCACTCGCTCGCGCTGATCTCCGACGCCGCGCACATGGTGACCGACGCCGCGTCCATCGCGCTGGTGCTGATCACGGCGCGGCTGGCCGCCCGCCCGCCCGCCGGCGGGTACACCTACGGCCTCAAGCGCACCGAGATCATGTCCGCCCAGGCCAACGGGATCACGCTGGTCCTGCTCGCGGCCTGGCTCGCCTACACGGCGATCCGGCGCCTGGTCAGTCCGCCGGCCGTGACCGGCGGCACCGTCCTGGGCGTCGCGCTGGCCGGCGTGGTCGTGAACCTCGCCGCGGCGTGGCTGATCGCCCGGGCCGGGGCGCACGGCCAGAGCCTCAACCTCAAGGGGGCGTTCCGGCACATCGTCACGGACCTGTACGCGTTCATCGCGACCGCGGCGGCCGGGCTGATCATCCTGCTCACCGGGTTCGCCCGGGCCGACGCGATCGCCACGCTGATCGTGGTGGTGCTGATGGTGTACGCGGGTTCAGGGCTGATCAGGGAGTCGGGGCGGATCTTCCTCGAGGCCGCGCCCGCGGGCCTGTCGCCCGCCTCCGTCGGCGCCGCGATGGCCGACCGCCCGCACGTCGCCGAGGTCCATGACCTGCACATCTGGGAGATCACCTCGGGCCTGCCCGCGGCCTCGGCCCACGTGCTCGTCGCGCCGGGCGAGGACTGCCACGCGGTCCGCGCCGACCTCGAGGCCTTCCTGAGCAGGGAATACGGCATCACCCACGCCACCTTGCAGGTCGACCACGCGGACGCCCCCGTCCCAGAGCCACACTGCGACGACGCGCACGGCCCGGCGTACCGTCCCGCCGATTCCTAACTGATCGCCTGAGAGAACCTTTATCCCGAACGAGCTTGCGATCGAGTCCCCTGACCTGCCCCGCCCGGATCGCAGGCGCTCGTCAGCCGCCGATGGCGGACATGGGCCGGTCAGGCTGCAGGAAGGACGGATCGTTGATGCCGTGGCCCGGGAGCTTCCCCGCGACCGCGCGCCGCCACCGGTCCGCCAGCTCGGCGTCGGTCGCGCCGGCCCGCAGCGGGCCGCGCAGGTCGCTTTCCGTCCGGGCGAACAGGCAGTTCCGCACCTGGCCGTCGGCGGTCAGGCGGACCCGGTCGCAGTTCCCGCAGAACGGCCGGGTGACGGACGCGATCACGCCGACCCGGGCCGGGCCGCCGTCGACCAGGAATGTCTCGGCGGGCGCCGATCCGCGCCCGGCCGGGTCGTCCGGGGTGAGCGTGAACTCCCCTTCCAGGGCGGCGAAGATCTCATCCGCCGTTACCATCTCGGCGCGCTTCCACCCGTGCTGCGCGTCCAGCGGCATCTGCTCGATGAAGCGCAGTTCGTAGCCGTGATCCAGGCAGAACCGCAGCAGCGGCACGGCCTCGTCGTCGTTGAGGTCGCGCATCAGCACGGCGTTGACCTTGACCGGGACGAGCCCGGCCGCGGCGGCGGCGGCCAGCCCGTCCAGCACGTCCGGCAGCCTGTCCCTGCGCGCCAGCTTGCGGAAGGTCTCCGGCCGCAGCGTGTCCAGCGACACGTTGATCCGGTCGAGGCCTGCTTCGTGCAGCGCTCCGGCGGTGCGCGCGAGCCCGATCGCGTTGGTGGTGAGCGAGATCTCCGGGCGCGGGCGCAGTTCGGCGGTCCGCGCGACGATGCCGACCAGGCCCCGGCGCAGCAGCGGCTCGCCGCCGGTGAACCTGACCTCGCGGACGCCGAGCAGCTCGACCGCGACCCCGATCAGCCGCACCACCTCGTCGTCGGTGAGCAGCTCGGGAGAGGGCAGCCAGTCCAGCCCCTCGGGCGGCATGCAGTACGCGCACCGTAGGTTGCACCTGTCGGTGAGCGATACGCGCAGGTCAGTAGCGACCCGCCCGAAGGAGTCGGTCAGCACCGTCTAAGACTATGCCCACGTTTGCGTGCTGGCTGTGGATCATCGCCGGACCGCGCCGTACGCTCGTTCGGCCTGGATCCGGACGACGAGCCGCCGGTCGCGCACCATGGCGGCGCGGTAGTCGTCCCAGTCCGGGTGCTCGCCCTGGACCGAGCGGTACAGGTCGATGAGTTCCTCGACCGCCGCGTCGTGCGGGTCCTGGGCCACGGCCGACAGTTTGGCGTGGCCGTCGACGACGACGTACGCCCAGAAGTCACCGCTGGTCACGTGGAAGCTGACCCGCGGGTCGCGGCGCACGTTGCTGGTCTTGGCGCGATCGTCGGTGGTCGACACGCCGATGGTCTGCGTCTCGGAGTCCCACCCGTAGTTCACGTTGGACAACTGCGGCCATCCGTCCTTCCGGAG
>Ga0187810_10000392_pt1 | contig 17469 bp, 11 predicted proteins | sample NC_wetland_sal_i_9_FD_132963 | JGI IMG/M metagenome (GOLD analysis project Ga0187810, IMG submission 132963) | Wetland sediment microbial communities from Neuse River Estuary, North Carolina, USA - ASW_5 | ecosystem: Environmental > Aquatic > Freshwater > Wetlands > Sediment | place: USA: North...
CATTTTTCAAAGATCGAAAAATCGAATTCATCCCCAGCGAAGGCGGCTCCGTCGCCGACTTTTGCCATGAGGAAATTTCCTTCGCTGGGGATGAATTCGATTTTTCGATCTTTGAAAAATGCGGAGAGGCGTTTGAGGCCGGCGATGTTGACTTCGCGGCTTTTTCGGGCGTGGTCGGTGTCGTGCAGGGCGGCGATGGCCGCCGCTTGTGCGAGGGAGGAGGTGTTGAAGGGTTGTCGGCAGCGTTGGAGGATTTCGGCTGTTTCGGGGTGGAAGATGCCGTAACCGAGTCGGAATCCGGCAAGGCCGTGTATTTTTGAAAAGGTGCGGGTGACGATGAGGTGGGGGAGTTCAGCGACCCATGTCTGGGTAGGGGCGGGGGAATCGGTGTACTCGTAGTAGGCTTCGTCGAGGATGACGAGGATGTGACTGGGGATGGATCGGACAAAGCTTTCCAGTTCGGCATTGGGAATGCGGGTGCCGGTGGGGTTGTTGGGGTTGGCGATGCAGATGGCGCGGGTGTCGGGCCGGATGGCGGAGCGCATGGCGTCCAGATTGTGAGTGAAGTTTTTTGCGGGGACTTCGATGAATGCGGCTCCGAAAAGTTGGGAGAGGAGTTTGTAGACGATGAAGGCGTATTGGGAGGCGATGACGGAGGTGTTGCGTTCCGAGAGGAAGGCGTGGAAGACGATCTCGATGACTTCGTTTGAGCCGCAGCCGAAGAGGAGTTGCCGGGGCTGGACTTTCAGATGTTCGGCAAGAGTTTGGCGGAGGTGGAAGCAGCCACCGTCGGGGTAGAGTTGGGTTTCGGGTAAAATTTCCCGGACGGCCTGGATGGCGCGGGGTGAGGGGCCGAGGGGGTTTTCATTCGACGCTATTTTAATTATTGATATTGCAGGAATGCCGAGTTCGCGGGCGACTTCTTCAATGGGCTTGCCGGGCTCATAGGGAGTGAGATCTCGGAGTTCTTTTGGAGCTAAATCCCAGATGGACATAAGCTTTTTACCTTGCCTGTCCCACTTGCACTTGTCTATCGCATTTCCTGTCTCGTCGGGTGGCTGGAAATATTTTTCGGAAGGGTGGGGATTTCATTGTCAGGAATCGAACACCCTTCTACCATCTCGCCTTTTCCATGAAGTGGTTGCGTCCAAAGCTTGAAGCTCTCCTGAAGTGGGTGGCAGGTCTTGCCTATCATTACTCGATTGCTGTCACCCTATTGTTGGCTGTTCTGGCGATTGGTATGGCGGTGCTGGCTGGTTTGCACCTCGGGATCGTGAATAGCACGAATGATTTGATTGATCCCCACTCGGAGGTGCTGGGCTATTTTTTGGATTATCTAAAGGAGTTTGACACAGCCGATCCGATTGTTGTCGTGGTGGAGTCTTCGAGTTTCAAGAAAAATACGGAGGTCGTCGAGGAACTGGCCTCGCGTGTGAAAAAACAGTCGGATGATTTTCGCCAGATTTATTACAAGAACGATTTCACTCGCCTCAAGCCCCATCTTCTCCTTTTCAAGGACAAGCTGGAGTTGACCAATATTCTGGAGACGTTGCGTTCGCAGAAAGAGCTTCTTCAATCCGCGCCGAAGGGGGTGAACCTGAACGTCCTTCTCGATCAGGGAATCCAGATGTTCGATACGCTTGAGAAAAAGCGGGGTGGTGGGAAATCTCTGGAGGCGCTTGGGGGCTTTGCTGATCAGATGATCGATAACATGGAGGCGATGGACAAGGATCTCTCGGCTCCGCTTCCGAAGGAGGAGGATGACGATAAGATTCAAGCTTCGGCAGGCCCCGAGGCCGAGGTGGCAAGGCAGTTGGAGCTCAACACTTATCTGGCTTTCAACGATGGGAAGATGTTGATGATGGAGCTGGTGCCGAAGGATGGGGACAAGAACAGTTTTTCCCCTCTGGAAAAGACTATTGGCGAAGTTCGTGCGGATATTCAGGAAGTGCGGGATAAGTTTCCGGATGTGAAGATCAGCCTGACGGGTGAGCCGGTGCTCCTGCAGGATGAGTTAACCTTGAGCACGAATGATATGATCATCGCCTCGATCATCACATTTGTGCTTATCACGGTGCTGTTTTTTCTGGCCTATCGTGAGGTGGTTCGCCCGCTGCTGGTGCTGATCACGATCATTTCGGCGATTGCCTGCACGTATGGTTTTGCGGTGTTGGTGGTGGGACACCTGAACATTATTTCCCAGGCGTTCGTCCTGATGCTTTTGGGGCTGGGGGTCGATTTGGGCATTCAGGTGCTGGGGCGGTATGAGGAGGAACTGGCCCGGAGCGGAGATGTCCTGACGGCTCTGGAGAATGCGCTTCAGTACACGGGCGTGCCGGTCATTACGGGCGGGGGTACGGCGGCGCTGGCGTTTTACACGATGTGCTTTAATGACTTTCTGGGCTTGGTCGAGCTGGGGAAAATCGCCGGAACGGGTATGCTATTGGCCATTCTTTTCAATCTCGTCATGCTTCCGGCTATGCTGGCCTGGCGGGATAAAAAGCGGAAGGCCACGGTTCCCTCTCACCAAATCAAGCTGATGGAATTTGGCGGCAAACTGGACGGGGCTCTTGTCCGTCATCCCGTTGTGACTCTGCTGGTGGTTGGGGTGATAACGGTGTGGCTGGCGACGAATATTTCCAAGGTGCACTTCGACTACAATCTTCTCAATCTTCAAAGTGGCGAGCTGGAATCGGTTCAGATGGCCAAGAAACTCGCCGACCCGAAGTTCTTTAATTTTCTCTTTGGGGTGATCGTGGCGGATGACATGAAGGATGCCCGCGAAAAGGTGGCCAAGCTGAAGGAGTTGCCCGAGGTTCAGACGGTGATTTGTCCTCCCGTGGACATGATTCCCTCTGACATGGATGATCGGTTGAAGATTCTCGGCGAGATCAAGAAGGAGGTCGATTCGCTGAAGATCAACGTCGACGTGAAGGCGCAGGTTGATATTGAAAAAGCCCGGATTAATCTGCAGAAGCTGCTGGATGCCTCCAAGGACGGGCGGACGCAGGCGGAAAAATATCTCCAACTCAATGACCCTCGGCCCAAGATGGCCTTTAAAATTTTTGACCGCCTCATTCCGGTTCTCCAGAAATCGCTCGACCGTCTCAAGGGGATGTCGCAGGAGGAGGCCGGGCGTCGTCTGAAAAGATTCCAGATTCGCATCCTGCTGGATCTGCAGCAGCAGTTTGAATTTCTGAGGGAGCTGGACATGGAGCATCCCATCACGCTGGCGGATCTTCCTCCGGAAATTGTCCACCGTTATATTTCCAAGAGCGGCAAAGTGCTCATCGAGGTGAATTCGTCCGGCAACGTCTGGGAGCGGGACGTGAATGAGAAATTCGTCAAGGCCCTCCGTTCCGTGTCGCCTCGGGCCACGGGGACTCCCGTCCAGAATTATGTCTACATCGATTTGTTGAGGAAAAGCTACATCCAGGCTGCCATTTATGCGTTGATCGGGATTCTCCTTGCTCTCAGCCTCCATTTTTTCCATCTGGGGCGGGTGATTCTGGCGGTTGCACCGCTCCTTCTGGGGATGGTCTGGACGCTTGGGACGATGGTGCTTTTCCACATCCCGTTTAATCCGGCGAACATTGTCACCCTGCCGCTGGTGGTCGGAATCGGTGTCGCGTATGGCATCTATATTGTCGACCGACACAAGCAGGAGGGGAAGGTGTCTGTTTTTTCATCAAGCACGGGGAAGGCCGTTCTTCTTTCGGCATTGGCATCCATGTTTGCCTTTGGAGCCATGATTCCGGGACGTTATCCGGGGTTGGTGAGTCTCGGGTTGTTGATGACCATCGGGATCGCCTACTGCTTCCTCGCCGGGACGTTTGTTTTGCCGCAAGTGCTGGTGTTGATCGATCGCTGGAAGGGCTCCAAATAGCCTCAGAGTGATCTTGTCCCCGGCGCAAGGGGTGCGTATGATTTCAAGTTCCGATGGCTACCTCAAAGTCTCATCTCATGGTTGTGAAAGTGGGAAGCGGTTTGCTGACCAGCTCCTCTGGAAGTATCAGCAAATCCTTCGTGGAATCTTTGTGCCGACAGATTGCCACCCTCAAACGAAAAAAAGTCGGCGTCATTCTGGTAAGTTCCGGTGCGATCAGTGCCGGGATGACCGCGCTGGGGCTCCGTCAGCGGCCCAAGGAACTGCCTCTTTTGCAGGCATGCGCCACGATCGGCCAGCCTCTTTTGATGAGTGCCTACAGCCGTGCGCTGACGGAGCATGGGCTTTGCGCCGCCCAGATTTTGATGACGGGATGGGATTTGGACAGCCGCAGGATTTACCGGAATATCCAGGCAACCCTCAATAAGCTTCTGGGCTTGGGCAAGTGCCTGCCGATTTTCAATGAAAATGACGCCCTCTCGTATGAAGAGATCGAAATGCTCAGCCGCTTCGGGGATAATGATCGTCTGGCGGGGCAGGTCGCCCTTCTTGCCAAGGCGACGCGGTTGGTGATCCTCTCCGGGATCGACGGACTGAACACCTCGCCGGACGGCACGGGCGATCTCATCCGCCGGGTTGCGAAAATCGACGAAAAAATTCAGGGTTATGCTGGACAAACGCAAAGCCAGCGCTCTGTTGGGGGGATGATTTCCAAGCTCGAAACCGCTCGCACCATGTTGCAGGCGGGAGTCAGCATGGTGATTGCCAATGGACTGGAAAAAGACGTGCTTTTGAGAATTCAACGCGGAGAGTCGCTGGGCACGTGGTTTGAGCGAAAATGAGTGTGGAAACATTACAACTGGAAAATGAGATTCAGGACATGGCCCGCAAGGCCCATGCGGCGGCGCGCCCCCTTGCCCGTGCATCGACGGAGTTGAAAAACAAGGTTTTAAAAAACCTTGCCGATTTGCTCGATGCCAACCATGAATCGATTTTGAAGGCCAACGCCATTGATTTGGAAAACGGCAGAAAAAGCGGACTCAGCACGGCCAAACTTGACCGTCTGGCTCTGACTGATGCCCGCATCGACGCCATGGCCAAAGGTGTCCGGGAGGTTATCGCCCTGCCTGATCCCAGCGGCGCGGTTTTGAAGACTTGGACTCAGGCGGATGGTTTGGAGATTTCCAAGGTTCGCGTGCCGATCGGGGTCATCGGGATCATTTATGAATCGCGCCCCAACGTGACGATAGATGCCGCCATTCTTTGCCTGAAGACCGGGAACGTGACGATCCTTCGCGGGGGGAGTGAGGCTTTTGTCTCGAATCGTTACCTGTCGGGGTTTATGGCGGAAGCGGCCCGGCAGCATGGCTTGCCGGAGGAAATCGTGACTTTTATTCCGACAACGGATCGGGAGGCGATACCCATGTTGTGTCGGCAGAGTCAGTACATCCATCTCATGATTCCTCGCGGCGGAGAGGGGTTGATCCGCACGGTGGTGGAGCACGCCCGCATGCCCGTCATCAAGCATTACGATGGTGTTTGCCACATGTACGTCCATGCTGCGGCAGATTTTGACATGGCGGAAAAACTCATCATCAACGCCAAATGCCAGCGTCCCGGTGTCTGCAATGCCCTTGAGACGCTTTTGGTCGATCGAGCCATCGCCAAAGATTTCGCTCCCCGAATCGTCAAGACTCTGGAGGAGAAACAGGTCACAATTCTGGCGGACGATGAGACCTCCGCCTCCTGTGACAGGAGTTTCAAGGTGCCGGAGAGTTGGTCGAAGGAGTACCTTGATCTGATCCTTGCCGTGAAAATTGTGGGTGGTGTTGGCGAGGCGGTTGACCATATCGAGCAATATGGTTCTCACCACTCGGACGCGATCATCACCCGCGACAAGGCGGTGGCGGAGCAATTTCTTGCCGGAGTCGATTCGGCCACGGTGTATTGGAATGCCTCGACCCGGTTTACCGACGGAGGGTGCTTCGGATTTGGCGCCGAGATCGGAATCAGCACGGACAAAATTCATGCCCGGGGGCCGATGGCTCTCGAAGAACTGACTTCTTACAAGTACGTCATTCGTGGTGCCGGGCAGGCGAGGAAATAGGGGCTGCCGGGACAAAGCCGCATGATCCGCCCTGTCGAAATCTTCCTCGCGTTGCGGTACCTGAGAAGGACGCGTTCCTACGTTTCCGTCATCACGGTTCTTTCGCTGGTGAGCGTGCTGCTCAGCGTCGCCGTGCTCATCGTGGTTCTTTCCGTCATGAGCGGTTTTGAAAAACGGCTGCGGGACAAAGTCATCGGCTTTAACGCTCATCTGATCATCATCAATCACGGCATTCTCTTTAACCATGAGGCGATCCGCAAGCGGGTGTTGCAGGACAAACGAGTCCTAGCCGTTGCGCCGTTTGTTTACGGCCCCGTGCTGGTCGAGTGCGGGAACCAGATTTCGACACCCTTCATCAAGGGAGTGACAGCAGAGGAAGGTGAGAAGGTGATTCCCATGAAGGATCATTTGATTGCCGGAACGCTTTTCGCCGGGCCGGAGGAGGTCGATGTTGGTTCGGAATGGGCCGCCAGAAATCGGGCCTTTGTCGGGGATCGCATTCTGGTTCACGCACCGAAAAACCTCATGCAGTATGTCCGCATCGAACATTCCGGCAAGGATCCGACCGGGGAGCCTCACGACTACACTTTTCCATCGGAGTACCGCATTGCCGGAGTTTTTTCCACGGGGATGTTTGAGTATGACGCGAACGTCATCCTGATGGATTTGAGCGAAGCCCAGCGCCTCTACGGGCTCGACGACGGGGTCCACGGGCTGGCCATCCGTTTGCGTGATGCGGATCAAGCCATGGAGGTGCAGCAGGATTTGGCGAAATGGCTCCAGCCTCCCGAGGTGGCATTGACGTGGATGGATCAAAACCACGCCATTTTTTCAGCCATCGCCGTTGAGAAGGTTTCCATGTCTTTTTGCCTTCTTTTCATCATGTTGGTGGCGGCTTTCGGCATCTGTAATACCCTTATTACCCTGACCGTCCAACGGTCGCGTGAGATCGGGGTGATGAAGGCGCTCGGGGCGAGGAATGGCCAGATTGCCGCAATCTTTACTCTTTACGGGCTGATCACGGGGGTGATCGGGGCGGCACTCGGAGTCGCGGGTGGCTTGCTGGCGCTTTATTATCGGAATGAATTTCGGGACTGGCTCTCGCATACCCTCGGCATCGAATTGTTTCCCGCCTCGGTCTATAATTTTTCAAGCATCCCGGCGGAAATCGACTGGTGGTTTGTCTTGGGCGTGGCGCTGGTGGGAGTTCTACTGAGCACGTTGGCGTCTTTGATTCCGGCGGTGCTGGCAGCCCTGTCTGATCCGGTCAAGGCTTTGCGGGGGGAATGAGGATGAATTTGCAAATCGAGGATGTCCATAAATCGTATCGAGTGGCCCGGCATGAGCCTTTGCAGGTGCTGCAGGGGATGAATTTTTCCTTCCCGACGGAGGGTTTTGTTTCCATCTGCGGCCCTTCTGGTTGCGGCAAAAGCACGCTCCTGAATATTCTCGGGGGGCTGGATCGTCCCGATTCCGGGAAAATGTACTGGGGCGGAGAGGATGTATCCTCATGGTCGGTGCAAAAGATGGCTTGGTGGCGCAACGCGACGATTGGCTTTATCTTCCAATCCTATCATCTTTTCCCGGAATTGACGGCGTTGGAAAACGTTGAGCTGCCGGCGGCTTTGGGGAGAAAAAATCGCTTGAAGGAAGCCCGGGAGCTGATGGCGGCAGTCGGGCTGGAGAAACGGATTCACCACCGTCCGGCGGAACTTTCCGGAGGTGAGCAGCAGCGCGTGGCGCTGGCACGGGCACTGGTGAATGACCCTCCGGTGTCGCTGGCGGATGAGCCTACGGGAAATCTGGATGGAGCCACTTCACGCGAAATGGTTGATTTACTACTTGATTTAGCCCTGCAACGTAAGAAAATTCTCATCCTTGTGACGCATGATGCCGAGCTTGCCGCCCGGGCGGCGATTCGGCTTCGTATTTCAGACGGGCATCTTCAGCAGTTATGAAAATCTATATTGACGGCCAGTACTATGATCGCGAAAACGCGAAAATTTCCGTGTTTGATCACGGACTCCTCTACGGGGATGGAGTTTTCGAGGGCATCCGCGCCTACAACGGCAGGGTTTTTCGCCTGGAAGAACACATCGACCGTCTTTACGACTCGGCAAAGGCCATCCTTCTCACCATTCCCCTTTCCAAGGAGGAAATGACCAAGGTGGTTGTGGAGACGTGCCGCCTGAGCGATGTCCGTGAAGGGTATATCCGCCTCGTGGTGACGCGGGGGGTGGGGAATCTTGGCCTTTCGCCGGATCGCTGCCCGAAGGCTTCGGTGATTGCCATCGCCTCGGCACTGGAGCTTTATCCGGAGAAATTTTACCGCGAAGGACTCACGATGGTGACGGCTGGAACGACCCGCATGTCTCCGAACGCCGTGAATCCCGCCATCAAGTCCCTCAATTACCTGAATAACATCCTGGCTAAAATCGAAGGCGGTCTGGCCGGTGCCCAGGAAGTGCTGATGTTGAATCCGGAGGGTTATGTGGCGGAGTGCTCGGGGGATAATGTTTTCATCCTCAAGAAAGGGACGCTTTTTACGCCGCCCGTTTATGCCGGGGCACTTGGCGGCATCACCCGTCGCACGGTTTTGGAATTGACGGGAAAACTGAATATTCCCTGCAAGGAAATCCCCTTGGCACGGTATGATCTGTTTGTGGCGGATGAAATGTTTCTCACCGGCACAGGTGCGGAAATCATTCCGGTGATCAAGCTGGATGGCCGGGTGATTGGTGACGGCTTTCCCGGAACCGCAACGAAGAAATTCATCGAGGCGTATTCACAACTGACACGCTCAACGGGGACTCCGATCTTTGGCTAAACCGACTCTTATGATTTGTGAGAAGTGCAAGAAGAACGAGGCAACGGTCTTCTTGACGCATATCGTTGGAGGGAAGATGCAGAAGGTCGATCTCTGCCCAAAATGCGCGGAGTCAATGGGGGTGACGCAAACCAGCGGCTTCACACTGGCCGATATTCTTTTGCGGCTGGATGAGGAAAACAGCCGTCCCCGCCACCAGAAGCTGGAGAAAACCTGCCCGAACTGCGGTTACACGGAGGCGGAATTGCGGCGCACCGGACGCCTCGGCTGCGGCACCTGCTACCAGACCTTTCAGGAGATCGTCATGGATACGATCAAGGAGATGCAGAAGAAGCCCGAGCACTTGGGAAAAATGCCCACACGTTTCATCAAGGACCGTGAGACGCGGGACAAACTTGACGCTCTGGAGAAAAATCTCACGGAGGCCGTCGACCGCGAGGATTACGAGGGTGCGGCTCATCTCCGGGATCAAATCCGCCTTCTGAGGAATTACTTGTCCTAGGCGATCCCTCAGCCGTACACTCGCCCTTTTTCCGCTATGAAAATTTCTCTGAATTGGCTGCGACAATATTGTGAATGGAACTGGTCTGAAACCGAGCTTCTCGAAAAGCTGACGATGTCGGGATTGAATGTCGAGGGCGTGGTGAAAACCGGAGCCGACTTTCCCAAGGTTGTCACGGCGCGAATCACCTCCTTCGTCCAGCATCCAAACGCCGACCGCCTGAGTGTTTGCCAGGTCGAGGATGACATGGGTACGAGGCAGATTGTTTGCGGCGCGAAAAACTTTGCGGCGGGCGACATCGTCCCGCTGGCTCAGCCTGGGGCGGTGCTTCCCGGTGGCTTTGAGATTAAGAAAGCGAAGCTTCGAGGGGAGACTTCCGAGGGTATGCTTTGTTCCGCGAAGGAACTCGGCATCGAGGGGGATGCCAGCGGCCTGCTCATTTTGCCGAAAGAGACCCCGGTGGGCAAACCAATCGGGCAGGTGCTCGAATCGGATACCATTCTGGAATTGGAAATCACCCCGAACCGTCCCGATCTTCTTTCCTACGTGGGGCTGGCCCGGCATTTTTCCGCCATTGGTGCCACGCTCAAGAATTCTTCGACGCCTTCCACACCCGTATTTGAGGCTATTCCCGGATGGTCCATTGCCGTGCAAGCGGGGGATTTCTGCCCGCGTTATTCGGCGCAACTTTTCACCCAGATAAAAGTAGGGCCGAGTCCGCAATGGCTTGCCTCCCGCCTTCAGGCGATTGGCCTGCGCCCGATCAATAACGTGGTCGACATCACAAACTATGTGCTTTTTGAAACCGGCCAGCCCTTGCACGCCTTCGACGCCGATTTGCTCAAGGACAAAACCATTTGTGTGCGTCCGGCCCGGGCGGGCGAAAAGATCGAGGCTCTGGACGGCAAGACCTATGAATTGTCCGCCGAGGATGGGGTGATTGCCGATGCGGAGAAGCCCGTGGCCATTGCCGGGGTGATGGGTGGTACGGCGACGGCAGTTTCCGATAAAACGACGACGATTTCGCTCGAAAGCGCGACTTTCCATCCGGGCCGGGTAAGAGTGACTTCCCGCCGTCTCGGAGTGTCATCCGATTCCTCCTACCGTTTCGAGAGAAGTGTCGCGGCTGAACTCGCCGAGATGGGGCGCGAGCGGGCCGGGGAATTGTTCCGCGAACTTTGCGGCGCGGTGGTTTCCGGCAAACCCTTTGAGACTTCCCCCGTGCAGGTGAGAAATCTGGAAGTTGCCTTCAGGCCCGAACGATGTCGCTCGGTTCTGGGGATGAATATTTCAGATGCCCGTATCGCGGAACTTTTGATGAAAATCGGCTGCCGGTCTGTCGGGGAAAAATCGTGGAAGGTTCCCGGATTCCGTCCCGATCTCTTCCGCGAGATTGATCTGATTGAGGAGGTTGCGCATTTGGAGGGAATGTCCGGCGTGAAGTCGGCCCTGCCGGGTGTTGTCGTGGGCGTTTCGGAGGCGGATCGTATTTATGATCGAAACGTGCGTCTGCGCGAAGCTTTGGCGGGCTTGGGATTTTTCGAGGCGATCAGTTCCAGTTTGCAACCGAAGAGAGACGATGGCGAAAAGGCCGTCCGGCTCCGCAACCCGATGAATGACGAGAGTGCCGAATTGCGCGGGTCGCTCATGCCAGCCCTGACGGCATGCCTGAGCCGCAGTGTGATGAGGGATGAAAAAGATGTGCGGCTTTTTGAGATCGGCCAGATTTCCCATGTCGAGGCTGGGGAGATCCGCTTTTCCAGTTCGCTGGCTCTGGTTGCGGTGGGAACGGAACGCCCGGCGCACTGGAGTGAAAAGGAAAGGGAATTGGACTTTTTCTCCATGAAGGGCATTGTCCAACGTCTGTCAGCGGTTTTTCCGGAAATATCCGGTGAGGCTGAGATCAAGGCGCTTGATGTGCCGGATTTGCGACAGCGCGTCAAATCTCCCGTGTGGGGAGTGGAGATACCCTTGCTGGCTCCTGGTGCCGGGGATCGCGTGAAGTTTCAACCCCTCCCGGCGTTTCCGAGCGTGGCGCGGGATCTGGCCTTTGTGGTTCCGGTCAGCATCACCCAGCAGCAGATTTTGGAGGCCACACTCTCTTGTGCCATTCAGGAGCTGGTGAAGGTGGAGTGCTTCGATGTGTTCGAGGATGCCGATGGTTCCAAGCTCGGGCCGGGTTTGAAATCGTTGGCCTATACCTTGACATATCGAAGTCCCGTGCGAACTTTACAAGAGACAGAGGTTGCGCGTTGGGAACAGCAGATTGTACAGGCTGTCACAAAGGCAACCGGGGCTCACTTGAGAGCCTGAGTTCTTTGCCATTTTTGGATTTTACCCTGAGGTGTTCGGGATACCGGTGAAGTTCTTTCTTCCGATAAAGAACTATTGAACGGGAGCTACGGTAGCGGGCGTGGCCGTCAGGCCTTGACTGGACGGCGAAAGCGTTCCTCCATGTTCCCACCTCATTTCCGAGGGTCGAAAGACACCACCTTAACGGCACTGCGGGGTAATGTTTGCAAAAAAAAGGAGACTTCGCAGGAAGTCTCCTTTTTTACGTATGCGACTGACGGTCAACCAGCAAAGCTGGGAGAATACGGGGGTTTGTAGGAATCAAGGACGCGGAGGTATTGGGCGCGTTCGTACTTTTCCGGGTCTTTGACGCTGCGGATGCTCATGCTGCCTCGCATCTGGGAGATGGATTCAAATTCGTGTTCGGTCATCCATTTTTCCAGATCGCGCAAGATGGTGGTGATGCGGGAAACCCCGTTGACGAGGAGTTCGCTGGCCATCATGGCCACATTCGCGCCGACGAGAATCGATTTGAGGACGTCCTCGTGTGTGTGAACGCCGGAGCTGATGGCGATGTCCAGAGGGGTTTGCCCATGGAGGAGGGCTGCCCACCGGAGAGGGAGAAGAAGGTCGGCGGAGGTGCTGTAGTTGACCCGGTGGACGATTTCCATTTCCTCCAGGTTGATGTCGGCCTGGTAGAAGCGATTGAAGAGGACCATACCATCCACATCGCGTGTCGACAGGTCGCGGATGAATTGGGGAAGGGAGGTGAAGAAGGGACTGAGCTTCACCGATACGGGGATGCGAATCTTGTTCTTCACGGCAGCGATGATGTCGAGGTACTGTTTTTCGGCTTCGAGGCTGGAGAGGTTTGGATTGGCCACGATGCGGTAGATGTTCAGCTCCAGGGCGTCGGCTCCGGCTGCCGCGATTTTTTCCGAATAGTCGACCCAGTTGCCCAGCGTGGAGCCGTTCAGGGAGGCGATGATTGGGATGTGAATCTCTTTCTTTGCTTTATGAATCAACTCCAGGTATTGGTTGGGGCCGACATTGTAATCCTGCATATCGGGGAGATAGCTGAGGGATTCGGCGAAGGTCTGGGTGCCTTGATCAAGGATTTCTCCAAGAAGCTGGCTGTCGTAGTTGATCTGTTCTTCGAAGAGCGAATAGAGGACGACGGCTGCTGCGCCCGAATCTTCCAGACGTTTCAGGTTCACGATGTTCCGGGAGAGGGGTGAAGCGGAGGGGACAATGGGGTTTGCCAGCTTCAAACCGAGGTAACTGGTGGATAGGTCGGTCATATTTTTTCTCCAGGATTAGATGGTGGGTTGAGCGGCGGCTTCGACGGCGGTTGCCGAGGCGGCCATTCGTTGGAAGAGGTGCAACTTTTGTTCGTTTTCGGCTTGAGCACGTTCCGTCAGCATGCGGGAAGCTTCCGGATTGCCCTGTGCCAGGATGCGGAAACGGCCTTCTTCCTGCATGTATTCCTTCAGGGGGATGGTTGGGGCTTTGGAGTCGAGGGTGAAGGGATTTTTCCCCTGATCTTTCAGTGCCGGATTGTAGCGGTACAGCGGCCAGGCGCCGGATTGGACGGCCATTTTCTGGTGTTTCAGTCCGTGTTCCATGATGATGCCGTGGGCGATGCAGTGTGAATAGGCGATGATGAGGGAAGGCCCTTCGTAGGCTTCGGCTTCCTGGAAGGCGCGTAGGGTGTGGGCGTCGTCCGCTCCCATGGCGACCTGGGCCACGTAGATGTTGCCGTAGCTGATGGCCATGAGGCCGATGTCTTTGCGTCCGGTTCTTTTGCCGGAGGCGGCGAATTTGGCGACGGCACCGAGCGGGGTGGCCTTGGAGGATTGACCGCCGGTGTTGGAATAGACCTGAGTGTCCAGGACGAGGATGTTGACATTCAACCCTTGTGCCAGGACGTGGTCGAGGCCACCGTAGCCGATGTCGTAGGCCCATCCGTCTCCCCCCATGATCCAGACTGATTTTTTGACCAGATTGTCAGCGATGCTGAAGAGGTCCTTGGCCTGGGGGGTGTTGATTTTCTGGAGTTTTTCCTTCAGTTGAACGATGCGGGTGCGCTGGGCGGCGATGCCGTGATCGTTGGATTGATCCGCTGCAAGAATGCCTGCGATGAGATCGACTCCAAGCTGTTCCTGCATGACTTTGAGGAGGCGGGTGGCATGAACGATGTGTTGGTTGAGGGTGATGCGCATGCCGAATCCGAATTCAGCATTGTCCTCGAACAGGGAGTTGCTCCATGCGGGGCCGCGCCCGTCGGCATTCTTGGCCCACGGAGTGGTGGGGAGATTGCCGCCGTAGATGGAGGAGCAACCTGTTGCATTGGCGATGAGTGCCCGGTCGCCGTAGATCTGGCTGACGAGTTTCACGTAGGGAGTTTCACCGCAGCCGGCGCAGGCACCCGAGAATTCAAAGAGAGGACGGCGGGTCTGGATGTTTCGCACGAGGTTGAGGGGTAGATGCTGGCTTTCGGGAAGGTCGGGTGCGTCGAGGAAGAAGTCCCAGTATTTGCGGCCTTGTTCCCGGATCGGAGGCATTTCTTCCATGTTGATGGCTTTGCGGTTGGTCTGGGAGCGGTTCTTGGCGGGGCAGACTTCCACGCAAAGAGTGCACCCGGTGCAGTCTTCAACGGCAACCTGAATGGTGAAGAGGGAGTCGGGTATTTCCTTCCACTTGGCCTTGGTGGTGAGGAAGCCTTCCGGTGCGTTGGCAACGGCGTCCTTGGGGATGATTTTTGAGCGGATGGTGGCGTGGGGGCAGACCATGACGCATTTGCCGCACTGGATGCAGACTTCGGGGTCCCAGACGGGAACCTGGAGGGCGAGGCCGCGTTTTTCCCACTGGCTGGTGGCGCTGGGGAAGGTGCCGTCCGCCGGAAGGGCTGAGACGGGGAGGAGATCGCCTTCTTCGGCGATGATTTGGCGCAGGGTGGTGCGGACGAATTCCGGTGCCGCGTCTGAAATGAGGGCGGGGGCCGGCTTGCCGTTGGTGCGGTCGGGAATCTGGACTTCCTTCAGACGGGCCAGTGAGGCGTCGACGGCGGCGATGTTTTTCTGGACGACGGCTTCACCGCGTTTGCCATAGGTTTTCTTGATGGCCTTTTTGATGGCGGCAATGGCGGTGTCGGCGGGGAGGACTTTCGAGATGGCGAAGAAGCAGGTTTGAAGGATGGTGTTCATTCTGCCACCCATGCCGGTTTCCTTGGCAACGGCGTAGGCGTCGACGACGAAGAGTTTCAATTTCTTCTTGTGGACGATCTGCTGGAAGTGGAGGGGGAGTTGATCCCAGACTTCTTCAGGGGAGTAAGGGCTGTTCAGGAGGACGATGGCGCCTTCGGTTGCCGAGGCCAGCACCGGGTAGGTGTAGATGAAGTTGAACTGGTGGATGGCGATGAAGTTGGCCGACTGTATGAGGTAGCTGGAACGGATGGGGCGCTTGCCAAAACGGAGGTGGGAGACGGTGCGCGCGCCGGACTTCTTGGAGTCGTAGACGAAGTAGCCCTGGGCGTAGAGATCGGTCTCGTCACCGATGATTTTGATCGAGTTTTTGTTGGCGCCGACGGTGCCGTCTGCTCCCAGTCCCCAGAAGACGCCCCGGAAGGTGTCGTCGGATTCGATTTGGAGGGAGGAGTCGACTTCGAGCTGGTGTGGGTGACATCGTCGATGATGCCGACGGTGAAGTGGTTCTTGGGCTGCGGCTTGGCCAGTTCGTCGTAGACGGACTTAACCATGGCGGGGGTGAATTCCTTGGAAGAGATGCCGTATCTTCCGCCGATGACTTGAATCGGGCGTCCGGCCTCTGTGAGGGCGGAAAGGATGTCCTGGTAGAGGGGTTCTCCGAGGGAGCCGGGTTCCTTGGTGCGGTCGAGGACGGCGATTTTTTTAACCGTGGAGGGAATGGATTGGATGAAATGCGAGATGGAGAAAGGGCGGAAAAGGCGGACTTTGATCATGCCGACTTTTTCGCCTTTTGCCACTAGATGCTCGACGGTTTCCTCAATGGCTTCGCAGCCGGAACCCATGGCGATGATGACGCGTTCGGCATCGGGGGCACCGAGGTATTGGAAGAGTTCATATTTGCGACCCGTCAGCTCAGCCAGCTTGTCCATGTTTTTTTGGACGATGGCGGGGAGGGCGAGGTAGTAGGGGTTGACGGCTTCGCGGGTCTGGAAGAAGACGTCGGGGTTTTGGGCTGTGCCGCGGATGAAGGGGCGATCCGGGCTCAGGGCGCGAGCACGATGGGCGGCGACGAGATCGTCGGAGATCATGGCGCGGATTTGTTCGTCCGTCGGGGGTTCGATTTTCATGACTTCGTGGGAGGTGCGGAAGCCATCAAAGATGTGCATGAAGGGAATGCGACCTTCCAGAGTGGCGGCGTGGCTGACGAGCGCCAGATCGGCCGTTTCCTGTACGGAGTTGGAGAAGAGCATGGCCCAGCCGGTGGAACGTGCAGCCATGACATCGCTTTGATCGCCGAAGATCGAAAGAGCGCTGGTTGCGATGGAGCGTGCGGTGACGTGGAAGACAGTGCTGGTGAGTTCTCCCGCAATCTTGAACATGTTGGGGATCATGAGGAGAAGGCCTTGTGAGGCGGTGAAGGTCGTGGTGAGGGATCCGGTTTGCAGGGCTCCATGGACGGAACCGGAGGCGCCTCCTTCGGATTGCATTTCCTGAACAAAGGGAACGGTGCCCCAGATGTTCGGCTTGTTCAGGGCGGACCAGGCATCGGTCGATTCGCCCATGGGGGAGGAAGGTGTGATCGGGTAGATGATGGCTACCTCGCTTACTTTGTAGGCCACCAGGGCGGTTGCTTCACATCCATCAACGGTCACATATTTTGCGGTCGAGCTCATGGTGGTCGACATTAATAAAAGTTTTTGGAAAAAGCAAAGAGAATTAAATAACCATTGCTTATGTTTAGGGTTTTACAAATCACGAAGCCTAATGATATTGAGAGTAAATCTCAATTCCGACAGAGAGAGTTGTTTTCTTCGTTTTAGCAGGAGAATCCGAGATGGGAAGCAAGGCGAACGGCAGGATATTCCAACAGTTGAAAATGGAGGTGAAAAAACTTTCTATTAGACAATCTACAAAACGCAAGAAAAGTTTGCGCGTTTTATTAATGTTCGATTGGCAAGGCTTTCTCGACTTTCTCGTTCATAAACCGGGCGGACTCCTTGCCGATGGTGGCAGCGGGGATTGTTTGTTCTGAATAAAGCTTTGCATCCATGTCGTCAATCACCGTGGGCTCCATCAGAACGAGCAACTCATCTCGCTCGGTGCTTTTCTGTGTGTCCTTGAAAAGGGTGCCCAAGTAGGGGATATCCTTCAGAATGGGGATGCCGGTTTCGTTTGTCTTATCCTTGGTTGTGATCAGACCGCCAAGGACGATGGTCGTCTGGTTTTTGACGGTGATGGTGGTCACCACTTCCTGTGTGCCGAGGGTGGGGACGGTGTTGTTGGCGATGGTCTGGGTGCCGGAGACGCTGTCGTTTTCCTGGGCAATGGTGAGGGTGACTTCCTTGTCCGAGTTGATGAGGGGAATGACTTCAAGCCGGAGGACGACTGGTTTGTAGGTGATGGTTGTGGTGACGGCTGTGCCGGTTGCCGTGGTGGCGGCAGTGTCGTTGATGGTGGCCTGGGGGACGGCGACCTGTTGCCCGGAGAAGATGATCGAGCGCCGGTTATTGGAGGCGTAGATGGTGGGACGGTCGAGGATTTTAAAGCGGGAGGTTCCGGCGAGGAATTTTACGTAGGCATCCAGGCTTTTCCCGAGCTGGGCGTAGAGATTCAGGCCGGCTGGAATGGGGTAGGGGAATGCTCCGGCGC
>Ga0187810_10000393_pt1 | contig 17461 bp, 15 predicted proteins | sample NC_wetland_sal_i_9_FD_132963 | JGI IMG/M metagenome (GOLD analysis project Ga0187810, IMG submission 132963) | Wetland sediment microbial communities from Neuse River Estuary, North Carolina, USA - ASW_5 | ecosystem: Environmental > Aquatic > Freshwater > Wetlands > Sediment | place: USA: North...
GACCAGGTGTTCGTAAGTCCTGGTTAGTCGGATAACCAGACAAGTGGCTACTAGTACGCCTGCTCTCAGAATGTCCCGGGCCCTATGGCGCCAACCAGCTCAGCGAGCCTTAACCAACGCCGTGGATGCGGAATGCGCCTACCGGAGCGAACATCAACGGCGTAAGGTATTGAGATACCGAGAGCTGAGGCCAAAGCTGAAAGTGTGACTCCTTTCAGCCGGGGCTGCTGAATCTCGCGGCGATAGCGCGGGTAAGGCTGGCAATGATTTGTAGGTTCTGGACGGGTCGTGGGTCGAAGGCCTACTGCCCGAGGTAGCGCACCTGCCTCGTGAGCATTGTCGCGTCTAGTTGGCTGTGAAGTGATACGGTGGCGAGACGAATCTGATGGCCTTTGCAGTCCGTTCGAGTTTCAAATCGACAGTATAAGCGTGCTCACCACCGGGCCAGCCCGAATCATTGAATTGTCCGTCAACCCAACCGCCGGGTGGCATCTCAATCCACGCGACATTCTGACCGGTTAGTTCTTGCGCATTGGGAACCGCTGATGTCGAGGACCCAGGCAGTGCCATCCACTCAGACCCTGCGGTCGTCCGATAGAAAACTTGCCCTACAAGAACATTTGTTCCGGGACGGACGGGATAGAAAACTGGCTGGTTTCCTCGATTGCTCAATCGGAACCGAACGACGTATCCGCCGGACTCGGATTGGTGACCCTCCGGAACGTCCTCTCCCGAGCTCCGTTGGATTGACAGATCGAATTGGACATTGGGCGTCGAAGTCGACTCCCCGGTTGTAGTAGACGCGTCCTTACCGAGTTGCCTTGCAACGATGAGCAGAACCGCAACTGCCATGAAAAAGAGTGCGTATTTGAGATTGGTCTTTCGTTCTTCATGTGTCACAGAACCAGGCCCGAGAATGGGCACGTGCATAGGCCCTTCTCCATTGCCGGATACAGGCTGCGCACCGCTGCGCGCCATGTTCGGAGGTTTGAGTTTGTTAGAAATGGCGCCATCGCTCCCGGTTTGCTATCTCTTCGCGCACTCGATAGATACCACTATCGTTGACGGCAATCCTTACTTAGCCTAGCATATTTGAATAATTGAATATTCGAATGCCACAACAGGTTGCCAACTTCAAGGCGGAGTTTTTTAAGGCGCTCGCACACCCGATCCGCATTCGGATTGTGGATTGCCTTCGGGGCGGCGAGAAGGGCGTAAACGAATTGAGCGAGATGCTCCATCTTGGACCCGCAAACGTATCGCAGCAGTTGGCAATCCTGCGCGTTCGAAATATCGTGACCGGCCGGAAATCTGGGTCGAGCGTCTTTTACTCGGTTTCCGACCCGGCTCTTTTTAGACTCCTCGATGTGGCAAAGGAAATTTCTAACAACCATCTGATGGGCGTGCGGGAAATGTTGGAAGAAATGAAGGAAGGGCGGCGCCGGAAATAGATACATGCTGATCGGGCCCACTGGCGCACCATTCGTTCTTCTATTGGTCGTTCTCGGCGTTGCCGTTCCACTTATCTTGATTGCGAGCCGCGCACAGAGTGCACGGAGGCTCGCGATCACCCTGATTCTAGCTGCCAGCTTTGCCGGTTGTGTCGTGGCCGTGTTCGGTTTCTTGGGGCGATCGGCCCCCCGACTAGACTTGTCATGGGCAACACCCTTTCCTTTCTCTCTCGCCTTGGACCGCCTCAGCGCGTTCTTCCTACTGCTGGTCTGCGCGGTGGGAATTCCGGTCACGATTTTTGCCGGTCCCTATTTCGACCTCCACTACTCCGAGCGGCGCCGCAATTGGACGTGGGGATTCTTTTCCCTTTTTCTTCTGTCGATGATTGTCGTGGTTACGGCGGCTACAGGATTTGCATTTCTGGTGGGCTGGGAGTTGATGACGCTCGTATCTTCTGGGTTGATCTTGATCGAAGGCGACTCGGCGGAACGTCGCCACAACGTTTTCATCTATTTGTTGATGATGCACGTGGGCGCAGCTGCCGTTGCGGCGTGCTTTTTCCTCTTCCTGCCTTATTCGCATAGTCTGGATTTTGGCGCGATTCGCGGGTCAGGTGCGGGGATACCGGCTGGAATTCGTGCTGCGATCTTCTTGGCGGCGTTCGTGGGATTCGGAGCGAAAGCTGGCATTATTCCCCTCCATCTTTGGCTCCCACGGGCCCACCCGATCGCGCCGACTCCCGTGTCCGCCCTGATGTCCGGCGTCATGCTGAAAACGGCCGTGTACGGATTGGTGCGCTTTGCTTTTGATTTTCTCGGTGGCGGACCGCCGTGGTGGGGATACGTTGTTCTCTTGGCTGGCGCCGTCTCCGGTTTGCTGGGTGTTTTGTACGCGATCGCTGAGCACGATCTCAAGCGGTTGCTCGCCTATCATAGCGTGGAGAACATCGGAATTATCTATTTGGGACTCGGAACGTCGTTGCTCTTTCTCGCCTATAATGCGCCCCTTTTGGCGGCTTTGGCGCTCATTGCGGCTCTCTTGCATACTCTCAACCACGCCCTCTTCAAGAGCCTTTTGTTTCTCGGTGCGGGTGCTATCTCGAGCGCAACGGGCACCGTAGATTTGGAAGAGCTCGGCGGATTGCAGAGCCGGATGCCGGTCACCGGAACGAGCTTCCTTGTTGCTTGCTGCTCGATTGTTGGGCTGCCGTTGTTCAATGGCTTCATCAGTGAGTGGCTCACATTCCGAAGTTTTCTGGCGGGTTCCGTGCTAACGAATACGAAAGCGCAGGTCGTCTTGCCGTTGATGGTCGGAGTTCTCGCGCTGATTGGCGGGTTGGCGGCGGCGTGCTTCGTAAAGGCGTTCGGCGTGGCCTTCTTGGGCCGCCCGCGCAGCGCGGAATCGGAACACGCTGTAGAAGTAGCCGTACCAATGCGCAGCGGAATGGTTCTGCTGGCGGCAGCTTGTCTACTTATTGGAGTCTCTCCCGGACTTATCTTGCGACCACTGGCGTCGTTGGTCCAAGGGCTGATTCCGGGGGTTGGCGTGCCAGAGGAAACGCTAAACATCGCTCGTATCATGCCGTGGATAGCAGCGACTGTGCTGGGAACGGTTGCTTTGGTGGGCGCGTTCAAACGCCGGAAAAGAATTGCCCGCACGTGGGCATGCGGCTTGCCGGGGCTCTCGAGCCGCATGCAGTACACCTCCACAGTTTTCTCGAAGCCGATCCGTTTTGTCTTCGCCCGAGTCTATCGGCCCGATCGCAAAATCGAGCAACTCCCGGCTGATCAGCCCTACTTTCCGGTTTCTATCTCGTACCGGTCGGTGCGCACCACTTCCTACGAACGGGCCCTCTATCGGCCGTTTGTTGAAGTGATTGTTTCGCTGGCGTACCGGTTGCGCCGGTTGCAGACCGGGAACATCCAGGTCTACCTGCTCTACATCTTTCTGGCTCTCGTGTCGCTGTTGACGTTTCTGAGGTTCCAGAGATGAGGCTCACCCTCGACATTCTCCAGGTGCTGATCCTCATCCTGGGCGCGCCGCTGGTGCGTGCGATCGTCGCGCGCCTGAAGGCGCGGCTGCAAAGGCGCCGGGGATCGAGCGTCTGGCGTCCCTACGCGGAGCTCTTCAAACTCCTCTGCAAGGAAGAGTTGGTCCCTCCTACCTCGTCCGCGGTGTTTCGTGTCGCGCCGATGGTGTTATTTGGAGCGACGGTGTGCGCAGCGGGATTTGTGCCGGTTGTGCACGCTTCGGCATTGCTCGGATCCCGCGGCGACTTTTTCTTGTTTGTGTACGTGCTCGCGTTGGGGCGGTTTTTTCTTTCCCTCGGCGGGCTGGATGGGGGAAGCGCGTTCGGCGGGATGGGTGCCAGCCGCGAGGCATTGATCTCGAGTCTGGCTGAAGCCCCATTCCTGTTGGGACTAGTGGCGATCGCCGTCCTGGCGGCTCGCGCCGACATCGCGGGAATGGTTGCGTGGACTCTTGGGCAAAACGTCTTCAACATTTCGGCGGTACACATTCTAGCCTTGACGTCTCTTGCGATGGTGACCCTGGCTGAGACCGGCCGCATGCCCGTCGACAATCCCACGACCCACCTCGAGTTGACGATGATCCACGAGGGAATGGTGCTCGAATACTCGGGCCCCAGTCTCGCACTGATCGAATGGGCGAGCGCGATCAAGCTCCACACCTTGCTTGCCCTGCTGATCGCGCTGTTTTTTCCTTGGGGAATGGCGTCCAGCGGCGCCGCTTGGGGAATAGCCGTGGCGCTGCTCCTCTATTGCGCAAAAGTCGCGGTCCTGATGATTTTGCTGAGCGTGATCGAGAGCGCGGTCGCCAAGCTCCGGATGTACCTGGTTCCGGATTTTCTTGGAGTGGCTTCCGCGCTGAGTGCTCTGGCTGTGATTTTTACGATGTGGATGAAGAGGTAACAAGATGGGCCTGGTCGGAATTGCGACGGAGAAGATTCTCAGTTCGTTCTCCGTCTTCTTGTTCCTTACGATCCTTCTGCTGGCTGTTGCACGGCGAATCTCCACAAGCGTGCTCCTCTTCGGCTTGCAGTCCGCAATCATTGCGGCAGAAGTTTTTGCGACGGCATTCCAGGAAAAGCTTCCGGAAGTTTACATTGTCGGCGCGCTGGTGTTTTTAATTAAGGTGGTTGGAATCCCCCGCGCCTTCTTCCTTCTCGTAAAAAGGCTGAAAACCGTGCGCGACGTGAAAGCTTCCACAACGCCAACTCAATCGGTTTTTATCGCCGCGGCGATCATCTACCTGTCGTATGCAGCCGTCCATTCCTATGGCGGGGCCGTGCACGTTCCGGACGATCCCCTTGCTGCCGCCGTTTCCCTGATTCTTACCGGCGCGTTTCTGATGGTTAGCCGAAAAAAGGCGCTCATGCAAATGCTCGGGCTGCTCGTTCTGGAGAACGGAATTTTCCTCGCCGCCTTGATCACGACATTCGGCATGCCGCTGGTCATCGAAATTGGAATCTTCTTCGACATTCTCATGGGATTGCTTCTGATGGGGATTTTCACATTTCGCATTAGCGATACGTTCGAACATCTGGACGTGTCCAAACTGCGAAGGCTCCGGGGCTAAAAAAATGCTTCTCTTGCTTCCACTCACAATCCCGGTTTTTGGAGCTGGACTTATCCTCGCCTTCCACAATCCGCGCGCGGCCACTCGTACTGCACTTGTGCTCGGAGGAGTGGAGATCGCCGCACTGGGTGCTGTTGTGTGGCAGGTTCACGCACACGGCGAGCTACAACAGGGACGGTACCTGCGGGCCGATGGGTTGAGTGCGTTTTTCCTGATGGGCATCGCGATCGTTTCTGGCCTCGTACTGATCTACGCCTCAGGTTACTTGCGGCATATGGGAGAAGGCCGATTTTCTTCCCCGCGCTGGTTTTACGCCCTGGTTTTCTTGTTCCTGTTCACAATGATCAGCGTCTGTCTGTCCGCGAACCTCGGTTTGCTGTGGATCATGATGGAAGGAACAACGCTGGCGTCGGCCCTGCTGGTCGGCTTCTACAACACCGAAGGCGCAGTTGAAGCTGGCTGGAAATATCTGATCGTCTGCACCGTCGGAATTGCCTTCGCGCTGTTCGGGACCATCGTGTTGTATCTCGCCGCCGTCAAGGCGGGCATACATCCAGCCTCGGCTCTCGATTGGGTTTCACTGATGGATGCCGCGCCACGCCTCAGACTCGACCCGCACTTGGTGAAGCTCGCATTCGTATTTGTCATCGTTGGCTATGGAACCAAGATTGGGTTCGTTCCCATGCACAGTTGGTTGCCGGACGCGCACGCCGAAGCACCCACGCCCATCAGCGCCTTGTTGTCCGCAGTTCTGCTCAACTGCGCCATGTACGCCTTGATGCGCTACGATGCGATCGTCTCGCGTTCCGTAGGACCGGCTTTCCCTCATGTTTTGCTGCTTATTTTCGGTGTGATGTCCATGGTCGTGGCAGGGCTGCTCATTTTGGTGCAACGGAATCTCAAACGCCTGATGGCCTATAGCAGCATCGAGCACATGGGAATCATCGCCATCGGCCTAGGATTGGGAGGACCCCTGGGTCTTTTCGGCGCGCTGTTGCACGTGTTCAATCATTCCGTGGCGAAGTCACTTCTTTTTTTTAGCGCTGGCAACGTTCGGCACAATCTGGGCACGTTGCGCATCGATGAAATCCAAGGCATTTCGCGCACCATGCCGCAAACGACCGCAGCTCTTCTTGTCGGCGGGTTGGCGATTGTGGGACTGCCTCCGTTCAGTCTGTTCATCAGCGAGTTCGCCATTTTGTCCGAAGCATTCGCGCAGGCGCGCTACCTTGTCGTAACTCTTTTCCTGATGGTGCTCTCAGTCGTTTTTGGCGGGTTCGCTTTCCATTTTTTCCGCATGCTCGGCGGAGAGCCGGACCGACGCCACGAGAATTCAAAGCTCATTCCATCCGAATTCATCGCAATGGGGATGGCCGCTCTCTGCGTGTTGTTCTTTGGTGCGCGGATTCCTCATGCGTTCAGTCTTCTCCTGCGGGAAGCCGTGGCGGTATTGCGATGAAGGAAGACATGTCTTCGCTGTTCCCGAATAGCGGACGAGCCTCTCCGGGAACCGCGTTCACGCTCCCTCAATCCAAAGCTGGAGGCGCCGCTCGGCTTGTGACTATTTTCGGAAGCCTCGATTCGCACGGGGCGAGCCGGGTTCACTACGTTTTTGATGTGGGAAAACCCGCATACTCCGAGATCGTGCGGCCGGCGAACGGTCCCCTCCGGTCCATCGCACACGAACTGCCCAGCGCGGCGTGGCATGAGAGAGAACTTCACGACCAATACGGCTTCGAGATTGTAGGGCAACCCGATCTGCGGCCCTTGATTTTCCACGACAACTGGCCCGATGGCGTACATCCGATGATCGACCGAGTGGACGACGTGCCATGGATTAAGCGCGAGTACCACTTCCTGCAAGTCCAAGGCGAGGGTATCGCAGAAGTCGCCGTGGGCCCCGTTCATGCGGGCATCATCGAGCCGGGACATTTCCGATTCAGCGTTGTGGGTGACACGATCCTGCATCTCGAGTTGCGACACTTCTACACTCACAAAGGTACCGAGAAACTTTTCGAAGGGAAATCGGCTGAAGACGGAGCGATGCTCGCGGAATCCGTCTCTGGCGACAATTGCATCGCCCACGCGGTTTGCTACTCGCAGGCCATAGAGGACGCTTGCAGAATCGAAGTTCCGCCGCGAGCCTCGGCCATTCGTTTGATTGGCCTCGAATTCGAGCGGCTTGTTTGTCATGTCTCTGATATCGGCGGACTTTGCACGGACGTCGGATTCAGCGTCGCCGCAGCTTATGCGACGCGCCTCAAGGAATCCCTGCTTCAAGCGTCCACGCAGTGTTGTGGAACCCGGTACTGGCGCGGGGTTGTGGTCCCAGGCGGCCTGCGATTTGATTTTGATTCCGCCAGGGTGGCCGAACTCGCACAGGTTGTCGTCCGAGCTTCTCGTGACTTCTCCAAGATCGCCCGCACGATCCTGGAGACACCTTCGATCCAGAACCGCTTTGAGACGGCTGGGGTGCTCAGTCGGGAAGCAGCTCGGGACCTCGCAGTCGTCGGGCCCATCGCGCGCGCTAGTGGCATGGACCTCGACGTTCGGCGTGACCATCCCTACGGCGGCTACGGCAACTATCGGATTGAGGTTCCCGTCACGCACTACGGCGACGTGATGGCGCGGGCGCGAATTCGCATCGCCGAAGCGGCAGTCTCCGCGCAGCTGATTCAGGAAGCCGCGAGAGATCTTCCCGATGGAAGCGCGTTTACGCCCGTAGCGTCGCAAGGTGACGTCCAGGGGTTTTCTTCCGTGGAATCGCCCCGAGGGGAGCTTTGCTACTGGGTTGAGGTCCGTGGCGGGCACGTGACTCGGTGTCACATCAAATCGCCGTCGTTCCAGAACTGGCCCGCCATGCCCCTCGCCGTCGCGGGCAATATCATCGCGGATTTTCCGCTGATCAATAAGAGCTTCAATCTCTCCTACTCAGGATGTGATCGATGATTGGCGACGTGATTGAGCAGAGCCTGCGACAACGGAGTCCGTTGATTCCGGTAGAGGCTTTGCTCGGAAATTGCGACGGCAGCCGCATGCCTGAGATCCTTGCGGATCGATTGACCCGAGACATCGCTCAGAAGCTTATCGAAGTGTGCCCTACTTCAGCTCTAGGCATCGAAGAACGCGAAGGTCGCCCCTGCCTAAGGCTGTCGTACGGTCAATGCATTGGCTGCGGCAAGTGCGTGGAAGCAAGCCAAGGGGCCGCTGTTGTTGCGAAGCAGTTCAACCGCTGCGGCGTAGCGAAAGAGCGGACGATGCTGCTCTGGGACATCGACGGACGCGTGGAGGTGAGAGCTCTCGTTCCAAGTCCGGAAGAGGCGCGCGGACAAATTCATTCACTATTGCAAAGGGCGCTGAACGTTCGGCAATTGGACCCCGGCTCCTGCAACGGATGCGAGGCGGAAATCACTGCCCTTACGAACCCGTATTACGATTTGGAACGATTCGGCATCCATTTCGTCGCATCCCCCAAACACGCCGACATGCTTCTCGTCACCGGACCCGTCACGCGCAACATGGCCGACGCGGTCAAGGCCACGTATGAGGCGGTTCCGGCACCAAAGTTGGTGGTGGCTGTCGGGGCATGTGGATGCAGCGGTGGAATTTTCGCGGGAAGTCACGCCATCGTTGGCGCCGTGGACGCGGTCATTCCTGTTGACGCCTATATCCCTGGCTGCCCGCCAACTCCTGCAATGCTAATCACGGGGATCATTGAAGCCTTGCGGCGGTGCATCGCTAAGTGACCCACTCGACAAAAGCGGGCGCTCGCTGTGTACGAACTGTGCAAAAAATCATACGATTTCATTGCACTGAAGTTACCTTTGAGCGAAAAGCAGATTTCCCGATTTATTGAAAACGCTGGCATTTAACAATGCGCGGTGGAGTTATTGGAGCAGAGTTTCGTGCTTTGCAATCAGGGCCACACCTTCGATAGAGCGCCTGCCTCGTGAGCAGGTGATCCCTTAGCCGAGCTACACATTCACACTGAGACCTTGGTCTTCATTCCACGACCAACTACCCGGCTAGGTCCTTGCTGAAGGGGCTTCCGAGCAGGGTACGAGTTGCCCAGAACTAGTCATTCGTTTCCCACAACCCCGTTTCTGGCCCAGCTAAAGGCACTCGTCCGGTAACCCGGCTAGTCGGGACTTAGCGCCCGATCCACGATGTCTCAATGCGAGGGACACACTTCGGGAATCGAGGGTCCCGCCGAGCTTACGCGACTAGTTCACCTAGGCCAATGCGCGACGGCTTTCGGTGACCGGGGAGTTCACTCAACTGGTCCGGGCGGCCACGGCCTCGGATTTCCGTGGCGAATCGACCTCCGGACTGGAGATCATCGGCGCGCGGACGTCGAGGAACTGAACGAGATCCTTCGAAAAGATCAGATCAAGCGTCCAGTCAAAAGCAGCGCGCAGTTTCTTCTCAAATCGCGGGAGCTTGCTCAAGTAAATCGTGCGCCAGAGCCACCAGGCGATAAACCCTGAGAAGTTGACGCCCAGAATGTTGGCGACGCCGGTCCGCCGGCCGATCGCCGCGAGCTGCGCGATAGTCGAAAAATCGAACTGGTTCTTCTCTTGTCCGCGAATGCTCGCGATAACGTTGTGAGCCACGACTTTGGCTTCACGAAGCGCGTGCTGTGCAGTTGGCGGATGAAATCCCCCCGTCCGGCGATCCGGTGCGGCCGCACAATCCCCCAAGGCCCAGACGCCCGGCCAAACTGGAAGCTCGAGAGATTCGGTGACGAGCAGACGGCCGCGTTCCTTTGCGCACGGAATTGCTTCGAGCAACGGATTCGGCGAAGTTCCGGCGGTCCAAACGAGCGTATTTGTGTGAATTGCCGCTCCGTCGCTCAATCGCACGACTCGGCCAGAAAATTCTTCAACCTTTGTGTACAGTCGAATTTCTACTTTGCGGCCCGCGAGTTTTTGCCGAGCGTAGACGCCTAATTGCTCGCCGAGTTCCGGCAGGATGACTGGGCCGGAATGAACGAGGACAACTCGAAGCATGTCCTCCGTCAAGTGAAGGTACGAGGGAAGCGCCGCTCGCACGAAGTCGTTGATTCCGGCGACCGTTTCGACCCCAGCAAAACCGCCGCCGGCGACGACAAAAGTCAAGAGCGGTTCCTTTACCTTACAGCACTCGCTATCGGCTTCTTCCAGGTGGGCAATCAAGTGGTTACGCAATCGCATGGCATCGCCCAGCGTTTTCATCGTAAGCGCGTACTCGTGGAGCCCCGGAATGCCGTAAAGATTGGTGACACTGCCCATGCCCAAAACGAGGAAATCGAACTCGATTGTGTGGCGGTGATGATCGAACCCATGAGAAAAGAAGACTCTCCGATTCTGAATATCGACTTGATCGACTTCCCCTGCAAGAAACTGGACACGCCGCAGCATCTTACGAGCCGGATTTACAATCGTCGTGAGATCGAGATCGCTCGTCGCTACTTCATGGAGCATGGGTGTGAACAGAAAAAAATTCTCGCGATTGATAAGGGTGATCTCGACGGAAGGATCCCGGGCAAGTGTTCGCTCCAACTGCATCGCGACCGTGAGGCCCGCAAACCCGCCTCCCAGAATGAGCACCCGTTTGTGCGCTGTATCTTGCATGCGTTATCCCGAATTCGCTGGATGAGACGATACAGCCGATCAAAAAGATGCGGAGAATTTGCACTGCCGACCGCAAACCGCCCGAGGTTGCAGCCAGAGAAGCCAAAGACGTACACTCGCTTGTTGTTGATTCGCGTCAACTGCCGTGCGCACATGAGCTTTTTCAGCGAAGTTGAACTTGAGGACAAATTCGTCCCCTTTGTTGCGTTTCGGGAGGCTCTTGGATTCATCCCCAATCTCCTTCACGCGCAGACCTTGTTGCCACGCGTCATCGAAGCTCAGGCGAAGCTCGAAGGCGCAGTGCGTCTACAGGAAGGATCGATTTCCCGGGTGCAGAAGGAACGAATCCTTCTTAGCATTGCAGTTGAGCGGCAAGACGCGTACTGCATAACGTTGGATAGCAAAGTCCTGTCTTCGCTTGGCGCGAGCGAGGGTCAAATCGATTCTCTTTTGAGCGACCACCGTAACGCGGACCTCTCGGCGACCGATTTAGCCTGTTTGCAGTTCTGCCTCAAACTAGCGGGCCACGCTCCCTCGGTGAGTTCGGAAGACATTGAAGCTCTGCGGGCATGTGGATTCCAGGACGAGGCGATATTCGAAGCCATCATCACGACGGCCTTGGCTGTTTATCGCTGCACGCTATCTGTGGGTTTGGGCCCGGAGCCAGATTTCGCATTGCGGAAGCTCCCTGCGACGAGAATTGTTTCGCCGCGTGAGGGAGCGCCCCGCAGCTCGCTGTCCCATGTTCATGCCGCGGCTAAGAGAAAAGGGCCGTATGTGCCCGCTCCATACCTGAGTCCGAAGGCGTTTGCAGCTTTTGGCGTCGTTCAGAAGAGTCACGGGTTCATCCCGAACTTTTTCCGCACTCAGACTTTGCGGCCCGACTTGCTGGAGGCAGAGCTGCAAGCAGTGGACAGGATTCTGGTGCCCGAAGATCTCCTAACGCGAGTGCAAAAGGAGTGCATTCTGCTGGCCGTGTCGGCAGCAAATCTCAACTCTTATTGCGTTGCGATGCATTGTAATCTATTGCGCGGCTTGGGGATGCCTTCGGAGGAAGGAGACCAGATTGCCGTGGACTATCGTGAGTCCAACCTGTCGGAGGCTGATAAGACATTACTCGACTTTGCGCTCAAATTGGGGACGCGTGGTCCGGAATTTTCTCGCGAAGACGTTGCCAGGCTTCGAGCATGTGGTTTCACCGAGGAGCAGCTCTTGGAATGCGAGGTCGTCACTGCCCTCAACAATTTCGCGAATACCCTTCAGATGGGACTCGGAATCGAACCCGATTTCGAGCCCCCTCTGGTCTTCGAGAAAAATAAAGTGTTTCTTTCTGGCTCCGCCCAGACTCCCATCGACGGTGGGGGAGCCGTGCATCTCGTCGATATTGCGGATCCGGACGCTGAATGGGTAGCCCAGGCGCAAAGCGGAGACCTGCAAGCTTTTGAAGAGTTGGTCCGCCGGCATAGCCAGTTGATCTATCGCACCCTCGCGGCCATCTTGGGCAACCCGGCCGACGCACAGGACGCCATGCAAGACACTCTGTTGAGCGCGTTCAAGCACATCGGTGGATTTCAACGCCGCTCGAAGTTTTCTACTTGGCTGGTGAGTATCGCGAGGAATTCGGCGCTTCAACGATTGCGACGCGGGAAAAATCTAGAAAGCCTGGACGAAGGCGTGTACGACGAAGAGAAGGATTTCCGCCCTCGTCAGGTTAGGGCCTGGCAGGACAACCCGGAACAGTTCTATTCCAAATCGGAAATACGGCAACTCGTTGAAAGGGGAATCCTTGCGCTTCCCGTAAACTACCGAGTGGTGGTGACGCTCCGCGATATCCAGCAGCTTTCGACAGATGAAGTTGCCCAACAGCTGGGGTTAAGCGTTCCTACTGTAAAAACGCGGCTGCTGAGAGGTCGAATTATGCTTCGAGAGTGGCTCTCGCCTCACTTTATAGCCAATGTCAGGGGGATAGCTCAGTGATCACATGCGAGGAATTCTTCGCCGAGTTCGGAGACTACCTCGAGGATCAGGTGTCGCCAGAGGTTCGTAAAGAGCTTGAGGTGCACCTGTCCCAGTGCCGCGCTTGCCACGTGCTGTACGATTCCAGCCTGAAGACTATAAAGATCGTGACGGAAAGCAGTTCATTCGATTTGCCGGAAAGCGTCTCTAATCCAATCATCGATCGCGTGATGGCGAAGTTGCGAGCGGACCGCAGCTGATAAGCTTAGAATTCTAAATCTGTTATGCGCGCATCGAAATTTGGCGTCACGGATGGTCATCCGGTGATCTCCGCACTTCCACTCTGACTCTCTCGTAAGTCTCCTATCTCTCGCTCTGGAACGGAAATACGATTCATGCCGACAAACAGAACGCGCTAGGGCACTGCCTAATTGCCGCATTTTTCGCTCATCCGTGCAACTTTCGCGCGGCAGATGACTCCTATTGCCCATGAGAGTTGAGCGCGTCAGGGTGCTCATCGAAAACAAAAAAGGAGAAATCATCATGGTTCGCAAGATCAGGACAGTGGTGGCAATCGCTGCGCTGGCGTTCACATTCGGATTGCAGCCGCCGGCGCACGCGCAAGACAGCAACGCGAAGACTCTGGAAACCGGCACCTTCCACGGGAAAGTTCACAGCACTTCAGGCCGTGCAACGATCTACCAGGGGAAAGACGGGAACCTGATCCTCCGGTTGACAAACTTCAAGACATCCAACGGGCCCGATGTACACGTGATTTTGATCGCGGCCACGGACGCGGACGACGACGCCAATTTCCTCAAAAGCAACACGGAGCGGGTGGAGCTGGGCAAGCTGAAGGGGAACGAAGGCGACCAGAACTACGCCATCCCGAGCGGCACGGATCTGAGCAAGTTCCAGACCGTTTCGATCTATTGCGAACGGTTCAACGCGAATTTCGGCGCCGCGCCTCTTGAGAAATTCTAAGACTCACATATTCATTCCGATTGAGTCGGGCAGGTTCACCTGCCCGATTCGCGGATTGGAAGGAGGAAAACATGGATTCGCGTATACGTTCTTGGTTCTCGCGCCGGAAGTGGCTATTGGTCGCGGTGGGTCTTCCGCTGCTCATCGGTGCCTGGTGGGCCTTCCGGCCGGAGAAACTGTGGATCAACCAAAAGGTGAATGAACCGGCTCCGTTCGCTTCAAGCACCGACCCTCAGCCGCTCTATACTGGCCGGCTCGAAGGAAAAGCTCACGAGACGAGCGGGCGAGCAACGATCTACAAAACGGCCGACGGCAAGGAGTATCTGCGCCTGACGGACTTCTCGACCTCCAACGGCCCGGATGTTCACGTCCTTCTGGCGCGAAGTGATGACCAAAGCCTCAAACAAGAAATTGTGAAACGGCAGCTAGATAGCATTGAGCTCGGGCCGTTAAAAGGAAATCAAGGAGATCAGAACTACGATCTTCCTGCATCTGTCGACTTCCAGAAATACGACGCGGCGGTTATCTATTGCGAGCGATTTCATGCCGTATTCGGCGTCGCCAGACTCGAACAATTCTGACGGACACTTCGTTCATTTCTCCGCCAGCCCCGAGGCTGGGGAAATCGTTATGAGTCGAATTTTTTGGAGCGCGGAAGCCCATTTCGACATCTTTAAGACGGCAATTCGTAGCGGTAAATTGACCCAAAGAATGAGGAGAAGACTTTGTGAGTGAGACGACTTCGCAGACAGCAACGAAGCGCGCAGAGGCCCGCTTCATCGTGCCTCTCGCAACGATCCACAGGGTCAAAGCCGATCGCGTCCGAGTATTCTATCGCGCTGCCGGTGATCCATCTGCTCCAGTGGTTCTCCTGATACATGGATTCCCATCCTCATCGTTCATGTTCCGCGAACTCATTCCGCGCCTCGCGACCGATTACCGCGTGATTGCTCCCGATCTCCCCGGTTTCGGATTTACGGATGTTCCAGCCGAAAGAAAATATGTGTATTCGTTCGATGGGTTGGCGTCGACCATAGAGGCCTTCACGCAAGCACTGAAACTCAACCGCTATGCGATCTATGTGTTCGATTATGGAGCGCCGACAGGTCTTCGCTTGGCAATGGCTCACCCCGAGCGAGTGACGGCGATCGTTTCGCAGAACGGGAATGCGTACGAAGAAGGTCTTGGAGACGCCTGGGGCCCGATCCGGAAATATTGGGCTGAACCCACGGCGGAGAACCGCGACGTCATCCGCAAGAATGTTTTGACGCTCGAGGGAACGCGCTGGCAGTACACGCACGGTGTGGCCGATCCGGAAAGTGTTCCGCCCGAGTCGTACACATTGGACACGGCTCTGCTGGAACGGCCAGGGAACAAAGACATTCAGCTCGATCTGTTTCTGGATTACGCGTCGAATGTGAAGCTCTATCCGAAATTCCAGGAATATTTCCGCAAATCGAAGCCGCCATTGCTCGCGATCTGGGGGAAGAATGATCCCTTTTTCATTCCTGCAGGAGCGGAGGCGTTCCGGAGGGACATACCTAAGGCGAAGGTTCAGTTCCTTGATACCGGACATTTTGCGATCGAGACACACGTCGTGGAGATTGCATCCGCGATGAAAGAGTTTCTCGAAGCAAATGGCATCGGGCGCAGAAGCGGAGAGAGCGGAGGCCAGAGATGAATACCTTCCCAGAGAACTGCACTATCGTTTTGGTGCATGGAGCATGGGCCGACGGATCGTGCTGGACCAACGTCATTCTCCCTTTACAGCGGCACGGCCTTAAGGTGACTTGCGCTCCGATCCCGCTCACTTCGTTAAGTGACGACGCTGCCGCTTTGAATCGCGCACTCGAACGAACGAGGGGCCCGCTGGTCCTGGTCGCCCACGCCTATGGAGGTGCTGTGATTGCGGCGGCGCGCGAGGACCGGGTGAAGTCCCTTGTGTATATCGCGGCGCTCGCGCCCGATGAGGGCGAGACGGTTGCAAAAGTGTTTTATCGCGACGAACCGCATCCGAAGGCCCCCAAGTTGGCACCCGACGCACATGGCTTTATATGGATGCCGGAAGGGGGATTTCGCGATGCGGTTTGCTCACAAAGCCTCGGCCGACCAGACGAGCATCATGCAGGCAGTCCAGCGGCCACTTGCGGTTCAGTGCATTCAAGAGCCGGCTCCGGCGCCCGCATGGAAAGTGAAGCCGTCGTGGTTTCTGCTTTCAGAAGAAGATCGAATGATCAACACGAAGACACAGCGTTTTATGGCCGACCGCATGAGGGCAACTGTCCGATCAGTGCGCGTAGACCATTCTCCTATGTACACAGCGGCAGACATCGTGGTTGACCTGATCTTGGAAGCCGCCGGCGAAACGCTCTCGATAGGAGCCTCAGCCTGACGAAGTAAAGAAATCGGGGAGGAGCAGCGCTGTGGCCATCAAATCCGTTGCCATCGTCACCGGTGCGAGCCAAGGCATCGGACGAGCGACGGCACTCCGGATCGCACGCGATTTTTCGGCCGTCGTGCTGGTTGCAAGAGATAAGGACAAGCCAGAGGCTACCGCCGCTGACGGTCAAGTCCGTTGGAACCGAGGCGATAGTTTCGATGGAAGCGCACCAGGAGGAGCACATGAGGAAGCAGGTTTTAGTGACCGGGTCGACTGGCGCGACAGGGAGCAAAACCGTGAAATCCTTAATCGATGCGGGAGCCCGGGTGCGAGCTTTCGTTCACAGGGAGGATGAGCGTTCGGCAGCTTTAGCCGCCCAAGGTGCCGAGATTGTGCGAGGCGATCTGCTGGACTTCGAGGCTGTTCGCGCGGCCCTCGAAGGAACACAAGGCGCGTACTTTGTGTACCCAGTCATGCCAGGTATCCTGCAGGCCACGGCGTACTTCGCTCAGGCCGCTAAGGAGGCCGCCATCGAGATTGTTGTGAACATGTCCCAAATTTCTGCGCGTCGAGAAGCGAAAAGTCATGCCGCCCAGGATCACTGGATTTCGGAGCAGATCTTCAACTGGTCGGGCGTTCCCGTCACACATCTGCGACCCACACTTTTCGCCGAATGGGCTCTCTATTGGACCGACCTGATCAAGGCAGGCACTTTGCGGCTGCCCTTCGGCACTGGAAAGCATGCACCGATCGCCGCGGAAGATCAGGCCCGCGTGATCACGAAAATCCTTCTCGCGCCGGACGAGCACAAAGGAAAAGTATACCCGCTCTACGGAGAAAAAGAGTACACCTTCCCCGAAATTGCCACCGAGATCGCCAAGGTCATCGGCAAACCGGTGGGTTATGAGCAGGTGGATGCCTGGACCCTTAAGAAAATGGCTGCCAACAGCCCGCGTGAGATACTCCGCACCGACACCATCTGGCAGCACTTTGCGGAGATTGCGAAGGACCACCAGAATGGGGTGTTTGCGGGAACGAACGATCTAATTGAGAAGATCGGGGGAAAACGGCCGATCGGGCTTGCTGAATTCCTCGAGGCCAACCGGAGCGCGTTCCTCTCCTAAGGTCGCCGACAACGGTAGCCAGCACTGCCGGCTCCCTCACCGATCTTCGCAGCTTCAGCATGTTGGAAGGCGTCGGGCACTGGCCACAGCTGGAAGCACCCGATGCAACGAACGCGGCGCCGCTCGCATTTCTACTGAGCCTCTGAACCGTAGCGATCGAACTCCCAAATGAAGTCTGGGCGCAGATCAGTCCTCAGAAGTCCGCTTGTGGGAAGTTACATCTCCGTTGACCGTCGTGACCGATTCCGGTCGGGTGGCCGGGTACTCGGAAGTCTAGGCTGTTCGAAAATCATGTGTTCTTGGGCAGGCAGCGATCGCGTACGCCCCAGAGGCCCTGGCAATTTTATTCAAAGAGA
>Ga0187810_10000394_pt1 | contig 17456 bp, 12 predicted proteins | sample NC_wetland_sal_i_9_FD_132963 | JGI IMG/M metagenome (GOLD analysis project Ga0187810, IMG submission 132963) | Wetland sediment microbial communities from Neuse River Estuary, North Carolina, USA - ASW_5 | ecosystem: Environmental > Aquatic > Freshwater > Wetlands > Sediment | place: USA: North...
AAGCACGCGGAGGAGCTTCGCCTGCATGGCCAGGGGCATATCGCCAATTTCGTCAAGGAAGAGTGTGCCCCCCTCGGCTTGTTCGAACTTGCCCGTGTGGCGCGTAGCCGCGCCAGTGAATGAGCCCTTCTCGTGGCCAAAGAGTTCCGATTCGATGAGCTCAGCAGGAACCGCGGCGCAATTGAGCGTGATGAAGGCGTTTTCGTGGCGCGGGGATTTTTCGTGAATGGCGCGCGCTACCAACTCTTTTCCAGTGCCGGTTTCGCCGAGGATGCACACGCGCGTTTCGCTGGCAGCGACCCGGTCGATCTGAGCCAGGAGCCGAGTCATGGCGGGGCCAGAGCCGACGAGTTCGTGCTTGCCGAGACGATGGCGCAACTCGCGATTCTCGTCTTCGAGGCGTGTGAGTTTGAGCGCGTTTTCGACGGTGAGCAGGAGCTTATCGGTCGTCAGCGGCTTTTCCAGGAAATCCAATGCACCGAGGCGGGTGGCTTTGACTGCCATCTCGATGTTGGCCTGGCCGGAAATTAAAACAATCGGCGTCTGCAGGCCGGACTTCTTGAGCTCTTCGAGGAGTTCCATCCCGGTTTTGCCGGGCATGACGACGTCGGAGAGGATCAAGTCGAAGCGCTCGGTGCGAAGAAGTTCGGCGGCGCGAAGGGCGTTGTCACAAACGGTCGCGTCATGGCCGGCAAGGCGGAAGGCGCGCGCGAGAGAGGCCAGCGTGTTGGCGTCGTCATCGATGAGCAGGAGATGGGCTTTGCGTGTCACGGGCAATCCGCTAATTCGAGGCTGTGGCGGCGCGCTCGGATTCCGTGACACTGGAAGAGCGCTCGGGCTTCGGCTTCACCAGGGCATTCTGCTGCCGCTTCGGGAGTTCGATGCGGAAGGTGGCGCCGCGCCCCTCTTCGCTGGAAACGGTAATCGTTCCGTGGTGGTCGCTGACAACGGACTGGACGATGGCCAAGCCCAAACCGGTGCCCTGATGTTTGGTCGTGTAGTACGGCGTGAACAATCGCGAGCATTCTTCGGGTGTCAGACCCTTGCCGGTATCGGCGATTTCGATGCGCACGCAATCATCGGCGTCAGTGGTGCGCAGCGTAAGCGTACCTCCGGCGGGCATGGCATCCAGCGCATTGAGAACCAGATTCTGAAAGGCGCGGTGAAGGAGATCAGGATCGGCATCAATCTCCGGCAACGATTCGTTCACGAAATATTCCGTGGTGATCGAGGGTTTTCCCACGGCGGTAAATTGCGGTTCGAACAGCCGGACCGCGTTGCGCAGAGTGTCGTTCACCTGGACTTGCGTGAATTGTGGCGCGGGCATTTTGGAGAAATCGCTGAAGCGGCCAACAATGCTGTTGAGATTGGCGAGTTCCGCCTTCAGCGTGGCGGTGCCTTCGCTGAACACTTCCTGAAATTGCTCGGGACCCAGTTGGCGCGCACGCTGTAGGTTTTCCACCGTGATTTGCAGGGGGAAAAGTGGATTGCGTAGCTCATGCGCAAGGCGGCGGGCCAGTTCCCTCCAGGCGGCAACGCGCTCGGTCTGAACCAGCTTTTCCTTCTGAGCCGCGAGGGTGCGCGTCATATTGTTGAACGCGTCCGCCAACTGGCCGATTTCATCGCTGGCCTGTACATGGATGCGAGTGTCCCACCGGCCGGAAGCAACATCTCGCGCGCCATTGGCCAATTCCTCCAGGGGGCGCGTGATGCGCGAGGAGACCCACCAGGACAGAAGGAGGCCGATGAAGATGGCGGCAAGAGCCACCACCGCGGCGATTTTCAGGATCTGGTTGCGGAGCAGGACCAGTTCACGCTGCGGGCTGCCAAGAAGCAAAACCCCGAGCAATTCGTTGTGGCGGCCAGTCAGAGGAATGGCATGAAATGTCTCCGCGCTGGCAGGATCGCTCGTCCACTGGATCGTTTTTTCAATCATCTCCGGTTGCGATTGCTTCTGCACTTGTTCAATGAGCCGCTGGAACTGATCGGCTTGCGGCACGGCGCCGTTCGAATCGGTGAGCGAGGTGGGCACAAAATTCGGATCGAGATTGCGATAGAGCAGCGCGCGCATGCCTGTGGGCAGCACAAGGGAGGCGAGAAAATTCTGGTCCAGGCGGCGGCCACCGATGATGTAAACGCTCCGGTCACCCACGGTCTGGGTGCGCACAGCGGTCAGCGAGAGGGCCACGCCATCCGGCAGCTCTTCGCGCTTCAAAAACGCAATCGAGCCATCCCAGTTCTTCGTGGCGGTCACCCAGTCCGATTTATATCCAACGCGCGCCGGATATTGCGCCGAGGAGATCAGGACGCCATCGGAATTCACGAATTCCACGAAGTCCAGATTATGCGTCTGCGCTGCGCCATTTGCATCGTGCAGGTAAAGGGAAGCATCGGCGTTGGGGCGCGCGAGATCGAGGACCATGCGCACCGTAACATCGGCGTTAGTGATGTTTTCCACCTGCTGCACCACCATGTCGCCGCGCTGCGCAAATTCCTTCTTGAACTGTGCCACCAGGGCTTCGGTGCGTTGGGCGTCCATCTGTTCGTAGGTGCGTTGCGTGTAGTAAGTGACACCGTAGGCGACCAGCGAGACCGAGGCCAGAACGGTGATGAGAAAGATCAGAAATATTTTGTTGCGAAAACTCATGGATGCACTCCCAGTGCAGCATTCCGGCCTGATGTCGCTTCTGCATTGGATGACGCGGGTTCACCCGTTTCGAGCCACACATCCGCAAGCCGCCATTCGCCCGAGGGTGCGGCCGTCCAATTCCGCACATTCGGAGCGATTCCGGCATATTCGGGCAGCAGAACCAGCGGCAAAACCTGCCGCTCATCCAATAAGCGCCGCTCTTCCGCATAAAGCTTTTCGGGATCGCCGGATTCCGCGACGGTTTCGGCGCCAGCCTCAGTGTGAAGATGATGAGCAAGAGCCTGGAGCTCCGCGCGCGGCGAAAGGGAATCGTAATGCCATGCGAAGAGATGCAGGCCGGTCGCGGGCGAAGCGGCTGTAGCGCTGCCAGGGGAAGGCGACGCATGCGAGACGAGTTGAACGGAGATGTTTGCCTGGCGGGCATTCACGGCCACACGTTCGCCCAACAACTTCATAAGGTCACCGATGGCGTCAACGCGGAGGCGCAGAGGCTCTATCCCGCCAGCAAGGTTGGCGGGAAGCGCGGAGCGAAGTTCCCTGGCGCGGTCGAGATTCATTGGTGTACCGAAGAGAAAAGCATATCCCGAGAGCCACTGTGGCAAAAGGGCCGGTGCGGGAAAGGCTTGCCTTTGAAGCAACACATTGGCCATGGTCTCACGGTCGAGCGCGAAGTCGAGAGCCTCGCGCAAACGCGGATCGGAGACGCCGGGCTGAGCGTCGTCAAAGCGCAGAGCGAGGAGCGTATCCGGCGGCGAACTCCACACGCGCAGATTTTCCTGACGCGCCTTCCGCACCAGATCCGGCGGAATGTCAATAATATCGGTGCGTCCTACTTGTAAATTGAGGATCTGGCGCAAAGCCGGTTCGCCCAGCGTGACATCAATGACATCGACAAACGGCCGGCCCGCCCATGCGTCCTCATTGGCAATGAATTTCAGGTGCGCCGGCTTGAGCGCGGAGGGATTCGCCTCGGAAGGCGTTGGCGGCGTGCTCTCCGCAATGAAAAAGGGCCCGGTACCGAGGAGTGTGCCGTCCGACTGCGCGCGAAAAATGAAATAGCGGCCGGAAGCCAACTGCTCAAGCAGGTCAGGAGTAGTGCGCATGGCGCGAATCTGAACGCCATTCTCGGTGGGGCTGATTTGCAAGCCACTAGGTAAGAGAGGCTGCAGAGCCGTAGCCACATCCTTCGACGTGAGGGCCGAGCCATCGGAGAATTTCGCACCCGAGCGCAGTTTGAATTGCCAATTTTTGAATGCAGCGTCGTGCGACCACTCCGTGGCCAGGGCGGGCTGGAATCTGCCGAAGTCATCGAGAGTCACAAGGCGATCGTAGACGAGCGCGGCGAGTTTCTCATTCTCCGCCGCGGCAACGGACCCGGTTTTCCATTCGCGAGGATCGAGCGAAACCGCGGCGACGTGCAGCTCAACGCGCAGCGTCCCTCCGTACCTCGGATGCTTGGTAGCAAGAAGGTGGGCGGGCGCGAGCAGCGCGAATAAGGCAGCGCTAATTGCCGCAAGCCAGAGTGATTTTGTACACCTCATAATTCCCCGTTCGCAGATTTCGCGTTACCACCAAAGCGCTTGCAGGATTTTGCTCGCCGTTGATCCCCAGGATGGGCCCCGGAAAATCGCTTAGCAAGGCCGCGCTTCCTTCGCGCAGCGAGCCGTCGGGCACCACCTGCAGAACATCCGGCGTGGTCCAATCCGAGCCATCAGCAAGCAACTTCCATCCGCCCGCGTCGCACGAGGGAGTCAATACGGTGGAGCTGCGCCAGGTTGGCTTTGCGGAATGGCACTTTGCTTCGGCGGCTGCGGTCCAACTGAACTGGCAGCTCTTTCCTGCCAGAAGCACAACTGCATCGTTGCCGTGGACGATCAATTCGCCACGAGGGTCGCGAGAAGCACGGGCGCCGGCGGCAGTGAGCGAAACAGTTTGTGTCACTTGGCCTGCTGCATCGAGGCGAATGGCGGAGAGCTCTGCATTGCGATAGGCGAGCAGCGCCATGCCTTCCTCTGTGCCATTCCAAGGGGAGGAGGCGTCCAGGATGCGCTCGGAGCTTTGGTAGACCAACTGCCTCTCCACGCGGATGGGCGCAACGGGGAGGTTGGCGGCGCGAAATGTCGATCGCGGCAGAGTAACGAGCCGGACCTCGTCCTTTTCTCCGACGCGAGCGCTTGCAGCAAGAACCAGTTGCGTGGGAGTCTCCGACAAACCAACCCGCAAGAGACTCGCACCCGGTTCCTCACTGATGGCAAGACGATGCTTTTCGATTTCCTGACGAAACGTATCCTGCCAGTTCTTGCCGGTGTCCGACGCGAAATTTGCATCCTGAAAAAATTGAATGCGCACGGGCCCATGCAGATTGGGGATGGAGGCGACGCGCTCGGCCAATTCGCGGACGGCGTCATCGAGAGAAGCATTTTCTGTTGGCTCAGGATGCGCAGGCAATGCCGAAAATGCTATGCAAAACCAAATCAGGAGAAAGAATTTACAGAGCAGGGGACAGTCACGTTTTGGTCGCACGGCGTTCTGAAGCGATGATAACACGCCTACAGGGAGCGGCGGCTCCGCGCGGTGGAACGATTAATGGATGCGATACTCCTTGTAGAGGTCCAGGCGATTCAGGAGCCCGATCATCATCTGGGTGTATGCGAGATACTCGGCCAGGCTTTCGTCGGAGACATTGTAGAGCGATTTCCGCCTGGCGTCGCGAATCGCGGCGAAGTCTTCCGGGGTGAGCGTGGCGATTGCACTGTTGATAAAGGCGGTGTGGTCGGCCACGCCGTAGATAGGGAGGCTGTCCGCGACAGCTTGGGCAATTTCCTGTTGGGTGGCCTTTTTCTCGCGCATCTGTTGGTCAAATGCCGCGCCTCTGGTGGCCATCACGTCGTCAAATTCCTTTTGCGTCTGCGGCAGCGCAGAGATGGTCTGTAACACTTGTTCCCTGGTAAATTTTGGGTCCGCATAATCCGCGGGATTCGGTGCCCCATATTTCATGATCGCCTGAATGTCATTGCGGCGGAAGTCTTCCTCGATTTTGGCCAGGCCATCCCACTTGCTGAGGGCGCGAAAGCTTTCCTCCGTTATCTGTTCGGCAAGCAAATGAGCCGCCGCCGCGCGCACAAAGGGTTCCGGCGCTTGCAGCAGGGCTATGAGAGCATCACTGGCCTGGGATGGCTCCATCGTGCCGTACAAAAACAAGGCGGCGGTATCTGAATCGAGATCGAGCGCGTGTTCGGAGATGTGAATGACAGCGTTGGGGTAAAGCAGAAGTTTCCCCGCGAGCGGGCCAATATCGATTCCGGCCTGGCCAAGTTCTAGAGCGAGCGTGAGATAAGTAGCAGGATCAGATTCCTGGAAATCCGTTTGAGCGAGCGAGTCGCGAATCAAGTTCAGCGTAGCGGGCGATCGGTCGGTCGGGAGAAGCATGGTTGCAGCGTCGAACTGAAAGACGTGATCGGTCTTCTCTTCGGCGAGCAAGGCCCGAATGCAAGGTACGCCTTCCGAGCCTGCCGCCTGGACGTGCTTCCAGAATGCGTCCAATTCCTTGGTCTTGGCGTCGATTTGATCTTCGTTCAATTGGGAGAGATGGAAGCCGTAGACTTTGGCCTTCTCTGCCCGAATCGCAACGCAGGTCGGCGGTTTCTGCGTGGCGGCTTGAGGAACTTGAGGAAAAGAATGCGCGAAGGTCGGAGTCACACAAATCATTACTACGAAAACTTCCAGCAACGTTTTTCGGCGCAACCCTCACCTCTCTGAACCCTTGGCATACTAACACTCCTGGCAAAAATTAAGATGCCGGGCGGCGTGGTCAGTGCCGCCCGGTTGGTCAGGAGAGTCATCTATTTGTTGTTTGTTTAGTGGAAGTAAAAAGGAATTGGGTTATTCCCGCGCGTCTCTGGTGATGATCTCAGCGCGCTCAGGTACCCAAACCATCTGGCGCAAGGAGCCCGCCGTGGGCAGCAAGTAGCGGTACCGGCGCAGCGTGATGCGAACTGTGGTGCTGCCGTCCAAGGAATGAAACGTGTAAATCGCCTTGGTTTTTTGGCCGCGCTCGAGCTCCAGGGGAAGGGAAGCGGGTTCGTAATCAGTAAAGTCGGGAGAGACACGCCGGAGTGTGGCTGCGGCCACCAGTTGTGGGTCGCGGCACCAAGCGTCATGGCCGGCGTTCACCCAGCGCTGAAGATTTTCAACCGTGGCGCGATCCAGCGCAAAATTTTGTACCACCCGATGCTCGTTTGCCGGGATCTGGGCTGCGGTCAGGTCCATGTTCGCGGCGCCCAGGGTCCAGAGAACCAGGCTGATGGTGATGCGCAAGATGACGGGAAGAATGGTTGTAAAGCTTCTGCGTACGCACTGCCGGGTGCTTGAGTTCATGACGTCCTCCTGGTAAATCGCAAGTTGTGCCTGCTGAACTTCCTTCTGCCTTTCTGTATTCCCTTCCTTGGAACGCTGCGTACTACTGTTCCTTGCGCCGGCCGGGTGGCGCGGAACGTGCTGTTGGTTGCGGAGAGTGCCGCGGCGAAAAGATTCAAGCGCGGCGGTGCTTGTCTTCTTGCTCATGGCCTCTCCTCCTTCAACGCGAACCGTGCCACTCACAGGGGTTCTGGCCGGTGTTCGTGGAAAGCGGCCCTTGCTTTGGTACCGTTCCAACTGCTTTGGCCAGCTCTTAGCACTCGCGGATTGCAGCGATCCGTCTTGACGGTTCGACTGCGCCTTCGGTGCATTTCGTTGGAACGGCACTGGCTGCCTCCTCGAATTTCGTGTTTACGGCCGCTTGCCCGGCTTGTGCTGGGCATTGGCCGTGGCGACTGGCGCCGGATCGTCGGAATCATCCGGTGTGTCCGGCGCGGCAGTGGTCCCGTTGTTGCCGTTTCCGTTCTGGAAGGCGGAGCGCATCACGTCGGAGGCAAAGAAATTCTTGCCGTCCATGGGCACCATCATGATCTGGAGCTTGTCCGAGAGCCGCTCCGCGATGATCTTCTGAATCAGCATGGGATTCTGTTTCAGGACCGCGGCTTCGTACTTCATGCGCTCGGAATCGGCCGCAGCCGTGACGCGGATGCGGTTGGCCTCGGCATCGGAAAGATTTTTCTGGCGCTCGACTTCAGCTTTACTGTCGATGATCTTTGCCTGCGCGGCGGCTTCCGCGTTTTGCAGCGTCGCTTCCTTGCGGGCTTCGGCTTCGAGCTTCGTCTGCTCAATCTGCTTCTGCTTCAAGGGCAGGGTGTATTGCATGGCATCCGCTTCAGCCTTCGCCTGCAGCACCCGGACTTGCGCCTGAGCTTCCGCCTGCTTCACGTCGCGGGCCTTCTGGGCGTCGGCTTCGAGCTCGGCGATCTTGACCTCTTTCAGCTTGATGTCCTGTTCCGTGCCGAGACGTTCGTTCTCCTGCTCTTTCAAGAGCAAGCCTTCCAGGCCCCGGGCGTAATCGGCGGGCAGTTGAATGTCGCGGAGGAGCACTTCGCGGACCACAATGCCGTCACTGGCCAAGCGCGTTTTGATAGCATCTGCGGCCTGGCTACGCAGCTCTTCGCGTTTGACCGCAAAAATTTCGCGGGTGAGGTAATTGGGAGAGAGTTGCCGGTAGATCGAGGAGACCACGGGGCCGACGACCTGTTCATCAACAGGCTGCGGCAAATTCTGGTGAATGGTCGTAAGACGGCTGGGATCGAGGCGGTAGCGCACGGTGACCGCAAGACCAAGATTCAAACCTTCGCGCGCCTGGACAGTAAGAACTTCGCCCGCAGGCTTGGCAGTCGCGCTTGCGGCGGTGGAGTAGACCTGTTCGCGCGTGTCATACAAAACCACGTTATCGATGAGTGGAGTCTGAAAATGCACGCCCGGATACAACGTACCGGGGCGCACGCCGGAGAGCTGGCTGACGCGGATGCCGGCGAAGCCGTCGGGAACCACCGTAATGCTGAGCGCCAGCAGCACGGGCAGGATTCCCGCAAGCGCCAATTTCTGCGCCAGTTTCCACCGCACCGGACCGAAAGGGCGCGGCTGGATGGCCGCAAATCCCTCCCCTCCGGGCGCCGCGGATTGCTGCAAGAGCCAACGCAAACGCGCTGCAACGTAGACGTCATAGGCGACAACGATCGCGGCGCTGCCGAAGAACCCAACGCCGAGGATCATCAACAAAAACTTCAAAGCGAGCATGGTGTTTTCCTTTCTCTCCTAATTCCCTGCGCGGCTGCCGTTTCGCGACCTCGAATCTGTGGCATGCCTAACTCAGGAAATCCGTACCAGCCGTTAGCGGCCCCTGGCGTAGGCGCGCGCTACCAACTGCGCTCCCCGTTCAATGGCCGGTGGGGCGATCCGGCGGCTGGCAGTGGCCGGCTGCATCAGGGCAAAAGCCGCGCGCAAAAGCAGCGCTTGCAGAGCCAGTGTCGAAAAGAGCGCGAAGATCGTCGTCGTCACCACAGTTGCGAATGCAAAGAATGTGTCCATGTGTGTTCTCCTTAGCGGGCCTGGGAAAATGTCTTAACGGTCGCCATGCGCTTCGTCTTCGTGCGAGCCAGGGAGTTCGTTCCTGGCTTGCAAGGTTTCGTGGGCATTCGCCAGGTTGGGTGCTCCGCCGAACAGGCGCGCGACTTCGTCGGTGCGCTCGGCGATGAAGGTGACGCGATCGCCGACCTGCACCCGGGCGAAGAGGTCTTCGATGTCGCTGTTGCGGAGCCGAATGCAGCCGTGCGAGGCGTTCTTGCCGACGGAGCCCGGACGATTGGTGCCGTGGATGCCGAAGCCGTTGACGCTGAGGCCCATCCAGCGAGTGCCGAGCGGATTGCCTTTGCCGGGTCCAATCACAACTCCAGGCCGGTAGTAGGTTGGATTTTCCAACCGCTGCACGATCTGGAATTCGCCGCTGGGGCTCGGGCTGCCCGGGGCGCCGACGGCCACGTCGTAGATCTTGACCACGCGATCGCCTTCAAGCAGCGCAAGCTTGCGGTCGGGAAAGCTGACAACGATGCGGCGCGTGGGCTGTGCGGTAGACTTGCGTTCCTGGTTCGCGGAGGTTTGCGCGGTAACGCCAGTGGCGCAGAGGGCAAAAGCCGCGAGGAGCAACGCGCATGGAGCAATCTGAGAACCGAGTGTTTTTTGGAAGGCTGGGGTGGCTGGCCGGTTCATGATGCTTTCTCCCTGTTGACCTACGCAAGGAGGAATGGCACACCCAGGACCATTCTCAACACGTTGAAAATAAATAGGTTAGAACGCATGGAAGGGCGGAAATTTGTGGCTCTGCAGACACGCCGTGTTTGCCGGGACGCGTTGAGGGCACTCGCCTGCTCATTTGCCAGGCGTTTTACTTCATTTTGAGCTTGCCGCGTTCAGAGGTAGTCTAAGATTGGGTACGCATCACGAGGCTACCTTCCATGTCCCAATCGCAGGGGATTCGCATCGCTCAAATTCGGGGCATCCCCATCTATCTCGACTTGAGCTGGATCCTCGTCTTCGGGCTCATCACCTTCTCTCTCTCCACCACGTTCGCGCAGCAGCACCCCCAATGGACTGCGGCGCAGCACTGGACGCTCGGCCTCCTGACCAGCCTTCTGTTTTTCAGTTCCGTGGTGTTCCACGAAATGGCGCACAGCGTGGTCGCTCAGCATTACAAGATCAAAGTCATTTCCATCACGCTGTTTTTGTTCGGCGGCTTGGCGCGCATCGGGCGTGAACCCTCCCAGGCCATTCAGGAGTTCAATATCGCCGTTGCCGGACCACTCGCCAGCGGGTTCCTGTCGGGCATGTTTTACAGCTTGACGCTGCTCTTTCCAGAGCGGGAGATGCTCGGAGCGTTAGCCAAGTGGCTTTTTGTCACCAATGCCTGGCTCGCGGTCTTCAACTTGCTCCCGGGCTTTCCCCTGGATGGCGGACGGATCTTTCGCGCGCTTGTATGGGGCATAACAAAGGATTTCACGCGTGCCACCCGCGTCGCCGGGGCCAGCGGCAAACTGGTTGCCTTCGGCATGATCAGTATCGGCGTATGGTTTGCCGTGCGCGGGGACTGGATGTCCGGGATCTGGATCGGCTTCATCGGGTGGTTCTTGCTGAACGCGGCGCAGGCCAGTGTGGCCCAGGTGACCATTCGCGAGACACTCACCGGACTATGCGCCGCTGATGTGATGAGCCACGAGGTGCCGACAATCCCCGGAAACATGAGCCTAGACGAATACAGCGGCGAGGTACTACGCACCGGCCGTCGCATCCACATTGTGACCATGGACGACCGCCTCGTCGGGCTGATGAACGTCGCTGCGTTGAATCAGGTGCCGCGCGACGAATGGTCGATGAACTCGGTGCAGGCAGTGATGGTGCCGAGGGAAAAGATATTGTGGGCCTCGCCGGAGGAGCCACTGCAGCGGCTGCTGGAGCGGCTCATTGCAGCGGATGTGAATCAGATGCCAGTGGTGAACCATAGCGAGGATGGGGCCGCGCACATCATTGGAATGGTCACGCGCGACGCGATCCTGCGCGTGATTCAGACGCGCAGCGAACTAAGCGCAGCCCTCAGTCAGCGATAGCCTAGCTGGGATTTCTCACAATCTGGAATTGAAACGTTATCAAAGCGCAGCAAAACGATGTCATCCTGAGGCCCTGCGCTTTTTGCGGGGTCGAAGGATCTCAACGCCCAGTTCGTCATTCCGCTTGCCCTGAGCGAAAGTCGAGGGGAGCGGAGCCCGCAGAGTGAGGATCTCTTCTGCATCGCAAGTTTTTTGTGCGATGAATCCCCCTTCGATTTCAGATTTCACCCAGCAGCTCCGGCGGAGAGAGACTGCTCCTGAGCACGGATGGCGGTTACGCGAAAAGCGCCCCTGCGAAGTTCCAGCGCAATGCTTGAAAAACCAACTGCGGTCAAGCGTGAAAGGGCAGAGGCCGGCACCATGGGTGTAAAAGTGCTCCCAATGTGACCCACGCGGTGAATCCAACTGTCTGTAATTTCGAAGGCCACGAAAACGCCACCGGGCCGCAAAACGCGAAAGACCTCCGCGAACATCTGATCCTGGAGCTCCCTAGATTTCAAGTGATGAAGCACGAGAATAGCGAGGGCCGAGGAAAAGGTCTGACACGCGAAAGGCAATTGTGCCGCGTCGCCGCGCACGGTTCCTCCGGGCGTGCCATCCCGTTGCAATTTGAGCTTGAGCGTGGATTTGTGATCGTACTCGAGGGAGGTCACGCGGGAAGCTCGTGTCGCCAGATGTGCGGTCGCGGGGCCGTAGCCCGCGCCAATCTCGAGCAGGTGATTGCCCAGGTGAGTATCCGACAGAACCCAAGGGAGTAGCTGGCGCTGCGTAAAGTAGCGCCACAGAGAAGACGAACAGATCAAATGTTCAGCAGCATTCATAAAAAGTGGGGGCGGGAGGTTATTAGTGTAACGCAGGAGCGAAGACGCACGCTTATTTCTTATGTAACTAACGGCTGAGGAGCGGAAGTTCGCCGCCGGAAAGAATTCAGTGGAACAGCGGGCGGAGGCGGCGGAGGGCGGAGGCGAATTGATCGGCGTTGTAGGCGGAAGGATTTTCGAGTTGCTGGAATAGTCCGTTGATGGCGGCGCGAACCTCGGCGTCGTCAGAGGGCTTGGCGTCCTTGCTGTAAGCAATGTAGAGCGAGTCCAGCGCCATGGCGGCTTGTTCGGCGGCGCGCTCATCGGAGATGGCAATGTTTTCGGCGTCATCGCAGATGCGCTGCAACATGCGGAGAGTGATTGCCTGATCGTACTGCATGGTGGCCATGCGATCGGCAATCTGCTGCGCCAGAGGTGCGGCAGCCAAGGCTGCGTTGGCGACGATGCTGCGGTCGGGGTTGAGTTTGCTCATTTCGGTGGAAACGATCAGCATGTGCCGGTCGAGTTCCTGCGCCGAAGCGGAATCGATCTGCTTGGCGAAGTGCCGGAACACGGCGTAGCGCGAAGAATTCCAGGGCGGATCACCGGGCCGCCGGCCTTCGTATCCGTGTTCCTGGCGCCAACTGTCTTTCGCCGGGCCGAGTGAGTGGTGGCAGGCGAAGCAGGAAAGTTCGGCGTATTCCGGCCAGACATCTTTCTTATCAGCACGCTGGTTATTGGCGCGCCACGCCAGCCGCTCCATCGAAGCGCGCAACTGCACGGCTTGGCCCGTGGCCCAGTCTCGCACTCCCGCCCAAGCAGGATCTTCGACGGGTTTCCCGGGAGCAGATTCGCGCGGGACCTTCCAGTGGCGCGGCATGACAGCGGAAAAGGAGTCGAGTTCGAAATAAAGATCGGGATGGCCAGCGGCGATCATTTCATGGTCGACAAATTTCTCTTTTGTTCCGAGATGGCATTCCAGGCAGAGTTCGGAGCGGTGGATCACGTTGCGTGTATCGCGCATGCCGAGGGCCACGGACTTTTCGTGCGGCCAATCGCGCGTGGTATGCGGGCCGAGCCAAGCCGAGGCAGGCCCATGGCAGGATTCGCAGGAAACGCCTTCGGATATTTCGAAGGCGCGGCCGCGTTGCTCGGGCGTGGTGTAAAGAGCATGGCAGGCAAGGCACTTGGGCGATTCTTCCGCTTTGGCCCCGAGTTTCAGGATGTGGGCCATGCGCTCGCCGATGTCTCCCGTGAGTGCTTGATAGGCACGGCTGTGTTTGTCCTGCAGGATCCAGGTTGAGTATTCGTTCTGCAGAACGCGGCTGCCGGCAACAGGCTTGACGCTGCCATGGCAGCTGGTTGCCGCGCAAGATCCAGGTCCGATATATTTCACGGGTTCGCTGGTATCAGTGGCGGGCGAACCTGCCACGGAAGAAGCAAGCAGCAAGGCGGCGAAGAGCAGGCCGCGGCGAGGAAGGTTGTTGTTCCAGAGCAGCATGAAGTGGAGCAAAAAGTTCTGTTTGCTTATAACTTTGGCGAGCAGGGCAAGTCAACGGGAAGACTTGCAGTTTTGCAGGGGATTGTGCGAAAAGACAACGGGCAATGATTTTGGAGCACCGGCTAGGCCGCGAATATGCGGAAATAGCCTAAACCTAATCGGGCGCCCAAGGTCATCGCAAGCGGGGGCGCGGGTTCGCGAGACATTCCACTGTGATTTTTGACGAACTGCGAGCCATCCAACTGCGCCACGGGTATCTGCCTAAGGCGGAACTCGAAAGCCTTTCGCAGCGCAGTCAGATTCCTCTCTACCAGATCCACAGCGTTGCTAGTTTCTATCCACATTTCCATCTGACGCCGCCGAGCCGCGCGGAAGTCCAAGTGTGTGCCGACATGAGCTGTCGGCTGAACGGCGCGTGCGAGCTGCGCGGGGAACTGGCGCGGCGATTTGCCGGCGCTCGCGCGGAGGATGTGCAGATTAAGGATGTGAGTTGTCTGGGGCGTTGCGATCGCGCGCCTGCGGTGGCGATCAACGATGCGATTTTCGAAGGTGTATCAGCAGACCAGGTGGAGCAATTGGCGCGGCGGGCATCGCGTGGCGAAGAACTGCATCCCGAGCACCCCGAAGTAGCGCGGGTAGCCTGCGCGTCCGATCCCTACAACGAAACGGAAAAGTACGGCGCGGTACGGCGGTTGTTGACCACGCGGGATTACGACGGCGTGCTCGCCACCTTGAAAGATGCCGAACTGCGCGGCATGGGTGGCGCGGGATTTCCCGCGTGGATGAAATGGGACCTAGTGCGCAAACAAGCCGACCCGGAAAAGTACGTCGTGTGCAACGCCGACGAGAGCGAGCCGGGAACCATCAAGGATCGCTTCATCCTGAGCCATCTGCCGCACCTGGTGGTCGAAGGAATGATGATCGCGGGACTGGTGACCGGCGCGAGAAAAGGCATCCTCTACATCCGTCATGAATATCCGTTACAGGAAGAAATTTTCGGGGAGGAACTAAGGCGCTGCATCAAGGCTGGACTGTTGGGCAAAAAAATTCTGGGAAACGACCTGGATTTCACAATGGAAGTGTTTGTCAGCCCCGGCGGCTACATTTGCGGGGAAGAGAGCGCGCTGTTGGAGGCCATTGAGGGGCATCGCGCGGAGCCGCGCAACAAGCCGCCATTTCCGGGGCAAGCGGGACTGTGGCAGAAGCCGACAGTCATCAACAACGTGGAAACGTTCGCGAATGTGCCGCAAATTCTCACTCGCGGAGCGGAGTGGTATAAGTCTGCGGGCGTGAGCGGGTCGCGCGGACTGAAATTTGTGGGCGTGAGCGGGCACGTGGTGCGGCCGGGCGTTTACGAAGTGCCGATGGGCACAACGATGCGCGAAGTGATTTACGGAAGCGCAGGGGGAATTCGCGGCGGACGCGGGCTGAAAGCGTTTGCGCCCTCGGGGCCGTCTTCGGGCTATTTGCCGGCATCGATGCTGGATGTGCGGCTGGATTTCAAGGCGCTGGCGGATGCGGGGTCAATGCTGGGCTCGGGGGCGATTGTGGTGTGCGACGACACGACCTGCATGCTGGATATGGCGCTGACAGCGGTGAAGTTTTACCGCAATGAGTCGTGCGGGAAATGCGTGCCGTGCCGGATGGGCTCGCAAAAAATGGTGGAACTGTTGAGGCGATGGACGCAAGGGAACGTCAGTGAGGCCACATATCGAGCGGATCTTGCGTTGCTCGAAGAACTGGCGCAGGCGATGAGCCTTACTTCGATTTGCGGACTGGGGCAGATTGCGCCCGCGCCGATTCAGAGTGTGCTGAAACATTTCCGGGTGGAGATCGATGCGCATGTGCTGAAGGGGCAGTGTCCCAATGGAATTTGTTTTTCGGCGGCGGGAAAGATGCCGGAATTGGCGCGCGTGGGGATTCGGCCCTAGAGGAGATAGAGTGGCAAGAATTTGACGATGAGCACTACGAAGACAAACTTGGTGGAATTGACGATCGACGGCAAATCCCTGCAGGTACCGGCAGGCACCACCGTTTATGATGCCGCGCGCTTGAACGGCATCGCGATTCCAACGCTCTGCCATCTGCAGAACCAAACGCCGGTGGGCGTGTGCCGCTTGTGTGTCGTGGATACAGGGGCGCGCGTGTTGAGTGCTTCGTGCGTGCGGCCCGTCGAGCCCGGCATGAAGGTGAGCACGAACTCGGAGAAGGTGCTGGCGGCGCGAAAGACGCTCCTGGAACTGCTGATGGCGGATCACCCGTCGCCCTGTGCCCGGCAACAACATTCCGGAGATTGCGAACTGGAAACGCTGGCGAAGCAGGCGGGCGTGGGCACGCCGCGGTTCGCGCGAAAAACTTCATCCCGCGGGATGGATGATTCTTCGCTGGCGATCGCTGTGGATCACGATGCGTGCATTCTCTGCGATCGCTGCATTCGCGGCTGCGACGAAATCAAAAACAATTTTGTGCTGGGGCGCATGGGCAAGGGCTATTCCGCCGGGATTGCCTTCGATCTGAATGCGCCAATGGGCGATTCAACGTGTATTTCCTGCGGCGAATGCATGGTGTCTTGTCCGACGGGCGCGCTGACGAATAAAGGTGTGGCAGGTACGGCGATTGCTGCAGGTGCCGACACGCAGGCGTTGACCGCCGAGGAACTGCACCGGCTTCCGGTCTTTGCAGGTGTTTCAGGAACATTTTTGGAATTGAACCGCGGGGCGATCGTAAAGCGGCGCTACCGCAAAGGCGAAGTGATTTGCCGTGAAGGCGAATTTGGGTCCACGGCGTTTTACATTGTCGAAGGCCAAGCGCAGGTAGCCATCTCCACGCCGATTGCTCACGTCAAGACGCAGGGAGGCGCAAAAGGCTTCTTCAAACGGCTGACCAGTGTGCTCGTGGGCCGCGAGGAAGACAAGCGCGAAGAAGAAGCGCGGGACCGCACGATTCCCATCGATGCATCCGTAGACCTAGCCTACGGAAATCCAGTGGCGGAACTTGGGCCTGGCGACCTGTTCGGCGAAATGACCTGCATGAATTTCTATCCGCGGTCGGCGACGGTGCGCGCAAAAACGGATGTCGTGGCGTTTGAGATGTTGCGCAACGTGCTCGACATCATGATGAAGAACAAAACGTTCCGCGCCCAGTTGGATGAAAACTACCGCCGCCGAGCGCTCGAAACGCATCTGCGCGGCGTGCCCATGTTTGCGGGGCTTTCCCCGGATTTCATCGAGCATTTAAAAGGCAGCGTGGAATTGGCGCGCTACGCGCCGGGACAGGTGATTGCCCGGCAAGGCGAAGCCGCAGACAGCTTTTATCTGGTGCGGATCGGATTCGTAAAAATCTCCGAGGAATATCCCGGCGGCGAACTGGTGTTGGCGTATCTTTCGCGCGGCGATTATTTCGGCGAGATCGGACTGCTGGGCGGCGGCGTGCGGACGGCAACGTGCACGGCGCTGGACCATGTGGAACTGGTCACAATTTCCGGGGAAGACTTCCGGCAAATGGTGAAGCGGTTCCCGAGCGTCCGGACTGGCCTCGAGGCAGTTGCAGCGGAGCGGCAAGCGGCGAATGCGCAGCGAATGCAGATGGTGCAGAGTGTCCCGCTGGACCAGTTCTTATCGCAGGGGCTGATGGAAGCCCAAAGCCTCCTGATTTTGGACCTGCAGAACTGTACGCGCTGCGATGCGTGCGTTGACGCTTGCGCCGATGCGCATGACGGCGTGACGCGGCTGGTGCGCGAGGGATTGCGATTCGAGAATTTCCTGGTCGCTACTTCGTGTCGGCAATGCCGCGATCCTCTGTGCATGGTGGGCTGTCCGGTGGGAGCGATTCGACGGCGCAATTCCCTGGAAGTGATTATTGAGGATTGGTGCATCGGCTGCGGCCTGTGCGCTCGGAATTGCCCCTACGGAAATATCAACCTGCACCCGTTCGAGGTGCGGGTGGAAGACCTGGAACTTCCCGGACGCAAGAAGGCAGTCGTG
>Ga0187810_10000395_pt1 | contig 17423 bp, 12 predicted proteins | sample NC_wetland_sal_i_9_FD_132963 | JGI IMG/M metagenome (GOLD analysis project Ga0187810, IMG submission 132963) | Wetland sediment microbial communities from Neuse River Estuary, North Carolina, USA - ASW_5 | ecosystem: Environmental > Aquatic > Freshwater > Wetlands > Sediment | place: USA: North...
CCTACCGTTTAACGTTGCACCGGTCTGCATTGAAATGCCTGTTGCATCCAGAATAGTTCCACTGAACTCAGAATTCGTTCCAAGCGTCGTTGCGCCAGTGACTACCCAGAAGACGTTCTGTGGCAGCGCTCCGTTCATGAGGGTAACCTGCGAACTTGCAGCACTAGTGAGAGTTCCAGGTATCTGAAATACCCATACGTCAGTCGAGGTGCCCGAGAGGATAACTCCTGCTGAATTTATGTTGACGTTTCCCGAAGCTCCGGTAAACTTGTACAGGCCCGGCGACAGTGTCTGCCCGCCAATCTCTCCGGCAGATCCATTGTTAAGATAATCCGGGTTGACCTGTCCGTTGGCAGCAGTGTATGCTGTTCCCATGTCGAGTACAGCCTGATGCAGTAAGGTCGAGTTTTGTACATTATTTGCAGGACCAGTACCGTCAACCGTGTATATCGTCCCGGTTACTTCCGGAGACGTTAACCCGGTAATAAATGTACCTGCTGCTGGACTCAGTCCAACATCTCCAGTAATAATCGATGACGGGACATCGGTGATTTCTGATGATGCCAGAACTGCAAAATTGGTGGTTGTTCCAAGGTTCACCGCTGTTGCGTTATTCGCCGACACACCGGGAATAATCACGGCTGTCATCAGGCACAGCAATGCAATTGTAATAGCGAGGGAGAAAATTGTTCCTCCTCTTTTTTTCGTACGTGTCATTTTTACCTCCTTGATGGTCACCTCAATGTTTGTTCGGAGTATAGGCTCTTGGTCAGAATGCAGATTTTGAAACAAAATTTGGAACGATGGTTATTTTAGAAAATGGGGGGATTTTGTTTCCCGGTTCCATGAACCGGTTAGAATCCCATTCCGGGAAAATCCCCCGGTACCTGTCCGGTAAAATCGCTCACGAAGGTACGTGCCGGACCATGCTGTCATGTCAGCCAGTTTTTCACGGTTGATAATGCCGGACAATGCCCCCCTCACTTCCGTGTCGCGAGATACCGGGCCTCTTCTGCTTCTGCACTCGCTTCCCAGGCGCTGACGGTCGTGTTGTACGCGGCAAACTCCGGGTTGTAGGTAAGCCCCGTGATCCCCTCCCGGAGCCCGGCAACGGTTGAACCCCCGGTAAAGGTTCCGTTCAGGTACTCCCCGATACCCGAATATACGACACGGTCGACCCGTTTGATTGCCGAAGCGAGGACTACCGACGGTCCAAGGTATGTCTGGTCGGAATCGATCCCGATGATATATCTTCCCGGCCCTTTCTTTGCTTCAGCGATCGCTCCCGTACCTGAGTAACCGGCGACCGTGTAGATCACATCGGTCCCGTTGCCATACATACCGCCTGCAATTCCGGCCGCACGGTCCGGGTCGGAGAAACCGGCAGTGGTGTTGTCCCGGACATATGCCTGATCCACCGTTATCGAGGCGTTGACTGCATGAACACCGGTGATATACCCGAGCCGGAATCCTTCGAGCAGCTCCGACTGCGTGCCAAGGATGATCCCGACCCGGTGGGTCTTTGAGGCCGATGCCGCAAGGACGCCGGCAAGGTAACTCACCCCGTACGATGTGATTTCGTATGATCTGAGGTTTCCTGCACCGCTACCGGCCTGATCGATCGCAAGGAACTGTACCCCGGGGTTTTCTGCGGCAAGCCGTTCCGTATCGGCAGTATAGTCATAGCCGACCGTTATGATGAGCCCGGGAATTTCCGGTCCGGCCGGGTTGCCCGGAAGGCCGGGGAATCCTGAGTAATTCATCGAGGTAAACTCCTTCTTGTTAAACGCCATGGCCTCCTGTGCCGCAAACAGGCCCCGGTATGCACTGTCCGTATAGGAGAGATCACCTTTCCCTCCGTCGTACACGATATACACAACCGGGAGCGTGGACTCATGCGGGATAACGAATACAGCCGTGCCAATTGCGAGTAAAGCAATTCCCGCGATCACCATCCCCGTAAGGAGATTCTTCCGGATCATAGTTTCAGGAATTCCATGACGGGTTCGTCAAGAACGGTGACATTCCCGGTCGTGATCATCTGGACGTGCGAGCCGGTCACCCGCTTGTACGCTCCTACATAGAGCTCCCTGAACGTGATGTCCGGGTTTTCCCGGATGAGTCCCATCGCCTCCGAGCTGAATTCATCCGAGATCCACTGCTTTATGTCCAGGTCGTAAACCGCGCCAAACGAAGGCTCGCTCCGGGAGGCTCCCGTGAGGTAGAGGATGCCCGGTGCCGTCGCGTTCGAGGCGATCCCCTCGCCAAAACAGGTATCGATCATGAAGACGAGCTGCCGGTAATTCTGTTTCCGGTTCATCGTATCTGTTATGTTCGTAAAATCACCGGTCGTAAACGTATTGTTTACCGCAAAGTCGATCTTGTCCGGGTTGCCGTGACCAACAAGGTACACAAATACATCGGTACTGGCGTTGCTTTCCAGTACAATGGGGGTCGAATTGGTCTTTGTACCGGTCAGGACATTGGTGAGGGTGGCAGCTGTCACCTGTGAACCGGAATAATCCACGTCCGCCCCGTACCGGAGGTTCGGCCCCCGCGGGACATTATGAACATCTCCCTGGATCGGATTTTCCGGGTCGGTGGGGATATCATCATAGAGCATGAGGATAATATGGTCGTCGGGGATCCCGTTTGCCTTGAGCCTGGTGTACATGGCCAGGGCATCGGACTCGTGCCGGTAATTACTCCATCCCTCCGATGGCCCGATAACGACTGCCTGGAAATCTTTTTTCCCGGGGAGTGAAATATTGGTTACCGCCATGGGAGGCACGGGCGTGCCCGAAGCCCGGCTCCGGGCGAGCGATTCGAACGTCTCACCGGTTTTTCCCGAACCGAGAACACTGATTGTCCTGAAGTCCCCCCCTTCGACAACCCAGTGGGAGTAATAGGTCACGAGCGGATCAACCCCGAACGACCGGTCATAATCGAGCGGTCCGCTCGCCCCGCTGATTTTGGGCGTTTTGCCGCCCTGGATCGCCAGGATCGTCTCGTGAATTGCCTGTGCATCCCAACCGGCCCGTGTACCGTTGCCGTATACCACATTCCGTATTGAATCGGCCGGGGACTCCGACGGGTTCGTGTCCTGCCGTGCCGAAGTATATGCCGCAAGCATGAGGGCATCATAGACCGGCGCCGCAAAATCGGTGGGGGCATGGCCGAACTTTTCCTGGTAGGCAACGGAAAATCCGGTGGACGGATCTGCAGTAGGCGATGTTCCTTCCAGCCCTTCGGCCGAGGCCCCTAGCGAACGGATGAGGGCCGGTGAGACGGCGGTATCGGTGAGGAAGAGTTTTACCGGTTTTCCGGACCGGTCGATCGCCCGTTTTATCACCGCTGCATCGGACGGCTGACAGGCAGCGACAATATATTCCGGGTTTGCCTGGAGGGCATCATCGACATCGGCTTCGAGCGAGCGGTCTCCCGGTTCAAACTGTTGTATCGAGGCGAGATCGAGGCCGGATTCTGTTGCGAAGAAACCGAACCAGTTATAGAAGGTCTCTCCGTACGTGGCATTTTCGACAAGGAGTGAGATCCGGTGAACTTTTTTCTCGTTCAGGAGGGAGACGATCACTTTCACCTGCGCTACATCTCCCTGCGTGGTCCGCCAGAAATACCATTCGTTCCCGAATGCTAGGCTGATATCCCCAGCCGTTGCCATAGGGCTGATAAGGAGTTTCCCCTTTTTGATAAATGCCGGGGCGATCGCGTAGACATTGTCGCTTGTCGGGGGGCCGATAACGATCCTGACAGAATCATCTGCAAGAAGTTCCTCTGCCATCGCTGTCACGTTCCCTGTTCCCGTGTCCCGGTATACGAGCTCGACCGGTCGTCCCCCGATCCCCCCCTGCTGGTTGATGTTCTCTTGTGCCCACTCAAGCGGCTCTTTGAGCTCGACCCCACCGGTTATCGGAAGAAGGATCCCGATACGGACAGGACGGGGATGGATGACGGTATACCCGATCAGGGCCCCGGCTGCAATGATGAGAATAACAAGCGTGATCAGCCAGATTTTTTTTGGTTCGATTGGTTTCACGGTGTTTCAGCTCGCGAAGCGACTCCCGGGATGGTTGCTCCGGCTTTTGCGGTTCCGCATTTGCGTGTACCTATTTCCCGAAGATGATAAATCCGACCGGGTTTTACAAATCCTGTATCGTGTTTTCAGAAGTGAAAACATTGCCACAGAAAAAAAAGAAGAGGTGAATTCATCATCCCGATGAATCCACGCTCATGTACGTTTTGATGGTACTCCTGGTTTTTCCCGTCGGTTACCTGCCAAAGAGATGCTGGAAGGCGAGTGAGATCTGTCCCACGATGCCTACGGGGCCGCTGTTTGCCGGTGCTGCCATACCTGCAGCCGGGCTGTTTACGTTGTTCGCGTCCAGGGTAACTGCGGTCTGTGCGAGCGCCCTGCCGTTTAAGGTAGCCCCGGTCATCTGGACAATCGCGGTCTGGTCAAGGACATTCCCGTTGAAAACCGATCCGGTTCCAAGGGTCGTCGGGCCGGCGACTACCCAGTAGACGTTCTGTGCCTGTGCACCGCCACTGAGGATGACGTGGGTACCTGAGCTGACATCGAGCGCCTGTGCGATCTGGAAGATCCATACGTCATTCGGGCCGCCTGATAGTGTGACATCGGTTGGGATTGTTACTCCCGTGCCCCATTTGTAGACCCCGGGGGCAATAGTCATGCCGCCGATATTTCCTGCACCGAGTTCGGTTACATCAGGTGCCCTTCCGGCACCATCGGTATACGCTGCTTCCATATCGCTGACTGCTGTAGTCAGGGTAGCAGGAGTCGGATCCGTATAGTCTGCTGCATATACTTTCCCTGCAACCAGCGACGATGTCGAAAACTGGTTCGATGCATCAGCGACAAGTCCGAATCCGGTTATATACGATGCTGCGGCCGGGCTGACACCGATGTTTCCGTTGATCATGGTTGTTCCGGTAGTAGAGATTCCGGACTTTGCCAGGATCGCATAATTGCCGGCTGATCCAAGGTTCACGGATGTTGCTGAGCCGCTGTTTGCCGGCGCTGCCATGCCAACGGCCGGGCTGTTTACGTTGTTTGCGTCAAGGGTAACCGCGGATTGCGCGAGTGCCCTGCCGTTTAAGGTTGCACCGGTCTTTAGTACAATTGCAGTCTGGTCAAGGACGTTCCCGTTGAAAACGGATCCCGTTCCAAGGGTTGTCTGTCCGGCAACTACCCAGTAGACGTTCTTAGCTTGTGCGCCGCCACTGAGGATAACGTGCTGGCCTGAACTGATATCAAGCGTCTGTGCGACTTCGAAGATCCATACATCGTTCGGGCCACCGTAGAGGGTGACATCGGTTGGGATTGTGACGCCCGTGCCCCACTTGTAGACACCGGGCGCGATGGTCATGCCGCCGATATTCCCAGCGCCGAGTTCAGTTACATCGGGCGCTCGTCCTGTACCATCGGTGTATGCTGTTTCCATGTCGCTGACCGCGGTTGACATTGTTGCCGGGGTCGGTGGTACATAGTCGGCTGCGTAAACATTCCCGGTAACCAGTGACGATTTCGAAAACTGGTTCGAGGGATCCATGACGAGGCCGAAGCCGGTCATATAGGTTGCGGCAGCCGGGCTGACACCGATGTTCCCGTTGATCATGGTTGTTCCGGTAGTGGAGATCCCTGATTTTGCCAGGATCGCATAATTGCCGGCTGATCTAAGGTTCACGGATGTTGCCGTTCCGCTGTTTGCCGGCGCTGCCATACCTGCAGCCGGGCTGTTCACCGTGTTCGCGTCAAGGGTAACCGCGGATTGCGCGAGTGCCCTGCCGTTCAAGGTTGCCCCGGTCTTTAACACAATTGCAGTCTGGTCAAGGACATTCCCGTTGAAAACGGATCCCGTTCCAAGAGTTGTCTGGCCGGCGACTACCCAGTAAACGTTCTTAGCTTGTGCGCCACCACTGAGGATAACGTGCTGGCCTGAACTGATATCGAGAGTCTGTGCGATTTCGAAGATCCATACGTCGTTCGGGCCGCCTGATAGTGTGACATCGGTTGGGATTGTTACTCCCGTGCTCCACTTGTAGACGCCGGGGGCGATGGTCATGCCGCCAATATTTCCTGCGCCGAGTTCAGTTACATCGGGCGCTCGTCCTGCACCATCGGTGTATGCAGTTTCCATATCGCTGACCGCGGTTGACATTGTAGCAGGGGTCGGTGGTACATAGTCGGATGCGTAAACATTCCCGTTGACGAGTGACGATTTCGAATACTGGTTCGAGGGATCCATGACGAGGCCGAAGCCGGTCATATAGGTTGCGGCAGCCGGGCTGACACCGATGTTCCCGTTGATCATGGTTGTTCCGGTAGTAGCGATTCCTGACTTTGCCAGGATCGCAAAATTGCCGGCTGATCTAAGGTTCACAGTTGTTGCCGAACCGCCATTCCTGGGTGCTGCCATCATCATCGGGCTTGTCAACGCATTTGTGTCGAGGGTGACTGCGGATTGTGCGAGTGCCCTGCCGTTTAATGTTGCACCGGTGTTGAGTACAATTGCGGTCTGGTCAAGGATTGTTCCGTAGAAGACCGATCCGGTCTCAAGAGTCGTTTTACCGGCGACTACCCAGTAGACGTTCTTTGGCTGTGCACCGCCGCTCAGGATAATGTGCTGGCCTGAGCTGATATCGAGTGTCTGTGCGATCTGGAATATCCACACATCGTTCGGGCCACCGGAGAGGGTGACATCGGTTGGGATTGTTACGCCCGAAGACCATTTGTAGACCCCGGGGGCGATGGTCATGCCGCCGATATTTCCTGCGCCGAGTTCAGTGACATCGGGGATCCGTCCTGCTGCATTCGTATATGCAGTTTCCATGTCGCTGACCGCTGCAGTCATCGTAGCGGGAGTCGGAGGCGTGTAGTCGGCTGCATACACTTTTCCGGTAACCAGGGACGATGTCGAATACTGGTTCGAGGCATCCATGACGAGGCCAAAGCCGGTCATCGATGTCGCGGAAGCCGGGCTCACGCCGATATTCCCGTTGATCATGGTCGTTCCGGTTGTCGTGATGGCAGATTTTGCCAGTACAACGAAATTGCCGGCCGTTCCAAGATCCACACTTGTTGCAGAGCCGCCGTTCCGGGGTGCAGCCATGTTGGCTGTCGGGAGGGACACGGTGTTCGCGTCAAGAGTAACCGCGGTCTGTGCGAGTGCACGGCCGTTTAATGTTGCACCGGTCTTCTCTACAATTGCGGTCTGGTCAAGAATGGTTCCGTAGAAAACGGACCCTGTTCCCAGAGACGTTTTGCCGGCCACCTGCCAGAAGATATTCTTAGCCTGTGCACCGCCGCTCAGGATAATGTGCTGGCCTGAGCTGATATCGAGCGTCTGTGCGATCTGGAAGATCCACACATCGTTTGGGCCACCGGATAGGGTGACATCGGTTGGGATTATCACGCCGGTACCCCATTTGTAGACACCGGGGGCGATGGTCATGCCGCCGATATTTCCTGCGCCGAGTTCAGTGACGTCGGGAGCTCTTCCGGCAGCGTTCGTGTATGCCGATTCCATATCGCTGACCGCTATGGTCATTGTTGCCGGAGTCGGGTTTGCGTAGTCTGCTGCATATACCGTTCCCGCCACCAGGGATGATGTCGAAGACCGGTTTGTGGGGTCCATAACGAGGCCGAAGCCCGTGATCGATGTCCCGCCTGCCGGGCTCACGCCGATATTCCCATTGATCATTGTTGTCCCGGTTGTGGAGATCCCGGTTTTTGCCAGGATAGCATAATTTCCTGCGGTTCCGAGATCGACAGTCGTTGCTCCCATCACGCCGGGAATCATCACGGCTGCAATGAGGAAAATCAACGATACCGTAAAAACAAGGGAGAAGATGTTTCTCCCGCTTTTTTTACTACTGTTCATTTTTAACCTCCTTGATGGTCAACCTTGATGCCATGGGGGGGTATAGGGTCTTTGCCTGAAAGCAGATTTTGAAACAAAATTTGAAACTATGCGGGCGAGGTTTTTTTTTTTAAAATCTGCTTTGTAAAAATCATCTTAAACACCGTTCAGAAAAATCTTTGAGATCGTGCGAGCGTGCCCCCTCACTCCCCGGAAGAGGAGGTATCCCAAGGAGAGCTCCCCTTGACCCCCGTTCGAAAAAACCGTTTGCCACGTAACTCACTTGCCTGGCGAGGCCTCGGGTGTTGGCGGCCGGGCGACCCCCGAATTGGGTGGGAATCCTCGCAAAGTTAAAGATTATTTCCTGGATTATCCTTCATAATGAAGTTCAGGTTAAGAATTCTCCAAAGCAAAAACATCGTGAAATTTTGTTCACCAATCCCGGAGCTTTTTTTTCCGGAAGATCCGGACATGGACCATATAATTCATTTGTTAATCCGGGACGGAAATGATCTGGAGGCACGAGAGTTCCCCGCCTCAGGGTCTCTCCGAAGTACGGCGGGCGAGTCCGGTTATTGAGCGTGAATCGTTTCCAACGGTTTTCTGATTCGCTGCCCGCATCTCTTCGGTATGGTGGTGCCCATCGCAACCCGGGATCAAAGGAGACTCAAACCCCCATCAGCGCATCAGATAAGGGCATTCCCCCCGACGTAAAACTCATCGTTCACCCCGATGACCGTCGTTCTCCGTCGGATCCGGACCCCCATTTCCAGCCGTACCCCCTCCTGGACATCGAAACGGGGGGAGTTTCCCCAATTAATAGGGTTCTATTAGCGCAGTTTTGACCTTCGACGTGAAACATCCAAAACGGAGCATTTTACATGCAACGTTGGAAGTTTATAGCTGGTGTTTCATGTGAATTCCGCAGTTTCTTGAGGATTCCAAAAAATATCGTACCAAAAAAATCGCCCAAAGAATCATCCGTTTGCCAAAAGGAGCCCAATTTGCAAAATCGACCTTGCGGGCAGATCAGATACTCTCCGCGGGAATGTTCTCCGACGGAGAAACCGGGGTCGTCACGGGCCCTGGTTATTAGTACCGGATGAGTCCCGGATGATCCTGCAATGTTTCGTGATCGTATGAAGTTCTTCATGCCCGGCTCAGATCGTGGTCGCGGGTACTGGCTGGCTGCCGGAAATTGTATGCGGACAGACGCGGGGTCTGCTGCAATCGTACGAAAAAATGGTAGCCATGATCGATCAAGGGTAGATATATAATCGGATGCTATGAATCCCGGTAAAACATTTTTTTGAATTATATTCAATGATCCCGGAAACTCCAGCGTATGAATCGTATCAGACCGGAGCCGGAAAATCAGATCCTCAAGCATAATAATAAAAGAGCGTACCGTTTGTTTTTTTAAGCAGGGACCGGTGATCAGAGAGTACCAGGATCTGTTTTTTCCAGGGTCAGTTCCAGGACCCCGTTGGAGAAGCGCTTTTTGCTGAAGCTGAGATCGCGGGGTATCGTGATCACTTTTTTGTATTTTTTCCCGGTATCGGACGCTACGATAGTAATCGAAGTCGAGGAGTTGTCGAGATTGATCTTGATCTTCTCTTCAGGAATACCCGGCAGTTCCGTACGGACGTGGAGGAATTTCCCATCTTCGAGTAGCGTTGTTGCTGGTTCGATTGTTTTTATCTGGATAACATTTTTAGGATTTCCTGTTTGCATGTTCCTGCTCTCCGGTCTCATTTTTTGATTAAGTCCGTCTTATTCTGGTTATAGATGTCATGTGATGCATTTTCCCCAAAATATGGCAAAAACGATCGGGTCAGTATTTCCGATCATAAACCGGGTCTGCAATCCGGTTTTTTTTTGATTTTTGTCCGTATGGGTATGGTATGTGTACTGATGCACGAGGCTGCTGGATGGATTTTTACTTCAGAGGATATATACCGGTCAGATGGCAGTGACCAGAAATCCCCGTATAGGGGATCCCTGGTATCTATCCGGATGGCATTGTGCGGATCCCGCTTTGCTCATCTCTGCAATGCCATGCAAGGGATTTTTTTCGAATATGGCGATCCACCTCCCGCGAGTACTACTCACGTTGGGAATACCTCTTCACGGAAGAAGATAAACCCGATTGGATCTTACAAATTTTGCATCATTTTTAAAAAAGAATCGGGGAGTGACCCGGAATGGGGAAGATTATATCAAACGGCCGGGGAAGGCAATCGCCAATTCACCCGTTGTTTTAGGGTAAACCGTTTATTCTTATTTCGTATCATGCATTCCCGTAGTCATTGCGCACTTATCGCCCATGATATGCTGGAAGACCTGCTTGAAGTCGCTGAGTTTCTGGCCAATGTGTTTTCTTCCTTTCTCGGTAAGGCAGTACAGTTTGGATTTTCCTGAGGCACGGATCTCAAGGAACCCTTCTTCCTGGAGATCGTGGAGGATGGTGTAAACCCGTGCCTGCGGAATAAGGACCCTGTACCTGCTGTGGATCTCGTGGACTATGTCATAGCCGGAGATCGGTTTGTCGAGAAGGGAGAGGACGACCGGCTCCAGCGATTTTTTCACGACATCATCGATGGTCGACTGGGGGACAACCGAGACAGATTCGGCTGAAAACGTGTGGTGGGCAAACGAGAGCGTGGTCTCTTTCCCGGTCGAGACAATGATCTTGGGTATGCCTTATGCAAGGGATTTTATCAGGGAGTGATCGATCTTCCCTATATTCATGGCGATGATCCCGGACACTGCGGTCCCGGTCTCCTTTCTTGAAACGAGCAGGTTCCGGATAGCAAGGATTTCGGCGAACTCTTCCGTTTCAGAAAAATCAAGAAGGATCTGCAGTGAATTTTTAGTACCTTCATACGTCAGCGACCCGGTACATTTTTCGAGAACAGGGAGCAGGGATGTGACTTCGTTCTTTTTTATCCGGTAGGTGTACAGTTCTTTTTTCAGGATCTCTTTTGGGAAATATTTGGAAAGCGTTGACTGGAAATAGGCAAACAGGTTGCGCCCTCCCTTTTTGAGTCCTTCTTCCAGTGCGAATTTAAAGATCGGCTCTTTTGCAACCTGGTCCGTGTACAGGAAGAGGACGAGGTCAGTGAAGATATCTTTCAGGAGGACCGTTTTTATCTCCGGGAGATCGAGATAGGCAGGCCCTCCCGGTGCCGGGGAACCGGCATCTGCACCCGGAGGAATTTTTTCGGGTGCAGATCTTCTTAATTTCTGCTCGTCCCGCTCTGCTGCTTTCCGGAACAGGGCAACTTCGATGGCTGCCTTGATCTCCAGTTCATTGAACGGTTTTACAATATATCCGTAGGGACGGACACTTTTTGCTTTCTGGATGATGGTATCGTCAGCATACGAAGTCACAAAAACAACGGGGATATCCAGTTCCTTTGTGATGATTCCTGCCGCTTCAATGCCGTTCATCTTTCCCGGCATCACGATATCCATCAGTACGAGGTCTGGCAGGGTACTCCGTGCCTTATTGATCGCATCTTCGCCGGAAGCAGCCATCCCTGCAACACGGTATCCCATCGCAGTCAGGCGTTCTTCCAGCTGCATCGTGATGATCGCTTCATCATCGACCACAAGTATTTCTGACATGGTTTATGCCTCCGCACCTAAAACCGGGAATTCAAGACTGATTTCTGTACCATTACTGCTCTCGAACGTGAGCAACCCCTTCAACTGGTGCTGCACCACCGTCCTGATCAGTTTGAGGCCGAGACTGTTTGCCCGGCTGATATCAAAATGTGCGGGTATCCCGACTCCGTCGTCACGGATAGTGATTTTGATCTGGCCGTTCTCCTGCGATGCAGAGATCTCGATGGTGCCATGTTTTCTTCCCTTGAACGCATGCTTGTACGCGTTCGAGAGGATCTCGTTTACTACAAGGGCACAGGGAATGGCCTGGTCTACCGGGAGGAAAACGTCATTCGGGTCGATCGTACAGCTGATCTCGTGGCCCTTGCCGGAGTATATATTTGATAAGCCGGCAATCTGGTCCTGGATCTGTTCTGTTAAATTGATCCTCCCGAACTGCCTGCTCTCGTACAGCCGGGTGTGGATCTGCGCCATGGTCTGGATTTTGAGCATCATGTCGGTCAGTACGCTGTTGGTCGATTCATCGGACGTACGCATACGGGTCATATCGAGCAGGCCGGATATCAGCTGGAGATTATTCTTGACCCGGTGATGGATCTCACGGAGCAGCACTTCCTTTTCCTGCACGGACGCAACAAGTTTCTCCTCGGCGCGTTTGCGGTCGGTAACATCCCGGAAACTAAAAACCCTGCCGACAACAGTATCCCCGATTTTCTGGGGTTTTGAATAACGTTCGAATACTTTTCCGTCAATAAATTCGATCATGTCAAAACTTTCGCGCACCGGGTGGCACTGGAGTTCCCTGAGACTTGCTGAATAACCTCCGGGGTTTTTGAGTTGCGGAAGGATATGGTTCGTGATTGCCTCGTTCTCTCTCGAACCCAGCAGGACAAGGGGAATATTCCACATGTTCACAAAATTCTGGTTATAATTAGTAATTATGTCCTTCTGGTCGATTACTAGGATACCGTCTGCGGTTGATTCAAGAGATGCGTTAAGAAGCGAAAGGGTTTTCTTAAGCTTCGTATCGGATAGCTGCCGCTGGCGTGCCTCCTCGTTGAGCATCGTGTTCATCTTTGCATACCTGAATTCGTGCTCGATATTTTTCCGGTCGGTGATATCCTGTCCCTGTGCGATGGTCGAGACGACTGTTTTCCCGTCAGGCCCGAAAATAGCGGCAGAATTCCAGAGCACGGTCCTGATCTCACCCCTCTTGTCGACAATGGGTACTTCCACCGTCTCCCAGCGTTCCCCATCGAGGGTCTTCCGGATAAGGCCCATTACCTGGGGACGATACGTATCCGGCAGCAGGATATCGAAGTGCTGTCCAAGGACTTCCTTTGCTTTCCTGCCGGTAAGGCGTTCAAACGCATAGTTGAAAAGGATAATACGGAATTGCGGATCCCAGACGACAATAGGAGCATTGGCATACGCAATGAGGTTGTCAAGGTACTCCTTTGTTTCCCGGAGTTTCTCCTCAGTGTGTACTTGTTTTGTCACATCGAATGCAACTTCCCCGGCACCAATGATGGTCCCGTTTGCACCACGGATGGGCGTGTGGAGTACGTGGTAGATCCTGCGATCGTCCGGGGATGTGCCGAACTCGATTATCTTGTTGACGTTCTCACCCTTCAGCACCTTGCCCCACTCCACCACGGAGATCGTCTGTTCTTCTGGTACTCCTTTGAACAATTCGACCATGCTGGTGCCTACAGTAAGCTCCTTCCCGGTCAGCACCCGGATCTTTTCCCGGTACGCCTTGTTGAAGAAGATATACCGGTTGTCCAGATCCTGCGCAGCAATAATTACATCAGTCCCCTGGGTGACCAGCTCCAGCAATTCCTGGGCATGGAGGAGATTTTCCTCGTTCTGTCGCAACGCCTCCTCGGCAAGCTGTTGTTCGGTCAGGTCGACGGTTGCAACCCCGATCCCGGTAATCTGGCCGGTTTCGTCCCGCATCGGTTCAAGGTACAGGTCGAGATACATCCGCTTGCCATTCAAGGTCAGCCAGATCTTTTCACGGACTTCCTCCCCGGTCTTGAGGGTTTTTCGTTTGAGTTCAATGAGCCGTTTTGCGTCTTCCGGGTTGAAAAGATCGGTGTCCTTCTTCCCTTTGACGTCTTCCGATTCTCTTGTCGGCCGGTTGTACGCCCACTGGAAGACCAGGTCCTTATCCTGGATCGCGACGGATACCGGGGCATTCGCGAGTGCGAGGCGCAGGCGTTCATCGCTTGCCCGCGCTTCCTTTTCTGCGGACCTTATATCAGAGATATCGCTGATTGCGACCCGGATCGATGCTTTGCTTCCGTTATCGCCGAGCCGGATGCTCTCCAGCCGGGCAGGGAAGGTTTCCGTGTCGCCCCGTTTTAGGGTAAGTGTGATAGAGATTTTCTTTTCGGACTGGAGCAGGCTCGAAAAATACCGGTCCCAGGTTTCTGTTTCTTCCGGGACGATCCATGGACGGAACCGTGCATCGATCAGTTTTGACCGGTCAACGCCCAGGAGCACTGCAGTGGTGAGGTTTGCCCGGGAGATCAGCGCTGTTTCGGTCAGCGTGAAGTAACCGATGGGTGCGAATTCGTACAGGTCAAGGTACTGGTCCCGTGACTCTGTAAGGGCGAGCTGGGTTCTCCGGAGCTCCTCTGCCTGCATCTCGAGTTCGATCTGGTGGACCTGGAGTTCGTGGATAAGTTCCCTGGGTGTCCGGTGTTCCGTGTCGGGATGAAGCCCGGGGGAGAGAGCGAGTTTCTTTTCCGCGGCTTTGAGCAGTGAGCCGGGGCTTGTGGTGATATACGGTAAATTATTTTTCTTCGGTTCTTTCTTCTTTGCAGCCATCAGTCCCCATCCCTGTTGCCGGTTGCTGATACTATTTGTCTGTCACAGGGTACGATCGATACAAGACCTTTTATATACTTAATAAGTATCCTCACACTTTGCAATTTTTGCAACGTTGGCCCGGGAGTTCCATCCTGCAATTCCGGTCTCTTTTTTCACATGCCCCTGGCACCGGCCCGGGAGAAACCCTCCTGAATTGCAAAACCGGCAACGATGACATAGGTTGAAGTATTCACTCGGGTAACACGCAGGCAGTATTTTCAGAAGGAGAAACGATGGACGGACAGGATTTACCAAAAGACGAACACGTTTTCGAGTCGGTGGGACGATGCCGGGTAAAGGTCAGGCACGGGCAGGTAGTCGAGATTGGCGAACCACGGATTAAGGGCTGCCCGCTTGCGAAACGGTTTGAGATTCCCGTGGACGAAATATCAAAAGAAGCGGTCAGGAAAACCATCGAGCACAGGATCCGGGCGTTCGGGATGTGCACGGCGCGCCGGAAGGTAATTTCGGACCAGGAATTCTTTGGGTTTGCCCCCGGGGAGCTGCTTGCATGCGGTCTTCGCAGCGGTATCATCGATGCCACCGTGTTTGCCTGCGATGGTGCCGGTACCGTTATTATTACGAACCCGGCCATGGTGCTCGGGATAGGCGGCTGGATGTCGGGACTGATTTCGACGACTCCGATACCGGAAGTAATGGACCGGATCGAGGAACACGGTGGCGTGGTCTTCGATCGTGAGACCGCCCGGCTCGATCCGGCAGCTGGTGCCCGCCGTGCACATGAGATGGGATTTTCCCGGATCGCCGTTCCGGTATCAGACCCTGACATGGCAGAAGTCATACGGGCATATAATCCCGATGCCCTTATTTTTGGTGTTCACATGAGCGGGTTTAGCGAAAATGATGCCCAGCGGATCGTTGCGGTTTCCGATCTTGTGACCGGGTGCGCTTCGAAAACCGTCCGGTCGCTTGCGGGAAAAAAGGCACTTCTCCAGGCAGGGACCGTTATCCCGATTTTTGCGCTTACCCCCCGGGGAAAAGAGCTGATAATGAAACGAATCCTCGAAACCGATGAAAAATATCCCGCATCGACGCCAAAGGTCCCGGTACTCTGCGCTCCGGAACCGGAACTGCATACCTGACCGGTCCGGCCCCCGTCCATTAAAAAAACCCTCATCCCGGATCTTTTTCCGGGACTGTCCACAAAAAAAAACGTTCCGGCATGAAAGGAATTGTATGCAACCGATCACCAGAACGGTACCGCGATTGCAGTCTTTCTCAAAAAACCCGGAGACCAATTTATCTTATTGCCCGTTACAAAATCCTGCCGTGCGCAAATTAAAAAAATTACCGGTTTTTTCCGGGATCCCTGTTTACCTTCCCGTACAGACGGGATCTTTTCCCGTGTAAAAAAGGATGATATTTTTTCAGCCTTTCCGGGAACTCTCTTCGAGATCGACAATCCAGTTGGCAACAGCCCTGAGCACCGTCATGGTCCGCTCGGTTTTATGGAGATGCCCGGTCTGGGTAAAGATGCCATTGTTCTCCTGCGAGAGCATCTCGCTGATCACCCAGACCCCGAAGGGATCGGTCTTTACCGAGAACCCGTAAGAAAATCCCGGGCAGTTGATGAACAATTCCCCGGATTCGCAATCGATATTGATCTTTAAATCGCGGTCATCCTTCTTCACCATGTCATTGAGAAACACGGACAGGTCGTGCGTTGTTAAGATCGTTTCAACATCTTCTGGTCGTAACATAATTTTGTCCTCATCTTTAACCGCCGGAGCGGTCTTCTCTCTTGTCTGTTTCCCCCGGTTCCCGGGAACGAGGAAATTCCTTTTTTGCTTTTCAATCGTGGGTGCTGCCCGTACCTGGTTACCGGCGACCTGATCAGGATTTCCCGGTTCGTGTCATCTTCTTTGAAGGTTTGAGCGGGCCCGGGGGATTTGTGTGAGCCGGCAGCTTGTCGCCATGAGGATGGGAGTGGGCGTCGTGTCGTGGCGGGAGAGCAGGTTTTGCCTGCGGGTGATGGGCCGTGTGGGGTTGCGGGTGTTCCATGGGATGATGTCGTTTGTCTTCATTTTCCCGTTCCTTGTCCTGGCCGGGTAGCGACCCGAGATGAAACTGCGGATCGCGGATCTTTGGTTTGGGGTCCTGTCGTGGTGACATAGTCTGTACACCTGCTGCCAGCAGATAAAGTATTGTTTGTTATAGGATGTAACCGGGTATTTCCCGGATATTATGTGGGTGGCGGTTCTTCCGCAAACCGGAATCCTCCTTCCGGCACCGCGATCTCAAACCGTGCTCCTTTGCCCGGGACACCTGTCTCCGTGATGGTGATGCCGGTAATCGACAGGATCTCCCGTGAGAGAAACAGGCCGAGCCCGGTGTGTTTCCCAAAACCGCGTTCGAACAGGTGCAGTTTGTCTTCGGAGGATATCCCGGTTCCGTTGTCCGTGATCGTGACCGTGAGCCCGGTGCCGGCCAGGTAATGCGATATGCCGATAGTGGTGACCCGGCCCCCGTGCTCGCGGGTGTTGTCAAAAAGATTGTAAAAAACTTTCATCAGGAGGGGGTCGGCATACAGTTCGAGCCCGTCCTCAGGAATTTCAAGCGTAATACCCGTTGCTGCCACCTGCGCTGCGGCAGAACGGACAACGTCTGCCAGCCGCTGCCACACGGGTTTCCGTACCCCGAGATCTTCATATTCCCGGGTGAATTCGATCTGCCGCAGGATGGTGTCCGCCGCTTTGCGTGCATGGCGGATATGCGCAATCCCCTCCGGTTCCTTAACGATCTCTCCTGCAATTTCCAGGTAACCGAGAAGTATTGTCAGCTGGTTCATGATATCGTGCCGGGTGATACCCGACATCAGGTTCAGTTTCCTGCTGGCAAGGGCGAGTGCATCTTCGGCACGTTTCCGGTCGGTGAAGTCCCGGATATTGCACTGGATAATTTTCTTCTCTCCTACTAGGTAGGAATTGCTGACAAACTCCACGTGGATAGCCCGGCCCTCTTTTGTTTCGAGCGGCAGGTCTTCATACCGGATGTATC
>Ga0187810_10000396_pt1 | contig 17315 bp, 13 predicted proteins | sample NC_wetland_sal_i_9_FD_132963 | JGI IMG/M metagenome (GOLD analysis project Ga0187810, IMG submission 132963) | Wetland sediment microbial communities from Neuse River Estuary, North Carolina, USA - ASW_5 | ecosystem: Environmental > Aquatic > Freshwater > Wetlands > Sediment | place: USA: North...
CACCGAGGACGGCCCCGGCGGTCACTGGAAATACAAGGTCGGCGAAGTCACCAAACCGTTTGAAATCCCCGCCATCAGCCGCACCAGCCCCGACGGCAAAATGGAAGGTGTCGCCATCGACCTGAGAGCCGGAACCTTCACTGAAATCATCAACAAGAACACCACTTGGGTCACCCACACCTTCACCGCCCCCGGCCCGCTCCAGGGCCAGGTCAGTTATGTGGAGCAGGTCCGCGATGGCCAGTCGGACATTATCAAGAAATACACCTACGATCCAAAGACGGGGGAGCAGCTGAGTGTGGAGGATGACAGGGGAATCATCCTGACCTACACGTTTGACAAGAACGGAGAACGAAACGGATTTAAGTCGAGTCTTTCCACCAATCCGATTCTCCGAGCCAAACTCGACGAGAAGGAACAAGGACTACTGGAGAAATTGAAAAATGCGAAAAACGATTTTGAACGACAGCAGATTCTTTACCAATTGGCAAACTTCTACATCTGTAACCGCGTGGATTACCAAAAGGCAGCGGCTCTGCTGAGTCAGATCACCGACCCGGATGCCCTCTACTCGATCAAGCTTGATCTCGCCTGCAACCCGAATCTGCCACCTGAAGAGAGGACGAGACGTTTGCTCGAACTGGTGAAGGAATTCCCCGAGCACAAAAGATATACGGAAAGCAATTTACCCAAAACGGAGACAAAATGAAAAACTGCCTCATACCGAAAATCCACGCATCTGCTTATTTTCTTTATTTCCTCCTGGCGGGGACTATCCTTGCGGGAACAACAACCATCACGCCCAGCGTCGGCACAGCACTGAATGTGACGACGGACGGAGCCTATGTCATCCTGGCCAACTCTCAGATGAGCCTGGACCTGGATACCACCTGCCGGAACGGCAGTGAGAATGTATCCTATGTCATATCGGATCAGGCCAACATAAGCCAGACGTCACTCACATCGAGTTCAACCGAGTTCAAGACACGCTTCACATTCCAGCCCAATGCGATGAAAAACGTCAACACGATTGAGGTCAAAATTGTGCACTACCAGGATGCCGGCAAGACGAAACTCTGTCAGGGCGGAGCGACCGACATTACCGTCACCCTGCTGCCGCTCCAGATCAAGGAAATCCACTTCGGTGGAGATCATTACCACCAGGTCTCGTCCGACAGCGGGACTGCCTACGCCGACCCGCAGTGGACGGACAACAACGGCGACGGCAATGCCTCCGACTCCGGGGAGCACAATTACGCCGTGGCCTACACGCAGGGCAGCACTCCAAAAATCGGCGTCACCCTTGGCCTGAGCAAGGCTTCCGAACTGGATGCCTCCTTCCAAATCAAGGCCACCGGCACCGGCGGCATCAGCATCCCGCCAACCGACGCAACGCCGGGCAGCGACACGCTGGATATGACTGCTACCGCCAGCGACACCACCTTTCCCACAAAAATCCTGTACTACAACAAGGACTCGAAGGACAGTGAACAACCCTTCACCCTGAACTGGTTCATCAGCCTCAACGGCAACTGGGTTAGAATCGGTGCCGCCAACGGGCTGACCAACCACACCCTCTACCTCACAAAGGGCGATCCGGCCACAAGCCTCCGGCAGGAAACCCTGTTTTACATCGGCTGCAAACAGGCGGAAGGTACCGCTGGTAACGCGAGCGCGGATACCGTCACGGGACTCATTTGGAACAGATTTGCCAGCAGGAATGTTACAACTGTTGATGGTATACAGCTCGCCTACTATAAATCCTACAACACCCAAGTAACCACAACTGACGGACTGCTGTCAACAGGGGATGGGCAATGTGGCTCGTGGACACGGCTTTTTCTGGATGTGTGCAAAGAACAAGGCATTGCAGATGCCACTGATAATTTTTACATATTTACTCCGATTAATGGAGATGGTTTTATTGTTAATAATTGGTCATTTAATGGAGCAGGTCATAGTGGAAACATAAATTACCCCTATCTGGGACTTCCACAACTACCATGGCCAGACGCATTTTTTGGTGTCGCTACCTATAATTGGAGATATACAGAGGTAATTGATGAACCGGGTATTTCCGCACAAGGCACATCAAATCCAGCTTCATTCTTCAACAATCACCAGATGGCATATATCAATGGGCGGTTTTATGACGCATCGTATGGCGTAACCCATACGGATGTACAAAATATTCAAGAAACATTGGCAGGCTTCTACGTTGGAGCGGTTACGGCATCTGTAAACGAGGAGACCGTAAACCTAGATCTAGATGGTGATGGTAAAATAACAAATACCAACGTGGACACACTCGTTTATTTCTTTCAAAAGAATTCAGGAGCACTCAATATTTATCCGGCAGCCCACTTTAAATACTAATATGAAAAAAATACTAACGATCATTCTAAGCATTATGTTAGCCATATCTCATGTATATTGCGCACAAAAGATAACCTTGCCGAAATATGATAAAATCCGGATGATTAGTTTATACACTTATAATGGCTGGTTAGTTGAAATTTCCAAAGAAGGAACAGTAAAACTTATATATGGATCAAGTCCAATGGACGTTGCTACATCAAAAGCACAGGTGTTATCTTGTCAAGAAGTTCTTGGGTTGTTGGCACCACATTTATTATCCACTAAGACTGATGTTCGTTCTATTTCTGTAACAATACTGGTAAAAGATGAGGAACAGTCACCACAGACATTCTATTTAACCGACCGGAACGCAATTGCAGGAGTCATGTCTCAAGCTATTGATAAGTGTGTTCCAGCATCTCCAGAGCGATTCAAGGAATTACTCAAAAAGTATCCTCCTGTTCAACCAGATGAATCATCGACCAACAGCGTAAAGCGATGAGTTATAAGCACAGTACCTCCTCACTGACAAGTCGGTTGGAAAGGGAGTCCCAGGTACGGAAGATGAATTGGCCGTTGCGGAGGGTGATCTGGAGGGTGGCGCGGTCGGGGCTGGGGGTGCGGTAGGAGTAGGATTCGGTTTGTCGGTCGGGCCAGGTGACGCGGGTGAGTGTGTCCGCGCCGTGAAATAGTTCTTTGGACGGTTGGTAGTGGAGGGTGAGGGTCTCTTTTCCAATAAAAAATTTAGCGACGAGGTTTTTGAGGTTGGTTTGGAGGGTGAGTTTGTCAACGGATTCGCTGGTGAGTTTCAGGGGAATTCCTTTTTGATATTGCCACTGCAAAAGGGTGCCTTCCTTGGTTTTGAGTTCGGTGATGTGTCCTTTTACATAGGTGATTTTCCAGCCGCAGGCGCTGTAGATGACGAAGGTGTCGCCTTTCTTTTCTCCGGCCCAGTTGCCGGGATTGGTGTAGAGGTGGGGGAGTTTGGGCGCGGGGGTGAATTTTTGGTCGGTGCCGTCGGGGGCGTGGATGAGGATGAATCCTTCATGTTCTTCCATGAAGGATTCGAGGAGGGGGCAGTACCAGCCCGGCCCGAGGATATGGGAGGGGGGCTGAATGGCCGGGTCAAACTCGATGATGAGGGGAATGGTCTCCGTCCCCATCTGAATGGTCGTCAGTGTTTGGGAGTAGAACCCACGCTCCGCGTCATCCGGCGGGAACCATTCCGGGCCGCAGGCGAGCATCCGGTGCGGGGGCACACAGAGGATTGCAAAACACAGGAGAATTTTCCCAATCTTTGACATCATTTCAAATGACTCGCGGTAAAAATCGAGAAGGCAGAATAATAGGTGAAAAACGGGAAAGAAATCTTTTATTACCGGGTGAGACGGGCAACATGAAATTCATGAAAGTGACAGGAGAAATGCTTTCTCGCTTTCCCAAAATTCTGTGCCTGTTTTTTCTCTCCGTTTTGGCGGCCCATGCCGGAGATATTTTATATCTGAAGGGGGGAGACACCATGGAGATTACCTCGGCCCACCGCGAGGGGGATTTTCTCGAAGTCACCTCAAAAGACGGTACAATCAAATTCCCCCAATCGGCGCTGGGTGAGGCATCCCTGCGGCAGTATTTCCCGGAATCCGTCCCGAAAGTTTCAACTCCTTCGCTGCCAGCAAATCCTTCGCCCGCAACTTCGACACCTGTCACACCGTTACCGCCCATTCCCGATGCAAAGGAAGTGATGGCCGATCTTCCCCGCACCGTGTCAGCTGCCACCGATTTGGACAAGGAAAGAAAGTTTACCGCCAAGCCGGTGACGTATGACATCCAGAGTCGGATGTTTGACTCGGCAAAGATTCATATCGAAGCGCTCGTTCCGCTGGACAAGAGCGGACGCGTCCCGGACTCGGCCTCCAACATCATTTTTTATTCGGCCTATGGCGGATTCAAAAATCTTCTGGAGGGACGCGATAAAAAACCGGGGACGTATTATCTCTGGCAATTATGCGAAGTCTACGGCTACACCCTTTTCACCGCCAACTTTGTCGATTTCAAATACGACATGGCGGATGACCACCAGAAATGTTTCTACTATCCCGAGTCCCATTCCTACGAGGTGGTTTTTCAGGCGAGAAACCGGCTGATGACCGACTTCGGCCTGAGGAAGAAAAAGATGATGGTCATTGGCGAATCGGGCGGAAGCAGCATGGCCCAGCGTCTGGGACTCCTCTATCCCGACGACGTTGCGGCGGTCGCCATGACGGGCGTGGGACATCTGGAACCCGTCCCCGAAAAGCTCGACCCGTCGATGCCCTGGCTCGACTTGTATGTCCGGGGCGATCTGCGTGAACCGGAAAACACCGCCTTCCGCCGGCAGATGCGCGCCGCCGGGGCCAACATCCTCTTCATGGCGGTCGAACCCTGTTTCACCAATAAAGCAACCATCCCCAAAGCCCAGACCAGCATCAACTACCACCACGCCCCGAACGAATACGTTTTCCAACTCCTGCAACAGTTCATCCTCGACTGCATTAAATTATCAGACCACGAGCAACCCCTTGCCCCCCGACGCTGGCCACTGGTTGCCTCGACTTCCGCCCCCTTCCATATCGTGAAAAACACGCCTTCCACCGAAGCGACTGACACCGCGTTGCACGACCCAATATTTTTCCCCTCCGAAGATTTCGCCACCCTGTGGGCGCAAAACGTCTACCGCAAGATTCAGTTACCCCCCTGCTGCGAAGACGATCCCGGCCTGGAAATACTTGTCCGTTATCCCCCTGCCAAAGTTGCACCCAAAGGCATCCTCCTCTTGAACTTTTCGACCGACGGCTTGGACGCCATCCAGGGAGACTATCTCGACTACGCGGCACAGGACGGCGTCATCGTGATAGCCGCCGACTTTCTGACCAAAAACATGGCCACCAAAGAAGAAACCATGCTGCGACAAACCAAAGCCTTTGCCGAATGGGCCACGGGAGTCAAAGAGTGGAGCGACCTCCCCGTCTACCTCGTCGGCCTAGGCACCGGCGGACGCCACATGATCCTCACCGCCGCCGCACTCAACAACCCCCGAATCCAACTCGTCGTCACCAAAGACTCCCCCCTCGACTGGGGCATCCCCGACCTCTCCCCCACGGCCGCCATCGACCAACTCCACTTCCCCCTCTGGGTCTGCGCCTCCCCCGACAACGAACACCACGACGAAACCAAAACCTTCACCGCCCAAGCCCGCGCCCGAGGCAAAAACGTCACCCGCTTCGACCTCACCCCAGCCGACGAACAAAGCCTCTTCAGCTTCTTCGACAAGGTCATCTCCCACTTCAAATGACTCGTCCCATGAATCATCTTCTGCAAAGAACCCGTCAAAGAAAACAAACAAAGCTGGGGAAGTTTTGTCCATTGAGAACCATGATGGTGTTATCGAGGAGTAGAAAATCAATCGTTCCCTCCCAAACAGGTGCGCTGAAGGGGCCTGTCCCCCCCCCTCTAAAAGCCGAAACGCGTCCAAACTAGACCACTACCGACTTCTCTGGGGGGTGAAGTCAAAACGCCCGTACCTACGAATCTTGAATCACAAGTAGAGGAGAAAACGGACTATCTTTACGGGGAGAAATCTTGGCAGTGATGGTAAAAATAGCTAGGATATGGCTGGAAGCAGGAACTTATGACGATAACAAGTGTGACACTGAAACGTGACGACACCTATGAAAATCCCTAACCCCATTCAAGTGCTCTACCAAGCTGAGCCACGGCCCGTGATTGAAACGTGCGGCTGAGTTTCCCGGGGTGGGTGTGCGCCTGTCTCTCAACGGGGGATTGAGAGCCGAGAAAACAGCCGTGTGTGTGAAATAGTACGGAGTCGGTGCGTGCAGGTCAAACATCGTGCGGGGGGCGGAGAATCAATGCGTCCCGGTGGGGGCCGGAGCGGTTGTGGCGGTGAGGGTCTCGACGGGTGGTTTTTTGAGGAGGTTGAGGTAGTCGCTCATGATGTTGAGCGTTTCGCGGAGGTAGAGGTCTACGTTGTTGGTGTGGGTGTCGCCTGTGGAGGTTCCTGAGTCATCGTCATCCTGCAAGGCGGCGGGGTCTTTGGGCATTTTTGCGTCCTTGGACAATTCCTCGACGGTCAAGGGGGAACTGTCGTCTTTCAGGATGAAGCGCCGGACTTTGGAATGGTCGTTTTGAATGACCTGTTTTTGCAGTTTATCAAATTCCTTCTTCCGCTGCTCGTCGCTTTGTTGTTCCGCAAGGCGGGTCTTTTCATTCAGGGAAATGCGACCGGTATCCATGCGAACGCGGAGTCTTTCGATGTCTTCACGCACCATGGCGAAGAGTTTGTCGGAGGCTAGGCGGGCTTGTGATGCGGCGCGAAGTTTGGAAATGATGTCGAGGGGGGCGTAGTGGAAGAGGGTGAATTTGGAGGGGCTGATCTCGTCCCATTGCAGGGCGTGGGGTTCGTCCGCTTCGCCGATTTTCAGAAAGTCGTTGGCGGAGGGGATGGAGATATCAGGGAGGATTCCGCGGTTCTGGGTGGAGTGCCCATTGGGGAGGTAGAATTTTTGGATGGTGATTTTGAGGGCTCCGGCTTTTTGGGATTCACCACCGATTTCCGCGAGGTATTTGCCGAGTTCCACGACAGCCTGGACGGTGCCTTTTCCGTGGGTGCTTTTATCTCCGACGATGATGGCGCGGTTGTAATTTTGAAGGGCGCCGGCAAAGATTTCGGAGGCTGAGGCGCTGAGGCGGCTGGTGAGGACGATGAGGGGGCCGGTGTAGAAGGGTTTGCCGGTGGGGGTGGTGGCATCACGGACGTTGATGATGCCGTTCTGGTCCTTTACCTGTACGACGGGGCCGTTACCGATGAAGAGTCCCGTGAGGTTGACGGCTTCGTCCAACAAGCCGCCACCATTTCGCCGGAGGTCGAGGATGATGCCATCCACTCCTTCGGCCTTGAGTTTGCTGACGAGGGCTTTGACGTCTTCGGTGGTGCTGCGGGGAGTGGCACCGCCGGAGGGTTTGTCGGAGGGATCAATGTCTCCATAAAAGGAGGGGAGGTCGATGACGCCGATTTTTTGCGTCTTGCCATCAGCCAGGGAGCGTTCGACGATTTGGGCGCTGGCCTGTTGTGCCGCCAGGGCGATGACTTCACGCTTGAGGGCTATGTCGAAATGGGTGGAGGGATCCGTGGCATCGGCGGGGACGACTCTCAGGCGGACGACGGTGTCTTTCTGCCCGCGGATGAGTTGCACGGCGTTGCGTAATTTCATGTCGATGATGTCGATCCATGGGCCACTCCCCTGCGCGACGGCTATGATCTTGTCGTTGATGTGGATTTTTTCACAGAGCTGGGCGGGGCCGCCGGGGACAATGTCCTTGATCACGCAGTAACCGTCCTCCGAGCTGAGGACGGCTCCGATGCCGACGAGGGAAAGCTTCATGCTGATGGCGAAATCCTCCAGCGTGGAGGGGCTCATGTACATGGAGTGTGGATCATACAGTCCGGCAAGGGAGCTGAGGTAGAGCTGGAGGATGTCTTCAGCGTCATAGTCAAGTGCCGCGCGATAGAAGCGGTCGTAACGTTGAAGGACGGCTTTGACGTAGTCCTCCGGTTTTTTGTCAGGAGTTTTTGAATTCGGGTCGGGTTTCTTTTCGGCGAGTTTTTTTTCCAGAAGGTCGGCTTTGATGCGGAGGTGCCAGAGGTTGTCAGCTTCTTCCATCGTGGCGGGCCAGGCGGCCTTGGTGCGATCTCTTTCGAAGAAGTCGTTATCGGTAAAGGTGATGGGCTTGGCCAGGTTTGCCTTGACCCATTCGATGCGGGCTTGCAGGCGATCCCGGAAACGCTTGAAGATTTCAAATGCCGGGCTGATGTCGCCCCGCTGCATGGTCATCTGGGGAAGTTTGGGCGGGTATTCGGCAAGAAATTCATTGTAATCGGAGGCGAGGAAGATGAGGTGGTTATAGTCGAGGGCTTCCATGTAAGCCTTGATCCATTCCCTCGCTTTGTCTTCATCCAGGGGTTGTCGTTCAAAGTGGTATTTCTGAAGGGCTTGGGCGACGAGAATGGGCACCTTCCGCAGGGAGGAAGGAAGCTGATCCGCCGTAGGCATGGGCGGAATCGGGAAATTCTCGGGGTGGAGTTCCGCTGTGTCGGCAGCAGGTGGCGGGGGTGTAGATGGCTGTTGAGCGACGCTCTGCTGGAAAAACAGAACGGTTGAGACACAAAATAAGCTGAAGGCAGCTATCGCACCCGTTTTATAGTTCATTGTAATAAAGTGGAAATGGAAAAGTACATGTCTCTGTCGATTTGTCACTTCAGATTGTTAATTTTTTTCAGGAACCGCATGGGTAAATTCTTTGGATACAACGGGTTTTGTCATGAGCAGAATCGACTCTGTAAAGGTGTCACCGAGGCGAAAGGTCGCTTTTTGCCGTATGTCACGGGAAGATGCGCCGATCTCAATGTCATAATCTCCGGCATCGGCCTTCCACTGTTTCCCCGCCACGTCGCAATAGGCCAGATCGCGGGCTTTTAGCTCGAACGAGACGGGTTTTGTTTCGCCGGGGATGAGGGAGATGCGGGCAAATCCTTTTAATTCCCGCACGGGTTTGTCGATTTTCGGATGAGGATCGTGAAGGTAGAGTTGCACGACTTCTTCTCCCAGAAGCTTTCCGGTGTTGGTCACATCGACGGAGACTTGCAGCGTTTCACCGGGATCGATGGAGGGGCGGGAGAGGTGGATGTTTTTATACTCGAAAGTCGTGTAGGAGAGGCCGTGCCCGAAGGGAAAGAAGGGGATCAGCAGGGCTTTGTCAAAGTGACGGTAGCCGACGTAGATGCCTTCCGAGTAGTGGACGCCGAGGTTTGTCCCCGGGAAGTTGCCCGCATCGGGATAGTCATCCCGGTCAACGCCAAAGGTGTCGGGCAGTTTGCCGGAGGGATTGACGTTGCCGAAGAGGATATCCGCGAGAGCCTGTCCGCCTTCCTGTCCGGGGAACCAGGTCTCCACGACCGCAGGAACTCCATCCAGCCATTTTTTCATGGAGACGGGGGTGCCATTGTTGAGGATGACGATGGTTCTGCGGTTGCAGGCCGAAACGGCCCGAATCAAATCGTCCTGCTGGTTGGGAAGTTCAAAGGAGGGGCGGTCATGTCCTTCCGCTTCCGTCCCCTTGGTGCTGACGCAGACGATGGCGATATCCGCCTTCCGGGCGGCATCGATAGCCTCGGAATAGGGAATGGCCCGGGGGGTGATCCAGGCGAACTGGGCGGAGGCATCGCCGTATGCCTGGAAGTATTCGATTCGCAGATCATAGACATGCCCGGCGACAAGATCGACTTCCACGGTGAAGGGATCGGCGGAAGTCTCCACCCAATGGTTGATCAATAATTTGCCATCCAGATAAAGGCGGGCGCCGTCGTCCGTTTTCAGGCAGAGGGTGTACGTGCCGGATGCGGGAGGGATCAACTTTCCTGTCCAGCGGACACTGAAATTGTTTTTTCCCAGACCCGGTTTGGAAATCAGATCGGAGTCTCCACGGCTCCAGTCGAAGTCGATCGTTTCATCCGTGCGGACAAGGGCGGGCTGCCCGGAAAGATTCCGGTTGGGGAAGTATTCACCCAGCAGACCGTGGCCGTCCTCATTCCCGGCGGGAACGAGGACGGTTGCGGGAACCGGGGGTGAGGGCGGGAGACCGTCCAGATAGTTGACCTGGATGCCACTGCCCGCCGTCCGGGTGATCCCTTCGAGCGGTGAAATCGAGTAAAAGGGAGTGACGTGAGCACTCCCCGCCGAGCCGAACTGCATATCGCGGGCACTCCGCCCGATGATGGCGATGGTATGGATTTCCTTCCGGTTCAGGGGAAGGACACCGCCCCGATTTTTCAGCAGGACGATCCCCTCGGCGGCGGTCATGTACGCCAGGGATTGATGTTGAGGCAGTGTGGCGAGTTTGTGATTGGGGATCTGCGGCCCGTCCATCAACCCGCAGCGGATAATCGTCCGAAGAATGCGGCGGACGGCTTCGTCCACGGTCTTTTGGGAGAGTTTGCCCTTTCGGAGATAGTAGCTGAGCCGTTCGGGAGTCATGTATCCGGGCCGTGGCATTTCCAAGTCATTTCCCGCCTCAAGGACGGGAACAGTGTCATGCACGGCTCCCCAGTCTGAGAGGGTCAACCCGTCAAAGCCCCAGTCTTTTCTCAAAATGTCGGTCAGCAGATAAGGGTTGGCGGTCATGTGGAGGCCCCTCACTTTGTTGTAAGCGGGCATGACGGCCCACGCATGACCTTCCCGAATGGCAGCCTCAAACGCCGGAAGATAAATCTCGCGAAGAGCCCGCTCACCGACCTCGACATCAACCTCGCCTCGATCCGTTTCCTGATTGTTGCAGACGAAGTGTTTGACGCAGGCCGCCACTCCGGTGCTCTGAACACCCCGCACGTAGCTCACGGCAAGACGGGAGGCGAGGTAGGGATCTTCGCTAAAGTACTCGCTGTTCCGCCCGCCGAGCGGGGAACGGTGGATGTTCAATCCCGGGCCGAGGAGGACTTGGGCGCCCGTCCCCTTGTTTTTCGCCTCCGTGCCGATGGCCTGGCCAACTCTTTCGATGAGGTCGGTATCCCAAGTGGAGGCCATGCAGACACACGCGGGGAAAAGGGTGGACGGGCCTTGTGTGCCACGGCTTCCTCCCCGTATTCCTTCACTGGCATCGACCATCTCCAAGGGGGGGATTTTCAGACGCGGTATGGCGTGGGTGCTGAAACCGTTTCCCCCCAGAAGGAAAATTTTCTCATCCGGGGTGAGTTGGCGGAAGAGGTCTTCCACCCGGGTTTCGAGCGGAGTCACGGAACCCTCAGCGGGAGTCGAAGGGAAGGCGCTGGGGAGAAAAAGCAAAAGTCCCACCAGGATTCCCTGCCGAATGACTCTGGAAGGATAAAAGGGCATAAACCTTCATCTTGCAAATTTTCCCCGCCCATCACAAGCCGCTTTCTCTGGGAATGAACTTAGAGCCTGCCTGAAAATAGGGAAAACTGCCGCCGGGAGGGATTTTGGCTTTCGGGCGGAAAACGATGAAGGAGCATATGGACACCCCATCTGCGACGGAAGAGAGACGAAGCCAGAAGGTGAATGCACCCCGGCCAAGGAAGGGCGGGTCTGTGACCCTGCCGTTTTGTCCCTTGGGCTTTGTTGCCCGTCGGTCAAAGACTCCGGTATTCTCCCTCTTCGCGCCTGGCCCCACAGCCACCGGCACAGGCAACGGCAACCTTTCCTATTTTTCAGACAGGCTCTTATTCTCCGTTTTTGGAGACAAGGAAACCGCCGGGCGCAGAAATGACTCGCAGTTACAGAGAGAGGGCATAAAATAAAAACATTGAAGGGTTCACCAACCATCCTTCGGAAGGGGATTCGATTGTTGCTCGTGGCGCTCAAGGTGCTGGCCGTGGCCTATGTCGTCGTTCTCGCCCTTTTGCTTTGGAACAAAACGGCACTTCTTTACCACCCCACGCTGGCTTCGTTGAAGGAACTACAGGCCGCCGCCGATCAGGCGGGAATGAAACCGTGGAAGAATAATGCCGGTGAAGTCATCGGCTGGGTATCAACTCCGGATCTGGGGGTGGCTGCACAAAAGTGCCTGATTTTTCACGGCAATGGTGGAATGGCCCTGGATCGCAGCGATTTCGCCAAGGCCCTGCAATCCCTCTCCCCACGTGGCGCATGGGAAATTTACATCCTGGAATATCCCGGCTACGGCGCCCGTCCGGGGCCGATGAATGAAGAATCCCTGGTAAATGCCGGGTTGGAGGCGGTCGATTTACTCCGTCAGGAGGATCATCGCCCGGTTTTCATTTTGGGAGAATCCCTTGGCGCAGGAGTGGCGGCCCAGGTGGCGGGACGGCGCCCCCAACAGGTGGCGGGGGTGTTGCTCCTGACACCTTTCTATAATCTGATGACCGTCGCTCAGTACCACTATCCCATCTTCCCCCTGCAACTCATCTTGCGGGGAAATTACCGCTCCGATATCGCCTTGCAGAATTATTCCGGGCCGGTCGCCGTCGTCCTGGCGGAACAGGATGAAGTGATCCCCCCCCTGTTTGGAGAAAAACTTTACGAGGAATACAAGGGGCCAAAGAAGCTGTGGAAACTACCCGGCGGCCACAATACCATCGACACAGATCCCACCGCTTCCTGGTGGCAGGATGTCTTCGACTTCCTCACCTCCCACGCCCTCATCACCAATCTGTGAGGATTCCGCCGGGAGAAGGGGGTCAGGTTTGCACGCCCGGATTGAGGCAGGCGAGGAGATCGGAAGCATCCCCGCCGATGACTTCATCCACGTCGAGGAGAGTCTTGACGGAACCTTTGAGTTTGGCCATCCCACGAATGGACGTGACGTGTTGATCCGCAATGAAGCGGGGGGGAAGCTCGATATCTCCCTCGGCAATGTTGGAGACTTCCTCGACCGCGTCGACAACGAGTCCGATGAGGGTGGTTCCGTCCTTGAAGTTGACGACGATGATGCAGGTCGAGTCGGTGAACGCTATTTCCTCCAAACCCAGCTTGGAGCGGAGATCCAGTACGGGGATGATTTTCCCCCGGAGATTAATGACTCCCTTGATGTAACCCGGCATTTCCGGGACGCGGGTGATCGGCTGGACTTTAATGATCTCCCGGACTTTCAAGACCTCGATCCCGTAGGATTCACGGTCAATCTTGAAGGTCAGGTACTTTCCGGCTTTTGCAGGCTGCTGGGAGGTGGTCATGGTTGGGGCTTTTTGTTTTTGGCTGAATATTCGAGTCGTCTGGATTATACTCGTTCAAGTGCGGTTGATAAAAGGAGATATGAGGTATTTTAAAGTGATTTTCCGAAAAATGCTTCGTCCCGCCGCCGTCAGCCTCTTCCTCCTGCTGCTCGTCAGTTGTGCAACTGGAGTGAGGGGAGGTGACTGTCTCCGCACGGAACTTTACTTCGGGCAGATCCCATCGGGCGAATGGGAAGACTTCCTGAATCACGAAGTCACCCCGCGATTTCCCGAAGGGCTGACCGTCGTGGATGGGGAAGGACAGTGGCGCGATCCCTCCGGTCGGACGGAAAAGGAGCATTCCCGGGTGCTGATTCTCATCCACAGTCACAAACCGGAGGAGGATGAAAAGATCGAAGAATTGCGAAGGCTTTTTTGCAAAAAATTCCACCAACAGTCGGTTCTTCGCGTTGATCAGGAGGTAAAAGCGTCCTTTTGAACAAATCCGGCTTGCATATCAAGAGGTTGATGCGACTATAGTTTAACAAGCATTTAAAACTTTAACTTGAACCTCTTGATAAGCGGAGTCTATGGTACGCATATGTTCTCCACCACGTCACGGAAGCCCTCTGAGGGTTCGAAATCCGAGCCTGTTCAGACGTCAACCGTTCAGGACATTTTTTATCAAAAAGACAAACCCGAGCCTGCCCCAGCAGTACCCGCAGCATCAACACCAGCCCACATACCTGCTATGACCAAACTCACCACCCTCCAGCCGGACACCACCGTTTTTTCCGAAGACGCAGAGCTCAAGGGCACGCTCAGTTTCGCCACCAAGCTGGAGTTCAATGGACGCTTTGAGGGTGAGATTTATGCCGAAGGCCCCCTCATCATCGGGGAAAAAGCAATCATCAAGGGAGACATTCACGCCTCCTCCACCGTCAGCATCTTCGGCAAGATCAAGGGAAACATCACCACGAAGGACCGTCTCGAACTCAAGGAAATGGCCCAAGTCTACGGCGATGTGAAATCCCTCAAGCTGGCCATCGCTGAAGGAGCCGTTTTTGTCGGACACTCGGAAACGCTGGAATCTTCCGGCGCACCAGCCGAATTCGCCAACATTTTCACCCGTCTTTCTCCCAAAGACGGTGCCGCCAAGCACTAAAACTCTGCGGGATTTCGTTCCCATTTAACGGAATCACCGGGTTTCATCCCGGGATGGAAGGGAAGGCGCAACTTCAAATGCCAACGACTTCGAACATCCGCATCCGCGATCCCTTCATTCTGTCGCTTCACGACAGAGGCCTCTACTGGCTATTTGGAACGACCGACGCCAACAGTTGGAGCGGTCCAGGCGTGGGATTCGACTGCTTCAGCAGTACCGATCTGAAAAACTGGGACGGCCCTTTTCCCGCCTTTCGTCCACCTAAAAACTTTTGGGCCACCCACCACTTCTGGGCACCGGAAGTGCATCCCTACGGCGGAGCATTCTACATGTTTGCCAGCTTCAAGGCCGACTCCGTTTGCCGGGGCACCCAGATACTGATTTCCGAGAAACCCGAAGGCCCCTTTTCACCCCTGACGGAGAAACCGCTGACCCCGGGTGATTGGGAATGCCTGGATGGAACCCTCCACATCGATGCAGACGGGACACCCTGGATGATTTTTTGCCACGAATGGCTTCAGGTTCACGATGGCGAGATGTGCGCCATCCGCCTTTCCAAGGACTTGAAAAAAGCCGAGTCCGCCCCCCAACTCCTCTTCAAAGCCTCCGAGGCCCAATGGGTCGAAGACAGGCTGACAAAGAAAGATCATGTCACCGACGGCCCGTTCATTTACCGGGGAGAAAAAGGACGGCTTTTCATGCTCTGGTCCACCGGCACGCCCGCCGGTTACGCCCAGGGGGTCGCCATCTCCAAATCCGGCTCACTCCTGGGCCCCTGGCACCACCAGCACCCCCCCCTTTTTCGGGAAGACGGCGGCCACGGCATGATCTTTAAGAACTTCGACGACACGCTCATGCTGACCCTGCATCGCCCGAACAACTCGCCCCTGGAGCGCCCCCATTTCTTCAAATTGGAAGAGCGGGACGGTATTCTAACCCTCGTTTAGACGAAGAGTTAAAACCACCGGGAAATCCATTTCCTGTTCGCAGCCACAAGACGGTATCCGATGGCGGCAAACGGGCGGACGAGAGGAAAGCGGATGAGACGGGCCATCCAGTCTTTTCCCGGCAGGACTTCCAGCAACGCGGCGACAGCCAGTTCCCTTCTCATCACCGTTCCGTCCGAGAGTCGCACCTGCACACTGCAGGCTTGCTCCTGAGGTTCGATTCCCGGAAATCGAGTCGGAAAATCGGGCGTCTGGTAGGGAATGAACTCCACCTGCCGGCCTCGATCCCGTTCCCGGGCCGCCTCGACGGCATTCACACAGAAGGAACAGCTTCCATCGTAAAAAACACAGAGTTTTTTCCCCTCGCTCATTTCTCCAATCTACTCCTCCCCGGCGGACGTGCAAAGCGGGCGGGGTAACACTTCATTTTATCTGTTTCAGCATCTTGCATTCCTGCTCGGCACTATGTTAGAACGACCTATGCCCGTATCATTCCAGACGACTCTTGCCGGGAGCGCATCCCTCTCCGGCACCTCCCTCCACACGGGAAAGGAAGTCAAACTCACCCTGAAGCCCGCCCTTCCCGACACGGGGTATGTTTTCCGCCGCCTCGATCTCCCGGATGAGCCGACCGTTCACGCCAACTTTGAATTCGTCAAAGGCGTCGAACGCGCCACGACCCTCTCCGAAGGAAACGTAAAAGTGCAAACCGTGGAGCACGTCCTTTCCGCCCTCCGGGGTTCCGGGGTCGATAACGCCACCATCGAGATCAACGCCAGCGAGCCTCCCATTGCCGACGGCAGCGCCGAGCCCTACACCCAGATCATCGCCAAGGCCGGCATCCAGCCCCTCGAAGTGCCCCGCCGCTTTTTTGAAATCCGGGAACCGATCCATGTCGCCGGGAAAGACGGCTCCTACATCACCGCCGTGCCGCACGACGGATTCAGGATTTCCTGCACCAACGTCAACCACACCGGCTTTTTCACCCAGTACCTGAGCCTCGACATCACACCGGAAAGCTACCTGAAGGAAATCGCACGCGCCCGCACCTTCGTCTTTTACGAGGAAGTCCAGCCCTTGATGGAACAGGGATTGATCAAGGGTGGCTCGATTGAAAACGCCGTGGTGATCCGGGGAGAACAGGTCCTGAGCAAGGAACCAATGCGCTACAAGGACGAATTCGTCCGCCACAAGATCCTCGACATCATCGGCGACCTCTCCGTCTTCCACCTCCCGATCAAGGCCCACATCCTCACCGCCCGCCCGAGCCATGCGCTGAATCAGGAATTCACCAAGGCCATTTCCCGCGCCTGGCAGGAATACATCACCCAGTTGATGCCGATTGAAAACATTCCCTTCGGCGAAGGCGCGCTCGACGTGAACGGCGTGATGAAAATCCTGCCCCATCGCTATCCCTTCCTCATGATCGACCGGATTCTGAAATTCGAAGGTGAGACGAAGGCGACCGCCAGTAAGAACGTCACCATTAACGAACCCTTCTTTCAGGGACACTTCCCCGGCCACCCCATCATGCCCGGAGTCCTTCAAGTGGAGGCGATGGCCCAACTGGCCAGCATCCTCATGCTCCGGAACGCCGAAAATGCCGGGAAACTCGGCTACTTCATGAGCATCGAAAAAGCCAAATTCCGCAAGCCCGTCATGCCGGGAGACGTCATGATCATCCAGGTGGAATTGACAAAGGCCCGGGGCAAAATCGGCAAGGCCGTGGGGCAATGCTTCGTCAATGGCGAAGTGGTTTCACAATCCGAGTTGATGTTTGCCATCACGGGTTGAATGAAATGAGTTGTTTTTTTTGAAGCGGATGTTTCATATCAAATCGGACATGCGAAAAAACGGCACATGCGCGGCACCTTCCCGGGTAAAACCCCGATGCGAAAGCGTTGACATTCACCCCACCGCCATCATCTCCCCCACCGCCAAATTGGGGCGGGGCGTCCAGATCGGCCCTTACTGCGTGGTGGAAGACAACGTGGTGCTGGGGGATCAGTGCGTCCTGCATAATCACGTCGTTGTCCGCACCTCCTCCACCTTCGGAAAAAAGAACATCTTCCACCCCTTTTGCGTCGTCGGGGGACAAACCCAGGAC
>Ga0187810_10000398_pt1 | contig 17301 bp, 15 predicted proteins | sample NC_wetland_sal_i_9_FD_132963 | JGI IMG/M metagenome (GOLD analysis project Ga0187810, IMG submission 132963) | Wetland sediment microbial communities from Neuse River Estuary, North Carolina, USA - ASW_5 | ecosystem: Environmental > Aquatic > Freshwater > Wetlands > Sediment | place: USA: North...
GGGATGTCCCGGCCAGAACGGTTGATCCGTTGGACCAGGCCTGAAATCCCCATCCGAGGTAAGGATAGGCTTGGAGGGTTGCGGCTGAGTTACTATTATAATGTCCGGCTCCGGAAGCCACTCTTTTTTAGGATATAAATTATATGCAAGATAATAGAATTAAGCACTTTAAGTACATTCGTCATTTCTGTTTACAGTGTTGTTGCCAGCTTGTTGCCTAGTCGTCGGAGTATGCATACGTATTTTTCCCTATAGCATTAACTCGTTGACGGTCTGTTGCCTGTAACCGAAATAAATTATATGAAAAAGGCTGTTTTGCGCATAGCTGTTAATAAAAACAAAAATTACCCTTATCGTATCGAAGGCTTTCGAGAAAACGGGAAACGGAAAAGATTTTTTTTTAAAACACAAGCTGCTGCTCGAAAAGAGCTTTTACGACTTAAAACAATTTTAGCCAAAGAAGGCGAGGAAGGATTGCAGCTGAGTTTGGAAGACCGGGGTGAGGCCGTGAAAGCCTTAAGACTTGTTCGTTCTCGTAAAATCAGCCTTGTCCAAGCCTGCGAGCACTACATCAGCTTTCTGGATCAAAACAACCTCTCCAAACCCTTCATGGAAGTTTTAGAAGAGTACCTAAAGCACCGAGAACGTGTCGGGATCAAGAAAAGTGCGCAACAAGATGTGCAGTACCGTCTGAACAGAATTGGGAAAACCATTGGAGAAGAGATTCTCGCAAGTATTCCCCCCGTCCGTATTGAGAAAATTCTTCACGGTCTGCAACTCTCTCCAACCAGCATTAATAATTTTCGAAAAGTCCTCCGTTCGTTTTTTGAATTTGCCTTCCGACGTGGCTATGTGCCTACCAATCCCATAACAAAAATCGATAAACTCACCGTCATTGACAAGCCGCCCGCCATTTTCACCGTCCAAGAACTTCGGCTTCTGCTCGACCATACTCCCGTCGATATGTTGCCAGCCCTGACTCTAGGAGCCTTTGCTGGATTGCGCACCGCGGAGATTCACCGTTTGGAATGGCGGGACATCGATCTGCAAAGAGGATTTATCAACATAGGGGCAGACAAATCCAAAACAGCCCGCCGTCGTTTGGTGAAAATCGAGCCCGTCCTTGCCGCGTGGCTTGCTCCTTACGAAAAAGAAAAAGGGAAAATATGGCCCTTTACCTCATCCTATTGGCAGGCCCGACTCAAACATGTCCTTAAAACCATAGACATTAAACAATGGCCCGATAACGGATTGCGCCACTCCTACGCCTCCTACTGGCTGGCAAAATATCTCAACGCCAATGAACTGGCTCTTCAGATGGGGCACTCCACCACGGACATGATATTCCACCACTACCGAGAAATCGTCCACCCGGACCAGGCCGAACAATACTGGAACCTCTTCCCCTCCAAGACGACAGAACGCCTTGCGCAGCCAATTACTTTGGAAAAATAGCTGTAATCTTGGGGCTGTACGCCCACATTTCACAGACATAGCCATGAAAATACGTTGCGTTCCGGGCATCATTTTCGCCGGAGGGGTATAAACCGAACAGGCCCTACGTTCCAAACTGGCGGTCTCCGGCGTCCCCGAGACCGGGAAGGATGTAGCCCTTGTTGTTCAGTGCTCGGTCTACCGCCGCGATGACGATGGTCACATCCGGGTGGGTGGAGGCAATCCGTTGAATGCCTTCGGGCGAGGCAAGGCAGGAGACAAGATGGATGTCTTTTGCCCTCGTTTCCTTCACGATGTCGATCGCCACCGCCGCGCTGCTTCCCGTGGCAAGCATCGGATCCAGAACCAAAACGCGCGCCTGTCCGGTCACGGGTGGAAGTTTGCGGGAATAGACCGTGGGCTGAAGCGTCTTTTCATCCCTCACGATGCCAATGTGACCAATCGGAGCCTCGTGAAAAACCTCCTCAAAACCGGCGACCATGCCGAGTCCGGCCCGCAAAATCGGAACCAGGACAACAGGGGCCGACAGCCTTTCGCCTGAAGCCTTTTCCAGCGGCGTTTCCACCTCGACGGGTGTCGTGGGAGTGGTGTTCCCGATCTCCGCCGCAAGAATGACCGAAATCTGCTTCAACACGCGACGGAAATTTTCCCGCGACGTATTGCGATCCCGCAGTTCTGTAATCCTCGCAGCCAGAAGATTGTTCGTGAAGGTGACCAGCATCCCGGAAAGTGTGCCTCGGGAGACGCCCCAGCGGCAAGCTTGGAAAATGGCGGGAATGCCTTTGACGACGACGTTGCCTCACCCCATTTCATAGTCATATGGGTCGACTGCGGGATTTAAAGGACAAGGTGCTTTTGACGAAGGAACAGCGGCAAAATAAAGCGGATGTTCTCGACTACTTGGCAGAGATGAATGAATCCATGCAGGCCAACATCCAGTCGGCCTATGAAAAACGTCTGGGCTATAAACTCGAATCCCGGGATCGGATGCCCGCCTTCCTTGCCGACTGTGTTTTCGTCCCGGAATCGCAGGAGGGAAGCGGCTACCCGACGGAAAAAAAGATGGCGGAAAATCCCAAGCTCAACCGGGATCTGCGCAAGGGCCGCGTCTCCGTGCAACTCAACGCCAGCAATCTTTACGGGATTACTGGAATGCCTTCCCACCACTCATTCATTGAACAAGAACTCAAAAAACGCAAAATCGATTTTAAGAAGGAATCCGGGGGTCTGGGAGATACCTATCGCTTCGACGCTCTTCCCTATGCAAAAGCCGCCGCCCTTCAAAAAGATTCTTCTCGGCAGGAAAAGAGCGTTGTTATCGAAAAAACGCCCACCCTCGACACCAGTTTCCCGGAGAAGAAAGCCTTCTTTCAATCCCGCTCTGGTTCCACGAAATTCGCCAAACGCTGATTTTCTCAAGCTCCACAAGGAAGCAAAGGGTGATTTTTATGCCATTTCCAGCAGAAAATGTGTTTTTGCATTTGCCTAATCCGATGCAATTAGGTTTAGATTACCCCTCCTATGGCACCGACCGTTTATGAAATAGAGGAAGGGGCGAAGCTGCTTCCCCGTTTTGATCTGCACGAAATTCTCCCCTGCATCACCCAGGATGTGGAGACTGGCGAGGTGCTCATGCTGGGGCATATGAACCGCGAGGCCATGGAACTCACCCTCAAGACCCGCAAGGCCACCTACTACAGCCGTTCCCGCAAAAAACTCTGGGTCAAGGGTGAACAATCCGGCCTCACCCAAAATGTGGTGCAATTCATGATCGACGACGATCAGGATTGCTTCCTCATCAAGGTCAAAGTCGTCGGCGGGGCTTCCTGCCATGTCGGCTATCGCTCCTGTTTCTACCGCGAAGTAAAAGAAGGAGCTACCGAAGACCTCGACTTCACCATTCACGAAAAAGTCTTTGATCCGGTGAAAGTTTACGGCCCATCGGCAGCCACTCATTAGGCGATTTTTGATGGGCTAATTTTGCCTAGTTATGCAGATCTTGCCTACTCTGCGGCTGCATGGGCATAATTTTAAAAATATATTAATAAGTAAAACTTCTCATCACTTTTACCCGCCCGCGAATGGTAACGAGAAAATGGGAGTGGAGTATTTCCCGAAGGGACGTTCCTTTAGAGAGTGCTGAGACAGCTCGGGCATGGATTGTGCTTTTTCTAAACATCAACCCAAACATAAACAAAGAAAGAAACCTACCCATGACAACCAAACTCTATGTCGCTGTTGTGAACCAACTCGCCAAACTCCGCAGCAAGCGCGGTCAGACCCTCGTGGAATACGGCCTTATCCTGGCCCTCGTATCCATCGTCGTCATCACCGTACTCTCGGTTCTTGGCACCTCCATCCGGGGTGTGTTCAACACCATCACCCAGACTCTCACCAACCTGCCGACTTCTTCCTGATAAGAAGTACGACTTGGAAAGTCTCCAAACCGGTCCGCGGAATATCTGCGGGCCGGTTTTTTTATGGCTGTGAAAGTGGACGCAGAACTGGATGGAATTTACCCAATCCAGCATATCTTGCCCAGTTGGTGATAGGCCTTGTTCCATATTCAGAGGGGACAAAATGGATCGCTCCGTCGCAAGGTGAAAAAGAAAGGATTCCATTTGTTGAGCCATTACATCCCGGCATGGCATCTGCTTATAAACTCGTATGGTTCTCTCAATTCCATTCCGGCATGAGCAATCAAAAGGTTGTGTCCCTCGGAAGATTGAGGGAAAGGAAAAGAGGAGGGGGCAGACCCTGGTGGAATACGGATTGATTCTGGCACTGGTTAGCATCCTGATCATCTCGGTGCTGACGGTCTTGGGCAGCCGGATCGACAATGTCTTCAACTCCATTACGGCTACTCCCTTGCACACAACTCAGTCATGAGGCTCGTCATATAAAACTTGCCATCACCCAAAAAACAAATAAAAGGAAAATCACCATGACAACCAAACTCTATGTCGCTGTTGTAAACCAACTCGCCAAACTCCGCAGCAAGCGCGGTCAGACCCTCGTGGAATACGGCCTTATCCTGGCCCTCGTATCCATCGTCGTCATCACCGTACTCTCGGTTCTTGGCACCTCCATCAAGGGTGTGTTCAACACCATCACCCAGACTCTCACCAACCTGCCGACTTCTTCCTGATAAGAAGTACGACTTGGAAAGTCTAGAAAACCGGTCCGCGGATATCTGCGGACCGGTTTTTTATCTCTCCAGCAACCGTTGCAGATACTTTCCCGTGTGACTCCTGCGGCATTTGCACAAATTCTCCGGTGTGCCGCTGAAAAGTATCTCTCCTCCCGCCTCGCCGCTCTCCGGCCCCACATCGATTACATGATCCGCCTCGGCAATAAGATCGAGGTGATGTTCCACGACGACCACCGTATGCCCCGCCTCCACAAGACGGTGGAGAAGTTCTGTCAACCGCTGCACATCGGCCAGATGAAGGCCCACCGTCGGTTCCTCCAGAACATAGAGCGTGTGGGGAATCTTTGTCTGGCGTGAACGGAGAGTGGCCCGATCCTGCGCGATTTTCGCCGTCGCAAACTCCCTTACCAGCTTGATCCGCTGCGCCTCGCCACCCGAAAGCGTCGGACTCGTCTGCCCCAGTTTCAGATAGCCGAGCCCGGTCTCCTTCAGAAGCAAAAGCGGGGTGTGAAGTTTCGGGATGCCGGAGAAAAATTCACACGCCTCATCGACGCTGAGTTGCAGGACATCGTAAATCGATTTTTCCCGAAAAGTGGCCTTCAACACATTCTCCGTCCACCTTTTTCCCGAGCAGGTTTCGCATGGCACATAGGCATCCGGCAGGAAATTCATCTCCACCTTGATGGTGCCCTGACCGGAACAGGCCGGGCAGCGACCGACTCCGCTATTGTGGGAAAAGTGCCCCTTTCCGAATCCCCGCATCTTCGCCTCGGGTGTCTGGGCAAAAAGCTCGCGCAAATCGTCCATCATCCCGATGTAGGTGCAAACCGTCGAGCGGGAGGTTTTCCCAATGGGTGCCTGATCGACCTCAACGAGTCGTTCGATGCCCTCCACCCCTGCGACTGTTTTCCATTCCTTCCCCTTCCGTTTGCCTTCCTTTGAAAGCGCCTGCTGGATGGCTGGGATCAAGACCTTCCGGACAAGCGTGCTTTTTCCCGCCCCGCTCACCCCGGTAATCATCGTGAGCCGGTGCAGGGGAATTTGCAGATCGACATTTTTCAAATTATTCGCCCGAGCCCCTTCGATGTGAATCATTGTGGAATTTTCATCCACCGGCCTCCGCGACCCGAGGGAAGGATGTTTCAGCGGATTCCCCAGCAGAAGCCCCGTTGCAGAATTGGCATTCCGGCTGATATCCTGCCACGATCCTTGGGCCATGATGCGTCCGCCGTTGATGCCGGCCCCCGGCCCGAGGTCAATGATCTGATCGGCTTCTCGCATCGTATCCTCGTCATGCTCCACGATCACCAGGGAATTTCCCATGCCGTGAAGTTGCCGGAGCGTTTCCAGAAGCTGTTGATTGTCCCGGGGATGGAGGCCGATGGTTGGCTCATCCAGCACATAAAGCACTCCCTGCAAATTGGAGCCGAGTTGCGAGGCCAGCCGTATCCGCTGAGACTCCCCGCCTGAAAGCGTCGGGGCCGGACGGTCGAGTGTCAGATATCCCAGCCCCACATGTTCCAGAAAACGGAGACGTTGCTCAATCTCCGGGCGAATGTCCTGGGCGATCAAAGTCTCCCGTCCCTTCCATTTCAGCTTGCTAAAATAGCTCGAAAATTCACGCACCGTCATCCGATTGATCTCTGCGATCGGTTTCCCGGCGAAACGAACCGCCCGGGCCGTCGGGTTCAGGCGTGTGCCGTTGCACGATGGGCAGATTTCCCGCATCTCTTCGGCTGCCGCCTCTCCGGCCAGATCGGTCTGCACTTCTTTCTCCAGTTCCGTCTCCGCCTCCTCTGCGGACGGCACGACAAAGCCAAAACCCTGGCACTCCGGGCACCAGCCATGAGGACTGTTGAAAGAAAACATTCGTGGATCGAGTTCGTCGAACGAGCGCCCCGATTTCGGGCAGAAGAGGTGGACGCTGTGGATGGCTTCCCTGCCGGAATTATCGAGCGTGAAAAAGACTCCCTTCCCGTAATGAAGCGCCTGTGAAATCAACGCTTCAAAATGAGGATGTTTCGGATGAATCGTATCCAGGACGAGGTCAAGCGTGTGCTCCCGGTAACGCTCCAGCGCCTTGAATTTGTCGAGTTCCAGCCACTTCCCGTCGACCCGAAGAGCCTTAAAGCCTTTCTTCCTCGCCCATGTCGCGACTTCTGTATGGAGCCCTTTTCTCCCGCGAATGAGGGGCGAGAGAATGACCAGCTCCTTTTTCTTTTTCAGCTCCGCCCGTATGCGGCGGATGATCTGCTCCGGACTTTGCTGGATTGCCTCCTCCCCCGTCTCGGGATCGTGTTGATGTCCCAGCTTCGCATAGAGCAGACGCATGAACTGGTAAAGTTCCGTGACCGTGGCCACGGTGCTCTTTCCACCCCCGCGCGAGGTTCTTTGTTCAATCGCCACCGTCGGCGGAATGCCCGTGATCGAATCGACATCCGGCTTTTCCATCTGTTCAATGAACTGCCGCGCGTAGGAGTTCAGGCAGTCGAGGTAGCGACGTTGTCCCTCGGAAAAGAGAAGGTCGAAGGAGAGCGTACTTTTCCCCGAACCCGAAAGCCCGGTGATCACGACCATCTTGTTGCGCGGAATATCGATGGAAAGATTTTTTAGATTATGGTGTCGCGCCCCCCGGATGCTGATGACGTTGTCCTTTTGTGGTGCGGCCCGGTAAACGGAGACGGATTCCCGGAGTGTTCCCTTGTTCCCTTTTCGGGAGGGCTGGAGCTTTGCCCGGAGGAATTTCCCCGTGATGCTCGCCTTGGTTGCTGCGATTTTTTCGGGAGTTCCCTCGGCCACGATTTCCCCGCCGTGCTCTCCGGCCTCGGGCCCCAGATCAATGACCCAGTCCGCGCACTTGATCACATCCAGATGATGCTCAATGACGAGGAGGGAATGACCGGCAGTGACAAGACGATTCAGCACGCCGAGGAGGGCCAGGATGTCTTCAAAATGAAGCCCCGTTGTCGGTTCATCCAGAATGATGAGTTGGGGCTTTGCCCCGGAGGCGGCCCGATTTCCGCTTGCCGCGACAAGTTGGGAAACCAGTTTCAACCGCTGCGATTCGCCTCCCGAAAGATGAGTGAGCGGTTGACCCAGACGCAGGTAGCCGAGGCCGACATCCCGCAAAAGGGCGAGGGCATCCGATACCTGTTGATGGAGATTTGCCGCACGTCCGATTTTTTCTGCGGGAGAAAAAAAGGCGAGACCTTCCTCGACCGTCATTTCAAGAACATCGTAGATCGATTTTCCCTGATACCTCACTTCCAGCACATGCTCCTGAAACCGGTGGCCGTTGCAGGAGGGGCAGGTGATGAAAAGATCGGCCAGAAATTGCATTGAGAGCTTTTCCATCCCCGCTCCCTGACAGCGCGGGCAGCGGCCTTCCCCCGAGTTGAAGGAGAAGGAACTGGCGTTCAGCCCGGTGCTGACGGAACCTTCGCACGATCCGAAAAGTTCCCGCACCGCATCGTAGACCTTCAGGTAAAGAAGAGGGGTGGAACGCGGGGTCTGGGCCAGCGGGCTTTGATCGACGAGGATCGCCTCGGAAAGATTTTTGTGGCCTCGAATCGTGCCGATTTCGGGCGGCTCATCGACCGGGTGATCGAGTTCCGCTTGCACCGATTTAAAAACAATTTCGTGGACGAGAGTGCTTTTTCCCGAGCCGCTCACCCCTGTCACGCATACAAATCTCCCGAGCGGAATGCGAATGTCCAGATCGCGGATGTTATGGCAGTTTGCCCCGGTGATTTCGAGCCAGACAGGAGCCTTTGCGTCGCGGCGCTTTTCCGGCAGGGGAATGGTCTTCTGCCCACTGAGATAGAGGCTGGTGAGCGAGTCATTTGATTCGAGAAGTTTTTTGACGTTCCCCTGGAAAACGATCTCTCCGCCCGCCGCTCCCTGACGCGGGCCGAGCTCCATGATGTGTCCCGCCGAAAGCATGACCTGCTCGTCATGTTCCACGACGATGACGGTGTTCCCCTGTCCACGAAGGCGGTTCAATATGCCGATGAGCAGATCGGTGTCACGCGAGTGGAGGCCGATGCTCGGCTCGTCCAGAACGAAGAGCGTGCCGACCAGCGAGGTGCCAAGGCAGGTGGTGAGATTCACCCGCTGGAATTCCCCTCCCGAAAGCGTGCGGGTGGCGCGATCCAGCGTGAGGTAGCCGAGGCCGACTTCCGCCAGATATTGGATGCGGGAACGAATCTGGTGGAGGAGGATGGATGTCGATTCGTTTTTTGAAGGAATGGCGGCGAAGAAACTTTGAAGTTCGCCGACCGGAGTGGAATTGATCTCCGGGAGGGTTTTCCCCGACAAGCGCCAGTTGTTGATCTTTGGCTGGAAACGTGAGCCGTGGCAGGCGGGGCAGGTGCGGTAGGTGCGGTAACGCGAGAGGAGGACACGTACATGCATCTTATAGGCTCTTGTTTCGAGCCACTGGAAAAACCCCTTCACTCCATACCAGCCGCCCGACTCGTAGATTTCTTCCAGCGTGTGTTTGTCATCAACCTCGCCCCGGATGATGAAACGCTGGTCATGGGCACTGAGTTCGCGGAAGGGAACGTCGAGGGGGATGTCGTTTTTGCGGCAGACTTTCAGGAGATCGCGCTGACACTCGTCAAAACTTTCCGTCTGCCACGGCTTCACCACTCCGGCGATGAGCGAAAGGGTTTTGTCCGGCAGGGCGCGGTCATAATCGATCTCGACCGATCTCCCAAAACCCCGGCACGCGGGGCATGCGCCGACAGGATTATTGAAGGAAAAGGTGCCGGGGGTGGGAGCGTCGAATTCCACCTCGTCGTAGGGGCAGTACCAGCCGTCGGCATATTTCAGAGGCTCGGTGGCGGGATCATGGGCCTGCCGCAAGGTGACGACGCCCTTGCCAAAACGAAATGCCGCTGTGAGGGCCTCGGCCAGACGTGCGCGATTTTCCCCGCTCGCGGTAATGCGATCCTGAATGGTCGGGATGCGCAACTCCGCGGGTGTTTTCAGAAAGCCGTTCGGAAAATTCTTCGGCGTTTCTGCGTCGAGGCGGTGAATTTCATCCCCGTTGAGAATGCGTTGAAAGCCCTGAGCCTGGAGAAAGGAGGCGATCTCGCTCCACGTCGTTTTTTTGGGGAAGGGGACATCGAAAAGAATGAGGAGGGGCTTGCCGGGACTTTTCTCCAAAACATCCGCCGCCACTTCGTCCGGCGTCCAAGGGTGAATGTCCCGCCCGCAATGCGGACAGCGAAGCCTCGCCATCGACGGGAAGAGCATTTTCAGATAATCGGCGATTTCCGTCATCGTCCCGACCGTGCTGCGGGAGGTGCGGACGCTGTTTGCCTGCCCGATGGCGATGGCGGGCGGGATGCCCTGGATGCGGTCGACGGCGGGCTTGTCAGCGCGTTCGAGGAACTGCCGCGTGTAAGGGCTGAAGGTTTCGGCATAGCGCCGCTGCCCCTCCGCGTAGAGCGTGTCAAAGGCAAGGGAGGTCTTCCCCGAGCCGGAAAGTCCCGTGATGACGACCAGCTCGTTCAGGGGAATTTCGAAGGTGAGATTTTTTAAATTATTCTGCCGCGCACCCTCCACGCGTATGACTCCATGTTTCTGCACAGGCGTAAAGGATACGGACACCTTGACGGGATGCAAATCACACTCGTGAAGTATATGGAATTATATCTGGTGGCAAGGATGTGTCTTGAGTTTTTTGCTTTTTGGATTTGACATGTCGCAATCCTCGACTCCTTTTCTTGGTCAATCCCTTATGAGAACGCTTCGAAGTCTTTTTGAAAACAACCACGCATGGGCAAAAAAAATCCAGGAGGAAGACCCCGGTTTTTTTCAAAAACTTGCCCGGCAGCAATCACCCGAGTATCTGTGGATCGGGTGTTCGGACAGCCGGGTACCCGCCAATGAGATTGTTGGACTTTTGCCGGGTGAACTTTTCGTCCACCGGAACGTGGCCAACCTCGTCGTCCATACCGATCTCAACTGCCTTTCAGCCATTCAGTTTGCCGTCGATCTGTTGAAGGTGAAACACATCATCGTCTGCGGTCACTACGGTTGCAGCGGCGTCAAGACCGTGCTGAAGAAAGATCGTGTGGGGTTGAGTGATAATTGGCTGAGACACATCGGGGATGTGTATAAAAAACACGAAAAGCGGCTGGAGATCCTTGGTGCTGGCGATGACGGACTGGATCGGCTGTGTGAATTGAACATCATTGAGCAGGTGGCCAACTTGTGCCAGACCACCATCGTCCGGGATGCCTGGGAACGCGGCCAGCCCCTGATGGTGCATGGGTGGATTTATGCCCTGCAGGACGGCTTACTGCGAGACTTGCACACCACGATCACAAATCCCGCCGAGGTCGAGACAGCCTACCAGCAGGCCCTCGCCGCAAATGCTGCTTTTTTCAGCCAGACAGGTTCTTAAAACCCCAAATCTCAGACAATGCTGCCCTCTTTTATTTGCTAACAGACCCTAGTTCGAATGGTTGTCCGCATCCGGGTTGATTTTAAAGTGATCTTCGCGCAGTCCTGCGGTTGCTTCGCCTATTGCTGTAGGTTCAAGCCGCACCAGTGACGCATCCACGAACCAGGCTGCATTCATGCGGGTGGCAGCGTTTTCCCCGGCATTTTCATCTTCCTGTTGGAAAGTCAGAGTGGTTGACCGCATGCTGAGGTTTTTGTCGAGTCTGAAAATGATGCGGCTCAAATCATCGCCTTGCGGCAAAAAACCTTCCCCCCGCTTTCCATTCACCAATACGTAAACGGATGGCTTGTCGACATCGAAGGGCATTCCCAAAAAGGGCAATGAAAAGTCGTCATGAGGTGGAATATGCATGAACCAATATTTGACGTGAAGTTCGTTCAGGGAGACGCTGATGCCCTGGGCGATGTTTTGCACATGCGTAATCTTTCCGAGAAGGAGATTGTTTCTAAAAAAAGTTTTTTCCTTCAAGGGCAATTTATCGGCAATGGTGTACCGGTAAATGGTGTATTTGAGTTGAGCGGAAAAACGAAACTCCGCTTTCGTTGATAAAAGAGTTTTGTCCGTGGAAATGCTGAATATTTCGTACTTCTGAGGAACAGAAACACCCGCATTGAGAATATGAATATTCCCCAGGGCTGCTTCCACGGCCTGATAGTCCAGTGAAGCGTTTCCTCCCCTGTCGAGCATCCGGGAAGTCTTGAGCGAGGCGGATGAATCGATGATGTTTACTTTTTGACCGCTGGAAGTGATTAAATCGGGATGAATTTCATCTATTTCGATGAAATTTTCCGGAAGGAGGTTTTTCGCTTCAATGCCAGCTTCGACATTTTCAATGGCATACTCAGATGAGCCCAGTGTTTTTTTCTGAGGATGCATGAGCGAGAATGTGAAAGAGCTGGTATCGGTTGATGAGATCGTCGCTGCAGGGTGTTGTAGAATGTCTTTGCTGGCATTTGTTGTGATGGTCGTCGCAGGTTGTTGGAAAAAATTCCACTGCCAAAATCCCTGAATGATAGGTGAGATGCAAAGTCCCAGAACGACCAGCACAATGGAAATCGTCAGCCTCCGTGAGAGAAATTGATATGCCAGGGCAAGGATTCCATAGGCGAAAGTTGTCACGGCGACGGCAACCTCCACGCTGTTTGCCTCCGTGAGCGATGATTCAAAGGGATTGCGAGGAGAATGCAGGTGGACGAAAGAAATGATGCCAACGGAAGAAATGAAAATGCTGCCAAAAAAAACAACAAAAATGTATAGCCCCCAGCTCACGGCAATTGTAACAGCTCCTGCGATGGCGAATTTTTCAAAGGATGGTGTCAAGGCGGCAAACAGCGCGATCCAGGTGATGAAGCCGCCAAGAGTCAGGGCATATTGAAGGTCGATGCAATAAATATCATGCGGTGACACTCCCAAAATGGCCATGGACAGAGTCTGCACAAGTACGGCACTCGTCAGGATCGTGATGCCATAGAGCATTTTGGCGCTCAGTAACACAGGGCGCGAAACGGGACGCGTAAGCCAGAAGGCTGTTGTTCCGACGAGCGAATCCTGTTGAATAATCAACGGAATGAGAACCAGCAGAAAAAGAGATGTCAGGGAGTCGAGCATCCACGGCAGCCACATACCCATCATCAGGCCGGCTTGATTCCCGTTAAAAAAAAGCCAATCCGTGAAGGCGAATCTCCCAACGAGCAGGGCGAACCACAGTAGCAGTAGCCAGAAGGTATGGAACAGATCTTTTCTAAAAACGTGAAGGATGAGTTTCATGGTAGGGAGGGAGGTGTAGGTGAAGAAACTTTTGCCAGGGCGAGAAAAATTTCCCGGAGGGTCATCGCCTGGGGGGTTATGAGAGTGGCTGCCGGGAAGTGAGATGTGATGGCGGCTTCGGTGACGCTTTCCTGATAATAAGACTCGACCAGGCTGGCATTTGTCCCCGCTATTTCCGGGATGAGCCATGAGGGTGGAAGAGAGGAGGGAAGTGCTGTCGTTTCGGATGCAACGGTAAATTCCATCCGGCGAAATCTGGCCTGGAGCGCTTCGGTTGTTTCTGAAAGCTTCAGATGCCCGTTTTGGATCACTCCCACCCAATCGGCCAGACGTTCGACCTCATCAATGTCGTGCGAGGAGATGAAAATAGTCCAACCATCCTGTTCAGATAATTCAAGAATTCCCCGGATAAATTCATCCCGCACCAAGGGATCCAAGCCTGAAAACGGTTCATCCAAAACGAGAAGTTTGGGGCGATAGGCCAGACTCGATACTAGGCATGCCTTGACTTTCATTCCTCGAGAGAGATTTTTGAGTTTCCGATCTTCCGGAAGATTAAAGTCCTTGAGTAATTTTTTGCAGAATGCGTCGTCCCAAGTGGGATACATGGGACGGCAGTAGTGGAGCATCTGTGCCACCGTCATCCATTCCGGAATTTGCTGGTTCTCCGAAACATATCCGATTTGAGCCAGCTCCTTCGGGCCGAGGCGGGAGGAATCCACCCCAAGAATACGGGCTTTGCCGGAAGAAGGTCTCAAGAGATTCAGCAGCAGTTTTATGGTGGTGGTTTTCCCTGCACCATTGGGCCCCAGAAAGGCGTAGACACTCCCGGGTTGGATTTGAAGCGAGAGTTCCCGCACGGCTTCGGTTTGACCAAAGGTGCGCGTGAGTTTTTCTGTTTCGATGATGGGTGTCATGGAGTCTCAGAATCGGAGTTTGTTCCAGTGTTGTTCTACCGCGTGGAAAATATCGGAAAGTTCGAGATGCAGATTTTTCGCCTCCACAACCAGACGTTCCACTTCTTGGCCGAGCAATTGACTGCGCTGGTCTTTTGTGGAGGGACGGTGTTCGCTGACAAGAGTACCAATTCCCGGGCGAACTTCCAGAATGTGATCCTGGACAAGCGACGCAATGATTTTATGAGCCGTGTTGGGGTTGATGCGAAGCTCCTGACTGAGGGTTCGCACGGAAGGAAAGGCATTCCCCGGACGCAGTCGGCCACAAATGACGGCTTTCTTCACCGCATAAATCACCTGTTCTGAAACCGGAGTGCCTGTCTTCAGGTCAACGGGAAAAGGAAGCATTGCGTGTACTATGTACAATAGAACACTTAGATGTGTCGAGAGAAAACAACATTCCCCAACCATAGCTTCCACCGTAGCCACCCTGAAGAAATCCCATTGACCCGGCAGGGCCGAAGTGGGATTTTCCTTGCATGATTCGGTTCCTCGTTTTTTTCCTGCTCGTCAACATGGCGTTTTCCGAAGAGACGATGACGAAAATCGTTTTTCGCGGGATCGAGCCTCCCCCGGCTGCCGGTTCTTTTGCCGCTCAACCGAAAACGCTCTATCGGATGGGTTCCTCCTGTGGACGCAGCGAGGAGGCGTTTGATTCGGAGATGAATATCCAGGGGCTCATGATCGCCAATGGCAAGGATGTCTGGATCATCAACCTCGCCACCAAAACAGGAAGACACATGATCGACACTTCTTCCACGACTCATGATTTCCACGCCACACTTGTCCCCCCGGTGCGTAACGGGAACAGGCTGATCCACCCGGCGAGCGAATTTGAGCTGGGCCGGGAGATGGAATTCATGAAATCCCGCAATGCGACGCCCCATGACATCGTGGAAAATGGGGAAAAGGAGAAACTCTACGAAACGGTGGAAGACGGTTATACCCTCCGCGTCTACGTCTCGCCCAAGACCGATCTACTCATTGGCAGCGCGGTTGCAAAAAATGGGCAGGTGATCATGCGACTCGCCTATGATGATTATCGCACGGGACTGAAGGCCGATCCCTCTCTTTTCAGGCCGCCAGAAGACGTTACAATCACCGAGTCGAAATAGCCTGTCTTTCCTATTTTCAGACAGGCTCTTATCTGATGCTGAGGGAAGCTATGCCTTCCTCAATGCTTGCATAAACCGGGTAGGAAGATTGGAATTCTGCAACTTCAAAGATCCGTTTCACATCACCGTTGAGATTGCAGACGGCAAGTTGACTGCCCCGGCGGCGCAGCTCTCGACCCACGGTGAAAAGTTCACGGAAACCGCTGCTGGCCACGAAATCAGTCGTGGCAAAATCAATGAGGAGAAGAGACATCTCCGTATTATTCAAGAGATCAATCATCTGGTGGCTGAAATTCGGAGTCTCAACGGTTGTGAGTTTGCCATTCACATGAAGGATGCTCACTGAGCCCTGATTTGTCACAGAATAGGTCGTGATCATATTTTTGGAGGTGCTGCCCTCACCATTATAAATGGTCGGAAAAGAGAAATAGGAAAGGAAGAGATTTTATCCCGTCCGGTGATTCCGTAGCCAGCCCTCCGCCATGGCCGAGGTAAAGCAGCAGGCAGCAAGGATGATGCCGAGGGTTGTGTCGTAGTAAGCCCACGTCGCCGGGACAGTTTTTCCAAGGACGATGTAACCGAAAGAGGAACACTGAAGCAGGATGGCCAGCAGTTGGAGGCTCTCCGGCAGGGTCGGCCCGATCATCAGGAGAGTCATCCCCATCAACGTCAGGACGAAAAAAGGAAGATAGATTTCCTTGTGAAAGAGACGAAAGGTTACATCCATCTGGAAAATCACAAAGGTCATCCCAAGCGTCATAAAGGGAAACGACATCCGCGCCGGCCAGTCCTCCGGCTTCAACCCCAGCACCCACGGCATGATAAGGGCGAAGAGAAGCCACAAAAAATCCCTCGCCATGTCATAAGCGAAAGTTTGCCCCACCAGAATCCAGCCGAGGGCCAGGCACCCGCAAAGAAAGAGACGGGCTCTCGTGTCGAGGAAGTTTTTTTCCGAAGGTTGTGGAGATTGGTTTGACATGGTGCGGCTGGACGGAGGAATCTTAACGGGAGAATCCATGCCTGTTCCACTGAAAAAAATCGTCGGCGCCCTTGATTCCGAGTTGAAGACCGCCGAAATCCAGGACTACGGCGGAGCCCACAACGGCCTGCAGGTGGAAAATTCCGGCACCGTGACGAGGATTGCCGCCGCCGTCGACGCCCACCTGCCGGTGATCGAACAAGCCGCCGCCGATGGTGCCGATCTCCTTCTTGTCCACCATGGCCTGCTCTGGGAACCGCCCGTCCCCGTCGTCGGTCCGGCCTACCGGAAACTCTCACTCTGCCTGGGAAAAAATCTGGCCGTCTACAGCTCTCACCTGCCGCTCGACCTCCATCCGCACCTGGGGAACAACGCCCTTCTGTCCCGTGCCCTTGGCCTCAAGAAACTCAAACCATTCGGCGAAACCAAAGGGCAAAAAATCGGCTTCTCCGGCGAAACCTCCCTCCCACTCGATGCCATCGCAAAACAGTTGGAAGAAATCCTTCAAAACCCCGTCAAAACCATCCGCGCACATAACCGCATCATCCGGCGCGTGGGAGTTGTCACCGGCGGAGCCGGGAGCATGGTTGGCCAGGCCGCCGAGGAAGGACTCGATCTCCTGGTCACAGGCGAGGGGACGCACGATACTTACGGCACGGCCCAGGAACGGGGAGTCTCCATCCTGTACGGCGGACATTACGCCACGGAAATTTTCGGCGTCGGCGCACTGGCCCAATGGGTTTCCCGGAAATTCCGTCTCCCCTTCCATTTCATCCATCACCCCAGCGGACTCTGATTCAAGGGGAGACAGGACATGGATACCCTATTTTGGATTCAGCCCCGGGGTGGACTTTTTTATAGCCCGGTTGCCAGACGGGTTCCTCAATATGCCAGAGGTTTCTCTCCTTCAGCCAGTTGATGAGTTTGTTCCAGTCCTCTTGAACGTTCGGCAGCATGGTTCTAGGAGTACTTTGAATGGGATAAAGGATCGACACATACCTGTGCCAAGTTTAACGGTGGGATCAGCTCCATGTTCCATAATTTGGGCTGGTCGGAACTGGTGCGAGTTGTGGCGTAGGATTTGACTTTCCCTTCTTTGCCCATAAAGGAAGTGGGCCAGTTACATTGGGAGGGTAATAGTCTGGCTCTGCCTTCTTTTCACCCTCTGACCCATCCGTCCACCGTCCCAACTCATCCGCGCAGCTCGTCGGGGTTGTAGGAGGCGTTGAAGAGGGTGTGGTAACGGGAGACGGGTTCGTCGGATTTGTGGTAAAACCATCTGTGCTCCTCCTCGCGGGCCTGGCGGCGGAGCAGATGATAGGTCGGGACATCGAGCCCCTCGACCAAATATGCCGAAAGCTCGGCACGGACGATGACAAGGCGTGTCATCTGGAAAATTCCTA
>Ga0187810_10000399_pt1 | contig 17274 bp, 16 predicted proteins | sample NC_wetland_sal_i_9_FD_132963 | JGI IMG/M metagenome (GOLD analysis project Ga0187810, IMG submission 132963) | Wetland sediment microbial communities from Neuse River Estuary, North Carolina, USA - ASW_5 | ecosystem: Environmental > Aquatic > Freshwater > Wetlands > Sediment | place: USA: North...
GCTGGGGTGGGGGAAATCGACATGGCAACCGGGAATTTCGAGAAGGCCTTGGCCCTGGTGCTGGTGCACGAAGGCGGCTTCAGCGACGACAAGCACGATCCGGGCGGCCGTACCTTCCAGGGCATCCTCCAGACCGAATACGACATCTATCGCAAAGGCAAGGGCCTCTCCCTGCGCGACGTCCTCAAGATGGAGCCAGCGGAACGCGATGAGATCTATCGCGTCAACTACTGGGAACCCACGCAGGCCGAGACCTTGCCCGCCGGACTCGACTATGTGGTGTTCGACGGCGGGGTGAACAGCGGCGTGTCGCGCTCGATCAAATGGCTGCAGCGCGCCCTGGGTAGCGTGCCGATCGACGGGCAGCTCGGCCCCATCACGCTGGCGGCGGTGGGACAATGCGCCGATCTGCACCAGCTGATCGAAAAGGCTTGCGAAGCCCGCCGGGAATTCCTGCGCACCCTTTCCATCCTTCCTTATTTTCCGGGCCTCTTGATCCGGGTTGACGATGTCCAGCGCACGGCTTTGGCCTGGGCCTCGGGAGCGGCGCCGGTTCCCACCGCCGCCGCCGCGGCCCCTTCGGCCAAAGCGCTGCAGACGAGTGCCAAGAGCGCGCCCTCGACCGCAGCCGGCGATGTGCTGGCCGCAGCCAGTGGTGGTGCCCTGGTGACGGCGGTTGTGGCGACGAAACAGGTCGTGGCCGTCGCGCCCGCCGCCCCGTCAACGCCACCGGCCGCGGAAACGCCACCGGCAGAAACGCCACCGTCACAAGCGCCTGCCGCGTCCGTGACGGCGCCTGCCAAACAGGTGAGCCGGCCGGTCAAGACGGCGGCGCCCAAGGCGAAGCCGGGCGTGGCGCTTCCACCCTCGCAGCCTTATCTCACCGTAACGGAAAACCAGACCTATCTGATCTTCGGAGGCTTGGGCCTCTTGCTGATTCTGGGGCTGTTCCTCTCCTGGTCGTCGCGCAAGGCGCGGGCGCGCCGGGCCGATGCCCTGGGAGACAATCCCATCGCAAAAGTCGCCTTGCAGCTTGCGGCAAAACCCACGCTTGAAACGGCAACCACCGCCATGGTGCCGCTGGTGAAGAACGTCTATGCGCGCCTGTTGTCCTATGCTTGGATCGGCGTAACCATCGTGATCAATGTGATCGCGCTGGCCAAACTGCTGCAAGGCTTCGGGCTGGCCCACGAGAATTGGCACGAACCGTTCCTCTGGCTGGGGCGCGCCTACGACCTCTATGCCGGGCAGGCCTTCGCCGCGGTTTCGCTGGCGGCGGCCGGGCAGTTCGGCGTCACGCTCCCGCAATGGCTGATGCCGGCCTTCATCATCTATGTTTCGATGGCCTCGGCCTTCGTGGTCGGCAGCACCGGCGTGATGCGCCGCAACACCTCGTCGGAATCGATCTGGGGCGCCGTCATCCATGCCGGCTGGCTGCTGGCGCTTCCGGCCTTCGTCTGGGATGCCATCCGCTACCGCGTCGTGACGCGCTTCGCCCGGCAGAACACGGCGCTTTTCTTCGGCTACATCCTGCTGTTCCTCGGGGTCTATATCGCAGCGCGCTTTGTCAACGACGACATCCTGCCGGGATACGCAAAACCGATTGCCCAGGTTGAAGCCGCCATCCCCCTCGAGAAGCTGAAATGAACGGCCACGGCAGGCCCGGCGTGTTTTGTGAAGCACGGGAATGTATCGGATTGATACAAATTGACGGTCCGCCGCCTGGCGCGGCGTGCGCAAAAATGTGTGCGATATTTACGCAAAAAAACGCCGCGACAATCAAATAACCAGAGCAAAGCGCCGATTCCGTGTGAAGGCGCTTTGCTCTGGCGCATTCCCGCCACGCGCGAGTGACACCTGAAAACAACTTCCTTCGTTCGTGTGTGTGCTATTCGCAGGGGTTCGTGGACAGTTCTTAAACAATCCACAAACCGCCCCCGCTTGTGGATGGATTTCGGCAAACACAAGAACGAGCGGCGGCCGTTACGCTTCCCAAGGAGAAGAAAATGGCGGGATTCCAAGCCTGGAAAAGGGATTAGCGCCGCACAGTCAGGCGTTCTGCGCTTCCATCCTTCAGTGGATAATGTCTTTTCCCGGCCCTACGCCGGCGGCCAAAGTCAAATCGGCTTCCGTTCTCAGTTCGGCCTGCCGCGCTTCGTCCGTCTCGGAAAAACGCATGGAAATGTAAGACGCAATCCGTTCCCAGTCGTCTCCCCAGCGCAAAATCGCTTCCCGGGTCCACGCCTCGATCTGCTGGGCGAGCGTTGGCTTTTCGTTCATCGCGAGCTCATCGTTTTTGAAGAACGGCTCAAGTTCATCCCATCTACCGTCAGCCCCCCGATAAAGTGAGATAACCCCCAAATAAAGGGAAATGGGGGTTTACACCGATGAACGAAACGGACGGCCTCGGTCCGATTGGCCATAATTCTATCCGAGTCGAGATAGTTAAAACCATGGAGCAGTTGCAGCACGCCTATACGATCCGGGCGATCTGCTTCATGGAAGAGAACGGGGTTGCCGCAGGGCAATCCTTCGACGGCAACGATCTGCAATCGACCCATATCGTGGCCTATGCCGGCGAGGAACCGATCGGTGCCTTGCGCATCCGCTGGTTCAAGGATTTTGCCTTGCTCGAGCGCACCGCTTTCCGCAAAGCCTATCGCAGTCCGCGTATCCTCAAGGCTGCGGCCCCGACCATCTTCGGGCACATCGCGCGCAAGGGCTATTCCAAGGTCATTACGCATGCCCAACCCCTCTATGCGCGCATGTGGTGCGCTTTGCTGGGGTTCAAGAAGGTGGAAGGCAAAAACCATGTGTTTTTTGCCGCCCATACCGAACCGTATATCGAAATAGTTAAGGAGCTGGATATCCCGGAAAATGCCATCACGCTGGCGACGGATGCCACCGTGTTGTTCAGAACCGAGGACGAATGGGATGTCGCCTCGAAATATGAAGCCCACGTGTGATGGCCAGCCCGCCAACCTGGAGTTCAAGGACCATGCAGGAGTATCAAGAGTACCTGAAGCAAGTGACGCTGATCCACCAGGAAACCATCCGCCGGCTGATCAACTACGATCACACGCCGCCGCTGGAACTGGCCGAGATGTTCGAGGGCATCGCCAACCAGTATCTCGACATCTCAGAGCAGATCAGGGATCATTTTTTCTTGGCACAGCAAGCAGCCGTTCTGCCGTCTTTGAAAGCGAGTCAAGCGGCAGAGACTGCAGATTGATCTCCGGCGCAAACCAGGGATTGCTCGGATCGAACACTGCGGAGAGCCAGTCATAGACAAGGCGGACCGGGCGCGAGGTCAGACGCTCGGTCTGCGCCACGAGGAAGATCGGCACCCGGATGTGCACATCCAGGTCGAGCGGTACCGCCGCAGGGTCTGACAAGGTGTAGGTGCCGAGCAAGCCGACGCCGAGTCCGGACTTCACCAACAGTGCGTAGGCGAAGGAATTGTCGCACCAGTGCGCCACCACGCCTTGCGCGACGGCTTTGTGCCAGGAATCCCAGATACCCGTATGCGCGGCGTAATACTCGCTGTCGATGAAGAAATGCGAAGCCAGGTTGTTGCGCGTAGGCACGCCGTAACGCTCGATATAAGTGGTCACCGCCACCGGAATGAAATGCAGGAAACCGAGCGGGTGCGAGGTGATATCGGCTTGGTTGCCGGGCTTGTATCCGATCATCATGTCCGTCTGGTTGTCGCGCAGGTTGGTCAGGTTGATCGGGTTGCTGATATGCAGGTGAATCTTGGGGTACTGGTCGCTGAACTGAACCAGGTTGGGCGCCACGAACAGGCCCGCCAGTCCGTCGGTGACGCTGAGGCGGACCAGGCCTTCGGCCTCGCGTGTTTCCGCTTTGAGTTCGTGCGAGATCTCGAACAGCTTTTCGTCCAGCTTGAGCAGGGACTCCGCCAGTTCCTGTCCGCGGGTGGTGAGCTTGATTCCCGTCTGCGTCGCCACCACGAGCTGCGAACCCATCACGTCCTGCAGCCGCTTGACCTGCCGGCTGACGGTGGGCTGGCTCATGTTCAATTGTTCGGCGGCGCGATTGAACGACTTGGCTTTCGCCACGGCCAGGAAGACGCGCAACTCGCCCCAGAAAGGCCCGCTCAACACCTTCGGATTGTCGAGCGGCGTACGATTGAGACTCTTCTGCGAAGGATCAAATGGCTCGGTCATCGTTGTTCAATCCCGCTCCGCCTGTACTGCCGTTACGCATACCATTGCTGTGCCGTACCTGTGTTTTCAATCTGCAAACTAGCCTAAAATGCAGCGCAGCAATTAAGGAATTGGATATCCTGGTTGACAAAAAAGTGCGTGTCCCGGCACGGCGACGCACCGAACCGGTCTGTCGCTCCGCCGCTTTGCGAACGGAGCAGGCCATGCCGAATTCTTTCGTCGCGTGACAACACAACACCCGCGAATGGAGATTTCGGACCTTTGCAAAGCATGGCTGCCTTGCATTCGGCACCATGCCATCGCACGCGCATCCGTGAAAACTCCTATGGGTATTTCTCGCTCATCATTTATGAAGAACGGCTCAAGCAAAAGCCATCTACCTCCGGCACTTTACGAGGTTGAAATACGAAAGTGGCGGAAACAAGCATCCGCTGGAGACGCAAACGCGCGCGATCGAGCAAGTTGTTCAATTGGCTCGCCAATCCGGGCATCGTGTCCCGGGCGCAGAGTTGGGTTGCCGTCCGATGGAGAAACGAATCAAGTCTGCCGTCTTGGGTGATGATGTCCAGAACGTGGCAGAGCAGCTTGTCGAGCGGCACGGACGCTTCGCGACGACGATCGCGGCCGACCATTTCCTGCAGCATCAAAGAGCCGGCGACGGCAACGGCGTGGCCAAATGGGTGGAAGTCATGCTCGCTATACGGGAATTGACGAGCGACGAAGACGCCGCCAAGTGATCCGCCGGTACCGCGGCGGCCCCGGCACAAACCCCATTGATCCGTAGCCGGAGTGACGCCGCGTGCAGGACGGGCATCCTTTGCCGCCTCCGCGCGGGCCTGTAGCGATCATTGGGACAAAGGCACGAAGCGCTTCAGCTTGCCCGCGCGGGTGCGTTCCAGGTGCTTGATCTGCTCCAGCGTGATCTGGGGATCGTTCACCCCGTAGCTCGACAGCGCTTCCGAAAATCTGCGGACGATCCGGTCGGTATCGACCTCGCCGTCGCTGCGATAGGCCAGATGCGCGCCGCGTGTGGTCTGCCGGATCTGATATTCGGTGATGCGCGGCTGTTCCAGCACGGCAAGATCCAGCGCTACCGGGTTCACGGCGATCTGCCCGTAGCGGAAGGTGTCGATGGTGCGGCCGTGTACCTGACGCACTTTGCGGTATGCCGAACCGCAAGGGCAGGGCCCCTCTTCCATCTCGAAGACGTCGTCGATGTAATAGCGGATGATGGGCAGCGCCTTGTTGAACAGGTTGGTGAAATAGATGCCGGAGGATTTCTGCCCGGGCAGGATGGGCAGCCCCTCGGCATCGACCGGTTCGATGACGACGAGATCTTCGCTGATGTGATAGCCGTCGCCGCAGGGGCAGGGGAAGGTGCCGCCGCCTTCGCTGGTTCCCCAACAGGTGAGGATTTCGGCCTGCGGCCAGGCTTTGCGCGCCAGCTGCCGGTTGTAGTCGGTGAGCTGCTCGGCGCCGAAATAGATCACCTGCGGGGCGATCTTCAGTGCGCCGGCATCGACCGCGGCGACCAGCCCGGGGATCAGGGTCGGATAGCAGGACAAGAGCTGCGGCTGGATGTCGTTCAGCCTGGGAACCAGATCGTCGATGGAACGCCAGCCCGACAGCATATGCGTCGGATTGAAGGGATTGGAAAAGACGCGCGCCACCACATAGGAACCGTGCGCCGACTTCTCGGCGCCGATGGCGGCCACGCGGGGCTGCCGGATTTCGCCGTTCTCGCCCTGCATCATGGAAAGCAGGTATTTCATCATGCCCCGGCTCATGCCGCCCCAGGTGGTGGCCAGCGCATTCCAGTCATAGACGAAGACACCCGGCCGTCCGCCCGTGCCGCCCGAGGTGAACAGCACATGGTCTTCCCAGACATAAGCCTGGTCCGTCATGGCCTGCAGCGCCTCTTCGGCCTGCTTCAGGTTGGCGCCCGGAACCGTGACGATCTCGTCCCAATTCGCCATCAAATCGTTCTTGGTCATGACCGGAATGCGCGCCAGGTCCGCCAGCGTGGCGGTGGCGGGTTCGACATGCGCCGTGCGCCTGGCATACCAGGGCGAATAGGCCTGCGCGTGACGCAGCATCTCCCGAAAGGCGTTGGTCCTGTGGGCGTCGATCTCGGCCCGCGACCAGGAAAGACGGTTCATCAGCTCCGGCATCAGGCCGATCAGATGGGCGTAATGGGCCGCGCGCTGTTCTTCGACATTGGCATAAGGCAAGAGTGAAACTCCCCGTTGAAACCCTGTTCGCCCCGCCCATCCTGGGCAGGGCTGTCGCGCAAATCGTGTATATCGCTACGGTACACGAATAGGTGGATTCTTTGCAGGCGGCGATGCGCCGCTGCAAGAAAAATGTTTGGTAAAACAGACCTTTTCGCCGGAAGCGCGGCTGACACCCTGGAAGGCGTTTCTATTTGCGCAGTCCGGTCCCTGCAAAGGCGCGCAGGGCCGCCTCCGCCGCACCCAGAAGGGTGGCATAGGGATGCACGATCACCTTGGTCGGGATGATGCCGACGTAATTGCCGAAACGGCCCTTGTCCTCGAAGCAGCGGCGGAAGATGCCGGCGTTGAGCTGGTCGAGCAGCTTGGGGGCGATGCCGCCGCCGAGATAGACGCCGCCGCGGGCGCCGAAGGCCAAAGCGATGTCGCCGGCGAAGCGGCCGTAGATGCCGCAGAAGCGGTCGAGCGCCGCCACGCACAAGGGATCCGATTTCGCCACGGCCCGTTTGGAAATTTCTTCCGGCGGCAAATCCTCGACGGTCTGCCCGCCGATGCGGGCCAGCGCCCAACGGAGATTGGCGAGGCCGGGCCCGGAAAGCACGCGTTCGACCGAAACATGTCCGAACTTCTCCGTCAGCAGCCGCAGGATCTCGAATTCCACCTTGTCGACCGGCGCAAATGAAATATGCCCGCCCTCGGTGACCATGACGGAACTCGCATGGACGTCGCGCACCAGCGCTCCCACGCCCAGCCCCGTGCCGGCACCGACCACGCCCACCGTCTCGCCAGCGATGCCTTCATGGCGCCCGCCGACGGCCGCCAGATCGTCGCCCTCGAGATGCTCCACGGCATAGGCCAGCGCCGCATAATCGTTGATCAGGCGCGCGAAGGAAAAACCCCGTTCGCGGAACACCCGTTCGGAGATGGACCATTGCCCGTTGGTGAGCCTGACCATGCCGTCCTTGATCGGTCCGGCCACGGCCACCACCAGGGCCTCGGGCGCGGGACCGCCGCTTTCCTGCAGATAGCGGTCGACCACGCCTTCGAAAGTGGGGTGTCCTGCGCGCGGCAGGCTTTTGGGCGTCGTAATGTGCGGCTTGCCGCCGGAAAGGTCGGCAACGGCCAGACGGACATTGGTGCCGCCGATGTCGCCGACCAGGCAGGTCTTGGGTGACTTGAGCAAGAAAATCTCCAGGTGAACGATACAGGAACGTAAGTGTCTGTTTGAAAATGACAGCGCTGTTTTTATGCCGGGACTCTGGACTTTACCATGGGGGTCCGGCGGCGCGCGTGCAATCGCCGCAAGATTCTCCGCAGGCGGACCGCTTATTCGTGCCGCAACGCCTCGATGGGGTCGAGACGCGCCGCACGCCGGGCGGGGAAATAGCCGAACGCCACGCCCACCGCGGCGGAAAACAGCACGGCGATCGCCACGATGCCGGGCTGGAAGATGAACGGCAGCTTGAGCGCGGCAGCGCCTGCCGCCGCGCCGGAGAGCCCCAAGGCAATGCCCACGATGCCGCCCAGCGCGCTCAACACCACCGCTTCGATCAGGAACTGCAGCAGCACGTCGCGTTCGCGTGCGCCGATGGCCAGCCGGATGCCGATCTCGCGCGTGCGCTCGGTGACCGAGACCAGCATCACGTTCATGATGCCGATGCCGCCGACCAGGAGGCTGACGGCCGCGATGGCCGCCAAAAAGGCCGTCAGCACGCCGGTGATGCTGGAGAGCATGTTGCCGATTTCGCGCAGGTCCTGGACGTCGAAATTGTCTTTCTGATTGCCGGTGATGTGACGGCGTACGCGCATCACCTTGGCGATCTCCTCCTTGGCATGGGGGATGCCGGCTTCGTTCTGCACCTCGACCATGATGTAGTAGACGTCGTTGTTGCCGATCAGACGGCGCTGCACCGCGCGGATCGGCATGATGACGTAGTCGTCCTGGTCCTGGCCGAAGGTGTTGCGGCCTTTGGCTTCCAGAAGGCCGATCACTTCGCAGGTGATCTTGTTGAGGCGGATGCGCTGGCCGACCGGATCCTGGCCGCCGAACAGTTCGTGGCGCACGGTTTCGCCGATAACGCAGACGGACTTGCCGGTCCTGTCCTCCGTCTCGTTGAAGGGACGGCCGGAGACGACTTTCCAGTTGCGGGCCGCAAAGAAGTCGGTGGTCGCGCCGGTGACGTTGGTGGTGTGATTGCGGTTGCCGAGGATCGCCGAAGCGGTCGTCTGGGTCGCGGGCACCACATGCGAAAGACTGATCACCTCGCGCCGCAGCACGTCGGCGTCGCTGATCTGGAAATTCGGCGCCGTGGTGGGAGGGCCGCCTTCGCGGTGCGCGCCCGGCGTGACGAACAGAAGGTTCTTGCCGATCGAGGAGACGGTGTTGGTGACGGAAGCCGTGGCGCCGTTGCCGAGCGTCACCATGGCGATCACCGCGCCCACGCCGATGACGATGCCGAGCGTGGTGAGCGTGGCGCGCAACAGGTTGTTGCGAATTTCCCTAAGCGCCAGAATAAGGGCGTTGCCGATCATCGCAGCTCCCCCGTATCGGAGTGGATGCGTCCGTCGCGGAAACGTACCTGCCGCTTGGCATAAGCCGCGATGTCGTTTTCGTGGGTGACCAGCACGATGGTGATGCCTTGCTCGTCGTTGAGCGAGCGCAACAGGCTCATGATCTCGTGACTCATGGCGCTGTCGAGATTTCCGGTCGGCTCGTCGGCGAAGACCACGGCCGGTTCGCTGACCAGGGCGCGGGCGATGGCCACGCGCTGTTGCTGGCCGCCGGACAGCTGGGCGGCGGTGTGCCTGCCGCGGTCTCCCAGCCCCACCTGCTGCAAGGCCTTGCGCGAGCGCTTGTGGCGTTCGCTGCGGTTCATGCCGCGGTAGATCAGCGGCAATTCCAGGTTCTCGATCGCCGTGGTGCGCTTCAAGAGGTTGAAACCCTGGAAGACGAAGCCGATGTAATAGCGCCTGAGCATGGCGCGTTGATCGCGCGTCAGCGTGCCCACATCGGTGCCGCGGAAGAAATAGTTGCCGGCGCTTGGCGTATCGAGGCAGCCCAGGATGTTCATCGCCGTGGATTTGCCGGATCCCGACGGGCCCATCACGGCGACGAATTCGTGCTCCTTGATCGTCAGATCGATGCCGGCGAGGGCGGCGACCATGGCCTCGCCTTCGCCGTAGACCTTGTAGACGTCGCGCAACTCGATCAGCGGTACGCTCATGGCGATCCGGGCGTCCTGGAATCGGTGACGACCTGGTCGCCCGGCTTGAGATCGCCCTTCACCACCTGCGTGAAATGCCCGTCGGTGCCGCCGAGCTTGAGATCGTGCGGCACGAGCTTGCCGTTATTGACGGTCCAGACGCGGCCGAGGCCTGCGCCGGTGGGCGCCGGGGACACGCCCTTGACAAATTGAGGCGCGGGCACGAAGCGCAGCGCGGCATTGGGCACCAGATTTGCCACGGGGGTTTTGCCGGTGATGATTTCGGCCGTTGCCGTCATGCCGGGCTTGAGCAGGAGCTTGGCGTTATCGACCAGCAGAACGCCCTTGTAGGTGACCACGTTCTGCACCGTCGTCGAAGCGATGTGGACCGAGATCAGCTTGGCCGCGAAGGTCTTGTCGGGATAGGCGCCGACGGTGAACTGCGCCGTCTGTCCGGCCCGCACCATTCCGACATCGGCCTCGTCGATATCGACGTCCAGTTCCATCTGCCTGAGGTCGCTGGCCAGCGTATAGAGCACCGGGGTGCTGAAGGATGCCTGGACCGTCTGGCCCTTCGACACCTTGCGATCGAGCACCACGCCATCGATGGGGGCGTAGATGGTCGCTTTCTGCAGCATGGTCTCGAATTGCTGCACCTGCGCTGCCGCCAGCAGAACCCCGCCCTTGGCGCGCAGGTAATCGGCCTTGGCGGAATCGAATTGCTGCGGTGCCAGCGCCTTGCTCTGCAACAGCGCCGCGTCGCGCTTGTAGGTGGCTTCGGCCTGGACCAGTGTCGCCTGGCTTTGCTCCAGGGTGGCGCGCCCCTGGTCGAGCTGGGCGACGATCTGGTCGGTGTTGATCTGGGCCAGTTTCTGGCCCTTGGTGACATGGTCGTTGAAATCGACATAAAGATCGTCGATGCGGCCGGAAACCTCGGCGCCGACATCCACCGACATCTGCGGCGCCAGCGTCCCGGTGGCGCTCACGTTCAGGGTCAAGCTCCCGTGTCCGACGGGCTGGAAGACATAGACAGGCTTGGGTCCGCCCCGCCCGAACAAGAGAAAGCCGGCGATCAGGACGGCGGCAATCGACCCCACCCACCAGGCCCATTTGGGGATGCGGCGTTTGCGTTTGGGGGCGCCAAGGCCCAGCCGTTCGACGATATCCGGCTGTGACATCGAACCCTGTACATGCTCGTCCAAGGCCCCCTCCCCGTGCGCAGGCACCCGACAGACAGGAATACAAATAGGCACACCCGACCGGGACTTTAAGGGCAAGTGAGCGTTTTTTATGGCCACGCGGCGCTTCGCCGTACTTGTCACCCGCCCGCCCGTCTTTCCAGAGGGTTAAGCCCGGCAACGGTCATTCACCCCGGGTTAGCCAATTCCCCAAGTCGCAACAGCGGGTTACTGCGCCTTTAGAAGCTTGCAAGGCCTTCTTATGACAATCGTCATGCCGTCCAAGGCCGGACGATGGCGGTGGGGATATGAGCAGCGCATCGGCATTTCGCGATAGAAAGGAAGTCCGCAGCTTCCACCGGATAAGGCGCTCGAACTCCGGGCGCATCCTGAACCTGATCGATCTCAGCGAGTCCGCCGCCGCGGCCGCGCGGGAAGCGGGTACGCGGCCCGACCAGCTCTTTTCCGCCAACGCCTTGAACTATTCGATTCTGGCCAAGCATAACATCCGTGACCACGAACGCGATCTGTTCGCACGCAACCTCCAGGTCGCCACCAAGGTCTTCATTCCCTTCGATCCCAAACGGCTGGAAGCCGGCGGGCGTTCCTTCTTCATCGAGGAACAGCAGTTCAAGGATCATCTGCGGGAGCTTCTGTATCTCGATCCCTCTTTGGGCGACACACAGGTCCTGCACGACATCAAGGTGCTGGAGGCGCTGAGCCGTTCGCCGACGCTGGACCCTTTCATCGTCACCGAATGCCTGCGCTCCGAAGGCATCATCGTCGAACCCACCTTCTTCGCCGACAGTTATGCGGCGACCAGCAGGGCCTCGACGGACGCCTTCGAGGTCTTCAAGCCGCTGTTGCGCAAGGCGCTGGGCAAGATGGCCACCGCCGAGGAACTCAACCGCTTCATCGAACAGGTGTGGAACGTCAACACCGCCACCACCAGCAATCTCTTCCTCGAGGCGCTGCAGATCCCGCGCGAGGACTGGGCCGGCGTGATCTTCGCCTGGAAAGCCCTCATCTATTACGACATCGTCTCGCGCGGCACCTGGCAACGCTTGCAGCAGGTGCTGACGGTACTGAAGGAAACCGTGCCGCGGTCGCGGGGCTCGGCAGCCTCCACGGCCGCCATCGAGGAACTGAAGCGCAGCTTCGCGCGCAATCTATACCGGCTGCATGACGGCTCGACCGGCTACATCCAGCAGGCGCTGAAGAACATCGTCGATGCCATCCTCAACGATTCCGGCGTGGCGGCGATCTCGAACTCGCTCCGGGACATGGCCGACAACATCTCGCAGGTGGGCACCAATGTGGTGCTGTTCGAGCAGCTCACCTCCTATTTCCTCTACATGTATCCCAAGCCCTCCACGGCTTGCGTCGATTGCGAGGAATACGAGAGCGAACTCACCAATCTCTGCGAGATCGCCAAGCTGCGCGACAAATCCCTGCGTTAGAACGGGTGCGTGATCTATAGCAGATAGCTCGACAGCAAGAGGCTGGTTTCCGAGGCGGAAATGCCGTCGATCTGGCGGATGCGGTGCAGCACGCGGTCGAAGGATTCCAAATTGTCGGTGTTGAGTTCGAGCACCATGTCCCAGCGGCCGTTGGTGGTGTGCACGGCGGCGATTTCGGGATGACCGCGGAGCTGCTTCAGGATCTTGTCGGAACGCTCGCCTTCCACTCCGATCATCATGATGGCGCGGATGCGGGGCGCCTCCGCTTCGGGGCGTAGCCGCACGGTGAAGCCCTGGATGGTGCCGCGCGCCAGAAGACGGGTGATGCGGTTCTGCACCGTGCCGCGCGAAACCCCCAGCGTCTTGGCCAGGGAGGCCACGGGCAGCCGCGCATTGGTGCGCAGCAGAGCCACAAGCTGGCGGTCGGTATCGTCCATCGCGGACCTGTCATTTTGTCATCAAGCTCTGTCATAATGCCATATTATTCGACGTTTTTAAACAGCTTGCTGTCTTTCTGTTAACACGCTCTGGGCGCACAGTTATCCCGCAATCCGGCGAGAGAAACGACAATGTCCAATAAACCCACGCTTCTGATGGTCGATCCCTCGCATTTCGAGGTTTCCTACGTGATCAATCCCTGGATGCAGCCGGGGGCATGGCACGAGGACCCAGAGGGTCACTTCAAGGCCGCCCAGGAAGCCTCGGCCGCGCTGCACGAAGCGCTGGCGGCTTCCGGCGTACAGGTGCTGGTGGTGCCCGGTGCGCCCGGCCTGCCCGACATGGTGTTCCCGGCCAACGCGGCGGTGGTACTCGACGGCAAGGCCATCGTGGCGCGCTTCCGTTTTCCCGAGCGCCGCGGCGAGGAGCCTCTGTTCCTCAAGGCCTTCCAGTCCTTCCGGGCGCGCGGCCTGCTCGAGACGGTGACGCAATTTCCCCAAGGCTGCTTCCAGGAAGGCGCCGGCGACTGCATCTGGGACGCCACGCGCGGGCATTTCTGGGCGGGCTACGGCCAGCGCTCGGTCTACGAAGCGATCCCGGTGATCCAGGAATTTTTCGATGCGCCCGTGGTGCCGCTCGAACTGGTTTCGCCGCGCTTCTATCACCTCGACACCTGCTTCCTGGCGCTGTCGGGCGGCGAGGTCGTCTATTACCCGCCGGCCTTCTCGGACGAAGCCAAGGCAACGATCAGGGCCGCCGTGCACAAGGACGACCTGATCGAGGCGAGCGACGAAGACGCCAAGGCCTTCTGCGTCAACGCGGTGAATTTCGGGCGCGAGATCGTCATGGCGCGTCCCCAGGACGGGCTGCGCCGCAAACTGGAAGAGCGCGGTTATCGCGTCACCGGCGTCGATCTCGCGCCCTTCATTCTTTCGGGCGGCGGTGCCTATTGCATGACGCTCCGGCTGGACCGCACAAGGGCCCGGACCGAAGCGGCACGCAAGGCGGCCGCCGCGGAATAGTAGCTTATCCCTGGGAGGATAAGATGGACCTCGTAAAATCCGCTCCCTCTGCGGAGCATGACCTGCTTTCGTCGGGGGACTACATCGCCCTCGAAGACCGCTACGGCGCCGCCAACTATAAGCCGCTCGACGTGGTACTCGCGCGCGGCGAGGGCGTTTATGTCTGGGATGTCGAAGGCAAGCGTTACCTTGACTGCCTGTCGTCCTATTCGGCGGTCAACCAGGGCCATTGCCACCCCAAGATTCTGGCCGCGCTGAAAGAGCAGGCCGCGCGCCTCACCATCACTTCGCGCGCCTTCCGCAACGACCAGCTTGGCCTGTTCTACAGCGAACTTTGCGCCCTGACGCATTCGCACAAGATGCTGCCGATGAACTCGGGCGCAGAGGCGGTGGAAACCGCGCTCAAGGTGGCGCGCAAATGGGGCTACACGGTCAAAGGCGTGCCGCAGGGGCGTGCCGAGATCATCGTGGCCTCGGAGAATTTCCACGGCCGCACGCTGGCCATCGTCGGCTTCTCCACCGATCCCCATTCGCGGGCGGGCTTCGGCCCCTTCGCCCCCGGCTTCAAGGTGGTGCCTTACGGCGACGCTGCGGCGCTGGAGGCCGCCTTCACCGACAACACCGTCGCCTTCCTGGTGGAACCCATCCAAGGCGAAGCGGGCGTCATCATCCCGCCGCCGGGCTATCTGAAAAAGGCGCGCGAACTCTGCACCGCCCGTCGCGCCATCCTGATCCTGGACGAGATCCAGACCGGGCTGGGGCGCACCGGCAAGCTGCTTGCAGAGGAGCATGAAGGCATCGAGGCGGACCTTACCCTGGTGGGCAAGGCGTTGTCTGGCGGCTTCTATCCCGTCTCGGCGGTACTCTCGAACAAGGAAGTGATGGACGTGCTGCACCCGGGCGAGCACGGCTCGACCTTCGGCGGCAATCCGCTCGCCGCAGCCGTGGCGCGCGCCGCCATCCGCGTGCTGGTGGAAGAAGACATGATCGGCAACGCCGCCCGCATGGGCGATTATCTCATCGCCGCCCTGCGCGAAATCCGTTCCGACCGCATCAAGGAAATCCGCGGCCGCGGGCTGATGATCGCGGTGGAATTCCACCCCGAGGCGGGCGGAGCGCGCGCCGCTTGCGAGGCGCTGGCAGTCCGCGGCGTCTTGTGCAAGGAAACCCACGGCCACACGCTGCGCATCATGCCGCCCTTGATCGTCACCAAGGAGCAGGTCGACGAGGTGCTGCCGGTCTTCCGCGAAGTGCTGGAAAAAGGCCCCGCTATTTAGGGCGCGGCCGAACCCGGAACCCGTACCCCCAGCGGCGGGGCGCTGCGCGGGCGCCGCCGCTTCGGCTTCTTCGGCGCGGCAATGCTGCCGTCGAGCGCATAGGTAAGGTCGCGCAGGAGCTGGGTCTGGGCCTTGCGGTCCTTGACGGCGGCGACGCTCTCGTAAGGCACCACCTCGCCCACCCCCACCGGAATGACGCCGCCGATCTTGTTGTGCAGCTCGTAGAACAGGAGCGCCAGCCGCAAGGTCAGCGAGACATGGCTGACGAGCTGGAACAGCATCCCGTTCTGGCCGGGGAAAAACAAAGGCGCCACCGAGGCACGGGTCTGTACGACCAGACGCGCGGCGAAGGTCTTCCATTCCGGATCGACGGCGCGCTTGTGCCACCAGTGCGGCGTGGTGGAAACCGCGCCGGAGGGGAAGACGAGAATGCAGCCGCCGTTCAACAGATGCGCCTTGGCCCCGGCGCGGGATTTGAGGTTGGTTTCCGTCGCTGCGTCGGTTTCGTCGAAGCTGATGGGCAGGAGATAGTTGTGCAACTCCTCGGCACGGGTCAGCACGGCATTGGCCAGCACACGGAAATCGGGCCGCGCCCGGCCCACGATGCAACAGGCCGCCAGACCGTCGAGCACGCCGAAGGGATGGTTGCACACCACCACCAGCGGCCCGGTCTTGGGCCAGCGCGCCAGCTTGGCTTTGTCGTAACGCAGATCGATTTCGAGCCGTTTGACGCCCGATTCCCACAGCGTCTCGTTCTTGGGCGGCCAGGCCAGGTAATCTTCGTAGAGCCAGCGCATATAAGGCGCCCCGGTCAGCCATTCGACCAGATGGATGACGCGGCGCTTCAGCCAGGGATCGTTGTCGGAGGCGTAGGAGAATTCGTCGGCGGGGAAGGGCTCTGGCATGGCGTCACCGGCAGCCGCAGCCGTGATGGCCGTGCGAGACCTCGGCCACTGCCAGCGCCGAGGCTTCCGCCGTGGCGGCGAAATCGGCGCGCGTGCGGGCCAGCATGGCTTCGTCGGCCATCAGGTCGAGGGCGGTCAGCGCCAGGGCCTTGGCGCCGTCGATCACTGCCGCGTCGCCCTGCTCGGAAGCCGCCCAGCGGGCGAATTCCGGATTGTGGATGATGATGTCGCCCGGCGCCGCGGCCAGCATGGGATGGATCGAAGGCACGCGATGGCTGACATTGCCCATATCGGTGGACCCGGCGAAGCCGCGCGGGATTTCCGCCATGGGGAAGAAAGCGCGGCCCAGCGCCTTGGCGTGGGTCTCGAAGGCTTCGGCCATCGGCCAGTTGGTCTTGAGGTCCAGGTAATCGGCGCCGGTCCATTTCAGTTCCAAGCGGCAGCCGGCGGCCATGGCGCCCGCCTCGAAACAGGCCGCCACGCGCGCTTTCAGCCGCGTCAGGTCGTGGATGTCGGGGGCGCGGATGAAGAAACGGCAGGCGGCGCGTTCCGGCACGATGTTGGGCGCCATGCCGCCGTCGGTGACGATGCCGTGGATGCGTTCGCCCTCGCGGATGTGCTGGCGCAGCTGGGCGATGGCCTGATAGGCCGTGATCACGGCGTCGAGCGCATTGAGCCCGCAATAAGGCATGGCCGAAGCATGGGCGGCCCGGCCATGGAAGACGGCTTCCACATCGGCCACGGCGATGCTGGGCATGGTCATCAGGTTCATGTTGGAGGGATGCACCATCATCGCCGCATCGGCACCGTCGAATGCGCCCAGGCGCGCCATCAGCTCCTTGCCGCCATGGGCCTCTTCGGCCGGGGTGCCGAGATAGCGCACCTTGCCCGGCAGGCTGCCGCCCAGCTTGGACAGCGCCACCGCGGCGCCGAACCCGGTAGCGGCGATGATGTTGTGGCCGCAAGCATGGCCGATACCGGGCAAGGCGTCGTATTCCGAGAGGATGGCGATCACCGGTCCTTGATGGCCGAATTCGGCGGCATAGGCGGTGTCCAGGCCAAAGGCCTGCCGCGTCACCGGCAGGCCTTGGCTTTCAACCTTTCCGGCAAGCCTTTCTGCCGCTTTGACCTCGTGTAGCGCCAGTTCCGGCTCGGCATGGATGGCGTGGCTGAGTTCCAACAACTCGCCGCGCATCGACTCGACGGCGGAGACCACGGCTTTTCTCAACGATTCCAGCGGCATCGGCGGATCCCAGGGAGCGCGACGGGCATCATAGACTCTGCCGCCGCTGTTTGCGAAGGTCGGCCGATGACCGCACCGCTTTTCACCCGCGCGCCGGACGGCGTGCGCCTCGCCTATGACGTTGCAGGCC
>Ga0187810_10000400_pt1 | contig 17269 bp, 17 predicted proteins | sample NC_wetland_sal_i_9_FD_132963 | JGI IMG/M metagenome (GOLD analysis project Ga0187810, IMG submission 132963) | Wetland sediment microbial communities from Neuse River Estuary, North Carolina, USA - ASW_5 | ecosystem: Environmental > Aquatic > Freshwater > Wetlands > Sediment | place: USA: North...
ACCATTGCGGGATTTGCAGTGCCGGTGCAGGCGGTTCGGGCACTGCCTTACCTCTTGACCGTGCTATTGTCGGCGGAGTTCATCGGCCTCGCCGTTGCGCCCAGAGCGGACGGCGCGCCTTACGAGAAAGAACAATGAGCGCTGATCCCGAGATGCTGGCGCTGGCCAGGCAAATGATGGCGCGGGCCTACGCGCCTTATTCGAATTTCCACGTCGGCGCGGCGGTGCGCGGCGCCAACGGCAAGCTCTACGGCGGCTGCAACGTGGAGAATTCGGCCTATCCCGTCGGGAACTGCGCCGAGGCTTCTGCAATCTCCGCCATGGTGGCCGACGGGCAGGCGCGCATCACCGAAGTCCTGGTGATGACGCCGGGGCCTGACATGCCGTCGCCGTGCGGCAGTTGCCGCCAGCGTCTGCGCGAATTCGCTGCGGAAGACGTTCCCGTGCACATGGCGTTTCCGGACCGCATACTGAAAACGGTCAAGTTCGGCGAACTGCTGCCGTACGCGTTCGTCCACGGACATCCGGGCAATTAGCAAGGTTGCCCTCATGCTTCGTCCCTCGACACGCTCGGGATGAGGGCTCAGCATGAGGGCTTGAAATATCCCTCACCCTGAGCCTGTCGAAGGGTGAGGGGGTAAAGGCGCCACATGCTTCCCCAGGAAATCATCCGCAAGAAACGCGACGGCGGCACGCTGAGCGAGGCCGAAATCGCCGAGTTCATCCGCGGCGTGACCTCGGGCGCGGTGAGCGAGAGCCAGGTCTCGGCCTTCACCATGGCGGTGTTTTTCCGCGGCATGACGATGGACGAGCGCGTGGCGCTGACCCGCGCCATGACGCATTCCGGCACGGTGCTGACGTGGGAAGGCATCGGCCCGGTGCTCGACAAGCATTCCACCGGCGGGGTGGGTGACAAGGTGAGCCTGATGCTGGCGCCGATGGTGGCGGCCTGCGGCGGTTATGTTCCGATGATCTCCGGCCGTGGCCTCGGCCACACCGGCGGCACCCTCGACAAGCTTCAGGCCATCCCCGGCTACCGCGCCCAGCCGGACCTCGCCACCCTGCGCCGGGTGGTGGGCGAGGTGGGTTGCGCCATCATCGGCCAGACCTCGGATTTGGCCCCGGCCGACCAGCGCATCTATGCCGTGCGCGACGTCACCGCGACCGTGGAATCCATCCCGCTGATCTGCGCTTCGATCCTGTCGAAGAAGCTCGCCGCGGGCCTCCAGGGCCTTGTGATGGACGTGAAGCTGGGCTCCGGCGCCTTCATGCAGGACCTGAGCAGCGCGAAGGAACTGGCGGAAACGATTGTGAGAATCGCGCAAGGTGCAGGATTGTCCACGACCGCTCTGCTGACCGATATGGACGAAGTGCTCGGCCGCACGGCGGGCAATGCGATGGAGGTTGCGGAGGCGGTGGACTACCTGACCGGCCGGGCGCGCGAGCCGCGACTGCATGCGATCACCGTGGCCCTGGCGGGCGAGATGCTGGCTACCGGCAAACTTGCGGCATCACCTGAAGAAGGACGGGCTAAGGCTCAGGCCGCATTGGATTCCGGCGCCGCGGCGGCGAAGTTTTCCGAGATGGTCGCGGCCCTGGGCGGGCCGAAGGACTTTCTGGAGCACAGCGGCAAATATCTGGTCAGCGCCCCGGTTACGGTGGCCTGCAAGGCGGCGCGGGGCGGCGTCGTCGCCCGCATGAAGACCCGCGACATCGGCATCGTCGTGGTCGATCTCGGCGGCGGGCGGCGCAACACGGTGGACAAGATCGACCTCTCGGTGGGGCTGTCGGATTTCCTGCCGGTGGGCACCAAGGTCGCCGCCGGCGACACGCTCGCGCTGGTCGGCGCCGCGGACGAGGCCGCCGCCGCGCGCGCTTGTGCCGCTCTTGCGGATTGCATCGAGATTGCCGATACGGCGCCCCCGCCGCGGCCGCTCGTCCACGCGCGGGTGGCGTGAGAAACACAATAAGGGTGTCATCCCCGGCTGAGCGCGAGCGGTTCGCGCTCGCGCGAAGGGAAGGGGACCCAGGTAATAACGCTGGTACGATGTTGAAAGTTTCGAAGACTGCATTGCGCGCTATGATCGGGATCGTTCAGGTTTCACCTCCTGGGTCCCCGTCCCCTCGCATTGCTGACGTAATGCTCGGCCGGGGATGACAGTTTATGCGCCAAGCATTCAGAGGCACGATTTTCCACCTTCTCGACGATCCGCATTCGGGCGCGGAGGCCTCCGGCTATTTCGAGGATGGCGCGCTGATTGTGGAAGACGGTCACGTTGCCGAGCTCGGGCCGTGGGACGACATCGCGCCGCTGCTCAAGGGCGCGCCCGTTCAGCATTTTGCCGACGGTCTGATCGTGCCCGGTTTCGTCGACGCGCATGTGCATTTCCCGCAGGTCGACATCATCGCGTCGCCAGGTACGCACTTGTTGCAGTGGCTTTCGCACTATGCCTTTCCGGCAGAGGCCGCCTACCACCACGAGGAAGTGGCGGCGGAGGCGGCGCGCTTCTTCCTCGACCAGCTTCTCGCCAACGGCACCACCACGGCGCTGGTGTTCGCCACCGCGCACAAGGTCTCGGCCGAGGCGCTGTTCGCCGAAGCCTTTAAGCGCAACATGCGGCTCATCACCGGCAAGGTGTTGATGGATGTCAACGCGCCGGCGGGAATCTCCGATACCGCCGAAACCGGTTACATGGAAAGCCGGGCGTTGATCCGCGCCTGGCACGGCAAGGGGCGGCTGGGCTATGCCGTCACGCCGCGCTTCGCACTCACCTCCAGCGAGCGCCAGCTCGAGCTTGCCGGGCGGCTGCTGGTCGAGCATCCCGGCGTCAAGCTGCACACGCACCTGTCCGAAAACCTCGAGGAGCTTGCAGGCGTGCGGCGCGCCTTTCCCGATTGCCCCGATTATTTCGGCGTCTACGAGAAGTTCGGGCTGGCGACGGCGCATTCGGTGTTCGCCCATTGCCTGCACCTGTCGCCGAGCGAGTGGGTGCGCCTGGGCAAGTCGGGGGCCAGCGTAGCCTTCTGCCCGACCTCCAACCTGTTCCTAGGCAGCGGTCTGTTCAATCTTGCGGCCGCGGAAGCGGCGGGCGCGCGGGTCGGTCTAGCGACGGACGTGGGCGCAGGTACCAGCCTGTCGCTGCTCGCCACGATGAACGAGGCCTACAAGGTTTGCCAGTTGCAGAAGCACGCGGTGGACGCGCTGAAGCTGTTTTATCTGGCCACGCTGGGCGGCGCGCGGGCGCTCAGGCTCGACGATAAGATCGGAAATTTCGTTCCCGGCAAGGAGGCGGACTTTTTGGTGCTCGACGCCAAGGCGCTGCCGCTGCTGCAACGGCGCTTGGCGCATACGACATCGATCGCGGAAAGGCTGTTCGCGCTGGCAATGCTCGGCGACGACCGCGCCGTGGCGCGCACCTACGTTGCGGGCGAGCTGGCACACAGCCGGGTGTGAGTGTTGCCACCTCAGGGCCGACTCTGCCATTCTTTGTCATGGACGCCAGCTTCATCCGCAAACTCCCGAAAGCAGAACTCCACCTCCACCTCGAGGGCAGCTTCGAGCCGGAGTTGATGTTCGCCATCGCCAAGCGCAACAAGGTGGACATCCCGTTCAAGAGCGCGGAGGAGGTGCGCCAGGCGTACCGCTTCTCGAACCTTCAGGACTTCCTCGACATCTATTACCGCGGCGCCGATGTGCTGCGCACCGAGGAGGACTTCCACGATCTGACGCTCGCCTATCTGACACGCGTCGCCGAGGACAACGTGCGCCACGTGGAGGTTTTCTTCGATCCGCAGACCCACACCGCGCGCGGCATCCCGTTTGGGGTCGTGATGGATGGAATTGTGCGGGGCTTGAAAGAGGGCGAGCGTCGCTTCGGCATCACCTGGAAGCTCATCTTGAGTTTTCTCCGCCATCTCAGCGAGGACGAGGCGTTCGTCGCCTTCAAACAGGCCGAGCCGTATTTGAGCCTCTTGACCGGCGTCGGTCTGGATTCGTCGGAAAAGGGTCACCCGCCTTCGAAATTCGCCCGCGTCTTCGCCGCGGCGCGACAGGCCGGATTGAAGCTGGTAGCCCATGCGGGCGAGGAAGGCCCGCCGGAATACGTCTGGGAAGCGCTCGACATTCTGCACGTCGACCGTATCGACCACGGCAATCGCGCCCTGGAGGATTCCCGGCTGGTCGCGCGCCTTGCCGCCGATGAGATGACGCTGACGGTGTGTCCGCTTTCGAATCTCAAGCTGTGTGTGGTGGGCGATCTGAAGAAACATCCGCTGAAGCGCATGCTGCGGCTCGGGCTGCGGGCCACCGTGAACTCCGACGATCCGGCCTTTTTCGGCGGTTACGTGCAGGACAACTTCGTCGCGGTCGCCAAAGCGCTTGCGCTCACCGACGCCGAAATCGCCGGCCTTGCGAAAAACAGCTTCGCCGGTTCCTTCCTCTCCGACGCGCAAAAAGCGGAACGCGTATGCGCCGTTGACGCGGCGGCCAGACTGAACGCGCGCTAGACCAAAGCGCCTTCAAACAGAATTGGCGGATTGGCGGCGCAAACTGTCGGCTCCGTTTACAACGCGTGCCTGACGTCACCGTCGCCGAATACGTAACTTCTTGGTCGAATTAAGAAACCGTCCTACGGCTCCGGTTGGCATACCGATTGCTAAGTCGTGCCTACGATCCGGATGCCGGAGGCGCATGCGGAGGTCTCAATGGAGGATTTCGAATGAAAAAGACCCTTGGCCTGATGACGGGAGCAGCCTTGGTTGCCCTGACCATGGGGCAGGCTCAAGCGGCGTGGGACGGCACTCTGACCGCGAACGGCTGTCCGGACACCACAACTTTGTCCTCGCACGGCGGCGCGTTCGACGGAACGGCGCCCGACTGCAACTTCATTATCACGTTCAACTCCGACGGTTCGATCACGACCAGCGGCCCGGGCGGCAATTATGACGGCTCGGATGACGCGCTCGTCGGCGTCCACAACAACAGCGGTCACTCGATCAGTTCGTTTGCCCTGTCCGGTTCGAACATCTTTGGGTTCGACGGCGACGGCATCGACGGCTTCCTCGGCATTGCGAACAATCTGATGGACACCTCAGGCTACGGCGGCCCGAATGCGTATTACACCGTGACCGATGCCAACACTGGCTTCGTGAACTTCATCACCGCCATTGCGAACGGTTCGACGGAGTTCTTCTCGCTCGAGGAATCCATCGACCTGTCGGCTCCGCCGGTGATCGGTCCCCCGAGCGGCGTGCCGGAACCGGCCACGCTGGCTCTGTTCGGCTTCGGTCTGGCGGGTCTCGCGACACGCTTCCGCCGCAAGAAGAAGCAATAAATTCCTCGGTCAAGCGAGGGGAAACGGCGGCCTTACGGCCGCCGTTTTATTTTTGGTCCCGCGTATCGAACGCATCGGAGCCGAGCGCTTCGATCTGACGGGCGTAGTGGCGCCAGCGGCCGACCGCACGCGCATAGAGCGGTTGACGGACTTGCCAGCTGCTCGCCGTTGCGACCGATCGCTGCGTCTTGTGAAATTCGAGACAAGCCGAATTCCATTCAAGCCCCAGGAACGCGATCAGCCGCCGCGATTGGCCTTCAAGGTCGGCCACCAGGTCTTCGTAATCCACGGTCAGCGTGGCCAGCGGCAGGGCCTTGAGCCAGTGGCGCATCAGCCGGCCGGTTTCGCGCTGGCGCGCCGCACAGTCCGAAAGATCGTAGGAAAACAGATTACCCGTCGCGAACAGCGTGAAGAAACACGACAGGGATGTGTCCCTCGGATCGCGGCGGCAGAAGATCACCCGCGCGCCCGGAAACAGGCCCGCGATGCGGCCGAGGTGGAAGATGTTGTCGGGCATCTTGTCGATGACCCGCGCGGCGTTCCCGCCGATGCGGCGCAGATGGTCCAAATGCTCGCCGGCCAATTCGTCCGCATTGCCGGGTGCGAGCGAAGCGGCGATCCTACCGATGCGCTTCAGCTCTCCGGCGCCATGCACCAGGGGATGGCTGGCGGCGATCTGCTCGACGAGACTGGTGCCCGAGCGCGGCATGCCGACCACAAACACCGGCAGGTCGGATGCTGCCGCGGCGGGCGCAAGCACGGGCTCGGCGATGATCCGGTCGATATCGCCCCGCAGCGCCGCGCGGTCGTACCGTTTGCCGGCTGTCGCGAGGAAAAGCGCATTCGCCGCGCGGTAGGCCTCGAACGCCTCGTCGTAGCGTTCGGCTTCGTCGAGCAGCTTGCCCAAGGCGAATCCCGCCGCGATCCGGTCCGTCGCCGGAATGCCTGCGTCGACGGCAAGGGCTGAAAGATGCTGCGCCTCGCCAGGCTTCAGTTTGCCGATCAGGCCCAGATTGCGCCGCGCCTCGGCACGATCCGGCGTCAGCTCGCCGGCCCGCAGGAAGGCGGCTTCGGCTTCGGCGAAATTGCCCGCGGCGCGCAGGCACAGCCCGAGGCCGTTCCACGCCTCCGGGTTTTCGGGCGCCAGAACGACGCCGCGCCGGAAGCTCTCTTCGGCTCTGCCGATGTCGCCCTTGCGGTAGAGCACGGCGGCGCGGGTCAGCATGTCGCCGGGATCGCCGGGGCGCAGCGCCTGCAACGCGTCGAGGATCGTCAGCGCCTCGTCGTGCCGTTCGAGTTCCATCAGCGCGATGGCGTGATCGCGACGCCAGTCCGGCACGGCCGGACTCAGCGCGACAGCCGCCCGGATTGCCGCTTCGGCCTCTCCCGTCCGCCTCAGCGTCCGCAAGGCGACGAACAGATTGTAGAGCGGCGCCGGCGAGGAGGGGGCGAGTATTATCGCCTGGCGATAGCTTGCGACGGCTTCGTCGCTCCGTCCGGCGGCGAGCAACGCGTTGCCGAGATTGGAATGGCCGTCCGCGAAACGGGGATTGCGCCGCACCGACTCGGCGATGAGCTGCACCGCGCGTTCCGGCCGGCCGCGCGCCAAAGCGATCAGCCCGAGCAGGTTCAGCGTGTCCGCGTGCCCGGGCGCGCGCTTGAGAACCTTGCGGTAGAGCGCTTCGGCTTTGTCGAGCCGGCCCGCGCGATGATGCGCATAGGCGGAGCGGAAATCGTCGTTGGCGGGGTCCATCGCCGCGAGCATGCACGGCGACGGCGGGAAGGCAAACGCCAAGGAAATGCCGTTGGGGAAACCCAATCGCGGACGCGCGTTCGAAAGGGCGATGGAATTCGTCGCCAAACGCGCGCCCGCACCTTGGGTCGGACGGCTACGCCGCTTGACGCAGGCTATCCGGATCGATCCTGGCGGATTCCGATCGACAGGGCGGCATCGAGATCGACGGATGGGGCATTACCAGATCCGTGGTCTCTTTTTCGGCGAGCGCCACGAGCAACGAGCGCTCGAATTCCTCTTCGAGTTCCTCCCTGGCCCGGAGCCAGTGTTCGTGGCAGAGGCCCGGTCGGTGTCCGTCCGCCTCCCAGATGCAGTAGGCACGGTGGCGGATCTGTTCGTCAGTGATGATGTGTTCAAAGCGCATCGCAACCTCCAGTGCGTTCATCTCACCCCGCCGCTCGGCAAACTTTCTCGGTTTCGCTCACATTCCCAGTAACGTTTTTGTACGGAGCGATTTCCATGAGTTCTTCGTAAAGTGCGATGTATTTTGCGGCGCTGGCTTCCCAGTTGAATTCGCGGCTCATCGCCTGAAGCTGGAGCAGGCGCCAATGAAGCGGCTCGCGGAACAGTGCCAGCGCGCGCGACAGCGCCGAAATCATGCCTTCGGCGGTGGCTTCTTCGAACACGAAGCCGGTTGCGCTGCGGTCGGCGATCGTGCGCAGGTTGGCATCGACCACGGTGTCCGCCAGGCCGCCGGTGCGGCGGACGACCGGAAGCGCTCCATAGCGCAGCGCATAAAGCTGGGTGAGGCCGCAAGGCTCGAAACGCGCGGGCGAAAGCAGGATGTCGCTGCCTGCCTGAAGCCTATGGGCGAGCGCCTCGTTGTAGCCGATGGTTACGGAGACTTGTTCCGGGTAGCGCCTGCGCGCCTCCAGCAGCGCCGTTTCGATGCCGCGATCGCCTTCGCCCACCACCGCGAGTTGGCCGCCTTGCTCGACGATCCAGGGCAGCACCTCCAGCACCACGTCCGCCATCTTCTGGTGGGTCAACCGGCTGACGAAACCGATCAAGGGGGTCTGATCGGGGGTGATGGCAAGGCCGAGCTCGTGCTGCAGCATGTACTTGCAGCTGCGCTTGCCCGAGACGTCGGCGGGCCAGTAGTTGCGCGGCAGGCACGGATCGGTTGCCGGATTCCAGGTGGTGTCGTCGATGCCGTTGAGGATGCCCGAGAAGTCGCTGCCCCGTTTGCGTAGTTCGTCTTCAAGGCCGAAGCCGAATTCCGGCGTGAGGATTTCGCGCGCGTAGGTCGGGCTGACCGTGGTGACGCGATCGGCGTAGACAAGGCCCGCTTTCAGGAACGATACGCGACCGTAGAAGGCGATTTGCGGCGCGGTGCGGATCTGTTCGGGCAGAGCGGCCACCGCATCCGGCTCGAAGTTGCCCTGGAACGCCATGTTATGGGTGGTGAAGACGGTGCCGGGGCGACGCCCTGTTTCCTGGGCGAGCAGCATCGGCAGCAGTCCGGTGTGCCAGTCGTTAACGTGCACGATGTCGGGACGCCAGCCGAGCTTGGTCCGCCCCAGCGCGATTTCCGCCGCGACATTCGACAGGAATGCGAAACGCAGCGCGTTGTCGGGCCAGTCGCGGCCGTCGCCGTCCTGATAGAGGCCGCCCGGGCGATCGAACAGCGACGGGGAATTCAACAGCCACACGGGCAGCGGGCAATCGGGGAAGCGGCCGGCGATCAGCTCGCCGTCGGAAATTCCGAACACGGGATCGAGTTTTGCCGCGAGGACGGGATCGGCAACCTGCTCGATCGCGCGGGGGTAGGCCGGCATCAAAATCTGCACATCCATGCCGAGGCGCATCAGCGCGGCGGGCAGCGCGCGCGACACGTCGGCAAGACCGCCGGTTTTTGCGAGGGGAAACGCCTCGGATGTCACAAACAAGATGCGCATTCGACGCCTCATTGTGCGGGTTCCACCCCCGACGGGTGGAACTCCGTCACGAGTTCAGCAGCGGGCAGCGCCCTAGCCGGCCGTGGAAATTCGAAAAACTACAAATAAATTCAAAGTCTTGAGGCGGAGGCAGCAGCGATCTCCTGCCGGTGGGGTAGCTTTGGGAGCGTCGCCTTGCGGACATAAAGTGGGACTCCATGACGAACATGCCGTCGCCGACTTTTGAGTGCTGTTATTATTCACATACTAATCCCCAAGATGATGCCCCGTCACTAGATGAGAGCGGTATCTAAGTATTTTTCCGGACGAAAAATTGTCTGCCGTGTGCGAGCGCGGCCGTACGGCACGCGCGGTATCCGAATTGCGATTTTGCCCAACGGACGCCGGCGCGCGCTTCGATGCGGACGGCTGACACACCTGATTGCAAATCGCGTATTCCCGAACTGGTTGGAAATCACGCGTTTCGGAACAAGATCAGCTGTTGGGACCGAAATTGTGCTACAAATAATCTGGGTATTGGGAGGGGACATCGTGAAATCCTTCATTATTGTTCTGTCGGCACTGGTTTTCCTGCTGATTGCGGCGGCGCATGTGTATCGCGCCTATGCCGGAATCGATGTGATCATCGCCGCGCATCACATTCCGATTATCGCGAGCTGGATTTGCGCCGGTGTTACGGCGTTGCTCGGCATCCTGTTGCTGTTCTCGCGCAAGTAGTCGGCGACAACAGTTCAACTTCTGCGGTCCCCGCGGTGCGGGGAGAGGTTGCGTATTGGGTCATCGCGCGCGTGCGCAGATGACCCACGGCGCGACGGCGGTTTTGCTTACGCAAGCATAGCAGTCTTCGCCCGCGGCGCGCGGCTTGGGCGTCGCGGTCACGGCGAGGCCCGCCGGCGCGTGGACCGCGCGATAAGGTTCATCCGGCGGCGCAATGTCCACCCGCCGCGCGCACGCCATCGAAACTCTCGCCCGCGAAATCCTCCGGCGTATCTTTGCAATAATTTTCCATGACAACCTCGCGCGCCACGAAAACGGCGCGCCGCGCGTGCGATCCTTTCCCGCCTGCCAATTTTCGCGCTGAGAGGCATTCACAATCCGATTGGTCTGCGGCAACCAATCTCATCAATTCGTCTGCCGTCGCGTGCGTTTGATGGTAAAAACGGAGCAATAAAAAGAAGGGGTATGGGGCATGCGCTATTCGGACTATCTCAAGCGCGCGACGCGCCTTGAGAAATCCATCGCGGAAAGCTGGGACCGCGAAGAGAAGGCCGAAACCGGCAAGGGACCGTGGTTTGTGCGCCTGTTCCCGGGCCTGCGTTCGTCGTCGATCGCCGTGACCAGCCGCAAGCGGCGCGCGCTGGCGCAGGAGTACCATCGCCTGTTTCGCACAACCTTCGCCGATCCGGCCTATTTGTGGAATGGCGACGCGGTGAACGCCTTCCGCCGGACGGTGCCCAGTTCTCCGCAAGCCGTCAACATGCTGCGCGATGCCGCCGAAGCCGCGCTCGACTGCGAAGAATAGGCGAGGGGTGCGATGAGCCAGGATAACAAGGTGATCGGCTATCTCTCGCAGGCCGAGCTTCTGACGCTGATGCGCGAGACCGGGTTGATCTCCGTCCAGGATACGGGCACGGCCGACGGCAAACCGGCGATCCATGCGCTGCTCAAGATCGTCAATGCACAGACGGGCGCCGAACTGCCGGGCGGCTTGCCGTTCTCGGTCATCATGTACAAGGCCGCGGCCGAGGCGGGCTACTCGAATATCGCGATCGGCACCGTGGTGCCGGCCGCCGAGCTCGGGATCGAGTTGCCCGACAACTTCTTCAATCTCAGCAACCAGCGCTTCCGTTTCATCCGGGCGTTCCCGCTCGATGCGACCTCTTTCGTGCTGCAGATGGATCTGTTCGTGCGCAACGCGACGGGCGAATACGTCAAGTTCGGCTTCGGCCTGTGGGCAGCGATGTTCTCGCAGGTGCTGTTCGAGCTGATGGGGCGCGGCAACGGGGCCGCCAACCGGGCGGCCGAGATCTACGCCCAGACGAACATTGCGGACCGCACGGTCGACGCGATCATCGGCGAGCCGTCCGCCGCGAGCGAAGAGAGCACCGCCGATCCCCTACCCGAAGTGGCGAGTCCGATCGTGGAAGAACCTAGTTCCGCGACCGAGGAAATCACTGCCGTTACCGAAGAGGCGGCGGCCGCCCCCGAAAGCGAAGCCGTGGAAGCGGTCGCGCCGGTCGTGGAAGCGGTTGAGCCTATCGTCGAGGCCGAAGCAGCGAAGGACGCCGCACCGGCCGGCAAAGAGGCTGAGGACGCACCCGCCGCAAAGGCGGAAGAAACCGCGCAAGCACCTGCGGAAGACACCACCGGCGACGCGGCGGAGAAGAAGGCCGAAACACCACCCGCAGCCACCGCGGAAGCGGCCGCTACCGCCGTGCCGGAAGACGCCGTGGCCGCCTGACGCCTAATGTGCGCAGAACCGCAGAACCGCCCGGCTGTGCCCTTTCGCCGGCAAGGTTGCTGTCGTCGTTGCGCGTCCACCGCCGGGCAGCGTTCCGGCGATGCGGTAGTGTCCCGGCGCAAGCTTCAGCAGCAGCCACGGACCGCCGCAATGCGCGGACAGGAGCTGCGTACCGTCGCGCCGGGATCAGGCGCGCTCTACGCGCGCCGCGTAACAGCCGCGTTTGGCATAGTGCGCCTGCAGGTACGCCACGGACGGCCCGGCAAATAATCTCGCGATGCCGGATTCGATATCCCGGCCGTCGATCACATCGGCGTCGACCATCATGTCGTTGTCATCGAACGCCCGCAGCGAGATGAGGCGGGTCCGCAGGGCGTCTGGAACCTCGCCGATGCGGTCGTAGGCTTGGCGTGAGTTACTGCTGACATAGACCGCGTGGCTGGCGCGGTAAGGATTGTCGGCAGGCTGATGCGTGTAGTTGACGAGCAGAAGCGTTTCGCCCGGTTCCGCGTCCCGCAACGCGATGCGATCGGGATAACCGGGCTTCTTATCGGCGGTGATGCGGCGGGCGCCGTGCGCGGCGAGTTCTTCGTCGGACAACGAAAACATGGCTTGGAACGGCTCGGGCGAAAGACCGATTATGCGAAACGACATCTTCATCTCCTTCAAGTGCCTGCGGACGATCGCATCGCACGGAACGGTCGGCAGCCCGATTCTTGCGATCGAATCCGCATCACTGGCGGCTACAGCGCCTTCGACAGTCCGACAAAGAAGCCGCGCCGCGGCCCGAACTGCGGAGCGCCGACGCCCACGCCGGTGCCGTCGCGGATTTCGTACTTCTCGTCGAGCAGATTGATGACGTCGAGGCGGGCGGTGAGGCCGCCTGCGCCGTCGATGCGGAAGCTGCGGCTGATCCCGACATTGACTTGCGTGTAGGTGGGCAGGTGATCGCCGTTGGGCGTGGTGCCGTCGCTGCGCAGGCCCGAGCCGACCAAGAGGTCGCCGCTGAACGTGAAGCCCTGCCATTTGTACGAGGCGCCCGCGGAGAGCGTCACGATCTGCTGGTGATCGAGCGGGATGTAGTTCTGCGCGATATACGCGAGGTCGTCCGGTGTAAACTGGAACTGGCTGGAGACGATGTTCTTGCCGGCCGCCCGTTCCAGCGCGGCATTCAGATAACTCGAAAAACCGCCGCTGTCGTAGGTTGCGGTGAATTCCAGGCCGTATTGGCGCCCGCTGCGGTAGTTGAACAGCGTCAGGATGATCGGCGCCCCGAACTGGCCTTCGTCGACCAGATTGCGCGAGGCTTTGAAGAATCCATCCAGCCCGATCCCCAGGCTTTCGTCGAACTTCTGATTGATGCCGATGTCGTAGTAATCGGCGCGCTCGGCCTTGGGCGTGTCGTCGAGGTGGGACGCCGCCGCGGTAGTGTTGTCGAACAAGGCGATGTCCGTGGTCCCGACCAGTTCGATCGGCGGCGGCGAGAAATAACGCGAATAGCCGGCATGGATCGTGGTCGTATCGGTGGGCGTCCACACCGCGTTGACGCGCGGGCTCAACTGGCCCTCCTTGGTGAAGGCGCCAAACTGGTCGTAGCGCAGGCCGTAATTCAGCACCACGTGCGGCAGGATTTTCCATTCGTCCTGCACGTAGAGGCCGTACGACCACGCATGCTTGGTGCCGTTGTCGATCACGGTAAGCGGCGCGCCCGACGTCTGGCACAGGTTCGCCGGATCGGTGCACAGCGGATTCGGATTGGGATTGGCGGCCGAACCCGGCGCCACCGGCAGCACCAGCGACGAGGTGTTGCTGATGAGATCGTCGGCCTGATAGAGCACGCCGAAACGGATGGTGTGACTGGCGCCCGCGTGCCAGGCGCCTTCCGCCTGCAGGCCGTAGGCTTCGTCGCGCTTATAGGCGGTCTGCGCGATGCCGTTGTAGAGAATGTCGCCCGCGTTGTTGCCCGGCGTGAAATACAGGCTCGAATACCGCCCAAACAGCGAGACCTGAAGATCGAGCGCGCCCGTCGAGCGCAGCCAGCTCAGAATGCCGTAATGGGTGATCTCGCGCTGGCGCTCGTCGAGCAATTCGGAGGGAAAACCCGTCTGCCCATTAGCCGCCAGAAGGAAATCCCCGCTCGCCGCGTTCTGCGATCCCAGTCCCACGATGCCGTCCAGCCCTGCGGGTTGCAGCCCGCGCTGGTTGGGAATCTGGAATGCGTCGTTGGAGGTGCCGAGGATCGCCGTGATGCTGCTGTCGTTGTCCAGGATGTCCTGCAGGAAGGCGAAGCCGTGCCACTGTTTGGTGCGGTCGTGGCTGGGATCGCTGCGGCCGTCGGGGGATTCGATGCCGAGCGTGTTGGTCGTGTAGTCGCCCGAGACGTAATAGTCGAAATTGCCCGATGCGCCGCCGTAATCGACGCTCGGTGTGATCTCGCCGTGGCTGCCGCCGTAGATGCTGGCCTCGCCGCCGGGCGCGAACAGCCCGCTCTTGGTTTTGATGTCGACGATGCCGGCGGTGCGGTTGCCGTATTCGGCGGGAAGCGCCCCGGTGATGAGCTGCACGCTGTCGGCAAGCCTGGGATCGAGCGTCTGGCCGAACACCGAAATGCCTTCCGGGATGATGATCCCGTTGAGGCGGTATTGCAGGCCGTTGTGCTCGCCGCGCACGTGAAGCTGGCCGAAGGAATCCTGCGCCACGCCCGGCGCTTGCAGGATCACCTGGTTGAGCAGCGTGTTGTCGCCGCCCGGCTCGGCTTTGATGGCGTCGGAACTGATGATGTAGGTCGAGGCGCCGACTTGCGTCTGGATGCCGTTGCGCGCTTCTGCCAGGCGCTGTGCGGTGACCGTCACGGTTTCGACGTTACCGGACGAACCGCCGTCGATTTGTGCGTGCGCCAACGGCGCTGCGGCCGCAACCGTGGCGGCCATGAACAATGCTCTTCGAAACATATCGGAAAACTCCACGAACTGGATGCTCCGGCGCGGGTCACGCGTCGGATTGCGGGCGAGATGCGCTAGGGTTCACGCGCGAGGCGGCGCGCGGCCCATCCAGTTGTGGGAAGCCGGTTTGGACGCCAGCAGCGGCCCGGCCGTAAGCGCCACGATGCCGACGACGAGGGATGGCGGCAGCGTCACCGCCACCGCGGGCATCACATAGGCACCTGCGTGCGTGTACTCCTGGCAGAACAGGCATTTGTCTGCGTCGAGCGGCGCCTTGCCGTCGTACGGGGCGGAAACGGAATTGGCCGCCGTCGAGGAGGTGTACGCGAACGGGTGGATGTGGGTCTGGACGAGGAAGCTCTGCAGGCAGAACGCCAACAAAACGAATACGCGCAGAACGGGCGAGCCGTTCCGTTTCAAGCAAACTGTATGCGCGCGCAATCCCATAGAGCCCGATCGCCGGTCTGACGCGGCAGTATTGGCAAAATCCCGCCCCGGCCGCAATGCACAAATCGGTAACGCAAGTTTACCTCAGAAATGTCCGCTGGGCACGCGGCTCGGTGTTCCGGCAACGGCGCGAAGGCCAGAGATACGAACGTGTAGGTTGCGTCCGTGTCCAGCCGCCGGCCGGTAAAATCGACCAATCCGTGCGCGGAGAAAGCGAGGAAGACCGAAAACGCGACGGTGCAGGCGAGGGCCCATCGCCGCAGGCGCTGCCGGGTCCGCCACGCGCCGTCGCGGAGGCCGGGGCGCGCATAAGGGAAATGCCATAGCGCGAATCGGACGCGCGCACCAACCGGCCCGCTCTGCTATCCTACGGCGTTGGGTCGGGATTCGCGGAGGAAGTCATGCGCGCGATATCGGCAGCGGTGTTGGTCGCGCTTGGTGCTGTGGCGCTCGGCCAGAATGCGCTTGCCACAACCAAGCCGAGCGACGGCAAGTGCGAGTGCGGAGCGTACATCGAGGCTCCGGCGCTTTGCCGTTCGTTGCCTGCCAGCAGGCAAGAGCCCTGCCGCAAGTCCAACGCGGCATGGTTCGACCAGTGTGTCGCGTGGCAGGAGCAGTCGTGCACCTCCGGCGTGCTGGGCGCAGTGGCCAAGAGCATCAAACTGGTGGCTCCCGTGCCGTCCGTCGTGCCGAAATACGACGGCACCTGGATGGGCGCCACCACCTGTCCGAGCCTGGGCTCCTGGAATCTGATGTTATCGGTGCGCCAGCAGCCCGACGGTTCCACCGTGGTGAAGGCGGCGACGGAAGGCATCGGCGAGTTCCGGAAACTGACCTTGACGAAAGACAACGCGACCTTGCTCTACAGTTCCTTGTTCAAGGACACCTCGTATGTGGGCCGCCTCGTGTCGCCCAATCGCATCGAGGGCACGGCGAAGATCCAGCAAGACTGCACTTGGTATCTGACGAAGTAATTGCGCCGCAGCAGGCCGCGGCCTTCAGTGGGCCGGGTTGTAGTCGTCCCAGCCGTTATGTTTGTACTTCGGGTTCGGCATGAACTCGCCGGCGCCATAGTCGAGTTCGGCGGAATCGGGAATGCGGTATTCGCCCCAGTTGGCGACCTTGCTCGTTCCAGTGGCGTCGCCATAGGGCGTCCACAGGCCCTTGTACTGGTTGTTGCGATAGCTGTCCGCGGCGTCCATCACGTCGTCGTAGAACAGCTTGCCCTCCGCGCTGACGTACCAGTCCACACTCATCACGCCTGCGAATACGCCGGAGGCGTTCTGCGCGGGGTTCTCGCGGAAATCGTAGCGCGCCGAGAACGTCCCCACTTCCAGCGGATTCATACCTTTGTATTCTTCGAAGGCCTCGCCGCTCTTTTCCATCGCGGTGATCTTCAAGAGTGTGATCGTGCCCGCGAAATCGCAGCGGTTCGCTTTCACCTGCGAGGTGCCGGTGACGTGATAGAGCGTGGGGTCCGTCTCGTCGCGCATGACGGCGGTAAAGTGGATTTTCAGCCGCTGATAATTCGGCCCGATGTAGCCGAGGAATTCGGATCGCGGCACCAGGAGGGACGAGAAATCCCGTGCTTGGTACTTCGCAGTGACGTCCGAATCCGCGCTTGCGGCGATGAAGGTTATCGCAAACGCCAAGGCGCAATGCAGCAGCTTCATCGGAGCCTCCTTCAGTCGCGCGCAATTTTGCTCGCGCCCGCACGCGGCAGCAAGTGCGGCAGAAGCATCAGAGAAGCATATGCAACTGTTTACCTAAACGCTGGCTCGGTGAAGCTGCGCAGTTTGCGCGAATGGAGCGTGCCCGCCTCGGCCTCCTTGCGCAAAAGCTCCAGCGCGCGGATGCCGATCTGCAAATGCTGGCTAACGCGTTCCTCGTAGAAGGTATCGGCCATGCCGGGCAGCTTGATCTCGCCGTGCAGCGGCCGGTCGGAGACGCAAAGCAGCGTCCCATAGGGCACGCGGAAGCGGTAGCCGTTGGCGGCGATGGTGGCGCTCTCCATGTCGATGGCGATGGCGCGCGACTGGTTGAAGCGCCGCGCCTGCTCGGTGAAGCGAAGCTCCCAGTTGCGGTCGTCGGTGGTGACCACCGTGCCGGTGCGCAGGCGCTCCTTCAGCACCTGGCCGTTAACGCCGGTGACCTCGCTCACGGCCTGGGTCAGCGCCACCTGCACTTCGGCGATGGGCGGCACCGGAATTTCGCGCGGCAGCATGTCGTCGAGCACCTGGTCGTCGCGCAGATAGGCGTGCGCCAGCACATAGTCGCCGAGGCGCTGGTTGGCGCGCAGGCCGCCGCAATGGCCGATCATCAGCCATACATGCGGGCGCAGCACCGCGAGGTGGTCGGTGATGGTCTTCGCGTTCGACGGGCCGACGCCGATG
>Ga0187810_10000401_pt1 | contig 17227 bp, 13 predicted proteins | sample NC_wetland_sal_i_9_FD_132963 | JGI IMG/M metagenome (GOLD analysis project Ga0187810, IMG submission 132963) | Wetland sediment microbial communities from Neuse River Estuary, North Carolina, USA - ASW_5 | ecosystem: Environmental > Aquatic > Freshwater > Wetlands > Sediment | place: USA: North...
CGGCTGTTCCTATCCCGACGGTCCGGGGGCGGACGGCCGCGTGGCCGACGCGCGGCGCACGGTCTATCTCAGATCGCACCTCGCCGAACTCGCGCGTGCCATCGCGGACGGCGCGCCGGTGCGCGGCTACCACGCCTGGAGCCTGCTCGACAATTTCGAATGGGCACAGGGCTATTCGGAACGCTTCGGCCTCGTCTATGTCGATTTCGCCGACCGCCGGCGCCGGACCGTGAAGGACTCCGGGGCGTGGTATGGCCGCACCGCCGCAGCCAACAGGCTCGAACCCTGAGCCCTGCCGACAGACCGCCAGAATCGTGTGGATTTGGCAGCGGAAATGCTCCGACCACGCCCGAATCGGCCTATGCCGGGCGCGACCAATCGCGCTTGGACCCTGCCCGTCCGCTTCTGGCAGGTCTTCGGCGAACAATTTGGACGGAATTTCATGCTGAGCTGGTTCCAAATCCTGATGCCGCAGGAGAACCGCTTTTTCGACCTTTTCAACCGGCACGCGCATACCATCGTGGACGGTTCCGAGGCCCTGCGCGAGCTTCTCAAGGGCGGGCCCGGCCTTCGCGCGGCCTGCGTCAAGCTGTTCGATTTCGAGAACCAGGCCGACGTGATCACCCAGAACGTGCTGACGCTGACGCGGCGCTCGTTCATCACCCCGTTCGACCGCGGCGACATCAAATCGCTCATCACCTCGCTCGACGATTCCATCGACCAGATGAAGAAGACCGCCAAGACGATCCTGCTATTCGAGGTGGACAGGTTCGAACCGCATATGGCCCAGATGGGCGACGTCATCGTCCAGACCGCCAAGCTCACGGTGGACGCCGTTGCCAAGCTGGGCGCGCTGCGCCAGGAGGCGCAGAAGGTGAACGAGATCACCGAAGCCATCATCCGGCTCGAGGAAAGCGCCGACGACCTCAACAACCAGGGCATCAAGGCGCTGTTCCTGAAATACCGCAGCGGCAACGCGATGGACTACATCGTCGGCAACGACATCTACAATCACCTCGAACGGGTGATGGACCGGTTCGAAGACGTCGCCAACGGCATCAGCGGCATCGCCATCGAACAATCCTGAGCGGGACCATGACCGAACCGCTCCTCATCGGACTGATCGCCACCGCGCTGCTGTTCGATTTCCTCAACGGGCTGCACGACGCCGCCAATTCCATCGCCACCATCGTTTCGACCCGGGTGCTGGCGCCGCGCTATGCGGTGTTCTGGGCGGCTTTCTTCAATTTCGTCGCCTTCGCGGTGTTCGGCATCAGCGTGGCCAGGACCATCGGCACGGGCATCGTGCTGCCCAGCGTCATCACCGATCAGGTGATCTTCGGGGCGCTGGTCGGCGCCATCGCCTGGAACATCATCACATGGCTGGCGGGCATCCCTTCCTCCAGCTCGCATGCCCTGATCGGAGGATTGGTCGGCGCCGGCGTCGCCCATGCGGGCCCTCACGTCATCATGTGGAACGGCCTCGGCAAGACCATCGGGGCGATCTTCGTTTCGCCCACGCTCGGGCTGGTGCTGGCTCTGATCCTGATGGCCATCCTGTCGTGGTCGCTGAGGCGGGTAACGCCCGCCCGCGTGGACGGCATTTTCCGCAAAGTGCAGTTTCTCTCGGCTTCCGCCTATTCGCTCGGCCATGGCGGCAACGACGCCCAGAAGACCATGGGCATCATTACGGCCCTGTTGTTCGCGCATGGCGCGCTAAAGGGAAATTTCCACGTTCCGCTCTGGGTGGTATTGAGTTGTCAGGCGGCCATGGCACTCGGTACCCTTTTCGGCGGCTGGCGGATCGTGAAAACCATGGGCTCACGCATTACTCGTCTTGCACCCTTCCAGGGCGTGTGCGCCGAAACGGCTGGATCGATTACCCTTTTTGCGGCCAACTACATGGGAATCCCGGTTTCGACCACCCATACGATCACGGGCGCCATCGTCGGGGTGGGCGCGGCGAAACGGGCTTCGGCGGTCCGCTGGAACGTGGCCAAGGACATCGTGATCGCCTGGTTCATCACCATGCCGGCAGCGGGAGCGATCGGAGCCGGGGGCTACTACCTTTGCAGGCTTTTCGCCTGATGGCCCGGCTCTCGGCCCACAAGCTCGCCAACCGGCGGGTCACCGGGGTGCAATACGCCGCCCTGCCCTGGCGGCTGCACGGCCAGACGCTGCAAATCCTGCTCATCACCTCGCGCCGCACCCATCGCTGGATCATCCCCAAGGGCTGGCCGATGGACAAATGCAAACCCGCGGTCACCGCCGCCCGCGAGGCGGCCGAGGAAGCCGGCGTCTATGGCGAGATGGCCAAGCGGCCCGTCGGGCATTTCAGCTATCAGAAGCTGCTGCGCGACGGCATCGAGATGCCCTGCCGCGTGGAGGTGTTCCCGCTCAAAGTGACGCGCGAGCGCAGCGACTGGGACGAGATGGATGCGCGCCAGCGCCGCTGGTTCGGCGTGCGCGAGGCCGCCGCCGCGGTGATCGAGCCGCAGTTGAAGCTGGTCATCCGCCGTTTCGCCGCCCGCGTGGCCGCCGAAAAAAGGCGCAAGCCCCCGGCCGTCTAGATGACAACGCCGCCGCGCTGGAGTGGAATGACCCGATGGTCGCCGTTCGTCTCGATGAAACTGCGCTCGATTACGTCGCTTCGGCCATGGCCGAGGCCGGCGGGCTTGCCGCGCTCATTCCGAAAAGCGCGCTGAGCGGGCCGGTTGCCTTCGTTGCGGAGGACACCGATCCGGTCGCTTTGGAAAACCTCGAAGCGGGCGGCGTCATGAGCCAAGCCGAGGGCGTGGCGGAACTTTCGCTGTTCGTGCATTTCCTCAAGAAACGGAACGGCCGCCTGCACACCATGCTGTTCGAAGATCCCTGGACCAGTCCGGGCGACCTCGATTATGCCGGTCCTCCGCCGCAGGAGATGACGATCATCGGCGGGCAGATTTCCTATGTCTACGACCTCGCCGAACTCACCCAGGAGTTGATTTGGCAATGTCGCGCCAACACCATCAGCTACCTCAAGATCATCTATGTCTCGGTGCTTACGGTCGAGCGCATCCGCGAACTGGTCGAGGAAGACGCCGCCAATCTACTGCCCCTCTTGGCCCGCTCCATCCGCCACATCGCCGTCAACGCGTATGACGACGAGACCTGGGTGATCGCGGAGGTGGACGGAACGGAGCGATAATTCGAGGCGCGGTCGTCATTTCCGCTTCCATTTGCTTCTTCCCCCGACCCGCCCCATCCTGCCGAATCGATGGCGCCATCGCTCGACATCACCGCCTATAGCGACGCGCTCGTCGTGCTCGGCACGGCGGCCGTGGTGGTGCCGCTGGTGCGGCGCGCGGGCGTCAGCCCCGTGCTCGGCTATCTCGCCGCCGGCGCTCTCTTGGGCCCCCTGGCGCTCGGCTCGTTTCTCAAGGACATACCGGCGCTCTACTGGTTCACCATCGTGGACGCCGGCAGCGTCTCGGGCATCGCCCAGCTCGGCATCGTCTTCCTGCTCTTCATGGTGGGGCTCGAACTTTCGTTCCAACGCCTGGCCACCATGCGCCGGCTGGTGATCGGCCTCGGCGGCCTCCAGGTACTCGTCACTTCGGCGCTTATCGCGCTTCTGGCGGGCTGGGCGGGGCTCGACACCGCGGCCGCGATCGTGCTGGGCGCCAGCGTCTCGCTGTCTTCCACCGCCATCGTGCTGGAGCTGCTGTCGAACCAGGGACGGCTTTCCGGCAGCGTCGGACGCGCCAGCTTCGCCGTGCTCTTGGCGCAGGACATCGCGGTCATCCCGATCCTGATGTTCGTCGCCATCGCGGGCGGCCAGACGCACGGCTCGGTTTTCGTCAGCCTGCTGCGCGCGGTATTGCAGGCCGCGGCCGCCGTCTGCGCCATGGTCGGCATCGGCCAGCTGGCGATGCGCCCGCTGTTCCGCCTGGTCGCCTCGACCCGCTCGAACGAGATCTTCATTGCCGCCGTCCTCTTTGTCATCGTCGGCGCGGGCGTGATCGCACACGAGGCCGGACTGTCGATGGCCCTCGGCGCGTTTGTGGCCGGATTGCTGCTCGCCGAAACCGAATACGCCAAGGCCATCCAGGCCACGGTCGAGCCGTTCAAGGGCCTGTTGCTCGGCATCTTCTTCTTCACCGTCGGCATGACCATCGACATCCGCGAAGTGCTGCGCCAGCCCATTTGGCTGATCGCCTGCGTGGCGGCGCTCATCTTTCTCAAGGCGGTCGTGCTGACCGGCCTGGGCAAGCTGTTCCGGCTGTCATGGCCTTCGGCGATCGAGACCGGCCTGTTGCTCGGGCCGGGCGGCGAGTTCGCTTTCGTCGGGCTCGGCATGGCCACGGCCTTGCGCCTGATCGATGCGCGAATTTCGGGTTTCGTGCTGGCCGTGATCGCGATCACCATGGCGCTGACACCGCTTCTCTCGGCAGGCGCGCGGCGCCTGACGGCGCTGTTTGCCGTGAGCAAGCCCACCGATGCGGAACTCGCCGCCCGGCCCGAGGCCGACGGCGCGCATGCCATCATCGTGGGCTATGGCCGCGTCGGCAAAGTCGTCAGCCGGCTGTTCGACGAATTGAAAGTGCCCTACGTCGCCACCGATCTCGACGCGGTGACGGTGACGCGCGAACGGCGCGAGGGCGCCAAAGTCTTCTACGGCGATGCGTCCGACCCCGAATTCCTGCGCGCCTGCGGCCTGATGGAGGCGACCGGCGTGGTCATCACCATCAACGCCCGCGACACCATCGACGACATCGTGGTGCAGGTGCGCGCGCTCAGGCCCGACATCCTTATCGTGTCCCGCGCGCGAGATGCGGCACACGCGAGCCACCTCTACCGGGTCGGCGCCACCGACGCCGTGCCCGAGACCATCGAGGCGAGCTTTCAGCTTTCCGAGGCAGCGCTTGTCGGTCTTGGCGTGCCGGCCGGACTGGCGATCGCCCATATTCACGAATTCCGCGACACCTATCGCCGCCGCCTGCAGGACGCCGCGCGCGAGGCCGGTCGCGCCGAAAGCTATGCCATCCGGCGGCACCGGCCGATCGGTTGATCCCATTTCCAGAAGCGAGGGCGGGATGAGGCGGCGTTGCGCAGCCCTTAGTGTCGCAGGCCTTTGCCGGTTCGGCGCATGCCGCCCAAGCGCGACTGCACAGACCTGCCGATTGCGCCGATGATACCGGTCACACAACTTCGGCCCTACATTGGATAGACGTTTGAGCCGGCACTTACCTCACCAACTTCACCAAGATTCTTTTGGGCGGCGATCCGCAGGGGTAATGGTATAGTAAGTGTCTGAGGGTGTTGGGGGCTTTATGAGCGGGCTGCAAACAGACCGAGCGTATTGGGTTGGTCTCTTGAAGCGTGTGACGAGGCACACGCGCGACCGCGGCGACGCGGAGGATTTGCTCCATTCCGCTTACGAACGGCTCGAGCATTATCGCACCGATCACGTCGTTGAAAATCCAAGCGCTTTCATGGTGCGAACGGCAGTGAATATTGCAGTCGATACGCACCGGCACGAAAAGTTCTGGGAACCCAGCAGTATCGGGCAGGTCATCCAACGAGCCGATGACGCGCCCCTGCAAGATGAGGTAATCGCTGCACGTGAGCGTCTAGTCAGGGTGAGGGAAGGACTCGCAAAGCTGCCGCCGCGGACGCGCGAGATTTTCCTGATGCATCGCCTTGAAGGCCTCAAATACCGCGAAATCGCAGTACACTTTGGGATCACCCAGAGCGCGGTAGAGAAGCATATCGCAAGGGCAATGCTGTTTTTAACCGAGTGGACGCAAAACTGGTGAGTATGGTGCGCGTAACGAAAATTTCCCCCGAGATCAGGGCAGAGGCCGTAGCGTGGCTTGCGCGTCTGCGTGCCGATGACAAAACCCCCGCAGACGAGCGCGCCTTTCGCACTTGGCTTGCCCAGGATCCTCTTCACGCTGCGGCGTTCGAAGCAGTGACCGAAGTCTGGGAGGCCGCCGGTGCGGCCTGGACGGAGCCGGTCAGGCATACTCCGGCATTCATCACGCGCCGCCGGGCGGTGCTCGCCAGCGTCGGCACCATGGCGCTCGCAGGAGCATTCTTCTCGTTCCGGCAAAGCGCCTATGCCGGAGTCTATGAAACCGCCGTCGGCGAACAGAAGCATGTCGTGCTGAGCGACGGCACGCAGGTCTTTCTCGACACCGATACGCGCATCCAGGCGACCTTCAACAGCGAAACGCGCCTGATCAACCTGGGACGGGGCCGCTGCAATTTCCACGTCATGGAGGACGACAAGCGTCCGTTCGTGGTGAATGCGGCTACCCAGCGGATCGTCGCCCGGCGGACGACCTTCGACGTGCAGCGGGACGGCGACGATGTTTGCGTGGTTCTGATGCAGGGGGCGGCGTCGGTCAGCAACGAGAACGCATCCGCCCAGGATCCTTGCGTGCTCAAAGCGGGGGAACGCCTGTTCTTCAGGAACGGCCGTGCCCGCATCGACAGGCCGAATCTCGTGCCCCTGCTGGCCTGGCAAACCGGCCAAGCTGTGTTCGACAACGACGCACTTGCCGATGCCATCCGTGAAATGAACCGCTATTCCCTTGTGAAGCTCGAGGTGACCGATCCCGTCGTGGCGGAGATGCGCATCAGCGGCGTCTACCGCGTCGGCGACAACGCCGCATTCGCCCGCTCGGTCAGCGCCTTGCTTCCGGTAACGGTAGAGTTCGGAGCCGGTCAACTCCGGTTTGTCGTCGATCAAGCCCGCATAAGAAGAGCTTGAAGCGTGCAGGAGAGAAATGACTGATCGCAAAGGCGCCATCGCGCAGCGGTCGGGACGCTTGCAGAGGGTGGATGGACAGGAACCAAAAATCCCGCTTTCGCGGACTGGTTCTTGCGTGTGTGACGGTAGCGGCGTTGGGATGCGGGGGGGCATTCGCGCAAGGCGGCGCGATTCATATCCCTGCACAGGCACTTTCCCAGTCGCTCAAGGATGTCGCACGGCAGACTGGCACAAGCGTCCTTTTCGCGCCCGGGGCGGTCGAAGGCCTGCGCGCTTCGGCGCTCGACGGCTCGATGTCCGCGCTGGAAGCCGTGGGACGCCTGATTGCAGGCACGGATTTGCAGGTCGTCCTGGACACCAACGGGGCGATGATCGTCCGCCCCAAGCCTGTCGCCGCCCCGCCTCCGCTTGAGGTGACCCCTCCAGACCTGCCGCGGGAGATTTTCCAGGAAGAGAGCGAGACGATCATCGTGACGGGCATCCGCGGCAGTTTTCAGCGGGACCTCGACATCAAGCGCGACACGGTGGGCCTGGTCGACGCCATCACGATGGAACAGATCGGCAAATTCCCCGATTCGAATCTGGCCACCGCGATGATGCGGATTCCGGGCGTCACGGTGGACCGCGGCGTGACCAGCCTGGACGGCATCGACACCACCACGGGCGATCCCAGCGAGATCACGGTGCGCGGCTTCGGCCCGACCTTCAACGAAACGCTGTTCGACGGCCGCAAGATATCTTCCGGGGTCAGCAACCGCGCCTTCGATTTCAGCGCGCTGACGTCGGACCTCGTTGAGGAAATCGACGTCCTCAAGAGCCCGAACTCTTCGCTCTCCGCCGGCGCGATCGGCGCCACCATCAACATCAAGTATCCCAAGCCGTTCGACCATCCGGACTTGCACCTGACGGCTTCGGTTTCGACCACACTGGCGCCCGAAAACGGCACGCCGACGCCGAACGGCAATTTCCTCTTCAGCGATACCTTCGCCGGCGACAAGCTCGGCGTTCTCGTCTCCGGCGCCTATGCCGAAACCAAAAGCCGCAGCAACGAAGCCACGGTGTGGGGATGGGAAGGCACCTATCTCGATCCCTGTCAGTTCGATGGCGGTCCCGCCTGCGGTGCGACGCTCAATGCCGACACCAAGAGGCCGGTGTGGTTCATCCAGGACTACGGCGTCTACCAGATCCACAATTGGCAGATGCGCGAGAACCTTCGCGCCGTGGCGCAGTGGCGGCCGAGCGACACCCTGCTGGTCACGTTCAACACCGATTTCTCCCGCAGCGATCTCAAGGAATACCAGAACGGCTTCGCGATCTGGAACAACGCGACCGAGATGCGGCACGTTACCACCAACGCCGACGGGACGATCCTCAACTTCGTCCGCGACAATACACCCTCGGATTTCGACGGCTCCATCAACGAGCAGGTGCTGCAGAGCTACAACGCCGGCCTCAACGCGAAGTGGGCCGTCAACAGCAGGCTGACCCTCACCGGCGATGCCGATGTCGCGCTGTCGTCGCTCAATCCGGGGGGCCAATTCGGCAACTACAACGCCGACGTGGGTTACGGCCCGTCGACCGCCACCGGCAGCAACGGCGTCAATTTGGGCATGGTGGTGTCCGGCAACGGCGATCACGTGCTGCCTTACTACACGGCCTACGGCCCGGGCGGCGACAGTTCCCAGTTCCTCAATCCCAACATCGTCGGCTCGCATGTGATGGTGCAGATCAGCCAGCGCAACCGCAACAGCGTGAACCAGGCCAAGCTCGAGGCGGACTGGGAAGGCGAAAACATTCACGTCCTGGCCGGCTTCCATTGGGTCGACAATCACATGAAGATGGCCACTTTCCAGAATTTTGCGAACAACCAGTGGCAGGCTTATTCCGGCTACGGTCCGGCTTCGAACAACTATTACACCTCGGGTGCGGACGCGGGGGAGCCGGCCGGCGTCCAGCTGCCGAGCACCATGTTCACCCGCGCCTTCAGCACCGCCGATCTGATTCCCGGCTGGAGCGGCGCCGCCAGATTGCCCGCGAACATTCTCAAATTCGATCCGAGGCAGGTGTTCGCCTACCTCGAGGGTCTCGGAAATCCGACCACGCCGACGTCCATTCCGGGGTTCAACTGGGGTTGCTGCGACCCGCCATATGACGGCCGCTACGAGGTGATGAGCGATCCGGCGGCCTTCCAGCACGTCTACGAGGACACCTACGCCGGATTCGTCGCACTGACGGCCAACACCGACATTGCCGGATTACCACTCGAAGTCCACGCCGGCGTCCGCTCCGAATACACGAAGCAGACCTCCATGGGCATGGAGCGGTTTCCGACGGCGCTGACGGTGGCTCCTTCGGACCGCACGGCATTGCTGGTAGCGTATTCGGGAACCCGCGACGTCACCAACGGCAACGACTATTTCGATCTGCTGCCAAATCTGGACCTTAAGCTCAAGCTGACCGACGACTTCCAGCTCAGATTCGACGCCTCCCGCACCTTGACGCGGCCGCCGTTGAACTGGATCACGCCCGTGCTCAACCTGTCGCCCTCCGAACGCGTCGGTTCGCTGGTCGCCAGCGGCGGCAATCCCGACCTCAAGCCCTATACGTCCAACAATTTGGACCTCTCGGCAGAATGGTATTACGCACCGAACTCCTATCTTTCCGCCGACACGTTCCTGAAGAACGTAACGAACTTCATCATCTCCAACACGGTCAATGAGCCGATCTACGGCCTCACCGATCCGACCACCGGCAAGATCGCCCAGTTCCGCGTCTCCTCGTTCGTCAACGGCCCCACGGCCAATGTATACGGGCTGGAAGTCGCCTGGCAGCACGTGTTCGACGATACGGGCTTCGGATTCCAGGCCAACGCCACCGTCGTTCAGACCAATAAGCCGTACGATCCGAACGACATCTCGACCAGCAACTTCGCCGTGGTGGGGCTGGCCGATTCCGCCAACCTGGTGGCGTTCTACGACAAATGTGGATTCGAAGTGCGCTTTGCGGTCAACTGGCGCGACGGCTATCTCGATCGCTTCGGCCAGTATCAGCCGGACTCGGTGTTCGGCGCCGAACCGGTCTTCGTCAATCCGAGCTGGGCGCTGGATCTCAGTTCGCGTTACGACGTAACCAACAAGACCACGGCCTATCTCGAAGTATCGAATCTGCTCGACGCCTCGTTCAGCACGCGCGGCCGCTTTCCCGAGCAGGTTCTCGACGTCGTTGCCTATGGCCGGCGCATAACTTTGGGCCTGCGCTACACGCTGTGAACTCTCGTCTCGGCGGCCGCCGCATCGAGTCGCGCCGCGAGGAATGAGTCGTCACTTTGCCGGCTGATTTATGTTACCGATCACATATCTCAATGTTACCGATCACACTGTATTTTGGATTGACGTACGAACCCTATAAATACCTCAAGCGTCATTTAGCCACGTGTGTTGTTTCACTGCACGAAGTGAAATGAATCCTTCATTTACAGGCGACTAGCAGCCGAATTGCTTCGACAATATTCGGCGATTTTGATACCGTTGAAATTGGTAGCGTTACCAGCAATGCTGTAGACACTACCGGACGGCGGAAGACTTGTTGAATACTTGGCCACCAAAACCAACGTATGACGCAATCTTCCCAAGGGCAGTCGCGGGGGAAGAATGATGCGAACGCCTGCGATCTTCGGCGAGGCTTCTTCTCGAGGCGGTTTGCGGACCTCGGTCGATTGGCCGGCGATTTCTCGAACATTGTTTGCGGTCTTGCCGCGATCAGGAACGGGGCGGCGCAGCGCTGACGTGCCCGCGTGTAGCTAACCATCAAAAAGTTGAGAGCTCTTCGGAGCAATCATAGGGAGGGACTAATGAATAGCTTGAGAATTGGTACGCGTGCGGCGTTTCTCTGCGGAGCAAGTGTTTTGGCGTTTGTGGCAACGCCCGCATTTGCCCAGGCCGACAGCCAGGTAGAGACCGTCGTCGTCACCGGCATCCGCGGATCGTTGCAGCGCAACTTGGATATCAAGCGCGACAGCCTCGGTCTGGTAGACGCGATTACGATGGAAGACATCGGCAAGTTCCCGGATTCGAACCTAGCCGAAGCCCTGATGCGCATTCCGGGTGTGACCGTCTCGCGCACGTCGAATATGACCAACAATGGCCAATCGGTCACGACCGGTGCGGCGACGTCAGTCACCGTTCGCGGCTTCGGCCCGAGCTTCAACGAAACGCTGTTCGACGGACGCGTCATTCCGTCGGGCATCGGCGGACGCTCCTTCGACTTCAGCGGCCTGAGCGCCGACATGGTGTCGGAGTTGCAGGTCCTCAAGTCTCCGGATGCCGTGCTGTCGTCCGGCGCCATCGGCGCGACCGTCAACGTCGTTTACCCCAAGCCGTTCGACAAGCCCGGCCTGACCATTGCCGGGGCGGCTTCGGGGACTCTCGGCGCCGACGACGGCAGGTGGAAGCCCAACGGCAACTTCCTGATCAGCGACACCTTCGACAATGACAAGGTTGGCATCTTGGTGGCCGGCGCATACTCCTCGCTGTCGACCAGCCAGCAGCAGTTCCAGAATTGGGGCTGGATCGGCCAATATATCAATCCTTGCCAGCGGGTTGGCGGACCGGCTTGCCCGTCGGGCACTCCGGTAACACAAGTGACCGGATACGATCCCGTCACCGGCGCCCCCATCAATAGCGTAGTTGCAAACCCCACGGCCGCTCAACAATCGGCTGCAGACTCGGCCGCGTTCAACGCCGGCATAGACAACACCAAGCCGATTTGGTGGACACAGGACTACGCCGTCGACTTCAACCGGATCCAAGAAGAACGCATGAACGGCCGCGTCGCCATCCAATTGCAGCCGACGGATGCGCTGTTGGTTACGTTGGACGCCAATTATTCGCGCGACAACCTCAACGAAGATTCGCTGACCTACGCGCTTTGGAACAACGTCAGTGAGATGAGAAACATCACGACGTCCTCCGACGGAACCGTCACCAACTTCAGTCGTTACGCGCCGACGGACTTCGACGACGTGAGGAGCCAGTCGGTCCAGCAGACCTACAATTTCGGCATCAATGCCAAGTGGACAGCCAACGATCACATCACGGTGGTGCTCGACCTCGATCAGGCGCTGTCGTCCCTCAACCCGGGTAGCAACCACTTCAGCGAAGTGTCCGAAGACCTCGGCTACGGCCCGTCGCAAACCGGCGGTACGAACGGCATGACCTTTAGCGTCACGCAACCCGGCGGACACGGCGTGCCGTACTATGGCGGCATCGGCCCGAACGGCAATATCTCGCAATTCCTAAACACCAACATCATGGGTTCGCATGTGATGATGGTGATCGCCAATCGCAACCGCAACCTGGTGAATCAGGCCAAGCTCGAAAGCGATTTCACCTATGACAACCTGACCGTCAAGGTCGGCGCCCAGTATACGCCCGAGCACTTCAATATGAGTTCCTATGTCGACCATTGGGACACCAACAACGAGTGGCAGAGCTACGCCGGTTATGGCCCGGATTCGAACAACTACTACAACGGCAACCCCGCTACAGCGGCCGGCGTCCATATCCCGCAGAGTTTGTTCACCGGGGTAAGGAGCATCCGCTCGATCCCGGGCTGGACGGAACCGTCGGGCGGTGTGATCCCCGGCCTGCCGATCTTCAATGCCAATGCTGTCTACTCCTACCTCAATAGCCTCGGCATTCCGAAGTGCACCAATGGCGTTTCATCCATTAACGGCTTCAACTGCACTGGCCTCTATGACCCGTCGACGTACACCGGCTCGCTTCCGAGCGAGATGGTGGAATTCGACCCGAATGGCTACCAGCGCGTCGATGAAGACACCTATGCGGGGTACGTCAGCTTTGCGACAGAGGCAAAGCTCGCCGACATGCCCCTCAAGGTCAACGGTGGCGTGCGTTACGAGTACACTCGTCTGTGGGCGTCAGGCTACGGCCGTGATCTGCAGAGTTTGACAGTCTCTCCGGGCGACCACACGGCCTACGACTTCCATTATGGCCCAACCAGCATCGTCGCCAAGAAGAACGCCTACTCGTATCTGCTGCCGAACATCGACCTCAACCTGTTGGTGACGGACGACCTGCATGTGCGCTTCGATGCGTCGCGCACGATGACCCGTCCGCCGTTGAACGACTTGAGAGGAAACCTGACCTACAGCGGCCGCGTCGGCTCGCTCTCGGCCAGCGGCGGCAATCCTTACGAATTGCCGTATATTGCCGATAACTTCGACGTGTCGGCGGAATGGTACTACGCACCGAACTCCTATGTTTCAGTCGACTCGTTCCTGAAGAACGTGAGCAATTGGGTCGTCGCAGGCACTTCGCAAATCACAGTGCCTGGCGTGCTCAATGGTGGGCCCGCGGTCTTCACGCTTCAGAGCAACGTCAACGGTCCGTCGGCCAACATCTACGGCCTCGAGGTTGCTTGGCAGCACGTGTTCGGCGATACGGGCTTCGGCTTCCTGATCAATGGCACGGTGGTCGATACGGACAGGCCGTACGATCCGACCAATCTGTCGGTCGGCAACTTCGGCATGCCCGGATTGGCAAACTCGGCCAACCTCACGACCTTCTACGACAAGGACGGCTTCGAGGTTCGCATAGCCGCCAACTGGCGCGACGTGTATCTGGATTCCTTCGGTCAAGGCCAGTCGAGTGGTACGCAGTTCGGTTCGGAGCCGATCTTCGTCAACGGCTCTTGGGACCTCACTTTCAGCACAAGCTACGACATCACGGACAACATCAAAGCTTACTTCGAAGCGGACAACCTGACGGACCAGGCGTATTCGACCCGCGGTCGGTTCTCGGATCAGATGTACAGTGTGATCCAGGTCGGCCGTCGCTTCACCGCCGGCATTCACTACAAGATGTAATCCTCCCCTACTGAGCGTGAACTGGGGCCGCCTTTTTGGCGGCCCTTTTTTTTGCCCGCGCGGAGTTGCGATTTCGGGAGCGTTTCCTCGCACGCCAGGAAACAGACCGGCGCCCTGCTGCGCGCCATCAGACGCGTGATTGTCCGCATCTGCGATGGTGGCGCGCGCCGGCGTCGTTATTTGCGTTTGCTGCGCTCGGAGAGGCTATTCGCCCAGGAATTCCAGCACCGCGCGCTTGAATCCGGGATCGCCGACGGCGGTCATGTGATCGCGGCTGGGCAGGACCACCGCGCGCCCATCGGGGAACGCCTTGGCCAGGGGAAAGGGCGAGCCCGCCAGATCGTCGTTCTCGCCCGCCACCACCAAGACCGGCCGTGTCGCCGCCTTCAGGTCTTCCGGCTTGTAGAAGTGGCGGGGGCTGCGCATACAGGCGGAGAGTGCGAAGCGATCCTTGCCGCGCTGGTCGGCGAAGGCGCGGAAGCGCGCCGGAATCGGGTCCTCGATCAGCTTGGGATCGGCGATCAGCATCGCCTCCGCAATCGTCTCGCGCCAGGCCGCGCGTTCCTTGAAATAGAGCTCGCCCACGCCGCCGACCGCCACGCGTCGCACGCGCTCGGGATGGAGCATCATGTATCGGATCGAGAGCTGGGCGCCCATCGAATAGCCGACCAGATCGGCGAGGGGCGTGCTGGTCGCGTCCATCACGGCCGTGATGTCGTCGAGCATGTGGTCGCCATAGGCGGCGGGATCGTGCGGCTTGGCGCTGTGGCCGTGTCCGCGGCAATCGAAGCTGACGATGCGGAAACCGTTCTGCGCCAGGCGGTCGATCCAACCGGTGGAGCCCCAATTCTGGACGCGGCTGGAACCGTAACCGTGGACCAGGACGAGCGGTTTACCCTCGCCCGCTACGGTATAGGCAATGCGAACGCTATCCTTGGTATTCGTGAACATCATCGAAGCGGATTTCATGGCCGGACCATCGCAAAGCGGGAGGCAAGTGTCTATGTTACTTTGTGTCCTCCCGGGTATACGGCATGTCTCTGGAAACACTGAGAAAAGATGTCGTCTCCGCCGTCGACGCGATGCGCGGGGAATTGCTGAGCCTCAGTCACGCCATTCATGCCGAGCCCGAGCTCGCGCTGGCCGAGTTCAAATCTGCGGCCAGACTCGCGGGCGACATCGAAAAGCACGCGCTGCCGGTGACGCGCGAAGCCTTCGGCCTCAAGACCGCTTACGTCTCCGAGTTCGGCAACAAGGGCGGCCCGGTCGTCGCCATCCTGTCGGAATACGACGCGCTGCCCGGCATCGGCCATGCCTGCGGCCACAACATCATCGCCTCGTCCGGATACGGTGCGGCGATCGCGCTGTCGAAGCTGGGGGCCAAGCTGCCCGGCGTCGTGCGCTATCTCGGCACCCCCGCCGAGGAAAGTCACGGCGGTAAGGAACTGATGGCGCGCCACGGCGCCTTCGACGGCGCCGACGCGGCGATGATGATTCACCCATCCAGCTTGAACCTGATGACCATGCCGTGCATCGCCGTGGCCGATGTCGAGGCGGTGTTCCACGGCCGCGCGGCACATGCTTCCGCCATGCCGTTCCGCGGCCTCAACGCGCTGGATGCCGTCGTCACGGCCTATCAGGCGATCGCCCAGCTTCGCCAGCACATCCAGGGCAGCGAACGCATCCACGGCATCATCACCGACGGCGGCCTGGCGCCGAATATCGTGCCGGAGCGCGCCGCCTGCCGCTTCTTCATCCGCGCCGCCGACGTCCACGATCTGGCGGTGCTCAAGCTCCGCGTGAAGGTCTGCTTCGAGGCCGGCGCGCTCGCCGCCGGTTGCCGTTTGGAACTCAATTGGAACGACGCCGATTATCTGGACCTCAAAACCAACTGGCCGATGGCCGAAGCCTTCGAGCGCCACGCCGTCGAACTGGGCCGCGCGTTTTTCCCCATGAAGAACATTCCGCACGGCTTCGCCGGCTCGACCGACATGGGCAATGTCAGCCACCGCGTGCCCTCCATTCATCCCATGCTCGGCGTGGCGCCGCTTGACGTCATCATTCACAACCCGGAATTCGCCCGCTGGGCGGCCTCCGACAAGGGCGACGAAGCGGTGATCGACGGCGCCAAGGCGCTGGCGCTGACCGCGCTGGACGTCATGGCCGACGAAGCGATGATGAGCCGCATCCGCGCCGATTTCGATGCCACCGCCGAACTCTCGCGTCTGGCCGTGGAAGAAGTGTCGCGCGGCCACGTCCACGAAGGCTGCGGCTGCGCATGAAGCCCTGGCTGGCCGTCGGCGCGATCAACGGAGCGATGGCAGTGGCGGCAGGCGCGTTTGCGGCCCACGGCCTGCGCGGGGTTTTGACGCCCGAGGCCTTGCAGGTCTTCGACACGGCGGCGCGCTACCAGATGTATCACGGCCTTGCCTTGGGCCTGTGCGGGCTCGCGGCGTACGGCAACGCGGCCCGCGTCTCGGCGTGGTCCTTCCTCATCGGAATTGTGCTGTTCTCGGGGTCGCTCTACGGACTGGCGCTGACAGGCATCAGGGTATTAGGCTTTGTGACGCCGTTCGGCGGCGTTGCCTTCCTGGTCGGCTGGCTGGCCTTGGCGTGGAGCGCCGTGCGCAAGGATCGAATGCGAAGCTGACAATGCAAGACGCGCTCAACGCCGACGAATTTTCCTACGCCGCACCGGAAGACCCGCCCCTCAAGCGCTTCGTCATCCGCGCCATCGAGCGCCTTACCGGCCAGCCCTATTTGCGCTGGCTCTACGAGGACTACCGCAACCATCCGCCCGAGGCGGAATCGTTCTGGGATTCGGCCATCCGCCGCCTCGAGCTGAAGATCGACGCCGATGCCGCCAAGCTTGCCGCCTGGCCCAAGACCGGGCCGCTGGTGGTGGTCTGCAATCATCCCTTCGGCGTGCTCGACGGGCTCGTCTCCTGTCACATCGTGGCGAAGGTCCGCAACGACTTCCGCATCCTCACCAATTCGGTGCTCTATCGCGCGGAAGAGATCAGGCCGTATCTTCTGCCGATCGACTTTGCCGAGACCGACGAGGCGCTGAAGACCAACCTTAAATCCCGCGCCCAAGCCAAGACCCATCTGATGGGCGGCGGCTGCCTCATCGTTTTCCCCGCAGGCGGCGTTTCCACCACGCCGACGCTCTGGGACAAACGCGCCATCGACACCGAATGGAAGACCTTCACCGCCCGCATGATCGGCCAAGCCCGCGCGCCGGTGGCACCGCTCTATTTCGCCGGCCAGAACAGCGATCTGTTCCAGTTCGTCAGCCACATCTCGCTGACGCTGAGGCTCTCGCTCTTGTTCTACGAGGTTCACAACAAGATCGGCAGCGAGCTGCGCGTCGTAGTCGGCGACGCCGTTCCCTATGAAACGCTGGCCGGCATCGACGATCGTCACGCCTTCATGCAGCGCTTGCGGGAGTTGACCTACGCCCTTGGCTCGGGCGTCGCCAATCCGCCGAAGCACCGGATCAAACGGCCCCGCAGGGCTCCGCCGCCAGGCTACCCCGTTCCCGGCACGGCATGACGGGGAGACGTCCGTCTTGCGCCGATAAC
>Ga0187810_10000402_pt1 | contig 17204 bp, 16 predicted proteins | sample NC_wetland_sal_i_9_FD_132963 | JGI IMG/M metagenome (GOLD analysis project Ga0187810, IMG submission 132963) | Wetland sediment microbial communities from Neuse River Estuary, North Carolina, USA - ASW_5 | ecosystem: Environmental > Aquatic > Freshwater > Wetlands > Sediment | place: USA: North...
ATTCGCAAAGCTCTATTAAGCGTGGCCAATACCATTATGCGGCAGTGTTCTTCCTAAGTGCTACGGCATTTACGCGGAGGCGGCTTGGGTGTGTCGTCGGTCTCACGGCCGAGGCGGGTTTTCCATTGCGAAGTCGCCGTACACCCAGAGCCCTGCAGAATCGTAGATGTTCGTGAGAGGTTGCTTGCTGCGGCCGTTCTTGTCCCAGGGCTGGAGGTCACCGTCAAGCTCGCAAAATGAGACGTCGTCAGCGCCCTGATCGCGCAACGCCTCGGCGCGCACGACGATGGCGGCAAGAATGGCCTGATCGAATGGTTTCAGATCCATGTTCTGGGCTGACAATTCCACGGCGCGAACTAGCATCTCGTCGTTGAGTGGAAAGATCTCAACTCCGGGATGGTTCCGCAAAGAACCTAGCCGTAGGTCGAGGTTGTCCAGTTCTGTCAGGACGGACACTTCGTATTGGTCAAGGACCCGGCGCACTGTTGCGCAATCCTCGTCGCCGACGGTCCGCTCCGTCGTTGCCCAGGCGAGGTACTTCCGCAATGAATCGGCGGGCGTTCGCGGGTGGAACTTGGTTCGGATCGGATATCGGGCTTCGGTTAGGCAAGGTGAGGGGATGTATAACCGGATTTCACCTGCCTCCGCTCTTTGCGCTAGTGCGAGGGCCGCCGGCAATCGCAGGTGCGCGGGCGCTGCATACGCGACGACCCAATTGGTCTCGACAAAGACGTGCTTCACTGGTTAGGCGCTGAGCGATGCTCGTGGGTGACCCGCTCGAACGGTGCCTTGGGAAATGGCGGGCAGAATGTACGACTGCGCGGCACGTCTGAGGTCAGAGGGTAGTTCACGCAAACCCGATTCGGTGGCCAAACCCTCCAGCCAGGATTGCACCAGTTGCTCAAATGCCAGCTCGTTCGCGCGACCCGTTCGGGCGCGCTCGAAATTGAAAACGCCTTTTGTATCGAACTCCGCGATTTGCGCGATTGAATCCTCGGACGAGGATAGATATCGGTCACTGAATAACCAAAGCCGCTCCGGAGTGACAAGAAGTCCGACGGGGCAGCGCATCGCAGCCATAAACTTCCTGAGCTGGGGTTTCGAGGTTTCGACGTCACGGATGTCCGTTCTTACCTCGGCGACTAGCGCGATTTCGGAGCTTTCAGCGCCAGTCACAATGATGTCGGGCTCGAAGGCCATGCCTTGACATTAGCATTCTTTGTGCACAAACGATCCGATCGCAGATTCTTGGGCCGCGGTGAGACAATCGGTGGGATGAGACTCGCAAAGCAATGTACGCTTGCGGCAGTGGCTGCGATCGCCGTCTGCTTGAGTGCGTGGGGGCAGGGGATCGACTACGCCAAGATTGAAATCCTGACTGAGAAGATCGGGCCGAACCTTTACCTGCTCAGCGGGTCGGCGGGGGCGGATCCGGGGCATCAGGACGCGGCGGGTGGCAGGATCGCGGTGCTCGCGGGGCCGGACGGCATCTTCATGGTGGATGCGCAGTACGCGCAGATCACGGACAAGGTGGTCGCGGCGATCCGGAAAATCAGCGCCGAGCCGATTCGGTATCTCGTGAACACGCACTTGCATGGCGACCACACGGGCGGCAATGCGAACTTCGTGAAGATGGGCGCGCTGCTGTTTGGGCGGGAGGAGCTGCGCGAGGAGATGTCGCGGCCTGTGGCGGTGGCGGCGGGCAACGCGGCTCCCGTTCGTGATCCGGCGCGCCTTCCGGTGGTGACCTACGGGATGGGCGATCCGGTGAAGCTGCGATTGAACGGCGAAATCGTGGATCTGATTCCGGTGCGGGCGGCGCACACTGGCGGCGACACGATGATCCGATTTGAGAATGCGGATGTGATCATGATCGGCGATTTCTATCGCAATTATGGGTATCCGTTCATCGACACGAATAACGGAGGGACGTTAAAGGGCGCGCTGGAGGCGCTGGATGAGACGATGAAGCTGGCCGGTCCGGACACGCGGCTGGTGCCGGGCCACGGCACGATCATCAATCGGAACGACATCGTTCCGTATCGCGACATGATCCTGAGTGTGCAGGCCAAGGTGCAGCAAATGATTCGCGAGGGCAAGAGCGAAGAGGAAGTGCTGGCGGCGAAGGTGACGGCGCCCTACGACGCGAAAGTCGCGGGAGGATTGCTGCCAGCCGGTGCGGGGACGAGCGCGGACCGGTTCGTTCGCATGGTGTATTCGCAATTGAAGGGCGGCCAGTAACCTCAAATGGCTGTTCGGTTGCAGTACTACAGGCGCGATGTCCATCGTATTTCAAGATCGTCGCGACGCGGGCCGGCAACTGGCCGCGAAACTCGCGAGTTACGCTAGCGATCCAAGCGTGCTGGTACTAGGATTGCCGCGCGGCGGTGTGCCGGTTGCGTATGAAGTCGCGAGAGCCCTGCATGCGCCTTTGGATGTCTTCGTGGTTAGGAAATTGGGCGTTCCCGGCCATCGCGAGTTGGCGATGGGCGCCATCGCAAGCGGAGGGGTGCGGGTCCTCAATCCAGACGTAATTGACGGCTTGAGGATCCCTCCGCCGGCGGTGGAGGCCGTGGCCGCGCGGGAATTGCTGGAGTTGGAGCGGCAGCAACGGGCGTATCGGGGTGATGCGCCGCCGCTTCCGGATCTGGCTGGCCGGACCGTCATTGTTGTCGATGATGGCTTGGCCACCGGATCCACGATGCGGGCCGCGGTGCGGGCGCTGCGGCAGAGCGGTCCAAAACGAATCATCATCGCCGTACTCGTGGCCGCGCGGGAAACAGCGCGGAGCTTGCGCGAAGAAGCTGATGTCGTTTGCCTGAGCATGCCCGCCGAATTTTACGCCGTCAGCAACTGGTATGTAGATTTTTCGCAGACCAGCGACGAAGAGGTGCGCAGTTTGTTAGAGGACGGCGCAACCGTACCGAGTTAAAGCGCGGGTTAAAGCACAGGAGGCGTTCGATGTCGAGGTATCACGTGGGGCAAGCGATTGAACATCTGCCAGTGATGGTGCGGGCGCACGAGGCGCAGCTGGAGGGTTATCTGAGCCTGCCGACCGCCGCCACCGGCGCCGTGATCTTTGCGCACGGCAGCGGCAGCTCACGCCATAGCCCGCGGAATCGCTACGTCGCCGATTTGCTCAACGAGGGTGGATTGGCGACACTGCTGATCGACTTGCTCACTGGGGACGAGCAGGAAGTGGACATGCAAACCGCGCAGCTCCGGTTCGATATTCCGTTCCTGGCAGATCGCCTGGTGGTTATCGCGCAGTGGTTGAGTCACCAGCCCCAGGCTGCTGGCTTGAAGTTCGGCTATTTTGGCGCCAGCACGGGAGCGGGCGCGGCGTTGGTGGCTGCGGCGGAGATTCCAGAGCGCATTCATGCCGTGGTTTCCCGAGGCGGGCGGATCGATTTGGCCGGTGCTGCACTTGCGAAAGTACGGGCGCCGACGCTCGCGATCGTGGGGGGCAACGATACTGTAGTGCTGGACTTAAATCGCAAGGCCCTGGCGCGGATGAATTGCGTGAAACACTTGGAGGTGATCCCGGGCGCGAGCCATTTGTTCGAGGAGCCCGGGACGCTGGATCTGGTGGCCGCGCTGGCAAGGGAGTGGTTCGCCCAGAAATTGAGTTAGCGTTGCTGTGGGCCGCGCACGATGGCGGTCTCTTTGATGCGCGCCAACTCGCGGCGGGCGATGGCTGCCCAGGCGCTGCCCGGATCCATGGTGAGGTAAGCCTTCCAGTGGCGCACGGCCTTGAGCGGCTGTCCCATGGATTGATAGAGCAGCGCGATGTTGTAGTGCGCGTCGGCGTAGCGGGGATGGATGCGGATGGCGGCCAGGTACTGAGCTAAGGCCGCGGGCCGGTTGCCCCGTTCATCGTAAAGATTCCCCAAATTGAAGTGGGCGAGCGCATACTCTGGGTCGACTTCGACGGCCTTGCGATAATAGCTCTCCGCTTCCTTCCAAGCCTTGGCGTTGAAATAGAGAGTTCCTAAGTTGACCAGAGCGCCAGCCGAAGTGGGATCGAGCTCGGCGGCTTTAAGATACGCCGTGATGACCTCCTCCACTGGCGCACCGGTCTGTTCCAGATCGAGCCCTTTTTCAAACCAATGCTCGGCTTCGCGGCGCGCTTTCCAGGCTTGCGCGGCGGCGGCTCCTTCGTTTTGTCCGGGGAAGGAGAGCAGCTTGCTGATTTCCGCGGCGTCGAAATCCAGGAGCAACTGGCCCGAGATCGGTTCCATCTTCTGGCCGGCGAATTGGACCTCGATCTTCTTGCCGTGCGAGTAGATTTTGAGCTCGCTGAGCGGGTTCTCCACGTCGCGCAGATGTTTTCGAACGGCCTGGATGGCCTTGCGGATCTGCGCCGCCGGAACATGGTTCTTGCGCAGGCCGACTAGGGTCCTGAGCGCCAGAATGTCGGAAAAGCTGAAGGAACCGCCCGCGGAGAGCAGATTCTGCTTTTCCCAGCTCTGGAGTTGACGCTTCGAAACGCCCAGCCGCCGGCGAACTTCTTCGCGCGAGTAGGCCTGCTGTGTTGCTGGAGCGGGCACGGTGAAAGTGTAACAGAGGGGCGAGGTGGGAGAACTCTGCGCCGCCTATCGGGTGGTCCTATGCGGCGGTCCGAAGGTGGACCGCACCAGTTCCAAGCCTTCCTCCCGGTTGCGAATGCGAGCTTCCAACTGCGCGTCTTCGGCCAGCTCCAGCATGCGCGAGAAGTCCGGACCGGGCGGGTAACCGGCGGCGATTAAATCATCGCCCGTCACCAGGCGCGGTGGCCGCAGCTCTTCGGGCGCGGATTGTTCAAACTTGGTCTTTGCGAATTCATAATTTTCGAGATGGCCATGACTGGACGTGCAGTCCAGGCGGTGCAGTTCCAGGTGCTCCTTAAATCGATTCAGGCGCAGCATCCGCTTCAGCGTGCTCTCACGCATCTGATGCACGTGCGAGAAACGCATGTGATTGGCGATGAGGGCGATCACCTGATCGATCTCCGCGTTCGAGAACCGCAGCCGGTTCAGGATGTCGCGCGCGATGCGTTCGCCCAGTTCGACATGGCCGTCGAAACGGATGCGATCGGCCACGCGGAAGGTGCCGGGTTTGCCGACGTCGTGCAGCAAGACGCCGAGCGCGAGCGCCGGCGGTGGCGATTGCAGGCCTTCCAGCATGATGAGCGTGTGCGTCCACACGTCGCCTTCGGGATGAAACTCGGGCGGCTGCTCCACGCCTTTCATGGCGGCCACCTCCGGCAAGATATCGAGGAGGAGTCCGGAAGCGTCGAGTAATTCGAATCCGCGCCGCGCGCCGCCTTCGGTCAGGATTCGCACCAGTTCGTCGCGAATTCGCTCGGGCGAGACCCGCAGAATATGCGAGTGCAGCTTCTTGATGGCGGCCATGGTGGCGGGATCGATCGCAAAGCCGAAGCGCGCTGCGAATCGCACGGCCCGGAGCATGCGCAGATGGTCCTCTTCAAAGCGCTGTTCGGGATCGCCGATGGCGCGGATGATGCCGCCGCGGAGGTCGGACAAGCCGCCGACGTAGTCGACGATCTGGGAAGACAAGGCCGACGAAGAAGACAAGGAAGACAATGCCGAGGGGTCGAGCAGCAGGGCGTTGATGGTGAAGTCGCGGCGCAACACATCTTGCTTGGGATCTGTTTCAAACGTAACGCCCTCGGGATGGCGTCCGTCGGCATACGCGTGATCGCTGCGAAACGTCGCGATTTCCACGCCGTCTACGAGTACCACGCCGAACTGCGCGCCCACCAGTTGGGCCTTCGGAAACAGGCGCAATAACTGCTCCGGGCGGGCTTCCGTTGCGATATCATAGTCCTTCGGTTCGCGCCCCAAGACTAAATCGCGCACGCAGCCGCCGACCAGCCAAGCCTGGAAGCCTCGTGAGCGTAACTCCGTCGCGATCTCGATTGCCCCCGTTCGGCTCATAGGATTCGGCTCATAGAATCATCGTAAGATAGAACATTCAGCTCGCGTAAAATAAGCATGGGAACACGCCCGATCATGTCCGCAGGTGTAGGCAAGACGTCATCGACCACCGCAAAGGTCGTAGTTGCCACCACGGTTGCTCTTTCCTTTATCAGCTTTTGGCGCGGCGCATCCATCGTACTGGCCGATCTGGCTTCGTCAGCATTTTATGCCGGCGGCATCGCCGAGACGGCGGTGGGGCCCGCGGCTCCCTGGTTCGTACTCGGGGTGATGCTCTTCAGTTTCGCGGTCCGCTCGGTCTACATGGAAAGCTGCAGCATGTTCGTGCGCGGCGGCGTGTACATCGTGGTGAAGGACAGCATGGGGCCGTTCGTGGCGCGGCTGTCGGTATCGTCGCTGGTCTTCGATTACATTCTCACGGGACCCATCAGCGTTGTCAGCGCGGGCCAATATCTGGGCCACTTGCTGGACGAAATCGCGAAGATGCTCGGCCAGTCGTTCCCGTTCAACGTGAACTATTTTTCGGCGTTCTTCGCGGTGATCGTCACGGTGTACTTCTGGTGGATGAACACCAAGGGGATGCACGAATCGAGCGGGAAGGCGCTGCGCATCATGCAGATCACCACCGTGATGGTGGTGGCGTTGTTGATCTGGTGTCCACTGACCATCATTCTGCGCGGCCACATTACGCTGCCGCCCGCGCCGTTCCCGCGCAATTTGCAATTCGGCGACGAATCGCTGGGCTGGTTCAAGGGCACGATCTTCCCCAATATCGGGGCCATCGCTTTGATGATCGCCATCGGGCACTCGCTGCTCTCCATGAGCGGCTTCGAGACGCTTGCGCAGGTGTATCGCGAAATCGCGTACCCGAAGATGAAGAACCTGAAGATCACCGCGAACATCGTGTGCTGGTACGCCGTGATCTGCACGGGCGTGATCACGGTGTTCGCCGGGATGATCATCAGCCCCTCCGATATTAAGAACCTGTTTTCCGATGACTTGCTGGGCGGCTTGGCGATGCGCCTGGTGGGGCCGGAATTGCTGAAGCTGGCGTTCCACATTTTCGTGGTGATCGTGGGGGTGCTGATTCTGTCGGGCGCAGTGAACACGTCCATCATCGGCGCCAACGGCGTTTTGAATCGAGTGGCGGAAGATGGGGTTCTGTTGGATTGGTTCCGCAAGCCTCACAAGCGGTTCGGCACCACCTTCCGCATCATCAACCTGATCGCGTTGCTGCAACTCGCCACCATCATCATGAGCCGCGGCGATGTTTACCTGCTGGGTGAAGCGTACGCGTTCGGCGTGGTGTGGAGCTTCTTCTTGAAATCGGCCGGCGTGCTGGCGCTCCGTTACCAACGCCACGATCAGGAATACAAGTTTCCGTTTAATTTTCGACTCGGCGGCGTCGAGATTCCGGTGGGGCTCGGTGTTACCACCCTGATTCTCGGCTTTGTCGCCATCGCCAATCTGTTCTCCAAGAAATACGCGACCATGTACGGCGTGGGTTTCACTCTGGTGGTGTTCGCCGTATTCACACTCTCAGAGCACATCAACGCAAAGAAGCGCAAGCTGACGGCTGAACACAAGACGCTCGAGGAATTCAACCTGGATCATCAGCCGCAAGTGAACGCCGCGACACTGCACGCGCGGCCGGCCTGCGTTCTGGTGGCGGTGCGCGACTATCACAACATGGAGCATCTGAAAAAGGTGCTCGAAAAGATCAACCTGCGCCGCCACGATATTGTGGTGATGACGGTTCGCACGATTTCTACTGGCGCCGGCGAGTACGATCTTTCCGACGAACAAATTTTCAGCGACTACGAGAAGGAACTGTTCAGCCACGTAGTGGAGATGGCGGAGAAGGAAGGCAAGCCGGTGGAGTTGCTGGTAGTCCCGGCCGTGAATCCGTTCGATGCCGTAGTGCAAACAGCATCGAGACTCAAGGCGTCGCGTCTGGTGACCGGTGTGTCGGCGAAGATGCCGTCGGAGGAACTCGCGCGCCTGATCGGCCTGGCGTGGGAAAGCCAGCCGGAACCGCGCCACGCCTTCTCGCTCGAGGTGATTAGCAAGGACCGGCCGTCTATGTACGTGAACCTGGGGCCGCATCCGCCGCGCCTGTGGCCCGAAGATGTCGATCGCCTGCATGAACTGTGGCTGCGGCTGAGCGACCACGAGGGTATTGGATCGCGGTTGCATCATCGCGACATCGTTGGGCTTGCTCTGCGGCGTCTGGAAAAGGATTTGGCCGATGGCAAGCGCGACCAAGTGATGACCGATCTGGATCAAGAACTGCGTAAGGACTGAGGCGTGCACGCTGCGCGGTTTCTGATCGCCCTTGCTTGCGTCGCGCTGTGGGGAGGTCCATCCTCCACTACGCCACCCGCCGCTCCGCCCAAGGTTCTGCTTCTGACCCGCCAGCAATTCAAGCCGGCACGAGTGCACGCGCGCGAACGGCTGGAGCGCGCCACGGCGGCCATCTACAATCGGCTGGATGTTCCCGTGTACTGGCTGGAGCTGGCGGCTTTCACCGGCGCGCCCGAGGCAATGTTCTTCGATCCGTTCGATTCGTTCGAAGCGGTGGAGAAGGCGGGCGCGGCCCTAGCGCAGCTGAACGACGCGCATCCCGAGCTGGTTCGAATGCAGGCGGGGATCAACGATGCGCTGTCATCGCAACGAGCCATCCTCGCGGTGCGACGAGATTCGCCGGGGGTGGACGGGATCAATCTTGCGCAGGCGCGCTTCATGCGAATGCTCGTGGTGCGTGCGAGTCCCGGCGAGGAGCAGCCATCCGTTGCCGGCGCGGCGCCGTCGATCATTTATGAAGTGACTTCAGGAATGCCCGGCCCAGCGTTTCTGATTTTCCAACCCATGACTGCATTCACTGATATTCCGGCGGCGGCTGTTACTCACGGAACGGTTGTTGAGGATGCGGTCTATGTGGTGGAGCCCGATATGTCGCACGTGTCGCGGGAATTCGCTGGGCAGGATCGCGAATTTTGGACGCGCCCCCGGAGCCAATAATCAACGGCTCCTGTATACTCAGATTTTCACTATGCGCGCACGTACATTACTGACCTTGGCGTTGTTCGCCGGTTCCCTGTGGTCCGCCGAGATTCCGCGTCCGGCGCCCGATCTCGCCATCCCGCTGCCCGACGGCAAGCAAGTAAAGGTCAGCGATTATCGCGGCAAGGTGCTGTGCCTGGTGTTCATCCTGACCACCTGCCCGCACTGCCAAAAGACCACGCAACTTCTGGAAGGCATCTATAAGGATCTCGGGCCCAAGGGCATGGAGGTGGTGGAAGCCGCGCTGAATACGAATCCGGACATTCCCGGCTTTGTCGCGCAATATAAGGTGCCTTTTCCGGTGGGGACCGCGGGCGTGTTGTCGGCGGTGGATTATATCCAGTGGCCGAAAGACAAGCGTCCCCTGGTTCCGTTTGTGGTGTTCATCGATCGCAAGGGCGTGATTCGCGCGCAATACACGGGCGTTGACGAAGCGTTCTTCGACGCTCAGCAGGAGCAGCACATGCGCGACGAAATCGAGAAGCTGCTGAACGAGGGCGCGCCCGCCAAGTCGAAGCCCGCGCACAAGCCCGCGAGTTGAGCCGCAGTAGTTTGACGCAGATCGTCGCGCATCGTGGCGCGTCGCGCGAGGCGCCCGAGAACACGCTGGCGGCATTCGCCAAAGCTATCGAGATCGGCGCGGACATGATCGAATTCGATGTGCGGCGCGCGCCGGATGGCCGGCTCGTCATTTCACATGACCCGGTGCGAGGGGCGGCGTCCAAACTGCCCACGCTTGAAGACACGCTGCGTCTGACGCGTGGCCAGATCAAGCTCGACGTGGAGCTGAAGGAGCCGGGTTGCGAAGGGGAAGCCGCCGATTTGCTGCTGAAATATTTTCCCTTGAGCGACTTTTGTGTCACATCATTTCTGGCGCCGGCGATTGGCGAGATTCGGGCGATCCATCCCGGCATTCGAACCGGGCTGATCTTTGCGATGTGGGGCGAAGGCGTGGTCGCGTCCGAGGCCGATTTCTTGGTGGCGCATTACCGGCTCGCCAAGAAAGCCGAGAGGATCGGAAAGCCGCTGTTTGTTTGGACCGTGGACAATCCAGTGCTCACGCGGAGGCTTTTGAAGCGGCCGCTGGTGGAGGCGATTGTCACCAACGATCCGCGGCGGGCGCTCAAGTTGCGCGCGGAAGTCGGCTCCCATTGAACCTGCGTCCCCTGCCTGTTATGCTTCTCCACAATGTCTCCCAATGAAATAGTGCCCCGGGATGAAACCGCTGCCCGGGTTCTGGACGGAAAATGGGTCCGCGACCAGATCCTCGGCGAGCTGAAGCCGCGCGTTCAGAAGCTCACCGCCGCGCACCGCCCGCCCGGGCTGGCCGTCATCCTGGTGGGCAACGATCCGGGTTCGGAGATCTATGTCCGCCTCAAGATCAAGACCTGCGGCGAACTGGGGATCTACAGTGAAAAGATCACGCCGCCGGAAACGGTCACCACTGCCGAACTGCTCGGCATCATCGAGGGACTGAACCAGCGGCCTGAGATCGACGGCATTCTGGTTCAAACGCCGCTGCCTCCGCACGTGGACAAGGACAAGGTCCTCCGCGCCATGAGCCCCGACAAAGACGTGGACGGATTCCATCCGCTGAACGTCGGCGCTTTGGTGGAAAACATTCCTGGGCCGCGCGCCTGCACCCCGGTTGGCATCATGGAAATGCTGCGCCGCTACAACATCCCGGTGGCTGGACGCAAAGCCGTCGTGGTTGGCCGCAGCGACATCGTGGGAAAGCCGATGGCTTTGCTGTTGCTGCACGCCGACGCGACTGTCACTATCTGCCACTCGAAGACATCGAATCTTGCGGAGGAATGCAAACGAGCCGACATCCTGGTGGCAGCCATCGGCCGCGCCGGTCTGCTGACGCGCGAGCATATCAAGCCGGGTGCCACGGTGATCGATGTGGGAATGAATCGCAAGCCGGACGGCAAAGTGGTGGGCGACGTGAATCCGGAAGACGCCAAGGCGCTCGCCAGTGCTTACACGCCAGTGCCGGGTGGCGTCGGCCCGTTGACCATCGCGATGCTGATGGCCAACGCAGTGGAGATCGCAGAGCATCGATTGGGCTCGGCACGATCGGGAACTGCCTAGGACCCATGCTCCGCGTAGGTTTGACCGGCGGTCTGGCGTCGGGCAAAAGTTTTGTGGGCCACGCGCTGGCTGAGCTCGGCTGTTATCTCATCGAAGCCGATAAACTGGGCCATGAAGTGATGCTGCCGGGCGCCGAGGCCTACGATGCCATCGTGCGGGAGTTTGGCGGCGGAATCGTCGATCCCAGCGGCCAGATCGATCGCCGGAGGCTGAGCGCGCTGGTTTGGGATCATCCCGAGCGCCTGGAAAAGCTGAATAGCTTCGTGCATCCAGCGGTCTGGGTACGCGAAAAACGGCGCATGGCCGAAATCGCCCAGGCCGATCCCCACGCCATCGCAGTTGTGGAGGCGGCGATTCTGGTCGAAACTGGTAGTTATAAGGGTTTCGACAAGCTGATCGTGGTGACCTGCACCGCGGAGCAGCAAATGGAACGTGCCATGAAGCGAGGTTCGTATAGTAAAGAAGAGGTGTTGTCGCGTTTGAGCCGGCAGTTGCCCCTCGCCGAAAAGGTGCGCGTGGCCGATTACGTGATTGATACGTCCGGCTCGAAGGAGAACACGCTCGCACAGGTGCGGGCCGTTTACGAAACGCTGCGGAGTTTATCAGTATGAAATTGCGAGTTTTTGTCATCACCGCCTTGCTCGTGTGCGGATTTTTGTTCGTGACTACCAAGACCGACTGGGGACAGCGCCGCATGCTGAACCCAGCGAGCGGAGGGCCGCTATGGTCGGGGCCTGCGGAAACGCACGCCACGAGCTTGAGTTCCGATGAAAACAACAACATTGATATTTACAAAAGCGCGCACCTGGCCACGGTAAACATCACGAGCACAATCTACCGGCGCACGATTTTCTTCGAGGTTTACCCGTCCAAGGACCAGGGTTCGGGTTTTTTGATTAGTCAGGATGGCAAGATTCTCACCAATAGCCACGTGGTCGCCAATGAGCGGCAGCTTGAGGTGACGCTGCCCGATCAATCGCGCTACAAGGCCACGTTGCTGAGCCGTGATGAAGCCAATGACGTAGCGCTGCTGCAGATTCAGCCGCGCGGCAAGCTGCCATCACTGCATCTGGGCGATTCCGACGGATTGCAGGTTGGCCAGAAGGTGCTCGCCATCGGAAATCCGTTTGGCCTCGAAGGCACGTTGACGGTTGGTATCGTCAGCTCGCTCGGCCGCAGCATCCGTGGCGAGAATGAGCGCACGCTCGAGGGCCTGATTCAGACTGACGCGGCCATCAATCCCGGCAATAGTGGCGGGCCGCTGCTCGATTCCGCGGGTAACGTGGTTGGCATTAACACCGCCATTCTGGGGCCGAACGGCAACATCGGCATCGGATTCGCGATGCCCATCAATCGCGCCAAGCTGATGCTCGATGACTTCCAGGCGGGCCGGAAACGCCCCAAGCTGGGCGTGTCCGTTGTGCCGATCTCGGGCGACTACGCCGACGCGCTGAGCTTGCCCACGCAGGGCGGATTGCTGATCCAGGAAGTGGACGCGGATTCGGCGGCGGCTCGCGCCGGGCTCAGGGGTGGGCGGCAGGAAGTGCAGATCGGCAATGCGCAATTGCTGGTGGGCGGCGATTTGATTATGTCGATTGACGGTCAGCCGGTGGAGCGCGATGACGCAATTAGCCGCGCTCTTGCCAAGAAGCACAGCGGCGATACGCTGGAGCTGACCATCTTCCGGAACGGCCGCACCATCAACGTGCGCGTGAAGTTGGGCGAAGAGGGCGCGATTTAGTCGGCGCCGAAAGCATAGCGAAAACTATTGGCCGCCATTTCCTCGGCCGGCAGTCCAAACATTTTCTCGGCTAACTCATATTCCCACGCGAGCGTCGTCTGAAAGAACGCCGGATCGTCGGTGTGGATCGTGATCGGCACGCCGGCCTGATACAACTCGCGCACCGGATGCGCGTCCAGCGACGCCACAGCGCCGGTACAAACATTGCTCGAGATGCAGACCTCGAGCGGCACGTTGTCCTCGCGCAAGCGCGCCATCAGCGCCGCATCCTTCGCCGCAGCGATGCCGTGCCCGATGCGTTCGGCTCCGATCGCGAGCGCTGCCCACACGGACCCCGGCCCATCCGTCTCGCCGGCGTGGCACACCAGGCGCAGCCCGCCATCGCGCGCGTACGCGAACACGTCACGAAACCAATGCGCCGGCCCGCGCACCTCGTCGCCTCCGATTCCGTACGCAATGGTCCCTTCATCTCGGCGCGACACGGCGAACTCGGCCACTTCCATGCCCTTCTCCGGACCAAATTGGCGGATCGCGTCCAATATCCAGCGCGTCTTGACCGGCGACCGCTGCGACTCGCGCCACACCGCGTCATAAACTGCCGCTAAGTCCTGCTGCTTCCAGAGCACAACACCGGCCGACAAAGTAACTTCGGCGTAAGTCACCTCTTGCGCGGCTAGTGAGTCGAGTAAGTGGCGCGTCGCCAGCGCATAATGCTCCGGCTTTTCCAGTTTCTGACTAACCCAGATGTAACCGCGAAGAAACTCGGGGAAGGAGCCGCACTTCAAATTGGCCTCGACCTCCGCACGCGCGAGCGAAGGATCGATCGCCATCAACGTCTCCGGCCCGATGGATCCTTCCAGATGAACATGCAACTCCGCCTTCTTCATTACATCCCTCTGCCATAATAACTGTGCATGACTCCGCAAGAACTCGAAGCCATCCTGAACGGCACGCACGGCGATCCTTTTCACGTGCTGGGACCCCATCAAACCGACGATGGCTGGGAAGTACGCGCTTTTCTTCCGCAAGCAATGGACGTGGCTGTCCGCGCGGGCGGCTCTTGGCATCCCATGTGGAAGGCGCGATCAGAAGGCTTCTTCACGGTCAAGCTAGGGCACAATCCCGGCAATTACACACTCGATCTGGCTCTGTGGAACGGCTCGCATCAGGAAATCGAGGACCCCTACCGGTTTCCGCCCCTGATCTCGGACTTCGACCTGCACATTCACGGAGAGGGCACGCAGTACGAGAGCTATCGCACGATGGGCGCGCATATTGTGGAGTGTCTGGGCGTCTGGGGCGTGCGCTTTGCGGTATGGGCGCCGAACGCGGAAGTGGTCAGCGTGGTGGGCGATTTCAATGAGTGGGATGAGCGGCGGCATCCCATGCGCATGCGCCCTGGCGGCATTTGGGAGATCTTCCTGCCTGGCGTGACAGCGGGCACGAACTACAAATACTCCGTACGGGCACCCGCGCGCGGCTTTCGGCAGCAAAAGGCCGATCCGTACGGATTTTTCATGGAAGTTCCACCCCAGTCGGCCTCCATCGTTTGCGATCTTTCCTACCAGTGGAACGATCAGGGTTGGATGGATGCGCGCGCTCACAAGGATCACTTAAAGGAGCCGATCTCGATTTACGAAGTGCATCTGGGTTCCTGGCTGCGCGGCCCCTACAATTCCTATCTGAGTTATCGCGAGCTGGCCGACAAGCTGGTGGAGTACGCGGTTCGCCTGGGTTACACGCACCTGGAATTGCTGCCAGTGATGGAGCATCCGCTGTCGGCATCGTGGGGCTACCAGGTGGTTGGCTTCTATGCACCCACTTCGCGCTTCGGCTCGCCGCAGGACTTCATGTACTTCGTCGATCGCTGCCACCAGGCCGGTCTCGGAGTGATCGTCGATTGGGTGCCTGGGCACTTTCCCAAGGACGCGCACGGCCTGGCGTATTTCGACGGCACCGCGCTCTACGAACACGCCGATCCGCGCAAGGGCGAGCACAAAGAGTGGGGTACGCTCATCTTCAACTATGGCCGCAACGAAGTCCGCACGTTTCTGATTTCGAACGCGCTCTTTTGGCTGAAGGTGTATCACATCGATGGGTTGCGTGTGGACGCCGTGGCATCCATGTTGTATCTGGATTACTCGCGCGAGCCTGGCGAGTGGGTGCCCAATATGTACGGCGGAAATGAAAATCTGGAAGCTGTCGATTTCCTGCGCCGGTTCAACGAACTCGCGCACCAGGTTCCCGGGGCAATGACGGCGGCCGAAGAATCCACCGCGTTTACCGGCGTCTCACGGCCGACTTACTTAAATGGCCTGGGCTTCACCATGAAGTGGAACATGGGTTGGATGCACGACATGTTGGACTACTTCAGTAAAGACCCGGTGCATCGCAAGTACCATCACAACGACATCACATTCAGCATGTTGTACGCGTTCACGGAAAACTTCATTCTGCCCATCTCGCACGATGAGGTTGTTCACGGCAAGGGTGCGCTGCTGAGCAAAATGCCGGGCGACATGTGGCAAAAATTCGCGAACGTGCGCGCTTTTCTGGCCTATATGTATGGGCATCCCGGAAAGAAACTGCTGTTCATGGGATCGGAAATCGGCGTTTGGGACGAGTGGTATCACGAGTACGGCTTGCCCTGGGAACTGCTGCACTATGATTTTCATCGCAAGCTGCAAGCCTTGGTGGGCGAGCTGAATCGCTTGTATCGCGCGTACCCGGCTTTTCATGAGGTCGACTTCCATTGGGCCGGATTCCAGTGGGTGGATTTGGGTGATGTGGACGGCTCAACGATCTCGTTTATCCGCCGGCCGCAGCATGGCCATCCCTTTCTGCTGTTCGTCTGCAACTTCACGCCCGTGCCGCGTCACAATTATCGCGTGGGCGTTCCCGATCCCGGCGTATATCGCGAAATCCTGAACACCGATTCGGAACTGTGGGGCGGCAGCAACCTGGGCAACGGCGGGTATGTCGGGTCCCAGCCGATTTCCTACAATCATCACTATCACAGCCTGTCGATTACGTTGCCTCCGCTCGCGGTGGTGGTGTTCGAATCGCCGACTTAGTCCAAGTTACAATCGCCAAGTTACAATCGGAGTTGCAAAATCCCGACGTAATTATCATTGGAGCGGGGCACAACGGCTTAGTCTGCGCTGCCTATCTGGCCCGAGCCGGCCGGCGCGTGCTAGTGCTGGAGCGCCGCGAGTTAGTGGGCGGATGCGCGGTCACTGAAGAAATCTGGCCGGGTTATCACGTTTCCACCGCCGCGTACCTTACCAGCCTGCTGCAGGAGCGCGTGATTCGCGATCTCGAACTGGAGCGATTTGGCTATCGCGTGGATGCCAAGGACCCCGCGTTTTTCTCGCCGTTTCCCGACGGCCGCCATCTGTTTATGTGGCAGGACCGCGCCCGGACGCTCGCTGAGATCGCCAAGTTCTCCCGCCACGACGCCGAAGTGTTTCCGGCTTACGAAGATCATCTGGAGCGCCTCTCGCAAGTGGTGGAAAGCCTGCTGCTCACCACGCCGCCCGAGTTTCCGCCGCAAGGGCTGGGCGATTTCGTCGACTACCTCAAGCTCGCAGCCCGGATGCGCGGGCTCAGCGCCAAGGAAATCGTGGGGCTGGTCAAGATCTTCACGCAGAGCGCGGTCGAGTTCCTGGACGAATGGTTCGAATCGGGCGAAATCAAAGTCGCGCTCGCGACTGATGGCGTGATCGGAGCCAACGGCGGCCCGCGATCGCCGGGCACGGCCTACATGCTGCTGCATCACGTGATGGGAAGCGTGGGTGGCCACCGTGGACTCTGGGGCTTCGTGCGCGGGGGCATGGGCGCGGTTTCTAACGCCATCGCGGCGTCGGCCAAGAGTCGTGGCGTCGAGATCCGGACCAACGCGAGCGTCGAGCATATCAAGATCGCGAACGGCCGCGCGAAGGGCGTTGTGCTCGATGGCGGGGAAGAGATCGACGCCCCGCTCGTCATCAGCAACCTGACGCCGCAACTCACGTTCTTGCATTTGATCGAGCCGCGCGATCTGGCAGGCGACTTCCTCGGCGCCATCCGTAAATACCGCAGCGAAGGCACGTCGTGCAAGATCAACCTGGCGTTGAGCGGCTTGCCGAATTTCCGCGCGCTACCCGGTGCGGAAGGCCCGCAGCATCGCGCCACGATGCACATTTGTCCATCGCTTGAATATGTGGAACGAGCCTGGGACGACGCCAAGTACGGCCGTCCTTCGCAATCGCCGCTGCTCGAATTGACGGTGCCTACGATGTATGACCCCACGCTTGCGCCCGCCGGCAAGCACATCATGGGCATCTTTATTCAATACGCGCCTTACACGTTGCGCGACGGCAATTGGG
>Ga0187810_10000404_pt1 | contig 17160 bp, 13 predicted proteins | sample NC_wetland_sal_i_9_FD_132963 | JGI IMG/M metagenome (GOLD analysis project Ga0187810, IMG submission 132963) | Wetland sediment microbial communities from Neuse River Estuary, North Carolina, USA - ASW_5 | ecosystem: Environmental > Aquatic > Freshwater > Wetlands > Sediment | place: USA: North...
CCGTACCTCACCATGAGCGCGCAGTACGAAGCGGTGATCGCGGGCGCTTTCGTCGAGTTCCTCGATCGCGGTTACGTATACAAAGGACTGAAGACCGTCAACTGGTGTATCCACGATCGCACCGCGCTTGCCGAAGCCGAAATCGAGTATGAGGACCACACCAGTCCGTCCATCTGGGTGCGGTTTGCGCTCACGTCAGATGCTGCATCCATCGATCCCGCGCTCGCTGGCCGCAAAGTTTACGGACTGATCTGGACCACTACGCCCTGGACCATTCCGGCCAACGTCGCCATCGCCTATCATCCGAAGTTCGAATATGTCGCGGCGGAGGTTGGCGATGCCGTCTACATTGTGGCGCTGGAATTGCTCAATGTCACCGCCGAGAAATTGGGATGGGCCTCGCCGAAGGTGATCGCCGCTTTCCCCGGCACGAAGCTCGAAGGCGCAATCTTCCGTCATCCCTTTCTCGATCGCGATTCGCTCGGTGTTCTGGCCGATCACGTGACGCTCGAACAGGGCACGGGTGCCGTCCACACCGCGCCTGGCCACGGTCAGGAGGATTTCGAAGTCGGCGTCAAGTACGGGCTGCCGGTGTATTGTCCCGTCGATCCCGCCGGAAAGTTCTATCATGCCGAAGGCGCTGCGGGCCGGCTTCCGGAGTCGATCATCGGCAAGACGGTGTGGCAAGCGAATCCCGTTGTTACCGAAATTTTGAAATCGCATCGCGCGCTGCTCGGCGAGGAGAAGATCAAGCATAGCTATCCGCACTGCTGGCGCTGCCACAACTCGACAATCTTCCGCGCCACAGAGCAATGGTTCGTCGGCATGGAGCGCAACGATCTTCGCGCGCGCACACTGAAAGCCATCCAGGACGTGAAGTGGTTGCCCGCCTGGGGCCAAGAGCGCATGTCCAACATGATTGCCACGCGGCCCGATTGGTGTATCTCGCGCCAGCGCGTCTGGGGCGTGCCTATCATCGCGTTCTATTGCGAGAACTGCCAGGAGCCGATGACCGATCGCAAGGTGCTCGATCGCGTGGTCGAGCTTTTCGGCCAGCATACCGCCGACGTTTGGTACGATCGCTCCGCGGCCGAGCTGGTTGGTTCGGAAGTTTCCTGCGCGCGCTGCGGCGGTCACGAATTTCGCAAAGAGACGGACATTCTCGATGTCTGGTTCGACTCCGGCTCCAGTCATCTTGCAGTGCTGACTCCCGAGAATGGCCTGCCTTGGCCTTCGAACATGTACATCGAAGGGGGCGATCAGTATCGCGGGTGGTTCCATAGTTCGCTGCTCATCGGCGTCGCCCTGAAAGGCGCCTCGCCATACCGCGAGTGCGCCACCAACGGCTGGACTCTCGATGAAAAGGGCCGCGCGATGTCCAAATCATTAGGCATCGGCGTCGAGCCCGAGGAAGTGATCTCGAAATTCGGCGCCGACGTGTTGCGGCTGTGGGTTTCGTCGGTCGATTTCGTCGAAGACGTCCGGCTCTCGGACACCATCCTGAAACGGGTGAGTGAGGCCTACCTAAAATTTCGCAATAACATTTTCAAAAATCTACTCGGCAACTTAAACGGCTTCCATCCCGACACCGACGCCGTTCCCGGCGACGAGCTGAGCGAAATCGACCAGTGGATTCTTCTGAAAACGGAAGAATTAGTTGCTAAATGCCGTGCTTCGTACGATGAATATGCGTTTCACAAGGTCTACCGCGCGGTTTACGACTTCGCCACCACGGATCTGAGCGCCGTGTGGGTCGATATCGTCAAGGATCGCCTCTACACCGCCGGCACGCGGTCGCACTCCCGCCGTTCGGCTCAAACCGCCGCTTACCGAATTGTCTACGCGCTGGTCCGTCTGCTAGCGCCGCTGCTTTCATTCACTGCCGAGGAGGTCTGGGGCTATTTGCCTAAGCCGGCCGGCAGCCCCGATAGCGTACATCTCGCCCTGTTACCGGAACCCGTTGAATTGACCGAGGGCTTCACGAATCTGCAGCGCGAACGCCTGGTTCATTGGGACGATTTGATGGCGGTTCGCGATCAGGTCCTAAAATCGCTGGAAGGTGCGCGAGAGGAAAAGCGCATTGGAAAATCGCTCGAAGCGAAAGTCGTATTGAAGGCCGGTTTCGATCTTCATCCTCTCCTTGGTCAATACGCCGCCGAGCTTCCAGCGCTGTTTATCGTTTCGCAGGTTGAATTAGAGCAGGGCGTGGATAACGGCGTAACCGTCGAAATCCAGAGGGCCGACGGCACCAAATGCGAGCGTTGCTGGAAATACACGCTCGATGTCGGAAATAATCCAGAATTCCCGACCCTTTGCGCGGCCTGCAGCGACGCGATCAAATAAATGCGGAATCGGCTATTTCCCTTTTTGATCGCTGCGATCGTCGTCGTGTTGGATCGCGTTAGCAAAAACATAATTCGCGCCCACTTTTCACCGGCCGATTCGCTCACCGTCATTCCCGGATTGTTCAATATCGTTCACACGGAAAATCCAGGCATCGCCTTCGGCATGCTCTCGAACGCGACGGGCGCCTGGCGCGACGTCTTGCTCATTGGATTCTCGGCGGCTGTTCTGATCGCGATCTCTACCGTCCTTCTGCGCCCGCCGAGCCAGCTCAATGCCTGGTTGCGGGCCGCGCTCGGCCTCATCTTGGGCGGGGCGTTCGGAAACCTGTATGATCGAATTGTCAACGGCACCGTGACCGATTTCGTTGAAGCGCACGCCGGCCAGCATTACTTCCCGGCGTTCAATGTGGCCGACAGCGCGATCACCGTTGGCGCGTGCCTGCTGCTGCTCGATATGTGGCGGGCCAGGGAGCGGCATGTGGTTACGGAGCCGCGACCGTGAGGGAGCCGGTGTATGTTTCCGAAGCTAATATCAATCGGTAGTTTCTTTATTCCGACCTACGGAACGCTCGTGGCCATCGGCTTCCTCGCGGCGTTGTGGGTCATCACGCGCCTGGCGAAGCGAGCCAAGCTTCCTTCCGAGCGTGTCACCAATCTGGCCATCTATTGCGCGCTGGCCGGACTCGCCGGCGCAAAGCTATTCATGATCCTGTTCGATTTCAGCGACTATTGGAGCGGCCGCCAGCGGCTCTTTTCGCTCGGCACGCTGCAAGCCGCGGGTGTTTATCAAGGCGGGTTCGTGGTGGCCTTCATTGTCGCGCTGCTCTACATGCGCCGCCAAAACTTGCCTATTCTTGCGACCTGCGACATTTTCGCGCCTGGCATCGCGCTAGGCCAAGCCATCGGCCGCATCGGTTGCTTTTCGGCGGGCTGCTGTTGGGGAATCCCGACGCATGTGCGCTGGGCCGTCACGTTCCAGAATCCTCAAGCCCATGATTTGACCGGCGTGCCTCTGGGCATTCCGCTGCATCCCACGCAACTTTACGAATCGGTCGCAGACGCGCTGATTTTTCTGTTCCTCTATTTTCAAATCGCCAGGGCGCGCACGTCCGGCACGATTCTGGGCTGGTATCTCACGCTTTATTCCGCCGCGCGTTTTGCGATCGAGTTCTTCCGTTTCCACGAGCAAGGCTTGCACGCGGGGCTTTCCTACACGCAGTGGATTTCGCTCTCGACTCTCATCGCTGGTCTCGGCTTAATTATTGTTCGCCGCCAAGCCGCTTCACTCGTCCACGCGAATTCGTTTCAGGGCTGACGTCTCGCCGGAAACGATGTGAATGCGGGTTTTTGCGACGCCTAGTTTTTGAGCCAGGAACTCGATCAATTCGCGATTCGCTTTTCCTTTTTCAGGCGCTGCCGCTACTTTTATTTTCCACGTGCCGTCCGGCAAAATTCCAGCCAGCTCCGTTTTCGAGCTTTTCGGAATCACTTTGACTCGGATGTCCACTTGTCGATACTCGCGAGGAGCCGCTTCGATGGGCACGGTTTCGTCAGAAACTCGTCCACAGGCAAGGTGGAATCCACTGCGCCGCCCGATAGCGCGATGATCCGCGCCCGGCCCGCGATGGCTTGAATCAAACGCAAACCATCTTCTGGCTCCGGGATCCGCAAGTCCATCACAACCACGAGGCATCCGGCGAATCGCTCCATCGCCTCGGATGCATTTTGCGCGGTCACCACTTCGTGCCCGGCGTGTTCCAGAATCTGCCGGCGCATTTCTAATTGGACGGCATCATCTTCCACCACCAAAATCCGCGCCATCAAGTGAACTCAATGCGTGCGATCACCAATTGCGGCATCTGGTTGTTCCAACCTCCGGGGATGTCGTCGAACGGCAGGCGGAACGCTCGCGTCTCGCCCGGCTTCAGTTTCGACACCACAATCGCCGCGCGTTCCCGCAAAATCACTTCGCCGTAGGAGTTGTAAAACACGCAGTAAACATCGGCATGCTGCACCGTGCGGTCTCCCGCGTTCGCGATTTTTCCTTCAATCTCCGTCACCGTTTGCCCGACGTAGCTCTCGGTGGCCTTCATGGTCACTTCGCTGAGCTTTAGATTGCGAACGTAGGCTTTGGCGTCGGCCGAAAGCGGCGCGGTGGCTTCCACCGGTTTCGGACGGTTGACGAACCACAGCAGTCCGCCGGCCAAAGCGGCCGCGATCGCGATCACGTAGACGGCGGTTTTACTGCCCACTGACGGTCATCTCCCGGATCAGCAGCGTCGGCGACGCCACCGACCCTCGAAATTCGAGATCGGACCCCGCGGCTTCCACATCCATCAACATTTCCTGCAGCGTGGCCGCGATAGTGATCTCAGACACAGGATATGCGAACTCACCGTTCTCAATCCACAAGCCGGCGGCGCCGCGCGAATAGTCGCCCGTTACGATATTGACGCCATGGCCGATCAGCTCCGTGACATACAGGCCGCGGCGAATTCCACGGATGATTTCTTCGGGTGGCCGCTGGCCTTTTTCCAGAAAGAAATTCCCGTGGCCGACGCCCGCGTTACCAGTGACGCCGCGCGCCGCGTTCCCTGTAGTGCGCATGCTTAGCTTGCGCGCCGTGTAGGAATTCAGCAAGTAACTTCGCAGCACTCCGCGATCGATGACCACGGTCCGCCGGGATGGGACGCCTTCATCGTCGAAGGGCGATGTGCCGAAGAGTCCAGGGAGTGTGCCGTCGTCGATGACGGTGACGTTCTCGGATGCCACTCGTTCACCCAGTTTGCCTTCCAGGAATGAAGCTTTGCGATAGACCGCGTCGCCCTCCACAGCTTCGAAGATGTTGCCGATCAGCGATCGCGCGGTGACGGGGTCGAAAATCACAGGTGCTTTTTGCGTGGGGACTTTGCGCGCGCCCAACCGGCGCACGGTTCGTTCCGCGGCGCGTTGTCCCACCGACGCGGGACTGTCGAGATTGGAATGGCGGCGCGCCAGCGAATACCAAAAGTCGCGCTCCATGGAATCGCCTTGCCGCGCCACCGGCGTCGCGCTCAACGAACAACTGCTGGTGCGATAGCCGCCGGCAAAACCGCGCGAGTTTGCAAACACCCGCGAGCCGGTGTGCGCGCTGAATGAAGCGCCTTCGGAATTGGTGATGCGCGGGTCCCAGGCGAGCGCTGCTTCTTCGGCCTCGATCGCGGCTTGAATCCGTGCCGCGGTGTCGAACTTGAGGATGTCGTCCGAATAGAGCTGCAAATCGCTAGCGAGCGCGCCGAGTTCCGAGGGGTCGGGCAAATCCGCAAAAGGATCTTCGGTTGAGATAGCGGCCAGAGCGAGCGCCGATTCCACCATCTGTTGTATTCCCGCGCTTGAAAGATCCGAGGTATGTGCCGAACCCACACGCTTGCCGATCAAGACGCGCAATCCGGCGCGCCGAGATCCGGCGTCCTTTAATTGTTCGAGCTCGCGCATGCGCACGTGCGCTGAAAATTCCTCGCCTTCAGCGATCGTGCATTCCGCATCGGAGGCTCCGCGCTCCAGGGCCAACTTCACGGAATGAATTGCCAAGTTCATCACGCCGTGCCGCCCACGGTCATGCGATCGATCTTGACGGTCGGAATCCCCACGCCTACTGGCACGCTCTGGCCTTCCTTGCCGCAGATGCCGATGCCTTCGTCGAGCTTGAGATCGTGTCCCACCATGCTCACGTACTTCAGCGCCTCCGGACCGTTGCCGGTCAGCATGGCGCCGCGCACCGGTCGCGTGATGTGCCCGTCCTCGATCAAGTAGCTTTCCGACGCGCTAAACACGAAATTGCCGCTGGTGATGTCTACCTGGCCGCCGCCGAAATTCGCGCAGTACAGGCCGCGCGGCGTGGATCGGATAATTTCTTCCGGATCGCTGTCACCGGCCAGCATGAAGGTGTTGGTCATGCGGGGCATCGGAATGTGCTGATAACTTTCGCGGCGTCCGCTACCAGTGGTTCGCGAACGCAGCAGCCTACTGGAGAGCTTGTCGTACAAATATCCACGCAACACGCCCTTCTCGATGAGCACGTTCTCCTGCGTGGGAGCGCCTTCGTCGTCGACATTGAGCGATCCGCGCCGGCTGCGGATGGTGCCGTCGTCGACCACCGTGCACAAGGGGCTCGCAACCTGCTGGCCGATGCGATCACTGAAGGCCGAAACCTTCTTGCGGTTGAAGTCGGCTTCCAGGCCATGACCGACGGCTTCATGCAGCAGGACGCCCGGCCATCCCGGGCCCAGCACCACAGTCATTTCGCCGGCGGGCGCAGGAACTGCGTCGAGCTGCACGATGGCCTGCCGAACCGCTTCGATCGCGAAATGTTCCGGCGTCTTTTCGGTCTCGAAAAACTCTAGCCCGACGCGGCCACCGCCGCCCGAGTAGCCTCTTTGTGCGACACCGTCGCCTTCGCGCGCCAGCACCGCCACGCCCAGGCGCGTGAGCGGCTGACGGTCCGTACTGAGGACGCCCTCGCTGGTTGCTACCAGCACGTGACGCAGGCTGTCGATATAGCTGGCCTGCACCTGAAACACGCGATGGTCGGCGGCGCGCGCGGCAAGATCGGCGCGCTTGACCAACTCCACACGCTCGGCCAAACTTGTTTCGTTGGGCGACGTGACTACCGGATACAGATCGCGCCCGCGCACTACCTCGAATCCGGTTTTATCCACCTTGGAGGGGCCGTTCGCGATGCATGCCGCGACCCGAGCAGCCTTGCGAATCTTTTCGGGGCTGAGGTCGTCGCTATAGGCATAACCGGTGCGCTCGCCCGCGATAACGCGCACGCCCACGCCGAGCGAAACGCCCTGGATGGCGCTCTTGACGATGGCTTCGTCGATGCTGAGCTGGCTGGTGACCAGGTATTCGAAATACAGATCCGCGTAGTCGCCGCCGGCGGCCAAGGCTTCCGAGAGGTAGGACTGGAGATCATGCTCGGTGAGGCCAAACTTTTGGCCAAAGAAGGAATCGGAAAGGGGCATGCGTGTAATTCCAGCGTAACATTGGGGCTGAGGCTTCGAGCGGGTTACTCGCAGCCCTTTCAAACGTGGCAATTATTGGGGCGGCGCTGCGAGCTAGGACTGAAGTGCCGATGTCACGGTCTACTTATCTAAACGTAAGAACATCTTAATCGACGTGCAATACACCGGTGCTAGTGTCAACCGGGGCGCCTTGCGTCTGGCCATCGATTTCTTAGGCTCAGGTGCAGCTCCCGTTCCGAAACTTCCATGGAGACACTATAAATGAAAACTAACAGCGTGAGAAAACGTGGCCGCCTGTTCGGGGTCACGACATTACTGGCATCCATTTCGATCGTCAGTTTGGCGGGCGTGGGGACTGCCCGCGCGGACGACGACGGTGGATTCTCTTTTCCGTTTTTGCCTTTCAATTTGGCCGTCACTCGCAGCGTCTATGTAGACACGGGCAGCATTGTCGCCGGGACCACGGTTCTGCCGCCGAACTGCTCGCTCTCCAACTGCCCGACGCCTGTAACCGCGGTAACGAGCAGCGCCTATCCTTATGTTTTTAACAACGATACCGTTGACGGCAACTTCGGCATCACTTCCAAGATTTTTCTCGATCAGATCACTCCGTTCGGCTGGCTTTTCTCGTCGCTTGAGGTGCCCAATAGCTCCCAACGCGGAGTCGGGCCCAACAGCGATCAGGTGGTCACCAGCTTCTCCTCAAAATCCGAATTGTCGGTGAACCTGTCGACCGACGGCCGGGTCCTGACCTTCATGGGATATTTCGCGCCGATCGGCGCAATTGACGTCTCGAATTCCAACACGCCGGGAGAAATCGATCCGACCGTCGCACCCGGGAACAACTACTATCGCTCGGTGGCGCAAGTGGATCAATTCGGTAGATTTCATATCACGAAAACCAACGCCTATACTGGCGACAACGGCCGCGCGGCGATCCAGAACGATGCCGCCAACCTGGTCTACATGGCCGGTAACGCGGGGAACGGCACCCAAACTCCCCAGCCGGTCGGAGTCATTATCAGCACCGGCGCGCAGATGCTCATGCCCAGCACGGAGCCGGAATCAGCCCAAACGCCAGGAACTCCCACCGCCTTGGGGAGCTTCAACATCGCGCAGTTGGGCGACAAGATTGACAAGGTCGGGAAAGACACCAACTTCCGCGGCCTGACGATTTTCAACAATGTGGTCTATTACACGAAGGGAAGCGGCGGTAACGGCGTCAATACGGTCTACTTTGTCGATACCACCGGCACAGCGTGCCCCAATACCGGCGTGGGCCTTCCCGCCGCAGGAGCCGCCCTCCCGACGTCGCCTTTGGCTTATAACACCAACCCAACCACCATTCAAACCGATGGCCTCACGCCTTACAATATGTGCATCCTGAAGGGCCTCCCCACGGTCCTCGCCAAAGCGAAGCCCCCTGCCGTTATAAACTTTCCGTTCGGCATCTGGTTCGCCAACGAAAACACGCTCTACATCGCGGATGAAGGCAGCGGCAATTCGGGCACAACAGACGCGGACTTCTACACCCCTGCGACTCCGGCACAGAACCCCACAGCCGGCCTCCAGAAGTGGATATTTAACTCGAGCGCCGGCCAATGGCAGTTCGCCTACACGCTGACGAACGGCTTGAACCTCGGTGTACCGTACAACGTTCCTGGTTATCCGACGGGGGACAATTCCGGCCCCGGAGGGTCGAATCTTCCGTGGGCGCCGGCCACCGATGGCCTTCGCAACATTACAGGCATCGTGAATTGGAACGGGACCGCGACCATTTACGCGACCACCTCCACCATCAGCGGGAGCGGCGACCAGGGCGCCGATCCGAACAAGCTGGTCGTGATCACGGATCAACTGAGCGCCACCACTCTTCCGGCTTGGGAGAGCTTCTTCACACTGAGAAGCGCTGGCTACGGCGAAGTCCTACGGGGCGTCGCGTGGACGCCGGGGACAGGCCGGTACTAGATTATACGGCCATGGGTGAGGCGGGTGACGTTAGCTCGCCTCATCGGCATCTCCTTTTTCCGTGTGAGAGAATGGCGCATGTCGCTTTCCTCGCCCACTCGCCGAGAAGTATTGGCGGTGTTACTCGCGGCGCCGGTGGCCGGTCTTGCCGCTTCACCCACGCAGTGGACCCTCCAGCAGGCCTCCGAACAAATCCGCGCGAAGAAGATTTCGCCGGTGGAATTGACCCGCTCCTGCCTCGACCGTATCCAGCTCTTGAATCCCCGGCTGAACGCCTTCATCACCGTAATGGTGGAGCAGGCCGTGGCTCAGGCACGCGCGCTGGAAGCTGAACTTCACAGCGGCAAGTGGCGGGGGCCGTTACATGGGATCCCCATCGGACTGAAAGACCTGTTCGACACGGCGGGCGTGAAGACGACATGCGCTAGTGCAGTGTTCGCAGATCGAATTCCGGCGGAAGACGCCGAAGTAGTGGTGAGGCCAAAGCGCGCCGGAGCAGTGCTCATCGGCAAACAGAACATGCACGAATTCGCTTACGGCGCTACCTCGGTGCCTAGCCATTTTGGTCCCGTGCACAATCCGCGGAATCCCGGGCGCATCGCCGGCGGCTCGTCGGGAGGTTCCGCAGCCGCTGTTGCGGCCGGTCTCTGTTTTGGGGCCCTGGGCTCCGATACAGGCGGCTCCATTCGCCAACCGGCAGCGTACTGCGGCATCACGGGTATCAAACCAACGTATGGCCGTGTCAGTACGCGCGGAGTGGTTCCGCTATCCTGGTCGCTCGACCACGTTGGGCCGCTGTGCCGGACCGCCGCCGATGCCGCGCTGCTGCTGGAAGCGATTGCAGGCTACGATCCGCTCGAGCCAAGCAGCGTTGATCATCCGGTGGAGCGCTACTCGCTGGCGACGCGTGCCAAGACAGGCGCGCTGAAGATTGGAGTGGCCCGCCGTCCCTTTTTCGAACAACTCGATCCTGAGATCGAGGCGGCAGTGAACAACGCACTTGAGGTGATCGCAAAACTCACGGCTGGAATTGCGGACGCTCAACTTCCTACCTATCAGACGCTACCCATACTGGGCGCCGAAGCCTACGCCTTTCACCTGCCTTACTTCAGCAAGACCCCCGAGTTATACCAGCCCATGACCCGCCGGCGAATAGCAGGGGGAGCAAGCGTAACTGCCGCCGCCTACGTCGAAGCACGCCGCGAACTGGACCGCTTGCGGCGGTCGGTGGGGAGCGTTTTTTCCAGCGTCGATCTGCTCATCACCCCAACCAGTCCTCTGCTGCAGATGACCATCGAGGAGGGCGCGATCCCTGAGGTGCCGCCGCCCGGCACAGTCCCACTGTCACTGCGTAATACCTATCCTTTCGATATCTTCGGTCTACCGACCGTCTCCGTTCCGTGCGGCTTCACTCATGACGGCATGCCCATCGGGTTGCAGATCGCCGGCCCGCGATTCGGGGAGTCTCGCGTGCTCGCGCTGGCGCATGCCTATCAACAGGCGACGGACTGGCATACGCGGCGGCCGCCGGTATGACGCTGCTACGGGAGCGGCAGTCCCGGTTTGCGCCCAATCCCCGAGTCTGCACGGCGCTACCTGTGCGCAGGGCGGACTATGCTTTCAAAACCTGCTGGAGCACCCGCAACGCGTTGCCGCCGGCGATCTTCGCCACATCGCCTTCCGATAGACCCTTGGCGCGTAAGGCGGCGATCCAATCGGGCAGTTGCAGGTAAGTTGAGAACACCGGTTGGAAGTTGCTGTCCATGTCGGTCCCGAGGCCTACGTGATCGACACCCACGGCATCGACAAGGCGCATGGTCTGATCGACGAAGTCCGCGAAGGTTCGATTGGCGAATCCGGAAGGCCAGGCACCGATCACGCCGCCCGTAGAAGCAACCAAACGGGCGTGTTCGACCGTGATGAGCCGGGGATGCGGCGTGAACTCGCTCTGCAAGTGAGAGTGCGAGAGGACAATCGGCGCAGTGGTTGAGTCGACCGTCGCCTTGACTGTTGTAAATGCCGCGTGCGCCACATCCACCAGCATGCCGAGGCGATTCATGCGGCGCACCACGTCGCGGCCAAAGGTGGACAGACCGTTGTACACCGGAGGCTGAGTCTGCAGATCGCCCAGGGTGTTCTGCGCATAATGAACCAGTTGGAGGCTGCGGACGCCCCGCTGGTAAAGGTCGTCGAGACGCGCCACGTTTCCTTCCAGGCAATCGCCGCCCTCACAGGATAGAAACGCCGCCAAATGGCCGCGATTGCGGACTGCTTCCATCTGCCGGACATTGGAGGCAAAACCAATCTTTTCGCGCTTGACGAGATCGTCGAAGGTTGTCAGTTGCCTCTTACAGTCGGCCCAAGGTTCGCCGGCGGCGAGGGCCCGGTTCACTACCCTCACCCCCTTGGCATCGCGACCCAGTATCTTGGCGTCAGCGATGATACTGAAGAATCCCGCCGCCAGTCCGCCATTGCGCATCTCGGAGATGGTTCTGGCAAGGGCTTGGTCGCCTTTGTATTCCGCTCCGCCACGCTGAGGGAAATTGCCGGGATGGCAATGCAAGTCGAAAGCCGGATGATGCTTCAGAAAATCGACGCTCTCTGGCGATTGCGCGACTACTAGCGACGGCCTCAGAAGCGATAAAAATCCCAAGCGCTTCAAGGCATGGCGGCGATTCATGTAAGTGGAAGCATATCAAGTTGCGATCGGCTGACGGCGCATCCGGAAACTGGCTGCGGCACGTCGCCCCCGCAAGCAAGTTCCGGTTGGCCGGCTGGGGCGCGCGGAACTTGCGCGGAGAGTCTCGCGCTGGTCGTTTTCGGCACCGAATTTCTATTGACAAGTTCGATGTTTGGGAGCATATTGCAATTACAAGAAAGAAGAAATCGACGTACCGGCCAACAAGGCCGGGCAAGCGAAAGGAGGCAATTGGGTAGTCCACCGTTGCTATCACAGGGCGGCGAAGTTTGAGTCCCTCTACCAGCAGTTAGGATCGCGAACGGCCGGAGTAGCACCGAAAACGTGCAGCGCGCAAAGCGCAAGTTGATGGCGTCAACGAAAGATCCTAGTAGAGTTACCCGGCATCACCGCCCTTCATCATCCCCCTTCAATGAAACTGGGAAACGTCGCCCAGTGGATCCTTCCTGATTTAATCCGTCCTCCGCAAAAAATATGCGTCTGCGTTGTTTGAGCTGGGTGGTTGATGCACGCACCCGCAAGATAAGGGAACAGGTTTAACCGATCGGGGGGCTCACGAAGCCCGGCTCACGAGTCCCGGTTTGCGCCTTACCCGCAAGTCTGTCACACTCTAGCTTGATGCCAGGACGTCTTCCCCCACGTCTGATCGGCGCGTGTTTGGCCCTGCTTGCGGCCCCCACCGGAACACACCCACAGTCCCTGGCGCTGGCTGACGGCATCTCCGCGAAGGCCTTCGAAGGGTCGTTGGCGCCGTTCCCTTCCGCCGAAAGGCTCTCTTACGATATCGAATGGCGCTTGATCTATGCGGGCAGCGCGCACCTAACCCTGGAACCGAAGCCGGGCGATCCCGGCAAGTGGGAGTCGCAACTGCGTGTGGAATCCGGCGGCCTGGTCTCGAAGCTCTACCGGTTGGAAGACACCTACACCGCTGGCATGGACGACGGTTTTTGCACTGCGGCAACGCAATTCGACGCGATCGAGGGCAAGCGCCACCGGGGCACCAAGGTGGTTTACGATCACAGGCGAGGCAAGGCCGACTACGTGGAGCGCGATCTGGATAAGAATGCCGTGATCAAAACATCGGAAGTGGAAATTCCACCCTGCACATTGGATTCTGTCGCCGGCCTCCACAAGCTGCGCATGGACAAGCTGGAGCCGGGCCAAAGCAAGCAGGTTCCCATGAGCGACGGAAAGAAGACCGCGTATGTGCGCGTGGAGGCGCAGGCGCGCGAGCAGTTGAAGATCAAGGCCGGAACCTTCGACACCATCCGCTACGAGGTTTTCATGTTCAACGGCGTGCTGTATCCGCGGAAAGCCGACCTCTTCATATGGCTGACGGATGACGCGCATCGCGTGCCGGTGCAGATTCGCGCGCGCATGAGTTTTCCGGTGGGGAACATCACGTTTGAGCTGGTGAAGGACGAGCATCCGTAAACAACAATAGCCGCCGATGAACGCAGATGAACGCCGATTGTTTGAGCGCAAGAATCGGATAGTTCCCATTCGCGATTCTCATTAGTATGGGGTATGACAATGCCCAACCGTGAGGAACAGGACTTTTGGCGCGCCAACTACTGGGACGCCGTTGCCGCACGCGACCGGTCCATGGACGGCGTGTTCTACTATGCCGTGCTCTCCACCGGAATTTATTGCCGCCCGTCGTGCCCTTCCAAGCGTCCTCGCCGCGAGAACGTCGTTTTCTTTCGCGCGCGCGCAGCGGCTGAACATGCCGGATTCCGGGCCTGTAAGCGCTGTAAGCCGGAAGCGGCGGCCGCATCCGATCCAAATGCGAAGCTGGTTGAAAAAGTTTGCCGATATATTGATACCCATCCGGATGAACCGGTCACGCTCGAAACATTGAGCCGCGCGCTCGCGGTCAGCCCGTTCCATCTGCAGCGCACGTTCAAAGCTCGGACCGGCATTACGCCGCGCGCTTACGCGGATTCGCGCCGGCTGGATTCGTTCAAGGCCGGATTGCGTGAGGGACACTCGGTGACGCGATCGCTCTACGACGCCGGCTACGGTTCCAGCAGCAGGCTCTACGAACGGGCTTCGTCTCAGCTCGGGATGACGCCTTCGCGCTATCGCAAACAGGGCGCGGGCGAGACCATCCACTACGCCATTGCGGCCACGCCCATCGGCCGAATGCTGCTCGCCGCAACCGACCGCGGTGTGTGCTCGATTCAGTTTGGCGATTCGGATGCGAAATTAGAACGCGAACTGGGTCTTGAATATCCGAAAGCCGAAATAGTTCGATCGGACCGCAAGCTCGGAGAACAAGTGAAACTTTTGCGCGCGATTATTCAAGGCGAGAATAAGACGCCGCTGCCGCTCGACATTCAGGCCACGGCATTTCAGCGCCGCGTCTGGGAAGAGCTGCAAGCGATTCCGCGCGGAGCCACAAAATCGTACAGCAAGATTGCCTCGGACATCGGACATCCGAAAGCGGCGCGCGCGGTGGCACGCGCCTGCGCGACGAATCCGGTGGCGGTTGCGATTCCTTGCCATCGCGTAGTGCGCGAAGACGGAGCGATGGGCGGGTATCGCTGGGGCGTGGATCGCAAGCAGAAATTGTTGGCGATCGAAGGGGCTTCAGGCGGCGGAAGCGGGTTCCAGGACTCCTAGGGGAGATTCCGGAGCAACTCGAAAAATCGCCCGCAAACCTTAGAAACTAAAGTACTAATTCCCCGAAAAACTTTGCGCTTGCTTCACTTTTTCCACTTTGCCGTGCGATACTGGGTGCAGAGAGACGTCGGACAAAATGAACCAGTTAAGCGAGGCCGTTACTCGCTATCACAAAATCCTGGAAGGCGACCACTACAAAAATCTTTCCTGGGCACACGAACTCCAGGAACGCATGAAGGCGCACAATTTGGTCGCCGGTGGAAAGCCCGTGTCTCCGGTTCTGCGTCCGCATTTTATCACGCGCCGACAGTACGCTGGGTTGGTGAAGGCAGTGGAGTCGTTCTCGACTTCGCTGCAGCGAGTGCAGAACAAAGCGCTGGGCAGTCCCGCGTTGCTCGCGCGCATGGAATTGCTGCCGGCGGAGAAGATGCTCGCGGCCGTCGATCCCGGTTATTCGTTCCCGGCCGTCACGTCGCTGCTCGACACGCACATCAATAACGGCACGCTTCGTTTCTCGCGTTATATTCCCGACACGCCCACCGGTGTCGCGTATGGCGAGGCATTGTCCGATATCTTTTACGACGCCGCGCCGGTGAAGGAATTCCGCAAGCGCTACAAGCTGGAGAAATTGCCCGGCACCAAGTACCTGCTGAACGCCATTCTCAAGGCATATAAGGAATGGGGCGGCAAGAGCAAGAAGCCTAACATCGCGATTCTCGAATTACGCCAGCCATTCCAGGCAGCCGAGTCAGGCGAAAGCGCGATCCTCGCGGAGTTTTTGCGGCGCGACGGTTGCACCGTGGAAGTGGTAACACCCGAGCAGCTGGAATATCGCGACGGCGTTCTGCGCCGGGGCGAATTCCCCATCGATTTAATTTTCCGCCGTGTGAAAGTGCAGGAATTTCTGGTGCGGTTCGATCTTTCGCATCCGCTGCTGCGGGCCTATCGCGACCGCGCCGTATGCGTGGTGAACAGCTTCCGTTCCGAGCTGGCGCAAAAGAAGGCAATCTTCGACCTGCTGACCGACGAAGAGATCACCGCCGATTTTCCCGCGGCCGAGCGCCGGGCCATCAAGGAATTCGTGCCATGGACGCGCGTGGTACAGGAAGCCAAAACCAAGTACCGGAACCGGACCGTCGATTTGCCGGATTTCATTCTGCACAATCGCAATAAGCTGGTTCTGCAGCCCAATGACGACGGCGCGGACCAACAGACTTTCCGCGGCTCTGAAGTGGACGAAGCCGCCTGGGAAAAAGCGCTGCGTTCGGCGTTGCGCAATCCGTACGTGGTGCAGGAAGCGCTGGATCCGGTGGTCGATGTGTTCCCGGTGCTGCAGTACGGGCATCTCGAGATGCAGAAGATGCGGATCGACGTGCATCCGCACTCCTACCTCGGCAAGGTGCAGGGCTGCTCGAGTTGGCTGACCGCCACGGGCCCTTCCGGATTCTCATCGCTTTCGGGTGTGGCGCCGACGTTCATTCTGGAACAGAGATAACCGGCTCCCTCACGGTCGCGGTTCGGTAATCACCTTCACTTTGGCGTGCAGATTTGCGACGCCCGCGGTGTAGCGCGAGTCCGCCACCGCGAACGCCACTGCATCGTCCACCCAATCGTGCGTGGTGCCGTCGGCATCGTGCGACGCCGCGGTCACCGTGTATTCGCCGGGGCACAGATCGCAGCGAAACGCGAACTCGATGTGCATACGCCCGCCGGCCGAAAATGTTCCCGTGCTCACCTTCTCCAGCTCCGTGTTGGTTCCGTACACTTCCAGGCCGATGCGCGTGCGAATCATGATGCCGATCACCGGCTCTTCCACGCGATCGTGATACCGCAGGGCGACGCGCACTGTGGCGTTCTCGCCGCTGCGCAAAATCGTGGTGGGATGGCCCTCGCCGTCGAGCGTCTCGAGCGACACGATCTCTGCGCGGCCGTCGCCACGCCGCATGGCCGGACGCAATGAGCTCGACAGAGTGGCGCCCCAGGCCCGCACCTTCGCCGCGATGTGTTGACGATACGCATCCAGCACCTCGCGCGGGTCGCCGCGCCAGGCGAGAACTCCGGCGTCGAGCCACCAGACTTCGTCGCACACGGATTGCAGCAGATCGAGCTCGTGCGAGACCAGCAGGACCGTGGTGCCCGCGCTACGCAGGCGGTCTATCCCGGCCAAGGCGCGCGCCCGGACCAAAGCATCATGTTGGGCGAGCGAATGCTCCATCAATAGGAGATCCACTGGCGAAAGGTGCAGGGCGTCGAGCGGTCCCACGTAGCGGCGCTCGCCAGGCGCGATTACTTCGCCGGCCTCGGGCTTCGCGGCACCGGAGGCCAGTCGCAGCAACGCTGCCTTGCCCGCGCCCTTTTCTCCGATGATGCCGATGACTGAGCCGTTGGGCGCGGAAACCGTCAGATCGCGTAGCGGCGCGAATCGCACGCCGCGAAACTCGATGGCCATGCTAAACCAGCTCCACGTCGACCGGGGCGGACATTTGATCCGCGCATTGTAGCCGGAGCTTGACCTTGC
>Ga0187810_10000405_pt1 | contig 17160 bp, 6 predicted proteins | sample NC_wetland_sal_i_9_FD_132963 | JGI IMG/M metagenome (GOLD analysis project Ga0187810, IMG submission 132963) | Wetland sediment microbial communities from Neuse River Estuary, North Carolina, USA - ASW_5 | ecosystem: Environmental > Aquatic > Freshwater > Wetlands > Sediment | place: USA: North...
ACGTGGACCGGTTCGTGGACCGGCGCACCAGATAATCCCAGCGCGGCGAGTGCCGTGAGCGCGATGATCGGTCTTATCTGTGCAGCTAGCGCACACGGTGCACGGGGCCGTGCTTCTCATAATCCGCCGGTCGTGGGTTCGAGCCTCACCCGCCCCACAGCCCCCCACGTAACGTAGATCATCGAGTCGCGGACGGTCAGTTCCTGGGTTACCGGGCGGGCTGCTGCCAGGCGGCAGGTGCCAGGCAGTCGAGCAAGTCATCTGTGACGAGTTCGCAGCACTAGTCAGCCACCCCCAACGTCGCGGTAGGCCGCCCCTCACATCAAGTAACAGAATTAACCGTCCCAGGCGTCGACGCGGAGTCTGGTAGCTCGAGCAGCGCACGAGCGTTAGGACCGTGGCAGATGGATAGGCCATCCGTGGACATTTGTAGGACATTTGCGGGACAGCCGCCTCAGCCGCACTATCCAGCATGATTTATTGAACGGGATATGCGTTGGTAAACTGTCCGTGCCCTTTCCTGGTATCCGTGATAATCACATGCGGGTCTTCGAGGTCCGCGTGCGCATCGATGAGAAGGCTGATCTCGTCTGGCCGGTCACGCTGACGCCCCGCGGTTCCGCCGAGCAAGTCACCGGCGCGCCGGGATCTCAAGCCCTGGCGGCAAGCGGATGGCGCGCGAAATCACTCACAGAAACCGGACATTCAGTGATCAATCGTGCGACGGCCTGCAAATGGTTAAATGGGGCCGTTTCATATGGGGAGTCCTGTAGCATGGCTCGTGCTTTCGGCCGGATGATGCGTCCGCATTAGCATTCCTTTCGCTTGTCGTGCGGGGAGCGCCCTTACGGGAAGCGTCGGCCAGAGCGTTTCACGCAAGGTGAGGGGGGTTGTGTCGAGTGCTGTTTCGTGTACGTCGACTCGCCACGCCCCTGGCGCTTGTAGTGGCCGTCGCGACGTTCGCCGGGCTCGCCGCCCGTTCGCATGGCTTCCCCGTGGAGCATGTCAGCCTCAACGACGGCAGCATCTGGGTCACCAACAACTCGTCCGGCACAATCGCCCGCTTCGACGACCCGATCGGGCAAATGTACGGGGATCCGCTCATCCCCAGGACCGCGGCCCAATCCAACGACATCAACGTGTGGCAGGACGGTGCCAATGTGGCCGCCTACGACGCGACCGGCGGTCACATGTACGCGGTCGATTCCTACGGCCCCTCGTTCTTTGGCGGAGGGCAGGAGGTCTTGCCCAAGTCGGCGTCCGCGGAATCGGAACCGGACGACATAGCGCTGGGCGACACCACGCTCGCGGTGCTCTCCAGCGACGGTTTCCTTCGTACGGCGCAGCTCAGTGCGGGTGGCGACAGCCTGTCCGCGCTCGCACAGCCGCTCGCACGGCACTTGCCGGCCAACTCCGCCATCACGGTCGGCGGCGACGACACGATCTGGGTCGCCGGCGGCGGAAAGCTGATCGGTTACCCCGAGGGCGGCGGCGCGGCTCGAGTGTCCGAAATACCGCTACTTTCCGCAACCGACCCCATGCAGGTCACCACGGTCGGCAACGTCCCCGTCGTCGTGGATCCGGCGGCCAGCCCCAGGGTTCTGCTGTACCTGCCCGACAGCGGACATACGGTCGAACTGCCTTCCGGGGGCACCGAGACCGAACTACAGCAGCCGTCGGCCGCGAGCGACGTGGTAGTTGTCGCCACAGCTCAGGCGCTCTACAGCGTGAATCTCAGGTCCGGCGCGCTCACCACGCTCCGCAACGGCCTCACGGGTACTCCGTCCGCTCCGGTCCAGGTGGGCGACGGCGTGTACGCGGCCTGGGCCGACGGCCTGACCGGCCTGTACGTCCACACCCGCGGCAGTCCGCCGCGAGCTGCGACGGCACCGGAGTCGTTTCCGACCGGTTACGCTGCACCGCAGCTGGTGTTCCGGGTCAACAACGGCGCGGTCGTCCTCAACGACGCGGCCAACGGCGACGTCTTCCTGATCGACACCACGCTCGATGACCACGCCGTGAAGTGGGCGTCGTCCCCTACGGCCAGGCAGACCGGGTCCCTGGCTCAGCAGCAACTGGATGACCAGAACAAGCTGACCGCCGGTCACTACATCCAGGGTGTGCGGCCGGGAACCACCACGGTGGTGCACGTCCTCGACGCCGCCAAGGGGCCGGCCGGGGAGACGTACGCGGTGACCGGGGTAGGCACCCCCGACCAGTCGGGGGTCAGCGTGGCGGTCGCGCCCGACGCGCAGACCGTGCTGGCCACCGTGACCACGCTGTCGGCCGACGCGCAATTCCAGTACACGATCGACGACGGGCACGGCCATTCCGCCACCGGCGAGGTGACGCTCGTGCCGCGGTCGCCGAGCGAGAACGCCCCCCCGAACCTGCGCCCTCACTACCAGCAGCCGCCCCTGTCGGTCGCCTCCGGCGCCACCATCGTGATCCCGGTCATCGGCGACTGGCGCGACTACGACGGCGACCCGCTCTACATCGCCAGCGGCTCGGTCACCGCGAGCGCCGGATCGGCCGCCGTCACCAGCGGCGGCGCGCTGTCCTTCACGGCACCGCAGACCACGTCGGGCGAGACCGTGACGCTCCGGTACGGGGTCAGCGACGGACGAGGCGACCCGCCGACGATGGCCTCGCTCACCGTCTCGGTACTCGGCTCGTCGTCCACCCAGTTCGTCGCGCCTGTCGCCGAGCCGGACGCCGCGGAGGCGGTCGTCGGCTCACCGGTCACCCTCCAGCCGCTGGCTAACGACCTGCCCGGCGTCGACCCGACCAACCCAGCCGCGAAGCTCGCGCTCGCGGCGCCGGTCGCCGCCGTGCCCGGCGCGAGCGTGTCCAGCGACCTGGCCAGCGGCACGGTGTCGTTCACGGCACAGCACCCCGGTGACTTCTTCCTCACCTATACCGACGCCTACGGCGCCGCGCCGACCGCGACCGGGTCCATCCGGGTGCACGTCCTCCCGGCGACCGGCACCCCCAAGCCCCCGGTGACCACCCCGGACGTCGCGGTGCTGCACGGCCAGCAACCCGCCGTGGTGGACGTCCTTTCCGACGACTACGACCCGCAGGGCTGGATCCTCGGCGTTACCGGCGCCACGTCGAGCGACCCGGACATCCAGGTCACGGTCGTCGACCAGCAGTGGGTGCGGATCAGCGCCGACGACCCGCAACCCGGCCTGACGGCCACCGTCGACTACACGGTCAGCGACGGCCGGGCCAGCGCCACGGGGACCGTGGCGGTCTCCGCCGTGCCCGCCAGCTCAAGCCCCGACCAGATCACCACTACCGACGCCGCCATCACCGTCCGGGCGGGGGACAGCGCCGCCGTCGCCGTGCTTGCAGGGGACGCCAGCTCGACCGGGCTGCCGCTGTCGCTCGCCGGCCAGCCGCCGACGGCGAACCCGCCGGTTGCCGGGCTGATCGCCAGCGTCCAGGGCGCCGACATCCGGGTCGACGCCCCGGCCTCGGTCTCGGCCGAGGAGGAGACGACGGTCAGCTACGTCGCGACCGACTCCAGCGGCGCGACCGCGACCGGCAGCCTGGACGTGACGATCGAGCCGGCGCCGTCCAAGGCGCACCCGGACCAGGCGCCCGTCCCCGAGGAGGTCGACACGCGGGAGACCGCGGGCGACGTGGCGGTCATCCAGATCCCGGTCTACGGGGTCGCCCCGGACGGTGACTCCGTCACGGTCACCGGCGTCACGACCCCGCCCACGCTCGGACGGATCGTCGCCATCGGACCTCACTCGATCTCCTATCAGTCCTACCCGGACTCCGCAGGCACCGACACGTTCATCTACCAGGTCACCGACCCCGACGGGCTGACCGGCACCGCGAACGTCAGGATCGCCGTGCTGCCTTCGGCATCGCCGCAGCCGCCGGTCGCCGTGAACGACGTCCTGAACGCGCCGCCCGGCGCTTCGCTGCACTGGGACGTACTCGGCAACGACTACATCGCCCCCGGTGACGCGGTGACCGTCGAGCCGCTCGCCAAGACGAACAAGACCGTGCCGGCCGGCGTCAGCCTCAGGGGCGACTACGTGTACCTCACGGTGCCGTCGTCACCGTCCGATCCGCCCGTCGAGTTCACCTATGGAGATACCGACGGGTCAACCCCGTCGCTCGCCCGGGTCATCGTGTACCCGGTGACCGGGGCCAAAGTGCCGCCGATCGCCAACGACGTCGTGCCGCCGCCACCGCCGTCCGGGGCGGCCACTGTCACGGTCAACGTGCTCAAGAACGACGATGACCCGCTGGGGTCGCCGAGCGACCTCAAGATCAGCTCGGTGCCCGCCGGGGTCGCCGTGCAAGGCGCGTCGCTGACCATCCCGCTCGCCGCGCAGCCCCGCGAGGTGCCCTATCAGGTCACCGCGCCGGACGGGCTGACCGCCACCGCCGTCGTCTACGTGCCGGGCACGCAGGCGTCCGCGATCAGGCTGCGGCCGGGCGCGCGGATCACCCTCAGCCGGAACGGCTCGGTCACCGTGCCGCTCAGCTCCGTGATCGAGGACACCTCCGGGCGTCAGCTCAAGATCACCACGACCGACCACCTCACCGCCTCTCCAGCCGGGAGCCTCGCGGTGAGCGCGAACCAGGAGACCGCCTTCGAGGTGCACGCGCTCGGCGGGTACACCGGCCCCGGCGCGGTCAGCGTGCAGGTCTACGACGGCGCGATGCTGCAGGACCCGCACGGCCAGATCGCCACGATCACGATCCCCGCCCAGGTCGGACCCGACGCGCCGATCCTGCGCTGCCCGCCGGCCCCGCTCCGGGTCGTCGAGGGCGGCGCGCCGGTCTCCTACGACATCGGCCAGCTCTGCCACGTCTGGGTGGACACCACCGTCACCGTCGCGCCGCCGACTTACGCCACGGCGTGGGCCAAGGCCGTGGGCGGGGTCAGCGACAGCGTGCCGGGCGGCACCGCACTCCAGCTCACCGCGGGCAGCGGCGCAGTGCCAGGCACCATGGGGACGCTGCACGTCACCCCGGCCGGTGGCACCGAGTCCGGCACGCTCACCGTCGAGGTCATCGCGGCGCCACCGCCGACCGCGACCGCGGTGGCCGCCTCGGCGGACGCCGGCCACAGCGTCACGATCGACCTCAGCCAGTACGTCACCAGCCCGCTGACCCAGCCGGACATCCAGGTGCTGAGGGTCACCCACCCGTCCGGGGCGACGGTGACGAGCAGTGGCTCCACGGTCACCGTCACGCCGGGGGCGAACAGCACCGGCACCATCAGCCTCGCCGCGACGGTCAGCGACGTCCCCGGCCGGGCCGACCGGGCGGTCCAGGTCTCGATCACCGTCACGGTGATCGGCCGTCCTGGCGTGCCCGGCGCGCCCTCCGCGAAGCCGTCGGACGGCACGGTGGTCGTCTCGTTCTCTCCGGCCGCGCCCAACGGCGCTCCCGTCCAGTACTACACCGTCTACACGAACGGCGCGCCGCACCAGTGCGCCGCCTCGCCGTGCACGATCACCGGCCTGGCCAACGGCACCAGCTACACGATCTACGTGACCGCGACCAATAGCGTCGGCCCGGGCCGCGACAGCCCCACGACCACCGCGACGCCGAACGCGGTCCCCGACCAGGTCACCGGGCTGGCCACCACCCCAGGCGACGGCACAGTCGCGCTAACCTGGCAGGCGGCGGTGGATCGTGGCACGCCCGTCACCGGCTACGAGGTCGAGGTCAGCCCCCCGCCGACCGGCGGGCAGGAGATCACCGACGTCGGGGTCACGACGTCCCACACGTTCACCGGGCTCACCAACGGCACCCAGTACACGTTCATGGTCCTGGCGCGCAACGCTCTCGGCAGCGCGCCCTGGTCGCTCGGCGTCACCGCGATCCCCTTCGGCAAGCCGCTGACGATGCCCGCGCCTACGGCCACCGGCGCGGCCGTACCTGACCCGACGGCCACCCGCGCCATCACCGTCTCCTGGACCCCGGTCAGCGGGACCGCGGCCAACGGGCGGCCGATCACCCAGTACACCGTGTACGAGTACCAGGCGGCCTCGAGCGGCGGTCCGTTCGGCGGAACCGCGGTCTCCACCCAGGTCGTTACCGGCGCGACCAGCAGCAGCGCCTCGTTCACGGTCAACAACGACAGTTCCTGGTACGAGTACGCGGTCACCGCTACGAACCAGGCCGGGGAATCCACGCAGTCCCCGCTGTCGACCCCGGCGATCCAGGCCGCCGCCCCGCCGGACGCGCCGACCGGCGTCTCGGCGAAGGCGACGGGGCAGAGCGACACGATCCAGTTCACCTTCACCGCGGGAGCCGCGAACGCCAAGCAGATCAGTGACATCGAGTACGGCATCAACGGGGCCAGTGAGAGCGGCTCGGTCACCGGCTCGTTCACGGCGGGCAGCAGCTACACCGAGACGCTCACCAACGCGGACAACAGCGCCATCACCAACGGCAGCGCGGTAACCGTCTACGTCGCCGAGTGCAACGACGCCAGCCTGTGCAGCTCGTGGGCCGGACCGTCCGGCCAGGTCGTCCCCTACGAGCCGATCAGCAACCCGACGGTGAACGCCAGCTCAAGCGGAACGACGATCAACTACTCCTGGAGCGCGCCGAGCGACGGGCTGACCGAGACCCTGAACATCTGCATCGCCGGCTCGTGCACCAACTACACCGTGCCCGCGACCGGCGGCTACAGCGGATCGTCCTCCGCCACCTACAACTACAGCCAGACGGAGACCATCACCGGCCACCTCACCGACACGGCAGGCCAGTCGAGCGCCACGGAGAGCGCCTCCGCGAGGACGGTGAATCCGCCTCCGCCGAACCAGACAGTGACCGTCGGTAAGGGCAACAACGAGCAGGTAACCGATGGGATTCCTCCCTGCACCACCACCACCGAGTGCTACAACTTCCTCGTCAGTGTGGCCAACTTCCCCGCTAACACGGACGTCTACTACGAGTGTTCGGATCCCAGCGGGCAGTTCTGGCCGACCTCAGGCACCATCGACCGGGACTGGAACGGCGCTGTCATCACGACGAACGGCAGCGGCAGCGCGTCCTTCTATACGCAATGCGTCCACGCCCCGAACGGCCAGACGGTAACCGTCGGCGTCAACGTCGGCGGCAAGAGCGCTTCCGGCGGTTACACGACCTAGCAGCACAGATTTGGCAGCACAGAAATGGGGGGAATCCCATGACCACGGCAACCGCAGGTGCGCCGGTAGTGACGTCCGAGCAGGGCAACTGGTTCCAGCGAGCCTTCGGGGCGCTGGTGACGAACGTGGAGCAGGCCGTCCTCGGCAAGCAGCACATCGTCCGGCTGGCGCTGGCCTGCCTGGTGTCCGAGGGGCACCTGCTGCTCGAGGACTACCCGGGCACCGGGAAGACCTCCCTGGCCAAGGCGATCGCCAATTCGGTGCAAGGCTCGAACAGCCGGATTCAGTTCACCCCCGACCTGCTGCCGAGCGACGTGACGGGCGTGACCATCTACGACCAGCGTACCGGCCAGTTCAGCTTCCACGGCGGGCCGATCTTCGCGACGATCGTGCTGGCCGACGAGATCAACCGGGCCTCGCCCAAGACCCAGTCCGCGCTGCTCGAGGTCATGGAGGAGAACCGGGTCACGGTGGACGGCACCCCGCACCCGGTCGGTCGGCCGTTCATGGTGATCGCCACGCAGAACCCCATCGAGCAGGCCGGCACCTACCGGCTGCCCGAGGCGCAGCTCGACCGGTTCCTGATGAAGACCAGCCTCGGCTACCCCGATCACGCCTCCACGGTCGCGCTGCTCGCGTCCGCGGCCACCAGGGACCGGGCCGCCGGCGTGGGGAACGTGATTACCACGAGCGCGATCACCCAGATGTCGCGCCTGGCCGACCAGGTGCACGTGGACCCGGCGATCCTCGGCTACATCAGCCAGCTCGCGCACGAATCCCGCCAGCTCCGCCAGGTGCGGCTCGGGCTCAGCGTCCGCGGCTGCCTGGCCTACGTCCGGGTCGCGAAGACGTGGGCCCTCGCCGACGGAAGGAGTTTCGTCGTGCCCGACGACGTCAAGGAGCTGGCCATCCCGGTGATGAGCCACCGGCTGCTCCTCGACGCGGAGGCCGAGTTCTCCGGTGTGAGCGTCGAGGATGTGATCGGCCAGCTGCTTTCCCGGGTCCGACCGCCGACCAGTCGCGGCGCGTAAGGATGGGGCAGCGCACAGGCCAATTCGGGATGATCATGAAGAAGCTCCGCCCGGTGCGGACGGCGGGCGCGACGGCGGCCGCGCTGACGGACCGCCTCGCCCCCGCGCTGCGCGGAGCGCGGCGGGTCTGGCAGGTCACGACGCCCGCCGGCCGCGGCGCCGTCATCGTCATGGCGGCGGCCTGGGTGCTCGGCCTGCGGCTCGGCTGGCAGGAGCTGTTCCTCGTCGCGGCCTGCTGCCTGATCGCGCTGCTTATCGCGGTGGGCTTCGTCGCCGCCAGGCCGAGTCTCGACATCGTTATCGAGCTTGACCCCGCCCGGCTCAGCGTCGGCACGCCCGCCGCCGGCCGCCTCGTCGCCACCAACAAGTCCAGGGCGCGCCTGCGCGCGCTGAACGTGGAGGTCCCGGTCGGCCTGAACCGCGCGACCTTTCCCATCCCCTCGCTGGCCGCCGGGGCCAGCCACGACGAGCTGTTCGTGGTACCGACCGACCGCCGGGCGGTCATACCCATCGGGCCGCCGACCGCGGTGCGGACCGACCCGCTCGGGCTGCTGCGCAGGGACGCCGTCGCGCCGACGACGGTCGAGCTGTTCGTGCACCCGAAGATCATCAGCCTTGACTCGCTCAGCCCGGGACTCCAGCGTGACCTGGAGGGACAGGCCTCACGGGACCTGTCCAACAGCGACCTCGCCTTCCACGCGTTGCGCGACTACGTCACAGGCGACGACCGGCGGCACGTGCACTGGCGGTCGACCGCCAAGGCCGGGCGGCTGCTCGTCCGACAGTTCCATGACACCCGCCGGTCGCAGCTGACCGTCGTGGTCGACGGGGCGGCGGAGAGCTACCGAACGGACGAGGAGTTCGAGCTCGCCATGAGCGTGGCCGGCTCGATCTGCGTGCGGGCCGTGGCCGACCAGCACGATGTCTGCCTGGTCGCCGCCAGCAGCGCGGTCACCGCCGCCTCGCGGCACCGGATCATGGACACGCTCGCCCGGGGCGAGCTCGCGGAGCGGGGCCAGGACCTGCCGACGCTGGCCGGGCGCGCCTACCGGCTGGCCCGCGACACCACCGTGCTGATGCTGCTCACCGGGAGCGTGGTCCCGTTCCGCGCCCTCAAGGCGGCCGCTACGTACTTCGGCCCGGACGTCCGGGTGATCGCGCTGCGCTGCGAGCCGGAGGCCCCGCCAGGGATCAACTCTTCTGGGGACCTAACGGTACTTGCGCTGCGTACCATCACCGATCTGCCGATCCTGCTGAACGCGGGGAGCGTATGACGACCGTCACCGCGGGAGCTGCGCCCGCAACCGCGGCGCGCCGGTCGCAGACAAGCGGCGTCGCGCCCGGCCGCGACGAGCTGATCGATGCCGGCGCCCTGGTCGTGCTCACCATGATCGGCATCGCCGGATTCCGCCCCGCCTACGGAGGCCACGGGTACCTGGCCGCCGGTGCGACCGGGGTGCTGCTCGGCTTGCTGCTCAGTTACGCCGGGCAGCGGGCGAGGCTGCCCCTGCTCGCCGTCGTGGCGGCGAGCATCCTCGCCTTCCTGGCGCTCGGCGGTGTCATTAGCCAGACCGGGACGGTATCCCTGCCGACGCTGCACACGATCGCCAGCACCGCCGTGTCCGGGTGGCAACAGCTGCTCACCACCGCACGGCCCGTCGGCCGGACCGCCGGCCTGCTCGTCTTGCCATATCTGCTCGGCATGTTCGGCGGGGTCGCCGGGCACGCGCTCGCCCGCCGCACCGCCACCGTCCTGCTGCCCGCCCTGGCCCCCGCGGTGGTCGTCGCGCTGTCGATTCTGTTCGGCGCGGCGCAGCCGGCGGACGCGGCGCTTCAGGGCGCGGGCTTCGCCGCCGCCGCCCTCGCCTGGGCCACCGTCCGCCAGGAACGCGGGACCAGCAGGCAGGCCACCATCGGCAGGCAGCGAGGATGGCAGCGGATCGCCGCGGCCGCCGCTGTGCTCGCCGTGGCCGGCGCCGGCGCCACGGTGATCGGCCCGCACCTGCCGGGCGCAGGCGCGCACCAGCGGGTCGTGCTCGCCGCCGTGCCGCCGTTCAACATCGACGCCTACCCCAGCCCGCTGGCCAGCTATCGCGACTACACCACGGTCGCGCCGCCGGCGATCAGCGTCTTCCACAAGAAGCTGCTGTCCACCACGCTGCCGGCGAACACCCGGGTGCGCATCGCCGCGATGGACACCTACGACGACCTCGCCTGGGGCGTCGCCAACGCGAGCGCCGTCGGCGCTTTCGGCGGCTTCCAGCGGGTCGGCACGCTGCTGCCCGGGGCGCCTGTCGGCGCGGGCAAGACGGCGACCATCACGACCACCACCAACTACAAGCTGCCGTGGCTGCCCGATGTGGCGGGCACCACCGCCTTCTCGATCGGGGCGGCCGGCTCCCAGGTCGCCGCCGAGCTGCGCTACAACGTCGCGACCGCGACCGGCATCATCCCCGACGGGGTACCCACGGGGCTGAGTTACACGGTCAGGTACGTCCCCGCGCCTGCCCCGAACGTGCTGGCCAACGCCGCCCCCGGCGGGACGCCGGACGTGTGCATTCAGTACGAGCCCGGGTGTATCCAGATCCCGCCCGAGGTTAAGGAGTTCGCGGACCTGCACGACACGGCGGCGAGCACGCCGATGGGCCAGGTCCTCACGCTCGCCGCGTACCTGCTCGAACACGGGAGGTACAGCGACGGCGCCAATGCCCAGTACACAATCCTGCCCGGGCACGGCGCGGGCCGGCTCACCGCATTCCTCGATAACTCGCCGACCACCGGAGACGACGAGCAGTACGCCGCCGCGATGGCCCTCCTCGCGAACTACGTCGGCGTCCCCGCCCGGGTCAGCCTCGACGGCTTCGTGGAGGCCAACGGCAGCGTCTACGGCAAGGACGTGCACGCCGATGTGGAGCTCGACACGTCGCAGTACGGCTGGGTGACGCTGCCCTACACCGCGTTCACGCCCACGAAGAGCCCGATCATCAAGCAGCAGATAGAAAACACGCCGCCCGTGCCGGTCAAGGTCGTCCCGCCCCGGCATAACGAGGCGGCGCCGGTCGCCGCGGCCAACTCCAGCAGCGCCGTGGCCAGGACCGCGCCCGCGCCCGTCACTAGGCGGGGGTTCGTCATCCCGGCCATCGTGCTGGTCGTGGCCAAGGACGCGGGACTCCCGGTCCTCGTGCTGGCGGTGCTGGCCGCGATGCTGGCCGGGGCCAAGGCGGTGCGCCGGCGTCGCCGCCGCGTCCTCGGGACGCCGGCGGCGCGGGTCGCCGGAGCGTGGCGCGAGCTGATCGACCTGGGCCGCGACCTAGGCATCGAACGGGCTGCCTCGGCTACGCCGGATCCCTCGGTTACGGCGGGTGCCTCGGTGGCGCCGGGCCCGGTGGCTTCGGTAGCTGGTTCGGTCGCCGCTGGAGGCGCCATGACCCGCCGCGAGTTCGCCGCGTACGCGGAGGCGCGCGGCCTGCCGGCGGCATCCGACGTCGCCGTCGCGGCCGACGCCGCCACCTTCGGCCCGACGGACCCGGACGGCGTGGCCGTGGAGCGCGTGTGGCAGCTCGTCGAGACGTCGCGGCGCGGGGCCAGGGCGCGGCTGCCCCGGTGGCGGCGCGCCTGGGTCACGGTCAACCCGGCGAGCCTATGGGCCTCGCGCGCGGTGACCGTAGGTGCGGCCCGGTGAAGCTCAAGATCACCCTGGACCGTCCCCAGGGCGCCACCGACCTGGTGCTGACCGCCTCCGCCGACGCGACGGTCGGGGATATGGCTACGGCGCTCGCCCTCAGGGACCCCGACGGCCGGGGACGTAGCGCGTCATGGCCCTCCGGTGGCAGCGGCGGTACCGGCCCAGGCGGCACCAGCCCAGCTGGCGCCGTCACGCTGACCGTGCTCGATGGCCAGCGCGTCACCCTCGATCCCGCGCTCCCGGCCGCCGACAGCGGCATCAAGTCGGGCGATTACGTCACCGTCGCCCCGGCCGCCGACCGCTACGCCGACCGGGCCGCCCGGCTGGTGGCTCAGGTCACCGTCTTGTCGGGGCCGGACGCCGGGCAGCGCGTTCCGCTCCCGAGGGGGAACAGCACGATCGGCCGGGGTAACGGCTGCGACCTGGTCCTGTCGGACACGCTGGTGTCCCGCCGCCACGTCCGGCTCTTCCTCGCGCCTGGCTCGGCCGAGATCCTCGACCTGGGCTCGGCCAACGGGATCACGCTGAACGAAGAGCCGGTCACCCGCGGCACCTGGCTGCCCGGAGACAAGCTGCGGATCGGCGACACGGTGCTCGGCATCGAGTTCACGGGCACTCCAGCTGCGGCAGGGTCAGCCCACGCCGCGACCGCGGCATTCAACCGGTCGCCCGTGATCACCGGCAGCTACGCGGGCCAGGCGCTTGAGACGCCGGAGTTGCCCGAGACCGAACGCCCGCCACGTTTCCAGCTCCTGCCGCTGCTCGCGCCGCTCCTGCTCGGCGGCGTACTTTACAAGTTCACTCACAACGCCTTGACGCTCGCCTTCGTCGCCCTCAGCCCGCTCATGATGGTGGCCAACGTGATCGAAGGCCGGATGAATACGTCGCGCGGCACCAAGGGCTCGATGAATGCGCTGCGCCGCGAGCTCGGCGAACTCAGCCAGGCGGCCGACCAGGCGCACGCCGACGAGTGGCGGGCCCGCAACGCCGAGCACCCGCCGACGGCGCAATGCCTCGACGCCGCCGCGCGGCGATCCCCGCTGATGTGGTCGCGCCGCCCGGGCGCGCCGCGGTTCCTTGACGTCAGGGTCGGCGCGGCCACCCTCGACTCGCGGCTCCGCTTCGAGACGCAGCGCAACCGGCGCGCCGTGCCCGCCGCCCAGGCCGAGCTCGACAGCCTCGTCGCGAGGTACCGGGCGATCCGCGACGTACCGTTCACCCTCTCGCTCACCGGGCACGGGGCGGTCGGCATCGCGGGCGACCCCATCGCGGCGCTTGACGTCTCGCGCGCCGTGCTCGGCCAGCTCGCCGCGCTCCACTCGCCCGCCGAGGTGGTGCTGACCGCGTTCTGCGGCCCCCGGTCAGCCGGCGACTGGGACTGGCTGAAGTGGCTGCCGCACACCTCCTCCGCGCACTCACCGATCACCGGCCCGCACCTGGTCGCCGGGCCCGAGTCGGCGCTCCTGCTCGCCCAGCTCGAAGATCTGGTGCGGGCCCGCCGCAGCGCCGCCCAGGGCGGCCCGGCCGGCGGTACCGGCAGCTTCGGCAGCGCATCAGGCGGGCCGGGCGGACCGGGCGGCAGCGGCTCCGCCCGTGTCGCGGACAGCGGCGCCGCGGTGGTCGTGCTGATCGACAGCCGCACCCCCGGCGACCGGGCCAGGCTCGTCGAGCTCAGCCGCTTCGGCCGGGCGGCCGGCGTCTACTGCGTCTGGCTGGCGCAGCGCGCCGAGCACCTGCCCGCCGCCTGCACCGCCTACGTCGACGTCCGGAGCGACCGGAGCGTGAGCGTCGGCGACAGCATCGCGTCCACGTCTACCGCGGGCATCGCCGCCGATGGCATCGATGCGGCGACCGCCGCCGGGTTCGCCCGGGTCATGGCGCCGCTCGTCGACGCAGGCGCCGTGGTGGCCGATGACAGCGACCTACCGCGCTCCGTCTCCTGGCTTGAGCTGAACGACCCGAGGATCGCCGACGACCCCGGCGCCATCATCGAGCGCTGGCAGGAGTCCACGTCGATCCTGACCGGCCCCGCCGCCCGGCCCGGCAGTTCGCGCCGCCCCGGCACGCTGCGCGCGATCGTCGGTGCCGCGGCGGACGGCCCGCACGCCCTGGACCTGCGGTTGCACGGCCCGCACGCGCTGGTCGGCGGGACTACGGGCTCAGGCAAGAGCGAACTGCTCCAGACGTGGATCCTGGCCATGGCGGCGGCGCACAGCCCGCAGCGTGTCACGTTCCTGCTCGTGGACTACAAGGGCGGGTCGGCCTTCCGTGAGTGCGTCCACCTGCCGCACACGGTTGGCCTCGTCACCGACCTGAGCCCGCACCTGGTCCGGCGCGCGCTGCGGTCGCTCGGCGCGGAGCTGACCTACCGCGAGCAGCTTTTCGCCGCCAAGCACGTCAAGGACCTGCAGGAACTGGAGAAGACCGGCGACCAGGAGATCCCGCCGTCGCTGGTCATCGTCGTCGATGAGTTCGCGGCGCTGGTACGCGAGGTGCCCGAGTTCGTGGACGGCGTGGTCAACGTGGCCCAGCGGGGGCGCTCGCTCGGGCTACACCTGGTGCTCGCCACTCAGCGCCCGGCCGGGGTGATCAAGGACAACCTGCGGGCGAATACGAACCTGCGGCTCGCGCTGCGGATGGCCGATGAGGCCGACAGCGCGGACGTGCTCGGGTCAACCGAGGCCGCGCACTTCGACCCGGGGCTGCCGGGCCGCGCGGTGTCCAAGACCGGCCCGGGGCGGCTGGTGCCCTTCCAGGCCGGCTACGTCGGCGGCTGGACCAACGCGGGCCAGCGTGACCCCGACGTGACGATCGAAGAGCTGGTCATCGGCGAGGGGCGCACCTGGCTGGTCCCCGAGACGGCGGCCCGGCCTGCGCACCTTGAGCAGGGGCGCAACGACATCGCGAGGATCACGGACTCGATCAGGCGCGCTGCCGAGCTGGCCCAGCTGCCGCCGCCCCGGCGGCCGTGGCTCGACGAGCTCGCGAACGTCTACGACCTGGCCAGGCTGCCGACCCGGCGGCGCGACGACGAGTTGGTCTTCGGCGTCATCGACGAGCCTGACCAGCAGCGGCAGTCGGTCGCGGCCTTCTACCCGGACCACGAAGGTAACCTCGCGATCTTCGGCACCGGCGGTGCGGGCAAGTCCACCGCGCTGCGTTCCCTGGCGATCGCCGCCGGGCTCACCGCGCGGGGCGGCCCCTGCCAGGTGTACGGCCTGGACTTCTCGTCCCGGGGCCTTGACATGCTCGCGGACCTGCCGCACGTGGGCGCGATTATCGCCGCCGACGAGGGCGACCGGCTGCGGCGGCTGATGCGGACTCTGCTCGCGGCGGCCGATGACCGGGCGCGCCGTTACGCCGCGGTGCGGGCAGGCACCGTCACCGAGTACCGCCGCGTGGCCGGCCAGCCAGATGAGCCGCGCATCATCATCCTGCTCGACGGCTTCACCGCGTTCCGTCAGCAGTACGAGTCGGCGGAGGGCGGACGCTGGTTCGACGCGCTCGCCAACCTGGCGGCCGACGGCCGGCCGCTCGGCATTCATCTCATCCTGACCGCCGACCGCCCGGCGTCGCTGCCGTCCAGGTTCTCCTCACGGGTGCAGCGGCGCCTGTTGCTGCGGCTCGCCGACGACAGCGACTATTTCATGGCGGGTACCGAGGCCGGGATGCTGACGCCGGACTCGCCACCGGGCCGGGGCCTATTCGGTCGGGCGGAGTTCCAGGTGGCTGTGTTTGGCGGGGAGACAGGGAACACCGCGCAGGCCCGGGCGATCAGCCAGCTGACCGCCGCGATGCGGCGCCAGCAGGTATCGGACGCCCCCCGGGTGGATCAGCTCCGCGGAATCGTCCGGCTGAGCGAGCTGCCGGCCACGGCCGACGGCCGCCCGGCGATTGGCGTGGCAGACGACACCCTGGGGCCGGTCGGCTTCAAGCCGGAAGGCGTCTTCCTCATCTCAGGACCGCCTTCGAGCGGCCGCACCACGGCGGCCGCCACGGCCATGATCGCGCTCGACCGGGCCGCGCCCGGCGTCGTGCCGGTGTTCTTCGGCGGCAGCAGGTCACCACTGGCCAGCCTCGGCATCTGGCAGCAGATCGCCACCGACCCCGCCGAGGTTGCGGAGGCCGCGGCGAAGATCGACCAGGCGGCCGTCGGCAGCGAGGGAGGCCGGCGGTATGCGGTGGTGATCGAGGCGGTCAACGAGTACCTCAGCACCCCGGCCGACGCGCCGCTCGCCGCCATGATCAAGACCCTGGCCAGGCTCGGCCACGTCGTGATCGCCGAAGCGGAGACCTCCGCACTCGGCGGCGCCTGGCCGCTGCTGAACGCCGTGAAATCCGCGCGCACCGGCCTGGCGCTCCAGCCTGAGCAAGGCGACGGGACGATCGTCTACAAGACTGACTTCCCGCGCAGCCGCCGCGGCGATTACCCGCCGGGCCGTGGCCTGCTAGTCGAGGGTGGCCGTGTGCGCCTGCTGCAGGTGGCGATCCCGGAATGAAACACATCAATCATTCCGAACGGGCGCATGGTTCCCCCGCACACCCCGAGCATCCTTCCTATCGCAATACCAACCCGGGGATGCAGATCCCCAAAGAGATGAATGGAGAAATCACATGGCCATGGAAGGCATGGATGTCGAGCAGGTCAGCAGTGCCCTGTCCTCGATCAGCAACGCGGTCGGCGAGCTCGAGACCCTCATCGGCTCGACCAACAGCGCGTACCAGATGATTGAGGGCCACTGGTCGGGAGCGGATGCCAACCAGTTCCACAGCCAGTGGCCGACCTTCGCGAGCGCGCTCAACCAGGCGCACAGCGGACTGCAGCAGCTGCAGCAGCACTTGCAGTCGAACTTGCAAGCGCAGCAGTCGGCGTCCAACCAGTACTGATGTCCTCTCGGGGGGTACGGGGGCGACCCCGTGCCCCCCGGACTAGTGAGAAAGGAGCACGCAAATGCCCTTCGAGGGCATGGACGCTGATCAGCTACGCGGACTAGCCGCGCGAGTCGACTCGGACGCGAATACCCTCTCCGGCCTGGTGGCCACCATGACGGGCGTCGTGGCCGGGCTCGCCGTGTCCTGGCAGGGTCCCATGGTGGCCGTCTTCGAACAGGACTGGCAGGCCAAGCACCGGCCGTCGCTCCTCGCCGCGCACGACACGCTGACGGGCCTGCACACGCACCTCGTCAGCAACATCGACCAGCCGCCTTCCGCGGCGCTCGCGGACGCCTGCTGGTCGATGTTGCTGACGAGGTGCGTGTGCAGGCCCGTCAGCGTGTCGTGCGCGGCGAGGAGCGACGGCCGGTGCTTG
>Ga0187810_10000407_pt1 | contig 17133 bp, 15 predicted proteins | sample NC_wetland_sal_i_9_FD_132963 | JGI IMG/M metagenome (GOLD analysis project Ga0187810, IMG submission 132963) | Wetland sediment microbial communities from Neuse River Estuary, North Carolina, USA - ASW_5 | ecosystem: Environmental > Aquatic > Freshwater > Wetlands > Sediment | place: USA: North...
CATACGCTGGCGCCATGGCCCCTCGCGGGAAGCACGTAGCGATCCGCGCTGGCCGGGGATGACGTTGAGCGGAATGCAGAGCGCTTTGCCCGCGCTCTGATCGGTTGAGGAAATCCGCCGCCCCCTTCGCCCGGCTTTGCTCCTGCGGAGCTACGCCGGGCACTTCCCCCGCTTCGCGGGGGCAGAAAGGGATTTCGCAAGCGGAGCAAACGGTGGGTTATTTCGAGGTTCCGAAGAGAACGGCGTAGCGTTCGGGCTTGAAGCCGATTGCGAGCGTGGCGCCGGTTTCCAGAACCGGGCGTTTGATCATCGAAGGATTGCCCAGCATCAGCGCGACGGCTTTGGCCTGGGTGAGGTTTTCCTTGGCGGCATCGGGCAGCTTGCGGAAGGTGGGACCGGCGCGGTTCAGCACCGTTTCCCAGCCCGCGCTTTGGCACCATTGGGTCAGCTGCGCCTTGCCGACGCCGAGCTTCTTGTAGTCGTGGAAGCGGTAGGCGATTTTGTGGGCGTCCAGCCAGGCAAAGGCCTTCTTCATGGTATCGCAGTTCTTGATGCCGTAAAGGGTGACGGGCATGGGCTGTGTCCTGTTGCTGCCAACCTGTCCGCCCGCAACAAAGCCCGCTTCGATCCGAAACGGATTTCGCGGCGGCGCAAACCGGACGGCCATGGCGGGAAAATCTATCGCCCTTTGCCGCGCCGGGAAACGGCAGATTCATTTGGTGCAGGACGGAGCCGGCGTCGCCGGCGGGACGATGGCCCAGCCGATGCGTGCCGGGGGAACGGGGGCGCCCGTGTCGTAGCGCAGCAGCAGCGGCGGCTGCATCACGGCGTGCGGGAATTCGGCGAGCAATTTCGCCGCGCCGGAACCCACGTCGTCGAGCGACCACACCAGCACGGCGCCGGATTGCGAAAGGCGGGGGAGCCAGGGACTCTTCCAGCACGCGCCGTCGATCATCAGCGCAGGATGATCGGCCGCGTAGACCGTCAGCAGCCCGCCGAACCAGGCACTGCCGGCGACCACGGCAAGCGGCCGCTTGCCCAATTGCCGGTGCCACCCTTGCTCTATGTCCGCGGCCAGGGCGCGCGCCGGGAACTCGGTACGCTCGCCCTTGAAGCTCCAATAGGGCGGCACGACGTCGGCAACCGTCCGTGCCAGCAAAGCGGCGCCGAACACGACACACCCAAGCACGGCGAAGCGGCGCAGCCCCGCCGCCGAAACGGCACGGCCGGAAGCGGCAACCACCACGGCCAGGCCGACGAAATCCCACATCGGCGTTCCCCACATGTCGAGGAACCGCGCGCCGGAAATCAACTCGAGCCCGAGCGAAAGGCAGATGGGAGCGAAGGCGATCAGGAAGACGAAGCGGCGGTCAAGCGGCGCCACCGCTCGCGGCCGGACGGCGGTTTCGCCCCCTTGCGGAACGATTGCCACAGCCAACAAGAGAAGCGCCGCGGCGACATCCACAAACTGCGCGGCGAGGAAACTCAGCGGATTGCGCAGATGATCCCAGATCGACGCCGCAGGCGCCGCACGCTCCAAGGGGAAGCGGAACGGTGCGAAATGGATGCCGGCCAGCGCCACGATGTGCGGCACCAGCAGCACTGACGCCGCCGCCATCGCCAGCCAGGGGCCGAAGCTCTTGAAGCGCTGCCGTCCTTGCGGATCGGCCAGGACGGCGGCAAGAACGGAGACGATCATCAGGGCCGAAGAATACTTGCCCAGCATCCCCAAGGCGGCCGAAGCCCCCAGCGCCAGCCAGTCGCCGGTTCGCCCTTCCCGGCAGGCGCGATGGCCGAAATAGCCCATCAGCGCCCACAGCGGCAGCTGGACGATGTTGTGGTTGAATTCGAGCGAGGTGAAGTTGAAATAGACGACGCCTTCGAGCGCAATGGCCGCCAGCAAGGCGCGCTTGGCATCGACGAAGCGCAACGCAAGCTTGAACACGATCCAGAGGGTGAGCGCGGTCAGGACCGGGCCGATGATCGCGGGAGCCCATTGCGAATGACCGGTTGCCTGGTCCAAAAACCACAGCGTCCAGGCCGGCAGCGGGGGATGCTTGAAATACACCCATTGCGGATCGTGCGCCCAGGCGCTCTGCTCGACCAGGTCGAGCGGCAGGGTCGGCTGGGTCAGCAGCGCCACCGCCGACAAGGCCGCCACATGCAGGAGCAAAACGGCAAACAGGATGGTCTCGGGCCCGACCGCGGCGGCGTCCCAGCGGGGCAATACGTCAGAGCGGATCGAACCGGCACGGACAACGCATACTTCGGACATTAACCCCGATCATCCCACGGCTGACGTGCAGGCTTACGCACCCGCCTTGTTCCAGCAGTAGAACGCTGCGTGTTTTTCCGTCCGTCGATGTCCGGACCTATCTTTGTTGTCACGAAAAGCCGCCGCGCGGGGCCTGTCTGCGGCCGGTGCGTTCACAAGATTGCCGGCCGTAATGTAGGCGGCGCCAAGGCCGTGTCGGCAGAGGCGATATTCCTGGTGTTCGTCCTTGCGCCTGCCGTGGCGGGAATTGTTTCAGCTGCCGGAGAGAGGCAAGCGTTCGAGATCGGCGATCAGCCCGGGACCGACCGGTTCCCATCCCAGTTTCCGGCGCGTTTGCGCGCTGGAGGCGGGCATGTCGAAGCCGGCAAACATGGCGAGCCAGCCGAAAAAGGCTTGGGCCTCTTGCGGCGCGATGGCTTTGACCGGCAGTTTCAGGCGGTGGCCGATGGCTTCGGCGATAGCGCGCATCGGCACGCCTTCTTCCGCGACCGCGTGATACTTTGCGCCCAGCTCGGCCTTTTCGATCGCCAGCCTGTAGAGGCGGGCGACATCCAGAACATGCGCCGCCGGCCAGCGATTGTGTCCGTCTCCGATATACGCGCAGACGCCCTTTTCGCGATACAACTGGATCGCCGGGGTAATAAGACCCTGCTTGACCGTGTCGTGAACCTGCGGCAGGCGCATGACCGAAGCGCGAACGCCCTTCAGCGACAGAGCCGTCTGTTCCGAAACACGGGGGAATGGGAAATCCGGCGGCAGCACACGATCTTCGGTCGCGACCTGGCCCGGCTCCGCCAATCCCGCCGTCCCCGCTGTAACAATGAGGGGCCTGTCGGAGCCGGCAAGAACGGAACCCAAAGCTTCGATGGCACGGCGGTCGATCTCACAATTCTCTGCAAATTTCGACCAGTCGTGAATGAAAGCCAGATGAATGACCGCATCCGAAGCGGTTGCCCCGTTACGCAAGCTATCAAGGTCTTCAAGCGAACCGCGCAGAGCTTCCGCGCCGATCGCGGCCAAGGATTTTGCCCCTTCGTCCGAACGGGCCATGCCGAGAACTCCATGTCCGGCGGCGATCAACTCCTTGACGAGGGGGGTGCCGATGAAGCCGGTGGCGCCGGTGACAAACACGCGCATAGGCAAGTCTCCAGATTTCGTTGGCGACAAATCTCGGCTGGCAGTCTATTCTGGTAAAGTAGTGACTTTATCATAGTAAGATACCTAACAGGATGAGCGAGCGCTTCACCACCGAAAACCTGCTCGGGACCTATCTGAAGGACCGGCGCACCAAGCTCGACCCGGCCGCGCTCGGCTTTCCCCCGGAGCGCCGCCGCACCCCGGGGTTGCGGCGCGAAGAGGTGGCGCAGCGGGCCAACATCAGCCCGACCTGGTACACATGGCTGGAACAAGGACGCGGCGGGGCACCCTCGGCCGACGTGCTCGAACGGATCGCGCGCGCGCTCTTGCTGACGGATGTCGAGCGCGAACACCTTTTCCTGCTCGGCCTCGGCCGCCCGCCCGAAGTGCGCTACCGCAAGAACGACGGCGTCACGCCGCGACTGCAGCGCGTGCTCGACGCGCTGGACCCCAGCCCTGCCGTGATCAGGACCGCGATATGGGATGTCGTCGCCTGGAACCGGGCGGCGACCGTGATGCTGATGGACTATGGAGCGCTGCCGCCGGAGCAGCGCAACATCCTGCGCTTCATCTTTCTCGACCCCCATGCCCGCGCCGCACAATACGACTGGGAGAGCGTGGCAAGATTCGTGTTGGGCGCGTTCCGTGCGGACGCGGCCCGCGCCGGGGCGGCTGCGGCGGTGGAACCTCTGGTCGAGGAACTCTGCCGGCTCAGTCCCGAGTTCCGGGCGATGTGGCGCGACAACGACGTGCGCGGCGCCCATGGCGAAGCCGTCAAGCACATACGGCACCCGGTTCTCGGCCCGCTCGCCTTCGAATATTCGGCCTTCGCGGTCGATGGCCGGACGGACCTCAGCCTGGTGGTCTATAACCCGGCGACGCCGGCCGACGCCGAACGGATCACGTCGCTGATGGAAGCGTAAGCGTCCGGATAAGGCTGCGCGGCGCCATCCTGCCCTACGCTTCCTCACTCCCACTCGATGGTGCCGGGGGGTTTGGAGGTGACGTCGTAGACCACCCGGTTGATGCCCTTGACCTCGTTGACCAGGCGGGTGGCGACGCGGGAGAGGAAGGCGTGTTCGAAAGGATAGGAATCCGCCGTCATGCCGTCCGACGAGGTGACGGCGCGCAAGGCGCAGACGTAATCGTAAGTGCGATCGTCGCCCATCACGCCCACGGTCTTGACCGGCAGGAGCACGGCGAAGGCCTGCCAGATTTCGTCGTAAAGCCCGGCGGCGCGGATTTCTTCCAGATAGATGGTGTCGGCCTTGCGCAGAATCTCCAGCTTGTCGCGGCCGATGGCGCCGGGGATGCGGATGGCGAGGCCCGGGCCCGGGAAAGGATGGCGGCCGACGAAGGCCTGGGGCAATCCCAGCTCGCGGCCCAGCGCGCGCACTTCGTCCTTGAACAGTTCGCGCAAAGGCTCGACCAGCTTCATCTTCATATGCGCCGGCAGGCCGCCGACATTGTGGTGGCTTTTGATGGTGGCGGAGGGCCCGCCGGTGGCCGAGGTGCTTTCGATCACGTCCGGATACAGCGTGCCCTGGGCGAGGAATTCGGCGCCGCCGACCTTGCCCGCCTCGTAATCGAAGACGTCGATGAAAGCGGCGCCGATGATCTTGCGCTTCTTCTCGGGATCGGAAACCCCTTCCAGCGCGGTGAGGAACATGTCGGCGGCGTCGGCGTGCAGCAGCGGGATGTTGTAATGGTTGCGGAACAGCGAGACCACCTGTTCGGGCTCGCCCGCGCGCATCAGGCCGGTATCGACGAAGATGCAGGTGAGCTGGTCGCCGATGGCCTCGTGCAGCAGCACCGCCGCCACCGAGGAATCGACGCCGCCCGACAGGCCGCAGATCACCTTGCCCTTGCCCACCTGTTGGCGGATGCGGGCGATGGCCTGCTGCTTGAAGGCATGCATGTTCCAATCGGCGGGAATGCCGGCGATGTTGAGGACGAAATTGCGCAGGATTTGGCTCCCGCGCGGGGTGTGCACCACTTCGGGGTGGAACTGCACGCCGTAGAAGCGGCGGCCTTCGTCGGCGATGGCGGCAAAGGGCGAATTCTCGCTGGTCGCCACCACGGCGAAGCCGGGCGGGATGGAGACGATCTTGTCGCCATGGCTCATCCACACCGGTTCGCGGCCTTGGGCGTCGCCCAGGCCTTCCAGCAGCGGCGAGGCTTTCGCGATCACGATGTCGGCGCGGCCGAACTCGCGCGCATGGCCCGCTTCCACCCCTCCGCCGAGCTGCTCGCACATCGTCATCTCGCCGTAGCAGATGCCGAGCACCGGGACGCCCGCCTCGAACACCTGTTTCGGCGCGCGGGGGGTGTCGGCTTCGGTGACGCTCATCGGGCCGCCCGAGAGGATGATGGCGCGCGGTCGTTCCGCCAGCGCCGGGCCCGCCTTGTCGAAGGGCACGATCTCGCAATAGACGCCCGCCTCGCGCACGCGCCGGGCGATCAGCTGGGTGACCTGGGAGCCGAAGTCGATGACGAGGACGGGAACGGACATGAACCACCCTTACGATTTGCCTGACGGTTGCTGTGAACGCGCGCTGCCGCAGATAGCTGGATCCCCTTCCCTCGCGTGGATCGCGTCGCGATCCGCGCTCGCCGGGGATGACAAACCGGTTTTATGCGATTCCGGTGCGGACTCGCGAGAGTGCTGCAGGATTGCCGTGAAGAAGCCGTCGCTGCCGCTGCGAAGCGGGCTGGCGCGGAAGAATGTGTCCATGCCGGGCGGCGGGGGACGGCCCGTTTCCGTCTGCCAGATTTCGGCGGCGGAAAGGGGCGCGAAGGCGGTGTTGGCGGCGAGGAAGCGGGCAATCTGGTCTTCGTTCTCCGCCGGGAGCAGCGAACAGGTGGCATAGACGAGACGGCCGCCGGGGGCAACCTGGGCCGCGGCGTCCTCGAGCAGGCGGGCTTGCAGGGCGGTGAGTCCGGCCAGGCGCTCCGGCGTGAGGCGGACGCGCAGTTCCGGCTGGCGGCGCCAGGTGCCGGTGCCGCTGCAAGGGGAATCGAGCAGGACGCGGTCGAAGGGACCATCGAACGCGCCGGGGCGGATGATCGTGGCGCTGGCACGCAGGGCGCGCGGGGAGAGCTGGGAGAGGCGGAGGGGATCGGTGTCGCGGGCGACGATCTCGCCTTGGTTCTCCATGGCAGCGGCCAGCGCCAGCGCCTTTCCGCCCGCGCCGGCGGCGAAATCCAGCACGCACATGCCGGGCTTGGCGGCGCAAAGGAGGGCGGCGATCTGGGCGGCCTCGTCCTGGAACTCGAACAGGCCGGCGGCGAAGAGCGGGGATTTGCTTAAGTTTGCCGAGCCTGCGCCGGACGGCAAACGCAGGCCGTTGGGGGCGTGGGGCGTGGGCTGTGTCGCGAAGCCTTCCGCGCCAAGCGCGGCGGCGAGATCGGCTTGGGTGGTTTTCAGGGTGTTGGCGCGCAGGTCGATGGCGGCGCGGGCGTGGAGCGCCTGCATTTCGGGCAGGAGATCGGGGCCGAAGGCGCGGCGAAGGTCGGATTCGAGCCAAGCCGGGAATTCGCCCTGGACATGCAGCGGAGCTTCAGCACACGGAGGTGCGGAGATCGCGGAGATTTCCTCGGCGGTGAGCGCGGCGGGCGCGTAAGGCGCACCGGTGAAGAGCGTTTCGGGGGCGGTGCCTTCCGCCAGAAGAGAGGCGATGGCGAGGCGGCGGGGCGCGTCGCCCTTCATGCGCCAGGCAAAGGAATACCAGGCGTGGAAGATGGCGAAGACGCGTTCGGCCACCGCGGCGCGATCCTTGGAACCGGCGTAACGGCGGGCGCGGAAGTAATCGCGCAGGAAACGGTCCGCCGGCAGGCCGGTCGCGGCAAGGCCATCGAGGACGTCGATGGCGGCTTGGAGGCGGGCGGCCGGAGTCAATTTGCCATACGCCTCAGTGGACGCCCGGGTAGTTGGGGCTTTCGCGCGTCACCGTGACGTTATGGACGTGGCTTTCCGACAGCCCGGCCCCGGTGATGCGGACGAATTTGGCCTTGCGGTGGAAGTCTTCCACGGTCTTGCAGCCGGTGTAGCCCATGGCGGCGCGCAAGCCGCCGACGATCTGGTGGATCACGCCGGAGACCGGGCCCTTGTACGGCACCTGGCCTTCGACGCCTTCGGGCACCAGCTTCAACGTGTCTTTCACCTCGGCCTGGAAATAACGGTCGGCGCTGCCGCGGGCCATGGCGCCCAGCGAGCCCATGCCGCGATAGCCCTTGTAGGAACGGCCCTGGAAAAGAAAGACCTCGCCGGGGGCTTCTTCGGTGCCCGCCAAGAGCGCGCCCACCATGGCGACATGGGCGCCCGCGGCGATGGCCTTGGCCAAGTCGCCGGAGAATTTGATGCCGCCGTCGGCCACCACCGGGATGCCTTGTCTCGAGGCCGCCGAAACCGCGTCCATGATCGCGGTCAGCTGAGGCACGCCCACCCCCGCCACGATGCGGGTGGTGCAGATGGAGCCCGGGCCGATGCCGACCTTGATGGCGTCGGCGCCCGCATCGATCAGCGCCTTGGCGCCGTCGGCCGTGGCCACGTTGCCCGCCAGCACCTGGGTATAGTTGGATTCCTTCTTGATCGCCGCCACCGTGTCGAGCACGCCGCGGGAATGGCCGTGGGCGGTATCGACCACCACCACGTCGCATTCGGCTTCGACCAGCGCCATGGCGCGCTTCAAGCCATCCGCCCCGGTGTTGGCGGCGGCGGCGACGCGCAAGCGGCCGCGCTCGTCCTTGCAGGCGTTGGGGTATTTCTGGGCCTTTTCGATGTCCTTCACGGTGATCAGGCCGACGCAGCGATAGGTGTCGTCCACCACCAGCAGCTTTTCGATGCGGCGGGCATGCAGCAGCTTCTTGGCCTCTTCCAGGCCGACGCCTTCGCGCACCGTGACCAGGTTTTCCTTGGTCATCAAATCGGCCACGGCCTGGCTGGTGTCGGTGGCGAAGCGCACGTCCCTGTGGGTGAGGATGCCCACCAGCTTGCCCGCCTGCCCCGCCGTGGCGCCCACCACCACCGGCACGCCGGAAATGCTGTGATGCTCCATCAATTGCAGCGCCTCGGCCAGGGTGGCGTCGGGGGCGATGGTCAGCGGGTTCACCACCATGCCGCTTTCGTAGCGCTTGACGCGGCGGACGTGCTCGGCCTGCTCCTCGACGGAGAGGTTGCGGTGGATCACCCCCATGCCGCCCGACTGCGCCATGGCGATGGCCAGCGGCGCCTCGGTGACCGTGTCCATCGCCGCCGAAAGCAGCGGAATGCCCAGTTCGACCGTCTTGGTCAGGCGGGTACGGGTATCGACCTGGCCGGGCAGCACCTCGGAGGCGGCCGGAACCAGCAGCACATCGTCGAAGGTGAGGGCCTCTCGGATGTCGGTCATGGCGCACGCTCCTTTTTCTTTGGGGCGCGCCGTGCTGCCGACGGCGGGCTTCGCGCGCCCAGCCGGTGGAGCGGCGAGGAATTAACGGAGAGTCGGGGGGGACGCAAGGAGGCGTGAATTTCTTGAGGATTATGGGAGGTATGAGGAATATTTTCCTGCACGGGTGAATGTGACGCGTGTAGCGGCGGGGAGAGACACGCTTAGATAGAACGGGCGGCTGGAGGCGGAGATGGTGGAAACGGACGAACTGACCGTGCAGGAAAAGCGCCTGGTGGAATGCGCGCGGTTGGGGAGTTGGTGGGAGCCGGAGACCGAGAACGGCGAAGAGCCGGATATGAATCCGGCCAAGGCGGAGAACTGGAGCGCGGATCGCACGCTGCGGGCGGCCGTCATCCGCTGTTTGATGACCGGAGAGACATGGCCTGGCGAGATGGGACCATGGCCGGTCGGCTGCAAAGGCGTGATGGTCAAAGGTGCTTTCGTCTCCGGCGCACTCGACCTCGAAGGCGTGTGCGTGAGCCGGACTCTCAGACTCCGCAGCTGCGCCTTTGACGGCCGCGTGAGCCTGATGGATGCGGAAACCAAGACGGTCGTACTTTCGGGATCGTTCCTGCCCGAGGGTCTCGACGCCCAAGGCGCGAAGATCAAGGGCGATCTTCGTCTCCGCGACGGGTTCATGGTCAAGGGCGAAGTCAACCTCACACGTGCTACCATCGAAGGCCAGCTTGTCTGCGACGGCGGTTGCTTCCAGAATCCCGGCGGCGAGGCCATCGACCTGACGCTGGCGAGTATCGGCTCCGGCTTGTTCCTTTGGAAGCTTCGCCGGGAGAAAGATCAGCGCGGGCTCGACGGGCGGCTGGTTCTCTCCCAGGCCAGATGCCGGACCTATACGGACGATCGCGAATCCTGGCCCGAACAGGGCAAGCTGGTGCTGGACGGGTTCACCTATGAGCGCTTCCACGACTGCGCCACGGATTGGAAGACGCGGCGGGACTGGCTGCAACGCCAGGCCGCCGTACATCTGGACGATTCTTTCCATCCCCAGCCCTGGACCCAGGCCGTCAAGGTGCTGCGCGAGATGGGCCACGACCGCGATGCGCGCGAACTGGCGATGCAGCGCGAAATCGCACACGCTGGAAGCAAGGGAACGCGCTGGCCGATGCGGCTGTGGCTGTGGTTCCTGCGCCTCACCATCGGCAGCGGCTACAAGCCCCATCTCGCCCTTTTCTGGTCGCTGGGTTTCGTCTTGTTCGGCTGGCTGGTCTTCGCCGGCGCCGCCAATCTCGGCTTCATGGTGCCGCGCGACGGCGCTGTGCAGAGCGCCATGGCTGCCGCGCACGGCCCCTTGTTGCAGCATTACCCGCGTTTCAACGCGCCGGTGTATGCCTTGGACAATTTCCTGCCGGTGACCGAACTGGGCCAGGACGCCGCCTGGGTGCCCAGCGACGAACAGGCCGGACAGCGGCGGATCACGCAGGACGGGATGTTCGCCGAAACCGCACGTCTCCTGCTCGGGCATGACCGGACGGTGACGGGCAAGGCGGCCGCAAGACCCGCGGATACGGGCGGCCTGGCCGCGCCTTCCGTCTGGCTGTTCCGGCACGGCTTCCACCGTTTCGTCTATTGGGCGCAGGAACTCTTGGGCTGGGTGTTCATCTCGCTGCTGATCGCCGGAATGAGCGGTCTGGTGAAGCGGGAATAGATTGCGCTGCATTGCCAGCGGCGGGCGGGCGTGGTGTAAGACAAGAAAGCAACCAGGACCGCTGCCGATGAAGACCGAACAGGAGAAGATGCTCGCCGGAGAGCCCTATGACGCGCACGGGCCGGAGCTGATCGGCGTCCGCACCGCAGTGAAGAAGCTGCTGCACCGGCTCAACGTCACCGAGTACCACGCGGACTCGATGCAGGCCGTCATCAACCAGCTATGCCCCAATTCGGCCAAAGACCTCTACCTGGAGCCGCCCTTCCATTGCGATTACGGCGTGCACATCCGCGCGGGCGAGAAGGTGTTCGTCAATTTCGGCTGCGTCTTCTTGGACGGCGGCACCATCACCATCGGCGCCCATACCCTGATCGCGCCCGGGGTGCACATCTACACGGCGCAGCATCCGCTGGAGATCGCCGAGCGCAGGCAATGGGAAGACTGCCGGCCGGTGGCGATCGGCGAGCAATGCTGGATCGGCGGCCACGCCACCATCTGCCCGGGGGTGACCATCGGCGACCGCTCGGTGATCGGCGCGGGCGCCGTGGTGGTGAAAGACATCCCGCCCGACAGCCTGGCGGCGGGAAATCCGGCGGTGGTCATCCGCAGGCTGAACAAGACGGCTTGAGCCCGTTATTTCCTGTGGCAGGGCCAGAGCTCGTCGACGCCGTCCCACATCACGTCCTGCAGGTTCATTTTCTCGTATTTGGGATTGCCGCCGGCCGTGTTCTTCAGCCAGTCCAGTTCCATATCGGCCGCCCGGTCGGCGCTGAGGTCGTGCGGGATGCAGCCGTAGTGGTTGGTCTTCGCGGCCGTGATGAGGTCGAAGACGATCGACTTGCAGCCCTTCATGTCCGGCGAGCAGCTCGACAGGAATGCGGACAGCGAACTGGTGTCGGTGGCGGAAGCCGGGCCGGCCGCGATCGCGGCGGCGAGCGCAAGCGCCGGCAGAATGAATGCACGCATGTGTCCCTCCTTCCGTGGCCGGAACGGCGAACGGCCGGCATGGAGGAGGCGCAGAATGGCGTCAGCTTCTGGAACAGCCGTTCGGGCCCGCGTGGCGGATGGGCCGCGCCGGCCACGATTCATAATTTATGCCCGAACTGTGAAATTTCCAGAGCCGTTTGCGCAGAGGGCCTATTCGCCCTGCGGCGGCAATGAGAAGAAGATGACAAACAAAGGCCGGCAAAGTAGATAATCCTCTCATGTCCGCCGCCACACGCGCCACACAATTCCTGAAGCAGCAGGGGGTTGCCTTCGCCCTGCACCACTACGACTACGATCCCGATGCCGAGAAGATCGGCGTGGCGGCGGCAGAAGCCATGGGCGTGCCGCCCGGGCGCGTGCTCAAGACCCTGATGGCGGAAGTGGACGGCAAGCCGGTCTGCGTGGTGGTGCCCTCGGACCGCGAAGTCTCCATGAAGAAGCTGGCGGCGGCCTTCGGCGGCAAGTCGGCCGCCATGATGAAGCCCGCCGATGCCGAGCGCCTCACCGGCTATCATGTGGGCGGGATTTCCCCCTTCGGACAGAAGAAGCGCGTGCCCGCGGCGGTGGAGGAAAGCGCGCTGGCGCAGACAAGCGTGTTCCTCAACGGCGGGCAGCGGGGCTTGCAGGTCGAGATGGCGCCCGGGGAGATCGTCCGCGTGCTGAAGGCCGCCGCCGCGGCTTTGGTTGCCTGAAGGCCGCGCCAAGCCGGAGGCGATTTGAATTGGGATAAGAAGGAAACGCGCTGCTGTTTTGCCTGGGCTGCTTTCGGACGCGCTCCCTTGCGCCTATGATGACGGCAACGAAACGGTATTCGGGGGCAATGGCATGTCGAAGAAAATCGGCCGCCGTAATTTTCTCAGAAGCGGCGTGCACGTTCTTCCCGCCTTGGCGGCGATGGGGCTTGTACTCGGCGCGGCCGGTCCGGCGCGCGCGGACTGCAGCGACAATTGTTCGGGCAGCTGCTACCAGGGCTGCACCGGGTCCTGCATGGACGGCTGCACCGGTTCCTGCAAGGAAGGCTGTACCGGCTCCTGCATGGACGGCTGCACGGGCGGCTCGAAGTAAGCACCACTCGCGGCTTCGATAGCAACGCCGTGATGAAATTACCCCTCAGCCGGTTTGCCTGGGCGCGTACTGCGCTCGCGCTTCGTACGCACAAGGCAAACCGCCCTCTCCCGCAAGGGGAGAGGGAATTTGCGGTGGGGCGTGCGTGCAGGCGGCCTGGGCCGCGCCCTTCGTCGAGGATTTCACTAAGCCGGGAAAAGCCGGGCTGTTAAGAGTAATTCGCAAATAATGCTTTGGGGCCATTATGTGCGAGTGGTTCGCATCTAATAGGCCGATGAATGTCCGGCTAGATCCCCCCACCCGCTTCGTTGCTCCGCAACGAACCACCCCGCGTTGAGGGTGAATTTTACTCAAGATCGGGATAGGGGCCGCGGCCGCCGGAGGCGATGAAGCGGTCGATGGCCGCCGTCAGCACCGGCAGCGGCACCGAGCCCGATTGCAGCACCGTGTCGTGGAAGGCGCGCAGGTTGAACTTCGGCCCCAGCGCCTTCTCAGCCTTGGCGCGCCCCTGCCGGATCGCCAGTTCGCCGAGATAATAAGAAAGCGCCTGGCCCGGCCAGGTGATGTAGCGGTCCACTTCGGTTTCGATCTCGTGTTCGGGCAAGACCGTGTTGGCGCGCATATAGGCGATGGCCTCGGCACGCGACCAGCCTTGGGCGTGGATGCCGGTATCGACCACCAGGCGCGCGGCACGCCAGACCTGGTAGCCCAGCATGCCGAAGCGGTCGTAAGGCGTGTGATACAGGCCCATCTCCTGCCCCAACCATTCGCAATACAGCGCCCAGCCTTCACCGTAAGCGGAGATGTAGCTGTGGCGGCGGAAATCCGGCAGCGATTTGTCTTCCATCGCCAGCGGCATCTGGAAGGCGTGGCCGGGGGCGGATTCGTGCAGGGTCAGCGCCGTCAGATTGTAAAGCGGGCGGTGCTTGAGGTCGTAGGTGTTGAGGTAGAAGACCCCCGGGCCGCCGCGGCCCGCGGTGTAGAAAGGCGCGATCTCGGCCGGCACCGGTTCGATGGCGAAACGGGCGCGCGGCAACAGCCCGAAATAGAGCGCGGCCTTGCCGTCGAATTCCTTGGCGATCCAGGCGGCGCGGTCGAGAAGCTCTTGCGGCGTTTTGGCGTAAAAGCGCGGATCGTCGCGCAGCATCTGCTGGAAGGCGGCAAAGTCGCCCTTGAAGCCGGTTTCGCGCATCACCGCCAGCATCCGGGCGTGAAGTTCGGCGACTTCGGCAAGGCCGATGCGGTGGATCTCTTCCGGCGATTTGTCGAGCGTGGCGTATGCGAGAATCTGGGCGCGGTAATAGGCCTTGCCGCCGGGCAAGGCTTCGGCGGCAAGCGTGGTGCGGGTGCGGGGGACGTATTCGGTATCCCAGAATTTCAAGAGATCGCGATAGGCCGGCTGCACCGTGCCGCGGATGATCTTGACGGCTGCGGCTTTCAGGGCCGCCCGTTCGGCGGCGGCAACGGCCGGCATCTCCTTGAAGGGCGCGAAGAAGGGCGTGTCTTCCGGCCTGGCCTTCGCCACCGCGGCGATGGAGCCGTCGCGGCCCTCCAGGGTGACGCGCGGCGGCGTGAAGCCGCGTTTTTCGCCCGCGCGCATGTTGGCGATGTTCTCGCGGAAATAGCGCGGGATGTCGCGCATCTGGAGGAGCCAGTTGCGGTAATCCTGCACATTGCGGAAGGGGCGGCGGGCGCGGTCGGAAAAATCGCTCCAGAAGCTTGAATCGGAATTGGCCGGCATCTCGTAGCCGCGGAATTTCTCGTCGGCGATCAGGCCCTCAAGCTGGAAGCGGTAGACCGCGGCATTGACCTGCTCCTTGGGCGAAAGCGCGCCCGCGGCAACGGCGTTCAGCTTCTTGAGCGTGTCCTGCCAGACTGCCAAGTGTCCGGCCTGGGTGGCGGCATCGACATGCGGCAGGCGCGGCGGCACGGGGCGCGTGTTGTCCTCGTCGTCGGCGAACTCGGCCACCCGCCAGGACCATTCGGCGGTGTAAAGCGTGCGCAATTGCGCGTCGGCGGAGGCGGCGCGGGCGGGAAGCGAGAGCGCCAGCAACAGAGCGGCAAAAACACATTTGCGCATGGGAGCCTCGCACTTCGCCATCTGTAATTCGACTCTCACCCGGATCCCCTTCCCTTCGCACGATCCGCGTTGCGGATCGTGCTCAGCCGGGGATGACAGTTTGTTTTGTTTTCGCTTTCGTCTCAACCACCCGAACCGTCCGTCACCGCCCAGCCATAGGCGAGGAGGCGCCAGCCTTCGGGGCGTTTTGTCAGCACCAGGGACCAGCCGCCGGTTTCGCAAAAGGGTTTGCCTTTGGTGAGGCCGGTCCAGATCGTCTTCAGCGCGAAACAGGCCTTGTCATCCGTCAGGGAGAAATCGTGCACCGCCTCGAAGCGGTGCTGCAAGGCGGACTGGCCGGCGAGGTGGTTCCGCATCGCCTTCGCCCAGGCGGCGGGATCGGCGAAGAGGTAAGGCGGGAAGTTTTCGATGATGGTGACGCTGCCGGCGAACAGGTCGGGCGGCAGGGTTTGCGCGCCGTTCTCGATAACCTGTGCCAGCTTTTCGGCGACTTCCATCATCGCGGCATCGGGTTTGGACATGCGCTATCCCTTGAAGGATTATCCCTTGAAGCCCAAGGCGACGAGGTAGAGTTCGACGGATTCGGCGCGGCTGGCGGGCGGCTTGACGTGTTTCACCTCGGCAAAATGCCTTTTCACCAGGGTCAGGATTTCGTTGGTGGCGCCGCCCTGGAACACCTTGCCGACGAACGCGCCGCCGGGTTTCAGCACCTCCAGCGCCAGGTCGAAGGCCGCCTCGAACAAGGCCAGGGTGCGGATGTGATCGGTCTGGCGGTGGCCGATGGTGGAGGAGGCCATGTCGGAGAGAACCACGTCGGCCGGGCCTTCGAGCGCCCGTTTGACCGCAGCGGGCGCCGCTTCGTCGAGCATGTCGAGCTGCAGGATGGTGACGCCCGGAAGCGGCTCCATCTCGAGGATGTCGGCGGCCACCACCCGGCCGTCGCCCACCCGTTCGGCGGCGACCTGGCTCCAGCCGCCCGGCGCCGCGCCGAGGTCGAGCACGCGGGCGCCGCGCTTGATGAGGCGGAAGCGCTGGTCCAGCTCCTTCAGCTTGAAGGCGGCGCGCGAGCGGTAGCCCTTGGCCTTGGCGGCGGCGACGTAAGGGTCGTTGAGCTGGCGCTCCAGCCAGCGCACCGACGAAGCCGTGCGGCCGCGCGTGTTGCGCACCCGTCTGTCGTTGATCATCGCCGCGCCTCCGCCATCAGCTCCCGCAATATACCTTCGCGCAGGCCGCGGTCCGCAACCCTGAGGCGGGTGCAGGGCCAGACGTCGTGGATGGCCGCGAAAACAGCACAGCCCGGCAAGATGAGGCCGGCCCTTTCGCTGCCGATGCAGCCGAGGGCGGCGCGTTCGGCCTGCGTCATGGCGACCAGCCGCTCCACCACGTCGAGGATTCCGGCGCAATCGTGCCAGGAGGCATCGACGCGCGAGCGCAAATAACGCGGCAGTTTCAGCATCACCCCCGCCAGCGTGGTGACCGTGCCCGAAGTGCCGAGCAGGTGCGAGCGGGCGATCTCGAAACGGCCCTTGCGGTCCATCTCGCGCCGGATGGCGGCGAAGCGCGCCCGCATGTCCGCGCGCATGGCGGCGAAGCGGGCGCGGTCGTCGCTGCCGCCGTTGATCTCGGCCAGCGACATCACCCCCAGCGAGACGGAGGCGAAATGCACGATCAAGGGCTTCCTGCCCTCGCGCTTCAGCCAGATGGTCTCGGTGGAACCGCCGCCGATGTCGAACACCAGGCCGCCCTCGTAGTCTTCGCCGATCAAGGGGGCGCAGCCGAGCGCCGCCAGCCGTGCCTCCTCCGCCGCGGTAATGATGCTGAGGGCGATGCCCGTCTCGCGCGCCACGCGGTCCACCAGCGCCTGCGCATTGGCGGCACGGCGGCAGGCCTCGGTCGCCACCGCCCGGACATGGCGCACGCCGTGCTTGTCGATGCGCTGGGCGCAGATTTTGAGCGCCGCCACGGTGCGCTCCATCGCCGTTTCGGAGAGCAGGCCCGTGCCCGCCACGCCCTCGCCCAGCCGGACGATGCGCGAGAACGAATCCACGATGCGGATGGAGCCGTCGCGGGCCGGGGTGGCGACGAGAAGGCGGCAATTGTTGGTGCCGAGGTCCAGCGCCGCCAGCACGGGCGGGGATCGCCTCGTATGGCGCCGGCGGCGGCGCGGTTTGACCGGTTTTTCCATTCGCCTTCCCATAAGGCCGCGAAGCAACCCGCGACGCTAGAACAATTCGCCCCCGGACGTGACGGCAAATTCGCCGTAGAGGCCTGTTTGCCCGCAATTTTCCGGGGAAGCGGTGCCGGGCGGGCGGGCTGCCGGGGGCCGGGGCGGGGGGCGCGGCGCCTGGGCAATGGGGCGCGGCTTGTATATCCTTGAATTCGGCCGCGAAATGAGGCTAAAGGAGCGCCCCCTGCTGGGGGATCGTCTAACGGTAGGACTGCAGACTCTGACTCTGCCTGTCTAGGTTCGAATCCTAGTCCCCCAGCCAATCTCTAC
>Ga0187810_10000408_pt1 | contig 17129 bp, 17 predicted proteins | sample NC_wetland_sal_i_9_FD_132963 | JGI IMG/M metagenome (GOLD analysis project Ga0187810, IMG submission 132963) | Wetland sediment microbial communities from Neuse River Estuary, North Carolina, USA - ASW_5 | ecosystem: Environmental > Aquatic > Freshwater > Wetlands > Sediment | place: USA: North...
CTTGGCGTGGTGATTGTTTGGATCTTCTGGAGTTTTCAAAAATCACTGAATACTCGCAAATCCTCAGTTTAAGATGTCGGTTTACGGTGATAAAAAAAATGAAACATTTACAACGGTAAGGACAGTCTTTCATGGCTCGTGTGGAAAGGATTTTCATTCGGCAATGAGAACCGCAACGGCGGCTGCATGAGTTTTCGTATGCGTGAGAGAAATCATCGCGCGAACCACCTTTTTCCGTCGGGCAAACTCCTCCCCTTTCCCATGAAAAACCAGATACGGCTCGCCTCCCTCCCACTTGCACACCTCCATGTCGCGCCAGCCCAGTTGCTTCCCGATCCCGGTGCCAAAGGCCTTGCTCACCGCCTCCTTGGCCGCAAAACGCGCCGCCAGAAACGGAGTGGGATCAGCATGCTTCATCGAATACTCGACCTCTCCCGGCAGATAGATGCGATGGAGGAAACGTTCCCCGAACCTCTGGTGAGAATCCGCAATGCGGGACATCTCAACCAGATCGATTCCAATGCCGATGACAATTTCAGCCATGATATTTTTTCATCAAAGTCAGCATGTCTTTCACCGATTTTTTCAATCCGGTAAAGACCGCCCGGCTGACGATGGAGTGCCCGATATTCAAAGTGTCGAGATGTGGAACGGGAAAAAGCTCTTCCAAATTATCCAGCGTCAATCCGTGCCCGGCGTTGACGGAGATGCCCAGCTTGTGCGCACCTGTCGCGGCCTGAATCAGACGTTGCGCCATCTTCGTCCGACCGGCTTTCGAGGATGCGTTTGCAAAGGGGCCGGTATGAAATTCCACATAGGGGACTCTCACGCGGGATGCAGCTTCCACCTGCTTCACGTCCGCATCAATAAACAGACTGACAATAATGCCTGCCGACGAAAGGCTTTTCACAGCAGCGGCGATCTTGCTTTCAGCACGCACCACATCCAGACCGCCCTCTGTCGTCAATTCCTGACGCTGCTCGGGAACCAGACACACTTCGGCAGGTTTCAATTTCCGGGCGATTTTGACCATCTCCGGAGTCACAGCCATTTCAAGGTTGAGTGGAATCTTCAACTTGTCCTTCAACGCCCAGACATCCGCATCGCCAATATGTCGGCGATCTTCGCGTAAATGCGCGGTGATGGAATGAGCGCCGGCAGCCTGACATTCCAACGCCGCCTCGACAGGACTGGGTTCAGGCTTGGTTCCATGCCCTGCGGCACGATATCTCGCCTGACGGAGCGTGGCCACATGATCGATATTAACGCCAAGTTTCAACATGACGGCTGATTTTCAGGGGGAAAACCACATCACGCAAGCTCCTTCCGCTGGGAATGAAATCAAAGCTGCAAAAGAAGGCTTCTCCACTTTCCATTTTTGACGATCCGGCGGAGAGTCAACCCCCTGGCACAGGCGGACAAGATGACTTCATCCTCCTGTCCGGCCATGATGCCGGAAAAAATCGCGTAACCGCCCGGCTGCAATAACCTCACCAATCTGGGAGTGCAGGCGACGAGAATGGAGGAGTAAATATTCGCCAGGATCAGACCGTATGTTTTTTCGGATTTTATTCCCTCCAGGGGAATGCGGCGAAATCGAACCTTGCGACAATGATTGAGAAAGGCATTTTCCCGGGCAACGCGGATGCTGTCGGGATCATGGTCGATTCCGAATGCCCGATACCCCAAAAGTTCCGCCGCGATAGCCAGAATGCCAGTGCCCGTACCAGCATCCAAGACATGAGTGCCCGGAGGGAGTTTCAAGGACAGCAGCAACCGCAGGCAGGCTGAAGTGGTGGCGTGTTCTCCAGTGCCAAAAGCCATCCCGGAGGGAATAATGAGCGGACGGTATTCCCCCATTTTTTTTGGAAGAAGATCATGATGGGAAGCCAGAATCAGCGAGGGTGGAAAGCGACGTGCAAAGCCAGCGGTCTTGGAGATTTTGGGAGGGCGCGAAACTTTTCCGCCATATCTTTTTTTGAAGTTTTCCGCCTCGCGCCGGGTGAGACAGTAGACTTCATATCTCACCTGCTTCCGGCCCGGAAAACTCAGAGTGAGCAAGCGCTCCTGAAACTCGGGGGCGGCGACGATTTCATTCGCTGAAGCCCTCTCGGGAGGAACACTCCGTTGCCAGACAAACCACTCCATCACTCGATGAGCGATTTCGCCGGCTTGAAATCAGAAGGCGTGACCTCGTATGAATTGCGCTTGTACTGCTTGATCTCGATTTCCTTCAGCGCCCAAAGTTGTTCTCCATTTTTAGTCGCACGAAGCAAGAGGCGGTATTTCCCCGGTGGAAAATCATGCTGAACATCGAGTTCGCGAAGATCGATGGAGCCATTCAAGCCGACTGTGACACGACTTTGCAAAAACTCTTCGGGCACCCGAAGCAGGTCCGCATAAGCGGGTGGGAATGTTTCCTTTAACTTTTCTTCCTGCTCGGCAACGCGCTCCTGAAAGGTTTCCACCTCGGCTTTGACCATGGCTATGTCGTCTTCGGATTTCTTCAGCTCATCCTCCATTTGGGCAATCCTCAGATTGACCTCGTCGACTTTGCCTCCGAGTGGCTTCCGAATTTTTGTGGAGCGATCCCGGATTTCGATGCGGCGCTTGCTCCATTCATCCTCCTTCATCTTCCACCCCTTGAGCTGATCTTCCACCCATTGGCGTTCCTTGGTGACATCGATGCTCTTGGGAGCGCCGTAGAGGGCCAGTCGGAAGGCGTTCGCACTGACTTCCGGTGCCTTGATCGTGGGATTCACCTGAAAGTCTATTTTCAATTCCTTCGCACGCTGGACGAGACGTTCGGTAAAGGCATCCTGTTCATGCGCATATTCGGAATCAAGTTCAGCGTAATCCTTATTCCACATGGCCGTTAGAGTATCATTCGTCTGCTGAAGCATGGCCGGGACTTCCGCACGAGCCTTTGTGATTGAATCGACGAGAAATTGCTTGGTCTGCTCACGGGCCTTGTAATCATTATCGGCGGCGTTGTAGCTGTTTTTCGCATCTTCGAGAGCTTCGAGGAGCGGGCGGCGACGTTCTTCCAGATCCCGGCGGATCATTTTGACCCTCGGATCAAAATCGAGGACAAAGAGTGCCTGGGGATCCAGCTTGGCATCTCCCGGATCGATTTTCACCATGAGGCGAGTCTCCAGCAATGCCTGCCAGATGAAGTAGGCACCGAGTGCGACGACCAAAACCAGAATGAGGGAAAAGACTGTTTTTGTCGTCAGGAAGGAAGACAATCTCAGGCGTTTCTTTTTCGTCGGAATCTCTTTTGTTGCCTCTTCTTTCGGCTCGCTACTTGAAACCACGGGAGGCTCGGGAGTCGCTTCGATGCGGCGACGGGGCTGATCGGCCTCAATCTTTGAAACCGTGAGTGTCCCGGGCAGAACGCGCTTTTCCGCCATGACACGAGGTTGCACGGGAGGCTTTGTTTTTTGTCCGGCAGGAGACGTCTTGGCTGATCCTGTTTCGGAAGCAGGTGCAGGAGTCTTTTCCAGCGGAGGAACCGGGGTCAACGCCTCCAAGCCGGGAAGAGGCAGTTCGGCCTGATGTTTCACCGGCGGGGTGGCGGGAATCTTCCGGGGGGGCGTCCGATGGTAAGCGATATCCGGAGGAGCGCTCTTTTGTTTTGGAACGCTCTTCTGCTTTCCTCCACCAAAAAGTCTTTGAAAAAATCCAGGGGTGGATTTTGTTGGCATGGCATCTTTGTGTGGTTTGGCGGCAGCCTCGGCAGCCGTAGGAGCCGCAACAGGCGCAGGATCTGGAGCCGGAGGTGGAACGGGCGACTTTTCCAGCAGTGGTGGGGCGAGCACGGGGGGCGGGGTTATTAGACCGGTCTTTTGAAAAATCTCCCGGGCAAGTGGAGAAGCCTCGGGGACAGGTTTTTCCTTGGGAGGCTCACTCTTCTTCTGCGGTTCAGGCACGATCACTGGCGGCACCGGAGGCGGAGTCGCTGGAGAAACGACGGTTTTTTCACTCTTGTTTTCAGGGGAAAGATCAGACATTGGAACACCCCTCAGGATAGGAGCCAAGAATCTTGAGCCAAGCGGTTTTCTTCCGCGCTTTTTCGAAAGCCGCCGCCACCACGGGAGTGGCAACATGGCCTTTGATGTCCACAAAGAAGATGTATTCCCACGACTGATGGGGGGCTGGGCGGGACTCTATTTTGCAGAGGTTGATTTTGCTTTTGGCGAAAATCTGAAGAACTTCGCCCAGCGCGCCGACACGATGTGGAACGGCAAAGATCAGGCTTGTCTTGTCGTTTTTGGAAGGAGCCGTCTGCTCCCGGCTGAGAATGAGAAACCGGGTGGCATTTCTCTGCGCGTCACTGATGTTGGAAGCCAGTATCTTCAACCCGTAAATTTCCGCCGCGAAGGGACTGACAATCGCCGCCGTCCCCTTTTCCCGGCTGGCCCGGCTGGCTCCCTCAGTGGTGCTGGAGGCTTCTTCCGTCGGAATATGGGGATGATGGGTTGCGAGCCACTGGCGGCATTGTCCCAGCGGCTGGTAATGGGAACAGATGCGCAGAATCTTTTTCGTTTGAGGGCCGACGGCAAAGGCATGTTGAATCTTCAGGTAACTCTCCCCGCAGATCGTCAGATCGGTATGCATGAGGGAGTCGTAAGAAGCGCTGATCCCTCCTTCGGTCGAGTTCTCAATCGGGACAACGCCTGCATCCGCATCCCCCCGGGAAACGATGGTGAATATCTCTGGAATACTGCGACAGGTGACGTACTGATCCCCATTGCCAAACCGGGTGATCGCCGCCTGATGGGAATAGGTGCCCACCGGGCCGAGGCAGGCAATGCGGAGAGGTTTTTGAAGGCTGCGGCTGGAGGAAAGAATCTCGTGATAGATGGCACGCAAGCCCTTGGAGCTAAGCGGCCCCTTGTTTTTATTCTCGATGCTCTGGAGCAGGTGTTCCTCCCGAGTGGGGTCGAAGACCGCAATCCCCGACGCTTTTTTAATGGAACCCACCTCCAACGAAAGGGATGCCCTCTCGTTCAGGAGATGAACCAGTTCCGCATCGAGGCGGTCAATTTTGCTGCGGAGTTTCTGGAGACTCATGAATTAATTCGGGTTGTTCGGAAGGATCAGCTGGAGTAGTGACAGGAATTTTGACGCGACGCAATTCTTCATTATTGGGAAGTTCACTGAGATCGCGAATGCCAAAATGCTCCAGAAAATTCGTGGTGGTCGCATAGAGCCAGGGGCGTCCGGGAGCCTCAGCCCGGCCTGAGACACAAATAATGTCCCTCTCAACAAGAGTTTCCAGCACCCCGCCGACGGCGACTCCCCGGACGGATTCGATCTCCGCCCGAGAGACCGGCTGCCGATAGGCGATGACAGCGAGCGTTTCCAGAGCCGCCTGCGTCAGGCGCGTACTCCGGGATTCCTCACTGACTTGACCCACCCATGGAGCAAATTTCGGATGCGTGCCAAACAGCCAGCCGTGGTTGATCTCCTGTAGGATGAGCGGTGTCTCGGCGCGTCGAGCCTTGATTCCCTGCAAAATTTCCTCCACCTGTGGCTCCTTGGTTTTCGCAAAAGGGGCCTCCTCTTCCGTGGAGCCTTTCCGAACGAGCGCTGCGATCTCGGCACTGGTGAGGGGCCGAGTGGCCGTGAACAAAATAGCCTCTATCAATTCTTCCAACTGCATGATTCCGTGTCTCTCTAAATTCGGCTGATCGTGATATCTGAAAACTGTTCTCCCTGCTGGACTCTAAGCTGTTTGAGGCGAATGAGTTCCAGTAGGGCGAGAAATGTTACTACAATCTCCGCCCGTGAGGCAAGCTCTCCAAAGAGGGTAAAAAAGGATGCTGTTTTTCCCGGCCCAATCCGTTCCAGAAGATAGTCGATCTTTTGTGAAACAGTAAAGGTCTCTTCAAAAATCTCACTCTTACCGTGGCGGATTTGCTGCTCCTCGTAACGCTGCAGGACATGCTGAAGCGCCTGCATGAGATCCCACATCGTGACTTTCCCGAGGAAAGGTTTGGCCGTTTCCGGCGCCGTCACCATGACGGGAGGCGCCGAGCGGTGAAAAATCCCATGGGCGATCTCTTCCAATTCCTGGAATTTCCCGGCGGCTTCCTTGAATTTTTTATATTCGACCAATTGACGGATCAATTCCCACCGGGGGTCTTCCTCCTCCGGCTGGTCATCCACCGCCTGCTGGTCAACCGGCAACAAAGTGCGGCTCTTCAGGTAGATCAGATGGGCCGCCATGACGATGAATTCACCGGCGACATCCAGATCGAGTTCCTGCATCTGTGCGAGGTAATTGAGGTACTGCTCCGTGATGCGGGTGATCTCGATGTCATAGATGCTGACCTCGGACGATTTCACGAGATAAAGCAACAGGTCAAGCGGCCCCTCAAAGACGGGTAACCTTACCCGGATGGCATCTTCAGCGGAAACCGTCATCGGGCTACTCCCACCGCCTTACGAACCCGGGCAAGGGTCTTTGCCGCTTCCTCGCGGGCACGTCGGGCACCATTGGCCAAAATTTCATCGATCTGGGAAGGATTCGCCTCCAAGGCCTGCCGCTTTTCCCGAAAAGGCGCGAAATAATTCCACAAAAGATCGGCCACCTGCTTCTTGTACTCCCCATAGCCCGTGCCGCCCGCCTTCATGCTGCTCACCATTCCAGCCACTTGTTCCGGCGTGGCAACACACCGCGCCAGGGCAAGGAGGATCGAGCCTTCCGTCGGCTTGGGAGCCTCAACTGGCGTCGAATCGGTCTTCACAGACATGACCTTTTTACGAAAGGGCTTTTCTTCAGCAAAAATCTCAAGGGTATTATTATAGGATTTGGACATCTTCTGTCCATCCGTTCCGGGCAGAGTGGCTGTTTCCTCGCGGATGCTCGGCTCAGGCAGCTTGAACACCTCGCCAAATGACTCGTTGAATTTCTGGGCCAGATCCCGGGTAACTTCCAGATGCTGCTTCTGATCCTGCCCCACGGGAACAAGGTCGGACGAATACATCAAAATATCCGCCGCCATGAGAACCGGGTAGGCAAAAAGGCCGTGCGTGGCCGCCAGCCCCTTGCTCACCTTGTCCTTGTAGCTGTGGCACCTTTCGAGAAGACCCATCGGGCAGATAATGCTCAGGTACCAGGCCAATTCATGAATCTCCGGAACATCGCTCTGGCGGAAAAAAACCGCCCGCTCCGGGTCCAGCCCACAGGCGAGGAAATCGAGGGCCACCCCCCGGATATTCGCCCCCAGTGCGGCAGCATCCTGCACCGTCGTCATCGCATGGTAGTCCGCAATAAAATAAAATGCCTCCCCCCGGCTTTGCAGCTCGATGGCGGGCTTCATCATCCCAAAATAATTCCCCAGGTGGAGCGTCCCGGAAGGTTGTATGCCGGAAAGAATTCTCATACCCACCTGCAAGGTCTCCCCACAAAGGCCGACTCATCAAATCGAATGACACAAAAAATCATGAAGGGATACATTAGATCGAAAGTTTGGGAAGATGCAACCCGCACCATTCACCAGATTTACGACCGGAGCAATTTCCACAAACCACGGGGAATGTGGAGGCGGACCACCGCCATCACCACCGCCGGGAGATCGTGAATGCCCTCATAGGCCACATACCGCCCCTGCCATTTCGGCTGGTACTTTTTCTTGAAATCGAAGAGCGATTTATACCCGTAGAGACGCTTGAAATTCTCGAAAAGGTAACGGATCGCCTTTTCCTCCGTCATAAGCCGGTTGGTGTCCTTCTCGATATTTGCCAGCGGTGCGTTGCCCAAGGATACCTCCTCCATCCCCCTGGAACGGAAATATTCAATCGATGACACAATCAAAAAATCCATCATCGTTCCCCGAGCCTCGGCTCTGCACCGCATGAGATCCAGACAGCGCCCCCGTCCCTGACGATACGGCATCCAGGTGGAAAACGCCTCAACTCTTCCGCTGGAATGGATCGCCAGGGTGGCTCCCCAGTTGCGAATGCGCGCAATCGAAAAAGAGCCCATGTCAAAGGTCATTTCCATCCCGTTCTTGGCTTGCAGCCATTCGTGCGAGATTGCTTGCATCTGGGCTTCCAGCTTCAGGTTGATCGCCGTCCCATCATACCATTGAAAAGAGATTCCCGTCTTTTTCGCCTTGTTAATGGCTGTACGCAGATTCTGGAATTTTCCCCCTTGCAGAGAGAACTCGGAGAGCCGGATCCTGGCATCCTCCGCCACCTTGAAGGTCGAGAATCCCCTCTCGTGATAAAGGTTCAGCGTCTCCGCCCCCACCTCATAAAAGACCGTCATCCAATCCTGCTCGACACAGAAACGCTCGAACGCCTCGATCACCTCGTCGCGATTTGCCTTCGGCCCAATTGGATCGGTCAAAGTGACGGCGACATCCCGCCACAAGGCATAGACCACGACCGACAAATTCTCCCCGCCCCCGTGGAAAAAGAGATGTTTGTCCGGCAAAAACGAAAACTCGTTGAGAGGGTCTTCCCCGTACTTGTCAATCAACCGCCGCAACAGCCCGATATCCTCATGCGAAACTTCCGGGCGTATCACCACCGGCCTCAGAATCATCGTCAAAAACACTCCGCCGATGCAGAGCGCCGCCACTTCTATCGTTATAAAAACCGTCTGAGCATGCTCCGTCTGGGGGTATTGCGTGTCCGTACTCTGCAAAAAAATCAGTTCCAGAACGGTCTGAACGTTCCCTTCAAATGTTTTCCGCCCCGCGATCTCCTTTCGGAAATGATGTAGAGCCTCCACCCCGGCCACTTCCAAAACCACCAGAGACACAACCCCGATCACCAAAGCCCACCGGATGGAGGGGAAGTCCGAACGGGCGACAAAATGGCTCCGATACGCCAAAAAAGCCGTCAGCAATGCCAGCGAAACCGGCACATGCTGCCAGTGAAAAGTTCCCAAGTGCAGCCAGGGAGCCACCAAGAGAGTGAGGCAGGCAAGCCTCCAAGCTTCATGCTTCCTGCGCCAGATACCCCGGATCAATAATATCTGAACCAAGCCCGCCCCGATCAAGGAAACCCGGCTTCCCTCGGAAATCGCAAAAGGAAGCCATTCATCCAACATCGCCAAAACCCGGTGTTCCTTCTGGATGAACCCGGACAGCAAGTTCACAAATCCAGCAAGCCCCGTCAACACCGCCAGAATCCGGGGAGGCGTCCACTGATAACGATTTAGAGTCACGGTTTCTCTTTCGGCGGAACCGGCTTGTCCGACAGAAGCCACTGCACACCTTCATTCACCATTTTCAAGAATGACTCATCAGCTCCGTTGAAACGGTGCCACCCGTTCGGGTAGTTCATCAACCTTATCGGGGCTTTCAATTTTTCCAGCCAGGTCGTCGAATCAAGAGGATCATATCCACCATGGATTTGCACCGTCCTAAGATTCGCCAGCGCCGGAGCAAAATCCGAAAGAGCAAAAGTATCCGGGCCCTTAGGAGTCATCATCATCAAATCTCCCAAAGTCAACCCATACCGGCCTCTCTTCCCCGGAGCCACGAGCAACAGCCCCTTCAGCAACGCACGCACACCCGACGTCGCCGCCGCCGCCACGGATTGTTCTGCCCCGGTTGAGTAACCACCAAGAATCACCGGAACATCCTTGATGGCACATCTTTTACGGGCTTCAGCAATCATCTGGATGACATCCTTTCCCAGTATGGCGGCTGTATATTTGTCATGCGCGTACGCCCTGCAATTCCATCCCAAAGTCAAAAATCCTTCTGCGGCCAGCCTCGCGCAAATCCTCTTTTCAAAAAAAGTCCATCCACCATCCCCTGATCCAAAAACCACCACCGATCTCACAGTGGTTTTCGGTGTGAAAAAGTAAACCTTCGCATCCCCCCGGGTGAGCCTTAAAGTCGTCGCAATCCCTTCGATCCCCATGTCCGCAGCCTGCAAAATACTGCAACTCAACATGAAATAAATAACGAAAACACCACGAAACATCCTTGCATACTGCCAAGCTCTTCGCCAACCCACAAGAGAGAACCGACACTTTTTCATCCAGATTGCCATACAAATAATGCCAATTTCGGGAAATGATTTTACGAAAAAATTTCGCCATTTTTGTCTTTGGACAACCAGTCTAAACCATGTCCCGAGATTGGTGCAAAATCGTCCATTCGCGCAACGGAAGCATCATCTTTCTGGAACAAAACGGAATAAAAGGGAATATCTGAAGGAATGTCCTCACACATCCAACACGCCGTTTTTCTTGACCGGGACGGAGTCCTCAACCGTTCCGACGAAAGGGAAGGACGCCCTTATGCCCCAACACGGGTGGAAGACTTTCACATCCTCCCGGAAAGCGCCCCAGCCACCCACCTTCTGAAAAAGGCGGGCTTTCTTCTGGTCGTCGTCACAAACCAACCCGACGTCACCCACGGAAAAATGCCCCGGGAAGTCGTCGAGGAAATGAACCGCAGACTCTGCGCCACCCTCCCCATCGACCGGATCGAAGTCTGCTACAGCCGCCGGGAAGACGGTGATCCGCGCCGGAAACCCCTTCCGGGCATGCTTCAGGATGCGGCAAAAAGCCTCAACCTAGACCTGTCAAAGTCCTACATCGTCGGGGATCGCTGGAGTGACATCGCCGCCGGGCACGCCGCTGGATGCCGCACCATCTTCATCCAGCGGGGGTATACCGAACCGCAGCCCGAAAACCCCCACCATACCTGCAACAACGTTCTGGAAGCCGCCCACTGGATCCTGCAACAAGAACGTCCTTGAAAGGTTGCCAGACCGGACTATGTTGCCTCGCACATGTCCAAACCTCTTTCTGAACTCAAGGTGCAAATCTACGCCGACGGCGCAGACACGCAGGGAATCATCGACCTCTATAAAAATCCTCTCATCAAAGGCCTCACCACCAATCCCACTCTGATGAAAAGAGCCGGAGTCAAGGACTACGAGGCATACGCCAAGGAAATCCTCCAAACCGTCAAGACCAAGCCGATTTCCTTTGAGGTTTTCTCGGATGATCTCACCGAAATGCGCAAACAAGCCCTCAAGATCAAGAGCTGGGCTCCCAACGTTTACACCAAAATCCCGATCATCAACTCCAACCACGAGTCGTCCATCCCCTTGATTCAGGAACTCGCGGCAGAAGGCGTTCAATTGAATGTCACGGCCATCCTTACCCTCACCCAGGTTCGAGAACTGGCAGATGCTCTGAATCCAAAAATCCCCGCCATCGTTTCCATCTTCGCCGGACGCATTGCCGATACGGGACGCGATCCCATCCCCTACATGACAGCCAGCAGCGCCCTTCTGGAAGGCCGCCCCAAGGCCGAACTCCTCTGGGCCAGCGTCCGCGAAGTCCTCAACATCTATCAGGCGGACGCCTGCGGTTGCCAGATCGTCACCGTTCCACACGACATCCTTGCCAAAGCCCTGAAAATGGTCGGAACAAAACTCGACGACGTCTCACTCGATACAGTCAAAACATTTTCCGCAGATGCAAAAACAGCCGGATTCACCATTCAAACCTAATCGACATTATAAGCGAGACTTACTCTCGTCCTTCCCAAAGTTGTATCTAAGTATAAAACCGGAGCAAGTTTAACTCTTGGCGAAAAAGCAGACATGGCTTACCCTTTTAAGTATCCCTTATCATGCTCATTCACACCTACCCCCAGAAATCTCCCAAATACCCGGATCGCGTGGTCATCCTCGGCGCGGGGGGATTTGTCGGAAAGGCTATCGATACTCGATTCCGCAACGAAGGTCTGCCCATCGTCTCCCTGACACGCAAGGAATTGGACCTCCTTGATCCTGCCTGCTCGGACACATTGACCGAACTCCTGACCCCGCAGGACACCTTGATCATCACCGCAGCCATTGCTCCTGCAAAAAGCGGCACCGAATTGGAAAAAAACATCCGGATCATGAATCACATTCTTCCAGCCATACAAAAAAAGCACCCCTTTCACATCATCTACGTCAGCTCGGACGCCGTCTACGCCGACTCCAAACAACCCCTGACCGAAGAATCTTCCGCAGAGCCGACCTCGATCCACGGCATCATGCACCTGGCGAGGGAGATCATGCTCAAATCTCTTCTGCCGGAAAAACTTGCCATCCTCCGCCCCACTCTCATTTACGGTGAGGATGATCCCCACAACGGTTATGGTCCCAACCGTTTCGCACGACTCGCCCTCCACGGTCAGGACATCAAGCTTTTTGGACGAGGCGAAGAGCTGCGGGATCATATTTACATCGGAGATGTAGCCGAGTTGACCTTCCTCATCGCCACCCACGCCAGCAGCGGCATCCTCAATGCCGTTACCGGGCGGGTTCAATCCTTCCACGAAATTGCCAAGACAATCGTGAAAACCTTTGAATCCAACTCCCGAATCATTTTCACAGAACGCAGCGGCCCCATACCGCATGACGGATACCGGGCATTCGACATCGCGGAAATCACCCGAAGTTTCCCCTCCTTCAAGCTTCTCCGCTTTGAGGCCGGTGTCGAAATCCTGCGAGAAATCAAGCCGGCAAAGATTGCCTGAAACCATTTCGATTTAACCGGGCACAAATCTCCCGGTCATTCTCGATCAAAAAAAATCGACTTACCGGAAGACTTCCCGATAAGCCGATGTGAGATGACCCGCCGGGATCAGTTCGGAATCAGCTTGGAGAAATCGACCCCCCGCATGTCTCCAGTCTGGAGGAACTGGCAGTGCATGGCATAGCAGGCGCTGAGCGTGTGCGGCGTATGAGCGCCACGACTCTTCTTGAAGTAAGCCATGAGTTGATCCCGGAAGTCCGGGTGCGCACAATTCTTCACGATGAGTTCAGCCCGCTCGTGTGGGTCCTTGCAACGAAGATCGGCGATCCCCTGCTCGGTAATGACGATCTGAACGGAATGCTCGCTGTGATCCATGTGACTGCAAAGCGGAACGATCGTGCTGATTTTTCCTCCCTTGGCCGTCGAAGGACAGGTGAAGACGGAGATGTAGGCGTTGCGGGTAAAATCTCCCGATCCGCCGATGCCGTTCATCATATCCTTGCCCATGACGTGGGTGCTGTTCACATTGCCGAAGACATCCACCTCCAGAGCCGTATTGACTGTCACGACTCCCAGTCTGCGGACAACTTCCGGATTGTTCGAAATTTCCTGGGGACGAAGGATGAAATGATTTTTGAAGAAGGAGAAGTTTTCGTAAACTTCCTTCAAAACATCGAGGCTGACGGTGAGGGATGTGCCGCTGGCAAATTTCAGTTTTCCGGTCTTCATCAGGCCGATGACCGAATCCTGAATGACCTCGGAATACATTTCGAAGGGAGGGATGTCGGGATTCTCTCCCATGGCGCCGAGGACGGCATTGGCAATGTTGCCCACACCGGACTGAATGGGGAGGAATTCCTTCGGGATGCGGCCCGCCTTGATTTCGCTCGCCAGAAAGAGCGCTGTATTTTCACCAATCTTGTTCGTCGTCGCGTCCGGAGCATCAAATGCCTTGGTCTCATCCGCCTGATTGGTACGGACAATGCCGACTATTTTCGCCGGATCCACCTTCACGTACGGGGTGCCGATGTGCGACGAGCAGTCATAGAGAGGAATCTCGCGGCGGTGGGGGGGCAGCTCGGGGTAGTAAATATCATGCGTTCCCCAAAGTTCACGGGAGTGAAATTCGTTGATCTCGACAAGAATTTTGTCGGCCATCTGAAGAAAGGTGGGAGAGGCTCCGATTGAGGTGCTGAGAATGATTTCCCCCTCGTTCGTCACATCGACGGCCTCGACAATCGCCCAGGAAATCTTTCCCAAAAAACCATAGGCGGCATACTGGGGCAACATGGAGAGATGCATGTCGACAAAACGGATTTTCCCGGAGTTGATCCCCTTTCGCAGATCGCTGTTGGACTGGTAGGGAGTACGGAACCCGATGGCATCCGCCTTGGCCAGGGCACCGTCAAGAGACGGCCCCGTCGAGGCTCCGGTAATGACGCCGACTTGAAAGGGGCGTCCCGCCTTGTGTTCGGCAATGGCTTTTTCAGCGAGTGCAGCCGGAATGGCTTTTGCGGCTCCGGCTGGTGTGAAGCCGCTGAAACCGATATTCTGTCCATCCTGGATGAGGGCTGCGGCTTCTTGTGGTGTGAGTATGGGATATTTTAGTTTCATATGGTGTGTTTTTTCTGTTTAAAACGATTCTTCCGTAAGGAGTTTCACTTTCGTTGCCGGGAGGATGCGCTGGTGTCCTTCTTCGACGAAAATCCTGAGATGTCCGGCCTCATCCACTCCTCCGAACAGTCCCGTCACTTCCCCATCATCGAGCTGGCAGCGAACGCGCCGGGGCTGCCCCCAATGCTCCTGAAGGGTGGAGATAAGGGAGGCAATGCCTCCATGGACAAAGGCATGATGCCTGTGGGAAAGAGCTTGTAAAAGCCGGGTTGTGATGTCCTCAAGACCGAGGGGAACATCCGTGAGTTCCGAGAGAGAAACCGCGATCTTCTCCAGTTCTGCCGAGTCTTCCGCCGGATGATTGAAAACATTCAACCCGATTCCAATGATGGCTCTTCCCGGCGATGTTTTTTCCACCAAAACACCCGCCAGCTTGCGAGACTCGCACATGACATCATTCGGCCAGCGAAGGCGGAGCCCACGCACCCCCAGATCCCGCAAGGTCTCGATCACCGTGAGACCGGCCAGCAGCGGAAGAAACTCCCAGGGAGCCGCTTCACGAGTCGGAATGACGGCGGAAAGCCACACGCCTCCGCGCTTCGACTGCCAGGAACGCCCGTGCCTCCCACGCCCGGAAGTTTGATCCTCCGCCCGAACGGCATTCCATTCGGAAAGCCCCCGGGCATAATCATTCGTCGATGGGATGCTCTGAAGAGTTACGCAGGTCCAACCTTCCATCGTGTGAACAATGGGACGCTCGGGAGCAAGAGCCGAAAGCGAAGTTGTCGTCATGCCATCCCCTCAAAATACGGATCAGGCCAGTCAGACGGCCCGATCCACAAGTTGAAACCCCCGCCATTCATTATCTCCTGACGCTGTGCGAAGCGTAAATAGCCCGTCGCCCCTCCATGGACCAAGCCAGACGGGAGGTGGTGGGTACATATTCGATGGAAGTAATCCGATGTGGCCCCCCGACAACGGTGGCCACGGCAGCCGCAATGACCGCAATGATCTCCGCACTTTCTTCCTGCGGGGTAGCAGCCGGAACGGCTGGAGGAAGTGAAGGAGCAACGGCGACCGGAGCTGGTACGGCGACTGGTACGGACGGAGGGGGTTGCAGAGGCGCCGGTATCGGTTGAACAATGCGCGCATCCTGTTCCGTCCCTTTCTCTGGGGCGAAGAGTTTGCCGAGAAGATCGACAACAATCCACACCGACACGAGAAAGAAAAATACGCCACCGAGGAGGTGAAAGAGGTATTCCACGCTCTCGGTTTCCAAAATGCCCGTCACGCCCAACAAGGGAGTGAAACCGGCCAGACTCGTGTTCAGTAGGGTATCCATAGGAGTGGTTTTGAAATTCTAGGAAATGCGGATGAGGACTTTTCCTTCCTCGACGGCATCTCCCGCGTTCACGAAAATTTCGCTGACTTTGCCCGCCTTCGGAGCGGAGATGACCGTGTTCATCTTCATGGCTTCGAGGGTGAGAAGTGGTTGATCTGCCTTTACTTCCTGACCTACCTGGACATCCAGCGAGACAACGCGTCCGGCCAGCGGGCTCTGAACATCTCCCGGACCAGCGGGGCCCGACGGGACGGCGGCAGAGGGTGCTGGAGCGGCGGCGACAGGGGCCGGAGCTGGCGTTGCGGCAACCGGGCTCGCCACGGGTGCCGGGGCGGCAGAGGGTGCTGCTGGCTCATCGAGGGATTCGACGAGGACTTCAAATACTTTTCCATCAACTGTTACGCGGAGTTTTTTCATTCGGTCTTCTCTTGTTCCTTGGTCTGATCTTTCGTTTAGCGTCTGGGAGGCTTGAGGGCGAGGATTTTAGAGGGGGATGTTTCCATGTTTCTTCGGCATGCGGGTCTCACGCTTGGTGAGGAGATTCCTCAAGGCCAGCGAAATGACGGCGCGTGACTGGGACGGCATGATGACATCGGTGATCATGGCACTCCCGGCGGCTTGATACGGGGAGGCGAATTCATCCCGGTACTGGGCGATGATCTCGGCGGCCTTGGCTGCGGGATCGGCGGCAGCCTCGATTTCCTTTTTGAAGAGGATGGAGGAGGCTCCTTCGGCTCCCATGACGGCGATTTCCGCCGTGGGCCAGGCGAAGACCATGTCGGCTCCCATGTCCTTGCTGCACATGGCGAGGTAAGCACCGCCGTAAGCCTTGCGGAGGATCATGGTGATCTTCGGCACGGTGGCAGCGGCATAGGCAAAGAGCATCTTCGCCCCGTGGCGAATGATGCCGCCGCGCTCCTGCTGGACGCCGGGGAGGAAGCCGGGGACATCCACGAGGTTGACGATGGGGATGTTAAAGATGTTGCAGGTGCGGATGAAGCGGGCTGATTTGTCCGATGCATCAATGTCGAGACAACCGGCCTTGAAGTTCGGCTGATTGGCAATGATGCCGACGACAACGCCTTGAATGCGGGCAAAGCCGACGATGATGTTTTTCGCCCATTCCTTCTGCACTTCGAGCAGCACTCCTCCATCCGCAATGAGCCGGATGACATCACGCATGTCAAAGCCGCCCTTCGGGTCCGAGGGGATCACTTCATTGAGTTGCGGCACGTCGGCAAGATCGAGTTCCGGCGTGAGGTGATGGGGGGGGTCGACGATGTTATTCGGCGGGAGATAGGAGAGGAGTTGATTGAGAATGTTGAGGGCGTCCTCGTCATTTTCAGCGACAAAGTGGATGTTTCCGCTGATCGAGGCATGGGCCATGGCGCTGCCGATTTCCTCCATGGTACATTTCTGACCTGTGACTGCCTTGATGACATCCGGGCCGCAGATGAACATGTTGGCGTTGTTCTTCGTCATGATCAAAAAGTCCATGAGCGCGGGGGAATAAGCGGCTCCACCGGCGCAGGGCCCGCAGATCACGGCAATCTGGGGAACGACGCCTGAGTAGAGGACATTTTTGAAAAAAACCTGACCGTAACCGGAAAGAGCCTCCACGGCTTCCTGAATGCGCGCCCCACCGGAATCATTAAA
>Ga0187810_10000409_pt1 | contig 17085 bp, 12 predicted proteins | sample NC_wetland_sal_i_9_FD_132963 | JGI IMG/M metagenome (GOLD analysis project Ga0187810, IMG submission 132963) | Wetland sediment microbial communities from Neuse River Estuary, North Carolina, USA - ASW_5 | ecosystem: Environmental > Aquatic > Freshwater > Wetlands > Sediment | place: USA: North...
GGATCCGTGCCTCATGAAAAAAGCCCCCCAGAGAACAGCCATCTGGTGTGGGACGGGACTCCTGCTCGTCGCGCTGGCTGCATGGATCGGCCCTTCTTTGATCCCCTACGGGTACGACACCATGTCGCCGAATGCGCAGTTTCAGTCGCCCAGTTTTTATCACTGGATGGGAACGGATCTGCACGGGCGGGATGTGCTGACAAGAATACTTTACGGAGCGCGTGTCTCACTGCTCGTCGGTGTCGTCGGCGCAAGTGTTAGCCTGTTCGTCGGGGTCATTTACGGGCTGGTGAGCGGTTATGTGGGCGGGAGAACGGATCAGGTGATGATGCGTTTTGTCGATGTGGTCTATTCTCTGCCGCGCATCGTGATCGTCATCTCGCTGATCAGTCTGCTCGATTCACACGCCCAGCACTGGCTGGCGTATTTGAAAATCCCGTGGCTGATTGAGTATTCCCGCATTATCATCCTCATTGCGGCGCTGGGACTGGTCGAGTGGCTGACCATGGCCCGGATCATTCGCGGGCAGGTGCTGACTCTGCGGGAGCGGACGTTTGTCCAGGCGGCGGAAGTCATCGGGCAGAAACCTTTCCGTATCATGTGGAAACATCTTCTGCCAAATCTTTCCGGCGTCATTTTGATCTATCTCACCCTTACCGTTCCCGCTGTGATTCTGGACGAATCGCTGCTAAGCTTTCTTGGCTTGGGCGTACAAGCTCCCCGGTCAAGCTGGGGCACGCTTCTGGCAGACGGCGCAAGTTTGATCAATCCCATCAAATCGTTCTGGTGGCTTCTTTTCGGGCCTGCCGTATTCGTCGGCTTCACCCTGCTGTGCCTGAATTTCCTCGGCGATGCCCTGCGCGATCTTTTCGACCCGCGTACCTCAAAGAGGGAATAGAGCATTTTAAATAATTTCGTAGCCTAAACTCCCCACGCAGCAGGAGAAAAATATGGCTATAGTATTTATTAAAATGCTCTGGAGTCCCCCGAAACTTCATCTGTTACAAAACAAAATATTATATGTTTTTGACATGAGATTATATGGGAATGGTTATACGAATTGATATTATTTCATTTTGAAATTAAATTAATCTAATCCTCCGTAACCATTGCCCCACCCCAAGTTTCGAATCTTCAGATATTTGAAATATGAATTCCCCCTCGCTCCTCACATTCGTCCTTCCCGAACCGTACAGACAAATCGTTTTCCTGCTGATTGTGATTCTGGTTTGTGTCAGCTCGCCACTGATGGCCGCTGATTCGAAGACAAATGCAGATGACAAAAAACTGAATATCGTCTTCATTCTGGCTGACGATCTGGGCTGGCGTGACGTCGGGTGCTACGGGAGCACTTTTTATGAGACCCCGGCCATCGACAAACTAGCCCAAGAGGGAATGCGCTTTACCAATGCCTACGCGGCCTGTCCCGTTTGCTCCCCCACACGCGCCAGCATCCTGACGGGGCAGTATCCCGCGCGGCTGCATCTCACCGACTGGCTTCCCGGACGCAAAGCAGGATCAGACAACAAATTGAAGGAACCTGTTATCGTCAAGGAGCTTCCTTCCGGGGAGGTTACATTTGCGGATGCACTTCGAAATGCAGGGTATGCCACCGGCTTTTTTGGAAAATGGCACTTGGGCAATTCATATCCCGACAGACACGGATTTGACTTGAATATCGGCGGCTGTGGAATGGGTCACCCGAATTCCTACTTCAGTCCCTATCGCAATCCCACATTGACGGATGGGCCCAAAGGGGAATATCTCACCGACCGGCTGACTGATGAGGCGATCAAGTTCATTCAGAAATCGAAGGACAAACCGTTTCTCGTCTACCTCAGTCATTATACGGTACATATTCCCCTGCAGCCGAAAAAGGACCTGCTTGAAAAATATGAGAAGAAGCATGACGCTCTGCCTCCTGCCAATGGCCCCAAACTTCTGCCGGAGGGAACTCACGGCGCCCGGCAGATTCAGAATAATCCCAATTACGCAGCAATGGTGGAAAGTCTCGACCAAAGCGTGAAGCGCGTTATGGACAAACTTACAGAGCTCGGACTGGACAAGAATACCGTGATCGTTTTCTTTTCTGACAATGGCGGACTTTCGACGGCTGAAGGCAGTCCCACTTCGAATGTTCCATTGCGGGGAGGAAAGGGGTGGACTTATGAAGGAGGCATCCGCGAACCGATGATCGTGAAATGGCCCGGCGTGGTTCAGCCGGGGAGCACCTGCGACGAACCGGTAATCAGTACGGATTTGTACCCGACATTTCTGAAAATGACAGGTCAGCCCCCCATGCCGCAGCAGGCCAAGGACGGAGTCAGCATCGTGCCGCTTCTCAAGAACGAAAAAATGCCGGAGCGTCCGCTCTTCTGGCATTATCCCCATTACAGTGATCAAGGTGGGCAGCCCAGCGGAGCTGTTCGGCTTGGGGATTACAAACTCATCGAGTGGTATGAAGACATGCATGTGGCTCTCTTCAATCTCAAAGACGATATCGGTGAGAAGAACAATCTCGCCAAGCAAATGCCGGACAAGACAAAAGAATTGTTGGAACTCCTGCATAACTGGCGCGAGGCGGTGAACGCTGACATGCCGACTCCAAATCCGAAATACAAACCCCATATTACCGAAATGGCACCGGCAAATTCCCTGTCAATGATCACCCCGTCTAATCAATTAGACGATGACGATTAAAATTGTGACGGATTAGGACCGCACGCTGGCGTCCTTGCCGAGGTCTTTGTAGAAGATGCGGGAGTTGCGGGCGCTCTTGTTGTATTTTTCGAGGCGTTCCGGGGGGAGCATGTCGAGAGTGCCTTGAGTGTAACCGCCCTTTTTCTCCAGATAATTGTAGGCATTGGTCGAAAGGGAGAAGAGGCGCTGGACGCCCATCTCTCGGGCCTTGTCGTCGGAAAAGAGCATGAGTTTACGCCCGATGCCCTGGTTTTCATGACCGGGTGCAACGCAGAGGCAACCCATCTCGGCCATTTTCGGTTCCTGTTGAAGAAGGGTGAGCGTGACGCAGCCCGCGATGTTTCGATCGATGGCGAAGACGTAGAAATCTCCGAGGCGGCTGGCCACGGTTTCGCGCGACCAGTTGGCCAGTTCCTGAGTCTCCACCATCGGCTTGATGAGGTTCATGATGGCGCCCAAGTCTTTTTTCATCGCCTTGCGGATGGCGGTGTACTCGTTCGCGTAGATCATGGTGCCGATGCCGTCGTTCGAGAAAATTTCGGCGAGCAGGGCTTCATCCTGTCGTCCGTCAAGGATGTGGGCGCGGCTCACGTTATTGTTGCAGGCGCGGATGCCCTGTTCCAGACGGTAGGCGATTTCAGAGTCCAATTCGTGGCGGTGTTTTTTGAGATAGTCGATGGCTTCCCCGATCGACATCTGGGTGATCCAGCGACCGTCCCGCATGACGCCGTTGCTCGTGGTGAGGAAGATGAGCTTGGCGGCGCGGAGGGCGATGGCAATTTCTGTCGCGGCATTGTCCGAGTGAACGCGGAAGACATTACCGTCTCCGTCGAAACCGTAGGGAGGCTGGACGGGAACGATGTTTTGGTTGAGGAGGGTTTCGAGGAACCATGAGTCGACACGTTCGACCTTGCCGGTGCGAAGCATGTCCTCACCCCCGATGATGCCGAGGGGATGGGCGATCACCGCATTTGTGGTGGCGGCGCGCAGGTCATTGTCGGTAAGTCCTTCCAGGATGTCCTGCGAGAGGCGGCTGGCGGCAAGGAGGGAGACTTCCAGTGTGGCGGCATCGGTCGCTCCGCGTCCGGATGTGCTCGTCGGTTGTACTCCGAGCCGGGATGCGAGCTGGCTGATTTGGACGGCGGCTCCGTGGACGAGGACGATTTTTATGTTGAGGCTGCGGAGGACGGAAATGTCGAGAAAGAGGTTGCTCAACTTTTCCTCGGAAAGGACGACGCTGTCGATGCTGATGACGAAAATTTTGTCCCGGAAGGCGGGGACGTAATTCAGGATGCCGCGTAGATCGGATGCTTTCACTTGCGAGAGGTTTTATCAAAAGCGCGAGTGGGTGCAATGCGCAATGAGTGAAAAATCAGGATTTCGTAAGAAAAGAGCGGAGAAGCGAGAGGTTTTCGACATCTTCGTGCAAGTCTTCTCCCTTGGGGGTTTCGAGGATTTTCGGGACATCGGCGAGAGACTCGTCCTTCATCAGGAGGCGGAAGGCTTCTTCACCGATCCGGCCCTTGCCGAGGTGCTCGTGGCGATCGACGCGGGAGGCGAAATCGACCTTGGAATCGTTGACGTGAAGGAGGAGGAGTTTTTTCAGGCCGATGATTTTGTCAAAAGATTTCCAGGTGGCGCGATAGGCGGCGGGGGTTCGCAGGTCGTAGCCTGCGGCGAAAATATGCGCTGTATCAAGGCAGACTCCAAAGCGTGCGGGCGTTTTCACGTTTCCCAGAAGCCACGCAATGTGCTCGAACTTCCAGCCGAGGGAGGTGCCCTGTCCGGCGGTGGTTTCCAGGGCAATCTTCACCTTGGATTTGGCGGTACGATGAATGGCCTCGTCCAAGCCGTCCCGAATGATCTTCAGCCCTTCTTCTTCACCCCGTCCACCGTGATTGCCGGGATGAAGTACCAGAAAGGGAATGTCCAAAGTGTGTGCCCGCTCGATTTCCTGAACAAGGGATTCGAGGGATGTTTCGAGATTTTTTGGATCAGTCGCGCCGAGATTGATCAGGTAGCCTGTGTGACCGTAGACGGGAATGCCAGACTCCTTCCGCCGCCGGAGGAATTCCTCCGCCTCCTGCGGGGTGACCGGGCCGGGGGAGAACCATTGCTTGTTGTTTTTGACAAAAACCTGCGCCGCCGTCGATTGGATGACTTTGCAGCGGTCAAACATCTTTCCCCACCCGCCCGCGATGCTGGTGTGTGCTCCGATGAGGGGTTGTTTCATTTGAGCTTTCATTTTTTTATGCCAGTCAGAGGCGTCAAAGTTGCACGGGAAAAGCAAAATGGCAAACGAGGCCGAATCGACTAAAAGACGTTCGCCTCCCACTTGGGGGCTTTGAGTGAACCGGTGCCGCGGTATTCGAAGGCTTTGCTGAAGGGGAAGAGGGGGAGGCCGAGGAGGCCCCGGACGTTGACGCGGACGCGGAGGTCGAGGGCGTCTTTCATGTAGTCGTAGGTGCCTTCGCCGATGAGGGCAAAGGTTTCGGAGTAAAGGTTGAGGTCTTTCATGGTAAGGATGCCTTTGTCGAAGGAGTATTTCACCTTGGCGTTTTCGGCTTTGCTGAAGCCGACGGGAAGGATGGAGCCGATGACTTGGGAGAGCCCGCCGAGGACGGGAATCTGGTAGACGTCGCCTTGTTTGACTTGCAATTCCCCACCTCCCTCGATGGTGCTGATGTCGTTGAGTTTTCCGGTGATTTTGATGTTGCCGGAAGTCAGTCCGTGGGCGGCATTGTTGTTAAAGTAGGTGACGAGGGCGTCGCGGAGTTCCATTCCGTCAAAGGTAAAATCGGCAGTGTAGGGGGGGCCGTCCTGGCCGAGGTCAAGTTGGATGGTGCCGCCGGGGTGTCCTCTGAAGAGGGTCGTGGTGTTGTGCACCACCACTTTCATGTTTTTTCCCTTGAAATCGAGGTGGGCATCAATGTTCGGGAACTGGAGGTCTTTACCGAGGAAGGTGTAATTCATTCCGCCGGGGGCGAGAATGTCGAGGGAGAGATCGGTTGCTGTTTGCTCGGCCAGATCGATGACGCCTTCGGCGCGGACATTGGCGAAGCCGTTGAGGCGGTAGGGAGTGGTGTAGGTTTCGAGTTTGCCGCCAAAGATGGGGACTGTCTTTTGCACGTCGGCATGAGCCTGGCCGTTGTGGATGGTGACGTGGCGTATTCTGAAATCGTAGATTACTTGCGCGGTGGCGAGTTCGTCGGGCGTCCGTTTGAAGGAGAGATCCGGGAGGGTGAGGATGCGGTTTTGCCAGGTGAAGGAGGTTTTTAGTTCATGGATGCGAGTCTCGGTCCCGCGACCGTTCCGATAAGAGGACGGGCCGAGTGCGACATTGCCTTGGACGAGGATGCTGTCCAACGGCGAGACACCCGGCTGGAGTTCTTCCTTTGAGGGGAGGTGGCCGGAGATTTTCGCCTCGATGACGGGGCCTTCCTCAAAGGTGAGGCTTTTCAGGAAGGGTTGGGCTCCGGCTCCAAACAGGGGGCGGAGGGCGGTGAAGTCGATGGAGCTGGATATTTTCCCGGTAACGTTGCGGTTTCCGTCGAGGAGGACTTCCCCTTTCAGGACTCCGTCGCCCTGTTTGACTGCGACATCGGTGGCGATGAAGCGGCTTCCGTCATAGGCCACAAGGGCGTGAAGGCTGTCGATGCGTTTGCCATCCACGAATATATTTTTCCAGTTGAATGAGGCTCGCGTGAAATAGGAAAAGCCCTTCCCCCAGTTCAGCTCGCAGGTTCCCTCCGTGAGGGGAAGTTCACTGAAGTAGACTGAGGCGATCTGGTCGCGGAATTTTTCGTCGAGCACGGTCTTGAAGAGAGTGGGATCGACATCGCTGGAAAAATTCAGCGTCGCCTTTCGGTCGTCGATCTGCACCAGTCCCTCGGCCTGCAGGCTTCCGTGGGTGAATGCCACGGTGGCGCGATCCAAACGGACGATCCGGTCATCATAAGTTGCGGAAAGAAAGATGCGGGGGATGGGGATGCCTCGCCAGTTGTAGTCGGAGGTTTCGATCTGGATTTGCGCGGAACCGCTCAGGGGGTCGTCCGCCGCCACGTGAAAGTTGACGTTCACGGCAAGAGTGGATGTGAGCGTTTCCAGTTCATCACGAATCTTCTGGTATATCTCGACTCTGCGTGCCATTTCCTCAGGAGTCGGTGGATGGTCGGGCATTCCCCCCGGCGGCAGTTCAATTTCTCCCGCCAGCCGGAGATGGAGCTTGCTGAAGGAGGCTTCGGCAAAGGAAATGACCAGACGCTGGGGTTTGATTTCGACTTGGGCGTTCACATTTGTGAGGGTCAGATTCGTATCCTTGGAAAGGGGGATGCTCAAATCGGCGCCATAGAGGGTGGCGTGGTTGATGATCGGTTCGCCCCGCCACCAGGAAAACCAATTCACCCCAAACCGGACGCTCTTGACCTGCACGGCGGTCGTCATTTTCCGGTTGGTCTGGTAGACTTGGACGTCCCGGGCGACGACGCCACCGAAGGCATCAAGGGAAATTTTTCGCATCGAAATGGTGATGCCCCGCTCTTCCATCTCGGTGATGAGCATTTTTTGCAGACGTTCTTCAACGTGGAAGACTTTGACCCCTGCAACACAACACGCCCCGAGCAACACGACCAGAATCGCAAGAGGGTAGAGAATGCGACGGAAGCGATGCGGGGTCAGGTACCCGTATCCCACCCGGCGGATGAGCGGTTCCTGCGTGAGGTGGTAGAGACGTTTGGCCAGCTTTTCCGTGATCTGGGGAATCCCGTCAGGAGGGGGAGAAGTTGGCTTTGTCTTGATCATGATCAGTTTTCTGTGTTCAGGAGCCCGGCGGAGGGCTATAGAATCACTCCCTTATATATACCTGAAAATCATTATGGCAGATACAAAATTGATGGAGAAGATCGTCGCTCTTTGCAAGCGTCGCGGCTTCATATTCCAATCCTCGGAAATCTACGGCGGTCTCAACGGGGCGTGGGACTACGGTCCCCTGGGCGTGGAGCTGAAGCGCAACATCAAGGATTACTGGTGGCATTCCATGACCCGCATGCGGGATGACATCGTGGGAATGGACGGTGCCATCCTCATGAATCGCGCCGTCTGGAAAGCCACCGGACATGAAGCCACCTTTTCCGATCCTCTCATCGACTGCAAGACCTGCAAGGGCCGCTTCCGCGCGGATCAGATTGAGGATACTCCGTGTCCAAACAAGCCGAGCAAGACGGTGAAAACCTGCGGTGGCGAACTCACCGAACCGAGAAGTTTCAACCTGATGTTCAAGACTTATGTCGGCCCGGTGGAAGACGATTCCAACGTCACCTACCTCCGCCCGGAGACGGCGCAGGCGATGTTTGTCCAGTTCAAGAACATCCTCGAAGTGGCGCGCAAGAAGGTGCCCTTCGGCATCGCCCAGGTCGGCAAGGCCTTCCGCAATGAAATCAACCCGAGGAATTTCACCTTCCGTTCCAGAGAGTTTGAACAGATGGAAGTGGAGTTCTTCATCAAGCCCGACACGGGTCGCGAATGGTTGGAGAAATGGCTGGAAGCCCGCCTCAAGTGGTATGAAGAGATCGGCCTCCCGCGAGCCAAGATCCATGTCTACGAGGTGCCGGAAGCCGACCGCGCCTTTTATTCCAAGGGGACTTATGATCTGGAATACGAGTTTCCCTTCGGCGTGCAGGAGTTGGAGGGAATCGCCTACCGTACCGATTATGATCTGACCCAGCACATGAAGGCCAGCGGCAAACCGTTGGAGTATTTTGACGATGAGACGAAGCAGAAATACATCCCCCATGTCGTCGAACCGAGCGCCGGGGTCGACCGCACCTTGCTGGCCGTTCTCTGCGAGGCATTCGCGGAAGAACAGGTCACGGATGAGGAAAGCGGCAAAACCGAAACGCGCACCGTCCTCCGCTTCGCCCCCCGCATCGCACCGGTCAAGGCAGGCATCTTCCCCTTGGTGAAAAACAAGCCCGAGCTGGTGGCAAAGGCCCAGGAGGTGCTGGCTCTGCTCCGTCCAGAGATGGCTGTTTTCTACGATGAATCCGGGGCCATCGGGCGGCGTTACCGGAGGCAGGATGAGGCGGGTACGCCCTTCGGTGTGACCATTGATTTTGAAACCATCGAGGGTATGAAGGAGGGGCCTTTCGCCGGTCAGAAAAATACCGTGACCCTGCGGCACCGGGATTCCATGCAGCAGGAACGGATCAAGATAGAAGACCTTTTGCCCAAGCTGAAAGCCGCCATCCGGTAAATTCTTCTCATGAAAAAAAAACACCCTCCCGTCGCCGATCTCGATTTTGCCCGGCTTGATCTCGACCGGAGGGAGCGCTGCGGGTTGCCCGAGGCAATCTACGGGAGCGGCAAGACGCCGGAGCAGATTATGAAAATCTGCCGAGCCATGAAAAAGGCGGGGCAGCCGATCCTCGTCACCCGGACAAGTGAAAATGTCTTCAGGAAAGTGAAGCCGTTTCTGCCGGGTTCCACCTTTCACTCCCAGGCAAGGATCATCACCTGGCAACCACCTTCTCCCATCGCCCAACGCCCCTTGAGCGTGGCTGTCGTCTGTGCCGGGACAGCGGATCTGCCCGTGGCTGAAGAAGCTGCCGTCACCGCCGAGTTTTATGGTTGCGAGGTGAAAAGATTCCGGGATGTTGGCGTCGCGGGACTCCACCGCCTGCTGGCCGTGAAAGACGAGATACGGAAGACAAAGATCGTCATCGCGGTGGCCGGGATGGAGGGAGCTCTGCCGAGCGTTCTTGCCGGGCTCGTCCGGGCCCCGGTCATCGCCGTCCCGACCAGCGTGGGCTACGGGGCGAATTTTTCGGGAGTTGTCCCGCTGCTGGCGATGGTGAATTCCTGCGGGCCGGGAGTCGCCGTGGTCAATATCGACAACGGTTTCGGGGCCGGCTGCATGGCGGCAAAGTTTGCGCACGCTTGAGGTCGTGTTATGCCGTGGAGTGGAAAAAGAGATTGACGCATCTCTCACTCCTGCTCTTCTAGAGTGGTTTTCAGCGCAAAATTTGCCCCTTATGCCCGTAAAAGTTGTTATAGCCACTCCAAGCGCTCCACTTTCAGCCTATCTTCAGGCGGTGATTGCCAGTGCCCATCCGGATTACAAGATGGTGATAACGGACGACTGGGACGCATTCACCAAATACATCTTGAATGATCGGGAAGTGACGACCGTCGTGGCAGACGTCATCTGGGGCGAAAGCAACAATTACTACCCCGTCCGTCAGTATTCCCTCATCCGACCTCATCTGGGCTGGATGATTGTCAGCCCCTTCGATATTTCCGGCATCGTCAGCCGCTCCTGCGGCATTCCCGCCATCAGCGCACCGCAGGATGAGCAGGAGATTCTCCGGCATCTCCCGATGATCACGGAAGATCGCCGTGGCAAAACGGTCGGCCCTTACGTGTTGCGCGATTACGCCAGCCAAAGTGCCTTGGGGCGTGGCTACAAGGCCCGCCACAAAACGATTGATCGGCATGTGACCATCACCATTCCGCCGCCGAATACAACCGAGGCGGATTGCGAGCTGTTTCGCTATCAGGCGTCTGTTCTTGGGAGGATTTCGCATCCGTCCATTTATACGATTTATGAAATTGGCGAGCATGACGGGCAGCCTTTTCTGGCGCATGAACCTGTGGTAACCCCCACACTGTTGGAATTGCAAACCAAGGGGGAGACGATCGACGATCGCACCCTTGCCCGCATCCTGAACCGGGTTGGTGCGGCCATGAATTACATCGCGACCATGGGACTTTATTCCACGCCGATCGAGCTGGACTGCATCACGCTGGCAAAAGACGGTGTGGTGAAATTGATGAATGTGGCCGTGGGTTCGGACGAGGGGCTGCTCCCGGTGATGGAGCAACTGGCCAATCTTTCCGTCCAACTTGCCAACATGCTCACGCCACAGCAGGAGCACCATCCTGCTCTGGTCGAACTTCTTGGAAACATGCAAAATCGTGCCATTGAATTCGCCGATTATGTGGCTCTCTCCGAACAGATGGAAATGGCTCTCGCTCCGGTGAAGGACGTCCCCGTCCGTCGGGAGCAGGTGGCGGCGGTGGCGGCTATCAAAGCAACGGAAAAGAGCCGCCACTTCTACATCCTCATCGGCATCCCGATTGCCGCTGTAGCCATCGTTATTTTCATAGTTCTTTTGCTCCGCACCTTTGCCCCGATTCCGGGGACGATGTTCCATACACAGGAGAAGGTTACGGCTGGACTCACCCAGAGTGCGGATCCTGACGGGGTTGTCCAATTGGGTGATTTTTACGTCGATAAATATGAGGTATCCATCGGGCAGTACGCCAATTTCCTGGAAAAATCCAAGGACATGACCATTGAGCAGCTTTTGCCCGACAATCTTCTCGATGACTACAATATCCCGAATGCTCCCGAGCTCCTCACCTACTTTCGCGCCTACAAAGCGGCCCTGTTAAAATACGGTTCGATTTCCGACCAGTTTCGCGATTCGTACACACAGGTCGCGGATCGGGCGATCAAGCTCCGGGCCTTTGCGAGGGCCTTCGGGCAGTTCACGCATCGCAATCCCTCAGTGAATCCCAAACCGGAACTCATCCCGCTCATTGTCAAGGATGCGGTGACTCTGAACAAGGATCTGTTGATGATGGATTTCCCCGAGGCTAAAAAGGTCGCGAAAAAATTCCTCTCCAACGATAACACATACCGCACGGCTTTGAAGGCGGCCTATCAGGTTTTGCAGACGAACGCGGACAATTCGGGAAAAGAAGTCGATCCAAAAATCACCTATGTCTTCAACCAGGCGGGGATCACCATCGACACGATGGACTCTCTTTCAAAAGACATTCTGGATAGTCTCACAGCTCTGGAAAAAGTTCTGGCCACAGCCAAACCCGTCCCCGCCGACCAGAAACCCATTCACGCTTTCTGGCCGGACGATTGGGAGACCATCATTCAGAACGCTCCCCACAGCAACCACTTCTATAAAAATCTGCCCATTACGATGGATTCACCGATTTTCAACGTTGATTTCATCGACGCGCTCGCCTATGCCCACTCGGTGGGGAAGCGTCTTTTGACGGAATCCGAATGGCAACGTGCCGCGATGGGGGATGATAACCGCGCTTACCCGTGGGGAAATCAAAAAGACCCGAAAAGAACCAATACAGGAGCCGATTTTTCCGGCAATGGAGGCAAGGCGGGCGTATCCGATGGCTTTGTCGGCTGGGCGCCCGTCAACGACCTGACTCAGGATGTGAGCCCCTTTGGAGTCGGTGGAATGGCGGGAAATGTTTCCGAGTGGACGGTCTTTCAGGTAAAGATGGATCCTACGGACGAAGCTCTTTTAAATCCCAAGCCACCCGAACCGTCGGAGGCAACCACTCCTGCCGCTTCTTCCCCGACGCCCCCGGAAGAGAATGCCTCGCAGCCCACGGCAAAGCCGCCGGAGCTTCCGGATGAGCCAGCCAAGCTGGAGGATATCATCGATCCATGGGTTCAAATCGTTCGTGGTGGAAATTATCAAGAGCCCCTCACGACGTCGAAAGAACGCCGGGCGGTGAAATTTTTCACCCGGCATCCGGCCATCGGCATCCGGGTGGGCAGTACCAAGCCCGTCACCCAGTAGCGTCGCGCCGCATGCCGGATGTTGCCGAAAGTATCCCATTTCAATGATGGAATCTCTCCATGGATCTTTTTCTCATCCTCGTACCGATCGGGCTGATCACTTACGCCCTCTTTGAGTTCGAGTATGAGAAGGTCTGGTTTATTCTGGCGGCGATGATATGGAGCGGGCTGTGCTCCTGGCTGCGGTGGAAGGTTCCGTTTGGGGATGTCAGCCTCGTCACGCTCAAAGGCTTCTATCTTTCCACGGAACTGACTTTTAATTTCGGCGCCGCCTACTTTTTTGGATATATGATCGACGCACTCGACGCGAGTTCGAGCCTGCGCAGGAGATGTCTGGAAGTCCATCCGGACCGGCGGGTGCAAGTGCTTCTGGTGGCATGGGGGATCGTCAGTTTTTTCCAGGGTTTCATGGGCTTCGGAGTCTCTGCGGCGCTGTGTTCCGTTCTCCTCATGTTCATGGGCTTCCCGGCGACGTGCGCGGCCATGTCGGTCATCATCGGCGAAATGGGTTCACAGGTGTTTTCTTCGACCGGATTTCCCATGATCCGAGGTTTGCAGGAGGTCTTCACCTCGCACGATATTGCCCAGAGAATTCTGGCTGCCGGTTTTTCCCTTCCTCAATACACCCGGCTCGTCACCGCCCAGACGGTACTCGTGACGGCTCTTCCGGCATTCCTCACCCCGATGTTGATCCTTCTGGCCATGAAACGGTGGCACTGCCCCGAAAAAGAAGAGGGGTGGCTGAAGGATGCCCAGCCTCTCTGCCTGCTGGCGGGAGGATCATTCACCGTGCCGTATGTGCTGGCGGGCATCCTCCTGGGGCCGGAATATCCGACCCTCTGCGGGGGAATCGCCACTCTGGCCACGCTGCTCTGGGCTGTCCGCACGGAGACAGCATTGCCTTCGAGCCTGTGGGATTTTCCCCCTCCGGTTGAATGGCCTCCGCACTGGAACGGACACTACGACGATCCTCCACCGGAGGCGAAGGACGACATCCCTGACTGGGTTCTCTTCACTCCGTTCATTATTCTGGCCGTCGGAATGCTGCTCCAACAGCTCTCCTGGAGTCCGGTACGCTGGCTTCTTTTGAGGGAGGTGTGGGTCTTTGGCCACTGGTGGGGCGGGCATGCCTCTTTCACCATCCAGCCTCTGGTTCAACCGGGATGGATTTTTCTCTTCGCGGCGTTTTCCGCACAAATCCTCCATGCCACCCATATCCGGGATATTCGGATCAATCTGACAGATACCGTCGAGCCGACTCTTTCCTCCCTGTTGGAACTCGGATTTCTCTGCCCGACCTGTCTTTTGCTGGGGGAGGCTTTGCTGGGTAAAGAGGCGGCTCCCGCCCGCGAAGCTCTGGCAGCGGCAGTCGGCTGGTGGTGGCTTCCCTTGAGCGCAGTGCTGGCGGCGATCATCGGATTTGGCTCCGGCGGAGACGTGGCGAGCAACATTCACCTCATGCCGTTACAGGCAGCTCTCGGGTATCAGCTTGACTTTCCCGTATTTGTATTGATCGCCATGCAGGCGGCCTGTTCTTCCGGGGGAGTTTTGATTTGTGAGTGCACCGTCTCCATCGCGGGGGAATTTGTCGGGCTGCTGGGCCGGGAGCGGCGCACGTTTGCGAAACTGCTGCTCCCCTGCATCCTGCTTCTGGCTTTTTACGTCACGGTGAGCGTCTTCACGGCGATGCTATGGCATTACCTCGGTATCGGCGATCCTCTCACGAAACATTGAGGTGGAGGAAGACGCGGAACTCAACCCTGCACGATCTTGTTGTGGACTTCGCGGGTGAGGGCTTCGATCCGCTCGCTCAATTCACGAGTGACCTTGGTCAAGTCAGTATTCTGTTTCATCAACTCCACGAGCTGGGTCGTCTGCTGTGTGGCCAGCTCCTGACGCTCGGCACTGGCCCGGGCGAGGTCTTCGCGATGTTCGGCATCGGCTATGGCGTGGGCCTTGTCCCGATCCGCCTGGCGCGTTTGGGCCAGCAAAATGAGTGGTGCCGCATACGCCGCCTGCAAACTGAAGGCCAGATTAAGGAGGATGAAGGGATATTCGTCGAACTTGGAAAATCCCGCCACGTTGATGCCGATCCATATGGCCACGATAATGGTTTGTCCCACGAGGAACGTCGGCGTGCCGAAAAATCGGGCAAATGCCTCGGCCTTCAAGGCAAACCAGTCGTCCCCAAAAACGGAGTGGAGATGAAAATGCGGGAGATGAAAACGAAGATGATGATCCTTGTTCATGGGAAATATTTCTAACAATGAAGTTGGTATTTTCATAGTTTTTCTTTAGGCGCCATTACTATACAGAATCCATTCTATTCGCCAACCTTATCCTCCTGATATCCGTTTTTCGAATCCCCCCCGACTCATCTCTTGCCAATGATGATGAGTTCTGTAGAAAGCAGGGATGACTCGATACCTGATTCTTTCATTCGCGCTGGCATGCGCCATCTGTGTGCCGACCGCTCAAACCCAAACCAAGGATAACATGGACAACCTAGCAGCCGGCCAAAAATACATGGCCGAGAACGCCAAAAAGCCCGGCATCAAAACCACAAAATCGGGCATTCAATACGAAGTCATCAAATCGGGCCATGGTGCCTCTCCTAAAGCCAGTTCGACCGTCCTTTGCAATTATGAAGGGTCGTTGATCGATGGCACCGTCTTCGACAGTTCCTACAAGCGCGGTGAGCCCATCAGCTTTGCACTGAATCAAGTCATCCCCGGCTGGACGGAAATCCTTCAGCTCATGAAGGAAGGCGATAAATGGCGCGTCACCATTCCCTCACAACTCGCCTATGGTGCCCAAGGTGCACCCGGAGCCATCCCACCAAATGCCACTCTTATTTTTGTCATTGAATTGATCAAAGTTCAATAATCACAATAAAAACCGCCTCCGGGCGGTTTTTTAATACCTACAAGAAAGGACTCTCTTATGAGCGGAGCACATGAAGCCATGGAACACGCAGAACACACCGAGCATGCGGGCCATGGCGGAACCTTGGGCAAATACATCGGCATCACGATGGCCCTCATCACGGTTCTCATCGCCTTTTGCACAGCCGTCATTGGCACCGTGCACAATGAACTCATGAAGGCGATGATCCAGCAGGCCGATGCCAACTCCTTCTTTTCCAGCGCCAGCACGAAATTTCGCATCGTCATGGACGAGTTGGAACATCTGCGGAGTCAGGCCAAATCCGTTCAGTCTCCCGCGCTGGCGGATGCCGGCGCGAAGGAACAGGTGGCAACCTCCTCCGTCGATCCCGTCCTGCTGCACCGTTTTCTCCAAGTCTACCTCGATTATACAAAGGAACGGAAGTACACGAAAGAATGGTCTGACAGCTTCGACCCCCTGATCGATGCTCAATTTGATGCCACCGAGGGTTATGAAACCGCTCAGTTCATCGCGGAAGTCGCCATTGTCTTTGCTGCGCTGGCAATCGTGCTGGGCAGCCGCGCCGTATGGATTTTTTCCATTGTCGTAGCCCTTCTTTGTGTTGGCCAGCTCGGAAAGACCTGGATCAATACCGCCCATCAAATAAATGTGGCTCATGAGGCCGTTGAGAAGAAAAGGGAAGCCTATGACGGGCTACGCAAGGCCCACACCGGAGCCAATCAGGACGAGGCCACGGTGGAATTTCTCGATCCGGACGGAAAAATACGGGCTTCTCTCAAAGGGGCTGAGGAGAAAAAATAGGGGAGTAAGCCTCATTTCCTGCCGGCAACCTTTTCGACGGATGTATAAAAGTCGATTGCCATGCCTCTTCTCTGCTGCTAACATGCAGTGATGAAGAAATTTTTACTCTCGACCCTTACCGTGCTGGCGCTTTCCGCCTCTTTCGCTCTTGCGGGTGAGCCGGTCTCCGCCTTTGACGCAATCAAGATCGCCGACAAGGAACTCAACAAGGAAGCCAAAGACAGAGTCATCGAAATCTTCGGAGAGAAGAGCAATACCTCTGTCTTCCCGGATAAATGGCAGATTATTTTCTTCGATCCCTACGCCAAGCAGGACGGGCGCATGATCGAAGTCACCGCCGGAAGAGTCACGGCCATTCAGGACGGGTACACCCAGCTCGGGAAATTCCGTCTCGCCGCCTACAAACCGGAGGAAGTCATCAACCCCGGTGCCATGAAAATCGACTCTTCGAAGATTCTCGATATTCTGAAAACCTCCACGGCGTTAAAGGATGCCCACATCACCGGCCTGCGGATGAAACTGGTCAAGCCGGACAAGTCGAGCGCCATTCCCAACTGGTATGTCGTGATCTCCGCCAGCAGCAGCAGCACGGGTGAATCGGGCGAGGTGGGTGAAGCAACCATTTCCGCCGCGACAGGCCAAATCCTCAACCTCGACATCGATTCCAAAAAGCTGAAATAACCCGGAGGTTTCCAGGTGGGCTGTGCGGCTGAAGATTGCAGAAACGCTCCGCAGAGCCATCTGTTATGACGATTGATCTTCCGCCGGATGCCACCATCCTCCTGACCCGCACCGATCGCATCGGAGACGTCATTGTCACCTCTGCTCTGATTGAGCCGCTTCGGCGGAGTTTTCCAAAGGGACGCATCCATTTCCTTGCGCAAAAAAAACTTGAGGGACTTTTCTGGCAGCACCCACTTTTGGACGGTTTCATAGGGCTCACGCAGGAGGAACTTTCGAGCAGCGAGGCGATGCGCCAGAAGCTCGTGTCTCTCCACCCTCACGCCATTCTCCACATCCACTCAAACGAAGAACTGGCCGATGCCGCCGCTGATGCC
>Ga0187810_10000410_pt1 | contig 17015 bp, 7 predicted proteins | sample NC_wetland_sal_i_9_FD_132963 | JGI IMG/M metagenome (GOLD analysis project Ga0187810, IMG submission 132963) | Wetland sediment microbial communities from Neuse River Estuary, North Carolina, USA - ASW_5 | ecosystem: Environmental > Aquatic > Freshwater > Wetlands > Sediment | place: USA: North...
GACGAAGGTTTCACCGGCTCCAGTAGTTATGGAAGTTCGGGAGGCTCAGGGAGTGCGACTGGTGTCCAGCTCGCACCCGTTATAATACCGCCGGTAGCACCGGTGGCAGTCCAGCAGAACAATGCGCCGGCATACTCACCGGTAGTCCAGCAGGCACCAGTCCAGACACCAACACCCTCGACACCTGCAGCAAAGACTTCAACCGGCGGCCTGCCCCTCATGGAAATTGCAGGAATAATTGCAGCACTCGTGATAATCAGTGCAGTTGTGGTATTCTTCATCCGAAGGAAGTGAAGTGTAAACAACCTCACCCACATTTTTTGTTTTCTGTCGGTTGGTACGCAGTTGAACACACCGTAAATCATATAAGGAGACAAGGCTTCATGTTCAAACCTGTTTACAATGATGGATTACCCGTTTGCCAAGCCAAAATGTCTGATGTATTATCCCCGGAAAAATTCCTGCAGCACAGGAATGCTCCTGGCAAGAGTGTGAACGAAAACCTTGAAGCCTCTACAGCGGACCCTGATCTTTTGCATTGCATTCGGACTCGGGTTCGTAGCGATACTTGCAGGAATAACGGTGTTCCTGGATTCAGGCGGCCAGCTCATGACAACGCCATCTGAACGAATCCCGGGATCTCCTACGGTCCAACTGGCTCCGGCCAAAAATACCAACACCAGTACGTATGGATATGATCTTTTCCTTTCAACCTTTGATATCACTACCGGTGAGCCTCTTGGAAACGTTTCCGTATATCTCGATGGGGGATATGCCGGATCCACATCTGCTGCGGGAACGATAGGGATCCAAAATCCGGGGGGGGAAGGCAGGGCCGGTCACACCGTACGGGTATCGAAATCCGGGTACGTGGATATTACCCAGAGCGTTGAACTCCCTTCAACGGTCCCGGTTAAAATCGGACTGCAGCCACAGGCGCTCGTTCCCATCCGGGAAGCAGGTCCTCACAGTACAAAGATCGATATCGTGTTTGTCCCTTCCTCCACTACATACAACTGTGCTGGAAAAGAGAAGATCATGACTACCCTGTATGTCACGAACAAAAACGCATTTGTGTCCGATGTTAACAAGATAGTCAATGAGTCGCTCTTCACCCTGGACTCAATCACGGACAAAACAGACCCACTACCTGCCGACTACCGGGACCGTTTCAATATCTATTATTATTATGACCCGTCCCGGTTTGCGGACGGTTTTGACGGATTTGCAGGAACAGTCCCGGAAAACGTGTGGGAATCAGTTCCCTTCGCCGATGTCATAATAATCCTGTACCCGACTTATCCTACTCCCGATATAGATCCATCGTGCGACCCGAATGGTGCGGTAAGCACCGCAGCGAGCAGGATCTGGATGAAAGTTCCTGCCGACCAGCCCGTCCTCTTCATGCACGAGAGCGGCCACGCTCTCTTCGGCCTTGTCGATACCTACTGCGGCGACACCGCGTACTGGCAGAACGATCCCGATCCGAATGTCTGGTCATCCCGGGCAAGCTGCGTGAAGGACGCAAACAACAATTCCTGGGAACCTTCAGCGTGCCGGCAGATCCAGCAGGATGACCCAACGAAATGCACGAAGCAGTTCTGGCGCCTTGACCCGGATCCGGATATTATGCACGAAGAAAATACCGGGACATTTGGAGAAGCCTCGACCCGGAGAATTGCGTATGTCCTGAATTTCATCAATGCCGGGGGCCAGATAGCATGAAACCGTCATTTGGATTCATGATTCTCTGTATCTGCCTGATTATCTCCGGGCTCACCGGTATTGTCACTGCCGATTCCGCCCGGTATGACAAGTACATAAGCATCCATATGAATATCGACGGCGGGAAGATCACGGCAAAATCCACAGAAATAAACTACGGGTTTGCCCCGAACATTTTCCCGACACAGGAAGGATTCAAAGGAGTGCTTGTCGCTGCCGATGGATCGACCGTGAAAACCTTCGTGGTTCCCGACCCCCGCGTCCAGTTCGGCGATGTTGTGGTAACCAGTTCAGGTACACCTCAGATCCAGGGCGTCGTGGATCGCCAGAATTCTGCAGATTTTGTCGTCACCCTTCCGTTCGACCGGAACGTCACCGAATTCAGGATGTATACCGCCGCGGATGGAACGCTCCTTACATCGGTAAACTTAAAACCGCAGATGGACACTTTCTTTGCGATATACCCAAAGGATCCTGACAATCCCGCGTCGTATGGATCGAAAGCGACAGTACATGCAAATCTCCCTCAGGCCGGAACGCCGGTTTCTGCGACAAAACCATCCGGACAACCGTGGGGAATACTGGCTATCATTCCTGGCACGGTGCTGCTCTCGATCACAGCATTTGCCTTTCTTCGTTTCCCGCGGGTAAAATCCAAAAATGTCCTTATCGTAGATGATGACAGCGACATCATCGACGTGATCGCTCTTATGCTCAGGAGGGCGGGTTATCGAACCCGGGCGGCAACCACCGGCGAGGAGTGCCTTAAGGAACTCGAATCGGAAACTCCCGATCTTATCCTGCTTGATATTGTAATGAAACCAATGGATGGTTGGGAAACCCTCAGAAAGATTAAGAAAACCCCGGTAACCAAATCTGTCCCGGTTATCATGCTTACGGCACAGCAGCTTTTGCCAAAGGATGTCGAGGAGTACGGCATATGCATAGAGGATTACATCGTAAAACCGGTGAGCTCGAAGGATCTGACCAATGCCATAACGCATGTATTTGCCCGGCAGCAGATGATCCGGGAGAAAATTGCGGCTGCACGAGAAGCCGGCATCGACCGGAATTATCTTTATGAAGCCGCCCGTCTTACCCGGGTTGTTGATGTCAATAAACGATTATGGGACCTTTTAGTCAGGACGTACGGCCCGGATGCCGGGAATAAAAGTCCGGGGAGCGGAATACTTCTTGAGATAAAGAACACGGAAAAGAAGATCCGTGATCTGGAGAACCGGCTCGAACAGATCCGGCGGGACCCGGGTTCCGGTGTGGAATGGTGAGACTGCCTATACTTAGAGGAGTATTTTGCCAATTCTCTTTTTTTGTTCAATATTCAGAAATTGTGCATTGTCCTCAAAACCCGGATTTTTCAATAGTCCCACCATCATAAACGCCGGATACCAGTGCCCTTCACGAGTATCAATTCGTAATCCTGAACGCTGACACGAAACGTACTCGTTGCAATAAATGCAACACCGGGGCAGATATATGCCCCGGGCCGGCGTGTAGTGACCGTAAGGAGTAAACGCAAAGCATATGGAAAAAATCTGGATTCAATTCAAGGAATCTGATTATCAGCTCTACCACGACTATTGTCTCCGCTATTATACGGTCTACGATGCCACGAGAAAACGATCGATTCAGCTGTTTCTTGAATTATTTGATAACAACAGGCTCTCAGTAGGGGAACATGAACTCGGTGAGGTCTTCTCGTACTTTTCGAACAAATGTGATGAGATCCGGGCCGATCACAAGCTTTCCGGGAAAAACAATTCTTCACCGGATCTTCCCCACTTCCAGGTCTGCCGGGATATGCTGTTTCTTATTGAAGATTTTGAGAAAATTTACCGACTTATCCAGAAAAAGGGAATTACAACAAATTATCTGTTGATCCTCGCTACATTCTCAAAAATTATCGAAGAGGAAAAAAATGCACATATTTCCCGGATCAATGAACAGGACCGGGGAAAAATAGAATCGTTTGCTCCCGACATCGCGGATATAATTCAGGCAAGACTCGGACCGGATGCCGGATGGGAATCCGTCTTGTACGAATTGGTACGTATCGTGCGAAAGTATAACCTGGCATCGCCCGATCAGCAGATCGACCGGAACTGTGTCATCCTCCTTGGATCTGCGGTGGTCGCATCTTTCAATCCCGGGGCTGAGGGTGAGCAGGTCAGTTCGACTCTCGAACAGATATTTGAAGAAAATGAACTTGCTGAATTCGAATCGATTTTAAACAACACCCGGGAACCGCCGGATACCACCCTTTCGGGTATTGGCGGACGTATTATTTTCGAAGCGCTGAAATCTATCTCACGTAAGGATACCGATCAGGTAAACGAGGATACTGCGGGAGATCCCCGGCTCATATGTGCAGGAACCCCCCCGGTAATTTCGACATCGGTTACAGCCCGTAAACCCGGTACGATCGCCCCGCCGGGACGGGCATTTGCATCATACCCGGATATATTTGCAAAAACCGGTTCCAGCAGGTTTGATATCGAGGTCCGTACTGCGGCAAAAAGTGTCGTTGTTTTACCGGGAAAAAAGAATGTCCGTAATTATACATCGTCAGCAAGACCCGGAATGCCCAGGTACACTCAGATGGTAATAGGCGTTATCATTCTGAGTTTGTTCGTAATCACGATCGGGTCGGCATTTGGAATCTGGAACCCTGCAAAAATATTGGGCAACACGAGTACGGGAATAAACGGCACGGTGTCCAATCCCATGGATTTCCAGAAAAATTCTTCATCGTCCATAAAAAGTTCCGTGGTGGTGACTGCCACTAAAAAGGATATTCCTGTCCCGCTACCTGCTGCCCCAAAAAACAATGGCAATACCAGTAATGGAACCATTAAGGTTTCAACGACGGTAGCAATTCAAAAATCTCCCCCGGTTCCCAAAACGACATTGAGCTCTACCGACATTAACAGGCATTTCATCCAGATCGCATTTGGTCCCGACAGTACAAAAATCGCCAAGCCGGCAGACGATCGCATCAGTATCGCTATGTCAGGCGATTTTGTTGAAAACGATACCCTGATGATAAACGAATTTACAAGCCAGTTTAACAATTTATCATCAACCAAGAAGATCAATACCGGAATCAAAACCGGCGACCAGGCGAGTATCGTGATGTATTTCTTACCCGAAGCTTCACTGGAAAATATTGAGGATTCCGGCACGAATGTTTTCAAAGATCCCAAGACCGGAGTCATCCATTTCCTTCACAGGACCATACAAAACCAGTTAATTACCAAAGAAGTCATGTATGTGAATTCTGATCTGACGGATAAGCAACGGACGCACTGGGTCCTGAGAAGTTTGTTGTACCAGTTAGGTTTTACCGGGGAGACATACGATACCCCGGACAGTATTTTCTATGCAAATTCTGAAAATACAACACAATTAAGCGACATCGACCTGAAAGCGGTAGGATTAATGTATGGCAAAAAAATAACCACGGGTATGACGTTTGACCGCGTAAAAGCCTTGCTCCTGATATCATAGGGATTACCCTGTCCGGCCGGTCCCGGGATCGGCCGGGATTCCTCCAATCCTGGCCAGATATTCGATTGAATACGGCAACCGGAAAAGCAATTACGGGAATGAATTCCCTAAAAAACCCCATAAAAGGTCACACACTCATTTCCCTCGAAAATATCTTACCGGGAAATTCACGGTCCCGGCCGATACACTTCGGAATTTTCATAGGCTATCGCGGCGAACACCAGAACTGATGTTCGAGAAATTCTTCGCCCTCCGGTATGTCTGTGTCATCGCAGTCGTCTCCCTCTTTGCCGGTGCGCTCCTCATGTTTATTGCCGGTGCTGAGAAGACTGCCGGTGCATTCGCTGTCTACTTCTCTGAGTTTGGCCCGGGCGTGATCCCGAGCCACCTGACCCAGGGCACGCTCGCATCGGTGGCGCTGGTCCAGGCAGTCGACGCGTTCCTCTTCGCACTCGTCCTCCTGATCTTCTCGTACGGGATCTACACGCTCTTTGTGTCGAATATTAAGGACAAGGACCGTGCAAAACTTCCCCGATGGCTCAACATTGAGAGTATCAGCGATCTCAAGACCACGCTGTTGCAGGTCATCATCGTTATTCTCGCCGTCAACGTCCTCGAGCATGTCATCCTTGTCGGGTCCGAGGCATTGAAATGGGAAACCCTGATCATACCCATATCCATCGTCTTCCTCGCCGCCGCACTCTGGCTCATGCACGGGAATGCCGAAAATGTCCCGCACGAGTGATGCAAAAATATTTTTTTCGTCATTTAAACGCCTTTTTTCCCGGCTCATAGGATTCCGCGGGCACAGGCGCTCACCGGAAAAACCGCACGGTTTTTAAAAATTCTGCTCTGGAGAAATCGTAATAAGAAACACGTACCTGTCAGGACAAAAAAAGATCTGGCATCACGAGCAGACCTACCCCCTTTCGCGGGTTACTCGGTCTCATCGGCGGGGTCTCGCCGGGCAGGGAGGTTGATCCACGATGTGCCAAAGGAGGGTCGGGGGATGCTCCCCTCAGGTTGCCTCCCTCCTCTTCAGGGAGAGAGGGGGTCACCCTCGCATTTCTTTGAATTTTAGAAACCGGTCATAAAGGCTTTCTCTCGTGCAAATTTTTATTTTTACCCGAGGCCTTTTTTTGTTCAAAGTACACCTGCACCATCCCACATCCTTTTGTCCGGGCGCAATGACACTTTTGTTCTTAACGAAAAGTCCGCATCGGAAAACCGGATCTCTGCTGTGCCGGTGTCCGCGGTAAGGACAATCCCGTTGAGGAATCCGATGTCGTTTACGGTTATCCCAAAAACCGTAGAAATGATCGGCAATAACGTAATGTCATGGGCGATCATGACGAGCAGTTCCTTCTCGCCGATTCCCGGAAAGGTTAACAGGTTGGCGAGAACCTCCTCAGAATACCGGTGGGAATTCAGGAACGTGCCTTCAGGGATCTCCTGCCCAAGCCATTTCCGGAGAAGTTCCTGCCAGCCCAGTTCATTCTTGAGAGCGATGAAATTGTCGAGATTTATTACCGGGTGCCGGATCTCCGGCTCGCATCCAAGGACACGGGCCGATGCAGCCGGTGAAAATCCTTCACGTATCGATTCGGCAGTCATCCTGCACCTGTTTGCGATCGTATGCCCGAGAAGCAGGTGTTTCCCGGGACAGACCCGGCCCAGAGACTCCCCGAATCCCCGGGCCATGGAGATCCCTTCCCGGGTAATTTCAACGCCGCCACGCAGCTTATGCGGAATTCCTTTAAAAGAGTCCCTCTCCGAGTGCCGCAGTATCGCGATCGTTTTTTCCGTTCCCCGCGTTTCTTTCAGGAGACCCAGGGCAAAATCACCGGGTTTCATTTCCAACCGTTTCCAGATGTCTGGTTCATATTTCCATCGGTCATGCGTTCATGGCAGGATCCTGACGTGATCTGTCCCGCAGTATTCCTCTCTTTTTGCCGGGAATCTCATTCAGTTACCCTGGTGTGTGGGTGGTTTTTTCAGGGGCCGCCTCATCGCACCTTTGAGTACCCGTCCATGAAAGCGGAGTTCATGGGTTACCCGTAGTATCCGGGCTTTGATGATAAGTGTTTCTTAAACACCGGGAAAAAACGGGATTGGTTTTTAATTGCCAGATCTTCACACTCCGGGAACACCCGGCTCCGTAGGTAGTTTTGATTTTTTTAACCGGTTCCGGCATCCGGTAACATGATACCAGGGATTATCGCAATTCCTGCTCCAGAAAATGATAATATTTTCTTTCCTTTTAATGTAATACAACGAAACAGACCACTACTTCAGGGACCCCTTTGAAAAATACCGGGAATGGCCGGTTATTCGCTCTCTCCGGTAATAACCGGCATGACATTCATTACCCGGTGCCGGTATACTTTTTCAGGAAACCGTGAGTTTGCGAGAGTCGAGTACAGCTCGTAGGGTACCGGGGAATATTTTACTACATTACCCTGCGTAAGTTCGACAACCATTGTTTTTGTGTCTTTATCGTAGCTGACTGTCTTGATCAAGTGGTTATGTAACCTGTTACGTATCATTTCTTTAATCCTGGCCGGTCTTACCTGTCCCTTTCATCGTGAGGATAAAATGGGATATTATAATTCATTTCCGGTATGTCTTCACCATGTACTGTTTTGCCTGAAAAAATATGCTACCGGGTTACATCGCCGTAACGTTCTTACATGACCGTCACAAAATCCTTCCGCACTACCGTGTTGTTCCCATATGCATTCGTCACGGTAAGGGAGATTGTATATGTCCCCGGCAGCCGGTAGACACAGGTCGGGTTCTGTTCGGTACTGTCGATGATGCCGTCGCCGTTGAAGTCCCAGGCCCGGGACGTTATGTTCGCACCTGTCGAAGTATCTTTGAACTGGACAGCCAGCGGTGCGTACCCGGTGTTTTTGTTCATCGCAAACCTTGCCTTAGGCACGCCACTGGATACTGTCACGAAATCCGGCATTGACGTTGTGTTCGATCCAAATGTGTTGGTGACCGTGAGGCTCACGGTGTAGTTGCCCGGCTGGTTGTAGACGCAGGCCGGGTCCTGTTCCGTGCTGTCGATGACCCCGTCATTATTGAAATCCCATGCCCATCCGGTGATATCCGGGCCCGTTGATGTGTCATTGAACCGGACCGTAAACGGCGGGATACCCGTTGTATTGTCCGCAGTAAAACCGGCTGCGGGTGCCAGAGTGCGAACAACAACGAAATCTTTTCTGGAGATTGTGGCCGGTCCATGGTCGTTTGTCACGGTGAGGCTGACGGTGTAGTTGCCCGGCTGGTTATAGACGCAGGTCGGGTTCTGGTCTGTGCTGTCAATGACCCCGTCATTGTTGAAGTCCCATGCCCAACCGGTTATGTTTGGACCGGTTGACACGTCATGGAACCGGACGTCAAGCGGAGCTGTTCCCGATGTGTTGTCCGCGGTGAAATCTGTCGCAACTCCATTTGTTACCGTTACAAAATCCGGCATCGATGTAGTGTTCGATCCGAATGCGTTGGTGACCGTGAGATTTACGGTATAATTTCCCGACAGCTTGTAGACACAGGTCGGGTCCTGTTCCGTGCTGTCGATGACCCCGTCATTGTTGAAGTCCCATGCCCAGCCGGTAATGTCCGGACCCGTTGACGTGTCATTGAACTCCACCGCAAGGGGTGGAATTCCCTTTGCGTTATTCGCGGTGAACTGAACGACCGGTGCAAGACTGCCGACCGTTATGAAACCGGCCTGCGACGTCACATTCGATCCGAATGCATTCGTAGCGGTAAGATCGACCGTATAATTGCCCGCGAGCCGGTAGACACAGATCGGATTCTGATCGGTGCTGTCGATGACACCATCGTTATTGAAATCCCATGCCCAACCGGTGATATTCGGACCCGCGGAAGTATCGTTGAACTGCACGGCGAGAGGCGGCAGCCCTGTTGTCGCATTGGCAGCGAATTGCGCGGAGGGTGCCCCGGTCCCGACCGTTATTGCACCCTCCCGGGAGACCGTCGTCGCTCCATTGGTGTTTGTGACCGTGAGATTAACCGTGTACGTACCTGCGAGTTTGTAGACGCAGACCGGGTTCTGGTCTGTGCTGTCGATGACGCCGTCGTTATTGAAATCCCATGCCCATCCGGTTATTCCCGGACCGGTCGAGAGATCCGTGAACTGGACCGCGAGGGGAGCAGACCCGGAACTTGCATTGACCGAGAAATCCGGGCCCGGCCTGACTCTGTTCGGGAGGACAGTGATCGGGGTATCGAGAACCCGGCTGGAATTGCCGCCCCTGTTCTTCGCTGTCAGGGTGACCGTAAAGTTCCCGGGCGCCGGGTATGTATGGACCGGGTTCTCCTGCGTCGATGTGTTCCCGTCGCCAAAGTCCCAGAGCCAGGACGTTGCCAAAACCGTTGACGTGTCGGTGAACCTGACCGCGAAGGGGGCGATCCCGATCGTTTCACCGACCGTGAAATTCGCGATGGGTGGCGGGGGCAGGATCGTGGTCGTGCTCAGGAACGCCTCCCGTGTTCTGGTGCCGGCTCCCCCGCCATTTGTTGCCGTCAGGCTGACCGTAAACGTTCCCGAATCCACGTAGGTGTGGACAGGGTTCTCAAGGATAGAATTTTCCCCGTCGCCAAAATCCCAGGACCACGATGTCGGTGAACTGGTCGATGTATCGGTGAACCGGACGGGGAGCGGGGTCGTTCCGTCCGTTACATCCGCAACGAAATCGGCAACGGGGGGCGTGTTGGAGAGTGCGTACAGGTTGTGGTCGTAACTGCCGATGTAAAGGGTATTATCCGCAATCGCCGGTGAGGAATACCCGGAATCCCCGGCCGGGTAATGCCATACGGGCTGGCCGTCACTCGCGTTGAGGGCGTAGAGATTTCCATCGCCGCTGCCCGCATACACGGTTCCCTCATCAACGAGGGGCGTCGAATCCACCGTGCCACCGGTCCTGTATGCCCAGAGGACACTTCCGGCATGTGCATCGAGAGCGTAAATGTTTCCGTCGCCGCTTCCGATATACACAACCCCGCCAGTGACTGCCGGTGATGAGATTACATTACTCCCCGTGGTAAATCTCCATCGTTCCATCCCGGTCCCTGCATCGAGCGCGTACACGTTGTGATCATAACTTCCGACATAGACCGTGTCCCCTGCACCATTCGGGGACGACAGGACATTATCGCCGGTGGTATAGTGCCAGATCGCCGTGCCGGTACTGGCATCGAGTGCGTATACGTTGTGGTCGTAGCTGCCGAAATAGACCCGTCCCCCGGATACGAATGGGGACGAGTGGATATAATTTCCGGTCGTGTAGTTCCAGAGAAGGGCTCCCGAACCTGCATCCAGGGCATAGAGGTTCCCGTCTTCGCTTCCAACATAGAGAATCCCGTTCGCAATTGCCGGGGACGAGGATATGCTTGCCTTCGTCCGGTATGCCCATTCAAGTGTTCCGGAATCGGCATCAAGGGCATAGAGATTCCCGTCCCCTCCCCCGATATAGACCGTACCGTTCGAGATTTCCGGCGATGAGGACACGTAGGTACCGGTCGGGAATTTCCAGATTACATTGCCGGAATCTTCCCTGAGCGCATAGACGGTCCCGTCTTCGCTGCCGAAATATACGACGCCCCCGGCGACTGCGGGGGAAGATGAGATCCAGTTCCCGGTAGTGAAGTTCCATACCTTGTGGCCAAGGACCGGCGCCGGGACCAGGCCTGCAGGTAGACTAGTGCTGTCCGGGGTTCCCGTTGATGCCGGTTCAGCGGAAACGAGCGATCCAAAAATGATGGCGATCAGGAAGATCCCGATGATCGCCGGCCTGAAGAAATCCCGGTTCATTTTGTTATCTCCCTGAAAAATAATTTTCAATTTCTCTCCTCGTTCTTCCGGGATTTTCCTTCGGGATCCAACGGATTTTCTCATTCGTCATCGCACCAGCCTTTTTACCTGAGCGGATCCCGGCCGCGTCTCCACCGCTTCGCAAGGACGACAACCGTCGCCGACACAAGAACGATACCGGCGATCAGGGCACCCACGACGAACAATGAATTCTTGCCGGTTGCGGGAGCCGGTTTTGCCGGTACCGCAGCGGGCTGCATCGCCACCGGCACCGAAGTTGTCGGCCTGCTCGTGGGAATCCTCGTGATCACGGACCCCGGCACCGTAGTCGCTGTCACTTCTGCACGGAGCGGAGAGGTTGTCTGTGCCGCGGTGACTGTAGACGAGACCCGGCCGGCAATCGCGAAGTACGAGAACCCGGGCGTGGTTGCGGTGAAATAGTAGGTATTCCCATCCTGGTGATCGAACTTTGTCGGGAGTTCGGCCCACTGTGCGTCATGGTTCCGGAGCATTACAATATCGGCAGGAGTCAGGTCGTGTGCAGTCAGCCACGAACCGCTCAGGGCAAACGTGATCACCCCGTGATCGATTGCCGAGGGATTGACCCCGACAAACTCGATCTCCTCGATACCGGCAACCTGCCGACCGGTTATTTCGGCAACGGTGGCGGAGTTGGTATCGTGGATCATCACCTGCGTGCTTGCGATGGCCCGGCTCGGGAAGATCTGGACCTTGCTGATCCCGACCGGCATGCTGTCCGTGAGCGGCTGGTTGAAGCTGATTGTCATGGGCACGCCGATTGCCGCGGCGGCCATGGTCGATGTGAGCGTGGATGTCCGTCCGGAACCGGTGAAATCCCCGCTGTCGTACGAACTGGAAAACCCGCTGCCGGTCGATGGCATGGGCGATACTGCCGTGAGGACAAAGCTCGAGAGACCGGTGGGGGAGATGGCGGTGAAGAGATCGTTTCCGCTTCCGTCAACACCGGCAAACGTTGTCGTAAGAGTGGTCGTGGTGCCGTCATCTGCCCGGTGCATGATAACGATGCGCGAGGTCCCGCCGTTCGCGGCGACCCAGTCCGGGCTGACCGCCATCTTTATCGTGGCGTTTGTAATGATCCCGCCATCCCCGGCGTTCTTGATATCCGATTTCGTGAAATTGACCGTGTACGCGGTGGCAACGATCTGGTTCCCGGCATTCGTTGCGGCAACGCTGAACGAACTCTGCGCCGTGACATCGGGATCGGAGCTGATGCCGCTCGTGATCGATGCGGTGGAATTCGGGAGCTGGGCAAGGTTCAGGGTCAGGGTCACGTTCGGGCTGCCGAGCGAAACGATGGGAACTGTCACCTGCCGCGTGACTGCCTGGACGCTGCTCACCGTGCCGGTCAGGTTCGACCCGCAGCTCACCGGTGAACAGGTGAACGTGATCGCAAGATGGTCCCAGGCACAGCCGGCATCGGTAACGGTAACGATGTTCCCGGACGTTGTCGCATTTGTGCTGTCGATGGTAACATTCTGCAAGTTGCCGGTTGTGTTCGCCTGCACGCCTGCGACCGCGAACGAGTTCGTGACCGGGGCCGGCGGGTTGTTGACCGTGATGTACCCGGTCCGGGTCGCCATGTCGCTGCCAGCACCATTCGATGCAGTGACTTTGATCGTGTATGTTCCTGCCGAGCTGTATGTGTGGGCCGGGTTCTGGTCGGTCGATGTGCTGCCGTCCCCGAAGTCCCAGAGCCACGAGGTCGGGGTGTTTGTCGAGTTGTCCCGGAATCTCGCGTTGAAGGGCGCAATACCTTCGGTCTGGTTTGCGGCTAAGCCGGCGACCGGGGGTATCGTTGGTGTCTTGTTGCTTACCGTGTACCCGCTGCTGCCGGTTCCGGTCAGCTGGTTGGTCCATTGCATGCCCTGCCCGGTCTTCCATGCGTACACGTTGAAGTTCGCATTCCCGGGAAGATCGGTGAAGCTGTAATCGACCTGTACCGCACCCTGGTTGGTGAGACTGCTGTTACTCAGGACCCCAGAACGGGTATCGATGAACATGAGCCGGTACTGGTTCTTCGAGCTGTTCACGTCCTCTCCGGCAAAGAGCGGGTAGTTCGCGTCTCCCTGCGTCGGTTTCCAGCTCTGTGGCCCATAGAAGAAGTCGCTCTTCGTGAACGTCTGGTCGAGAGCTGATGACTGGAACGAGTACGTAGCTGATGTGGGAGCCGACCCGGTGGGAGTCCACGAGTATCCACTGGTTTTTATCCGTGCGGCAAAGTCGTCGGGGATGGTCCCGGTGACGCCGAGCAGGAGGACTATGTCGTCTTCGTATGTTGTCCCTCCGACCGTCACGTAGAAGGTACCCGACTGGTTCTGTGAGTTCGTGACCTGCCCGGCGCTGACTGACGGATCGGTGGAAATATGGAGGATATTCAGTCCTCCTCCGGCCCCCCCGGGAGTGATGTAATATGTACCGTTGCCGTTTACATCCTCGCGGATCCCGTCATGGTTCGCTGCCCGTACAAAGATCCCGGAGTAACCGGAAAGCGGGCCGGTTACCGGTGCAGCATACACGAGACTGGGCTTTGCCACAGTACTGAGACCCAGCGAGTTTGTTACAGTGAGGGTGACATTGTATGTCCCGTCCGATGCATAGGTATGCGACGGGTTCTGAGCTGTCGACGTACTGCTGTCCCCGAAATCCCAGGTCCAGGATGTCGGACTGTTGGTTGACGTATCGGTGAACCGCACGGTGAGCGGGGCTTTCCCGTTCGCCGGAGATGCTCCGAAGGATGCAACCGGGGCCCCGGGACTCGTAGGAATAATGTATGCGGGCCTGCTGATCGTGTTCGTCCCGGCTGCGTTGGTAATCCTCAGGCTGACCGCGAAACTCCGGGCCGTCGAGTAGGTATGCGAAGGATTTTTGTCGGTGGAAGTGGTTCCGTCCCCGAAATCCCAGAGCCACGCGTACGGGCCGAACTGCGAAGTATCCGTGAACTGGACTGCAAGGGGAACAGCACCGGCAGTTGTATCCGCAGTGAAGTTGGCGACCGGCAATGGGGGCATGGTCACGGTGATGTAATTCGTCACCGTTTTGGTATTGCTCCCTTTGATGTTCGTCGCGTTCAGGGAGACGGTATACGTTCCTGCATGTGCGTACGCATGAGTGGGGAACTGGGCGGTCGATGTGTTGCCGTCCCCGAAATCCCAGAGCCACGACTGCGGGTAGCTTGTTGAGGTGTCGGTGAACTGGATGGGGGCAAGGACATAGCCATTGGTAGTACCTGCGGTGAAACTGGCGACCGGTGGGGCCGTAATAGCGACGACGTTATAACCGCTGCTAACGCCCGGTCCATTACTGACATCATTGGACATGATCATGCCGGTCCCATGGTTGCACTGCTCGTACCATCCGAAGGTGTTGAATGCTGCCATACCCGTCAGGTTGGTGAATTCATATTCGACCTTGATCATCCCGTTGTTCGGCAGCGTGGCGTCCTGGATTGCGCCGACCCGGAGATCGATGAACATGATCCGGAACTGGCTTGAGGGATCGGACTGGTTCTCGCCATAATAGATCGGGTAGTTCTGGATGGTCATCGGCTTCCAGCTCTGGGGGCCGTAGATGAAATCGTTCTTGTCGAAGGTTTGGTTCACTGCGGTATCGCCTTGGAGGAACAAGGGATTGACCGGAAGTGACGACTGGTACTGGTTCACGGTACTTGGTGATCCCACATCGAATTGCTCCCCGCTCGACCGGATATGGACCTTGAAATCGTCCGGGATGGCACCGTTCACGGCGAGCATCAGGATCGCTTCGGGCATCGTGGTCTGCCCGCCGCTGAACGTGATCCAGAACGAACCGGACTGGTTGGTCGTGGTAGTGAGATCTTTGGCTGTGAACGAGTTATCGTTTGCAGAGATGTGCATTGGGTTGAGCCCTCCACCGTCAGACCGGAAATTCGCGAAGTATGTGTTGGGGATGTACGTATACACGATACCTGCAGTATTGCCGGAGACGACACCATTCGGGACATCGTACTTGACGCCTTCGTCATTCGCCACGTAGATGTTGAAGCCCCGGTACTTTGTCATGGGCTGGGAATCGGTGTCGATGACCGTGATTGTCTGGGAAGTTGTATTGTACCCGATGGCATTGGACGCGTTGAGTACGACCGTATATGTCCCAAGGTTCGCGTAGGTGTGGATGGCGTTCTGTTGCGTGGAGTTCGTCCCATCCCCGAAGTCCCAGAACCAGGTTGCCGGGTAGTTCGTTGTAGTATCATTGAATTGAACAGTACCCGGGGCTTTTACATATGTCCTGTTCGCTGTGAAACTCGCCACAGCTTTCCCGGCCGGCACAATCTGGATAAAACCGGTCTTGGTTACTGTATGACTGCCAAAGGAGTTTGTTCCTGTCAGGCTGACAGTATAACTGGCCGGTGTTGCATTTACATAAGCGTGAGTGGGGCTCTGTTCCGTGGACTGCGTTCCATCCCCAAAGTCCCAGAACCAGGAGCTCGAAGGATCTACGACACCGTTCGTGAAAAGCACGCTCATGGGGGCTGTACCACTTGTGGCCGAGGCGGAGAAATTTACCGCAGGAGTTGTTTCAGTTATGATGGAGACAAACCCTGCATTTGACGCTGAGCCGGTATTACCAAGAGCGTTGACCAGGGGAAACGTCAACGAAGAGGTTGTTCCCGCAACCGTAACATTTCCCAGCCCGTCGATGGCGATCCCGTAGGGTTTTGTGGAACTCCCTCCTAAATATGACGACCAGAGAAAGGCTGATGCCGTGGGATTCATTTTGAATACATACCCGGAATAATAGGAGGTTTGTCCACCTCCGGAAAGGCCAAAGTCGCAGTGGATTACCGGGACGGTCGTTTTACTTGTATACCCTGTGACGTATATATTTCCCGCAGGATCAACCGCCATATCCTCTCCTCCATATTCTCCCCCGGAAGTTGCAGGGTTATAGAGTGTTGAGTAGTCCAGCGATGTGAGGGACGCATTCATTTTCGTCAAAAAACCTTCAACCGAATCACCAGTCAAATAGGTCGTAAGCATTGCACCTGTTGTAGTCGGAAAGTCATTTGACTGAGTATTCCCGCTGAGATATACCGATCCAGCTGAATCGAGCGTGAGCGACTGGATATAATCAGCTTTGCTTCCGCCAAGATAGGTAGCATACAGTTTGCTTCCCGTTGGATCGTATTTTACAAGATAAACATCAGATAACGTGTTACTTCCACCCTTGATTCCCTGATAGGCATCTGTTGTATTCGGGAAATTAGTTGAAAGGGTATTTCCGGCAACATAAGCGTTCCCGGACGAATCGACTCCGATGGGATATCGTGTTGTTCCGAGGTTCGTACTTTCGCTCCCTGTTCCCCCAAGAAATGTTGCGTAGACTTTGCTACCTGTCGGTGAAAATTTGGCGACAAAGGCATCATAGGAACCGCCAATTGTAGGTTGAGAGGCGTTTAATACCGGAAAATTAGTTGCCGTAACCCCGGTAACGTACGCATTTCCTGCGGGGTCGGCAGCAATTCCGTATGCAGCATCATTGGCCGATGTTCCTCCAAGATACGTGGAATAGACAAGGGCGTCCCCTGCCGGAGCAATTTTAGTAATAAAAGCATCTTGCGTTCCATTCCGGGCTGGCTGGACAGCATTTGCAGTCGGGAAGTTGCTGGATAGTGTATAGCCTGTCGCATAAATGTAACCGGAAGCGTCAAGCGTCATCGCATATCCGAAATCATTGCTTGTTCCGCCTAGGAATGTCGAAAAGATAATTGCCGAACCATCGGGTTTGAGTTTCGTAATTATAACATCATTCGCCCCTGAATTGGTTACATTGAATGTACCGGGCGTGGTGGGATAACCTGTCCCGGCATAACCGATGGTATAAATGTTCTTTGCTGCATCAA
>Ga0187810_10000411_pt1 | contig 16991 bp, 16 predicted proteins | sample NC_wetland_sal_i_9_FD_132963 | JGI IMG/M metagenome (GOLD analysis project Ga0187810, IMG submission 132963) | Wetland sediment microbial communities from Neuse River Estuary, North Carolina, USA - ASW_5 | ecosystem: Environmental > Aquatic > Freshwater > Wetlands > Sediment | place: USA: North...
CTAATTAGGGCCCGCTGTCGTAAGCTTGTGCGACTAGGCTTTGGAATTCGTTTCTTGCCAAAAATCGCACGAAGTAACTCTTCGAGCTTACCTGTGTTCAACCGCTTCCCGCGCATTTCCAGTATATAGCTTCCGATAAAATGCTCCGGGACCGCACATCGTGGCCCTGGATCAATTTCACCATTACGAATTATAGGAATAAATTTCCGTCTTGGAATCCCAGCTGCTATTCGTCCTGAAATAATTTGCTGCTCATAGCCGACGCCACCAATCCTTCTATTGGACCTCTTAGCGTAAGAAGGTGTGCAGATCACAATGACATGGCCACTTGATCGAATTTTTTCTTCCATAAATTGAGTGAGACTATCTCCGGGTTGCACTTGAAGCTGATCAATCCATACTCGCACTCCATTATTTATAAGACGTGCTGCCAATTGGCCGACCCATTTCTTATGGGCAGCACTATCCCATGAATACGAAATGAAAACCGATGGAGCTCTCTTCATATTTTTGCTTGACGTATTGATGACATGGAAATTCGCCCCTAAGGCCCCGCGGGGCTGGGCGTGCCCGGCATCGGCAGCAGCACCGAGCGGCGTTTTTTCTTCGCGCGCTCGGCATTGGGCTTGGCGTAGATCTGCTTGGTCGCCTCGACCATCGCCACGCCGCCGAAGGCGCCGAACCAGCGCGTGCCCAGGCTTTCCAAGAGCGGCGCCAGGCGCAGGATGAAGCGCGAATGCGTCGGCGGCACGAACAGGGCCGCCGCGTTGCGCTCGGGCGTGAAGCCTTCCTCGCGCAGGAGATGCGAGAGCTGGCCGGTCGTGTAGGGCGAGCCCTGGCCGAAGGGCGTGTTGTCGAAGCGCGTCCAGATGCCGCGCCGGTTGGGCACGGCCACGATCAGCCGCCCGCCCCCCGCCAGCACCCGCCAGATCTCCTTGAGCAAGGGCCGCGCCTGCTCGCTGAATTCGAGGCCGTGGACCAGCAGCACGCGGTCGATCGAGAAATCGGGCAGCGGCAGCTCGCCCTCCTCGGCAAGAGCCGCGCGGTTGGGGCCTTCGGCCGGCCATCGCAGCACGCCCTGCTGCGCCGGCATCACCGCCGCCACCCGCTCGGCCTCGGCCAGGTACGGGCCCAGATAAGGCGTGGCGTAGCCCAGCCCCAACAGCCGCAATCCCCGCACATCCGGCCACAGCGCGCGCACGCGCCGGCCGATCATGTGCCGCGCCACCTGGCCCAGCCGGCCGTGATAGAAATCGCGCAAATCGACCACGTCGATGGACATGACGAAAGTGTAGCACAGCCGAGGGCCGATTCTTCAGGCCCGAGGCGTCGTGCGAAGCGAAGAGGAATCCCGTTTAGCACAAGGTAGTTGCGCGCAAGGCCACAAGCGCCGAATGAGTGCTGGATAAGCGCTGTGCGCCCTTCGACTGGGCTCAGGGTGAGGCGCTTTTCTTAATGCCATTGACCATGATTCCTCATCCTGAGCGTAGTCGAAGGATGAAGGACGCAGGATGGCCATGCAGCGTCAAAATGAGACGCTGACGCTATTAAGGCGTCCAGGATTCGGGTTAATCTCCGGCCGCCATGGCCGAGCTGGAAATCCGCCAAATCCCGGTGCTGCGGGACAATTACGTCTATCTGCTGCGCGAGCCCGAAAGCGGGGCGGTGGCGGCGGTCGATCCCTCGGTGGCTGCGCCGGTGGCGGCCGCGCTCGACAAGCTCGGCTGGAAGCTCACCCATATCCTCAACACCCATCACCACAACGACCACACCGGCGGCAACCTCGAACTCAAAGCCGCCACCGGAGCGATCATCGTCGGGCCGCTGGCCGACCGCGACCGCATCCCCGGCATCGACGTGGCGCTGGCCGAAGGCGATACGCTCCAATTCGACAAGGAAGAGGCCAATGTCTTCGACGTGCCGGGCCACACGCGCGGCCATTGCGCCTTCTGGTTTCCCCGATCGCGCGCGCTTTTCTGCGGCGACACGCTGTTCCTGATGGGCTGCGGCAGGCTGTTCGAGGGCACGCCCGCGCAGATGTGGCACTCGCTGTCGAAGCTCAAGCAACTCCCGGGCGACACGCGGGTCTATTGCGGCCACGAATACACCCAGGCCAATGCGCGCTTCGCGCTGACCGTCGAACCGGGCAACCGGGAGCTTATCGCCCGCGCAAAGCACGTCGACGAACTCCGCGCGCGGGGGCAATCCACCGTGCCGGGCACGATGGCCGAGGAGCTGGCCACCAATCCGTTCCTGCGCGCCGACATCCCCGCCTTGCAGAAATCGCAGAACGCGCCGGGCGACGATGTGGCTACCTTCGCCGCCATACGCAAGGCAAAGGACGAATTCTGATGCGACTAGGACTTGTCATGCCCGGCCTTGTGCCGGGCATCCACGTCTCTCGTGGATGGCCGGGTCAAGCCCGGCCATGACGAAAAAAATACGGAACAGAAAGACAGGGGAAAAATCATGAAGCTCCGCTACTCGCCGACCTCGCCCTATGTGCGGAAAGTGATGGTGCTCGCCTACGAGACCGGGCTCGAGCCCAGGATCGAGCGCCTGCTCACCGTGGTCGTGCCCAACAAGCCCAATCTCGAGGTGCAGCGCGAGAACCCGCTGATCAAGGTGCCGGCGCTCACCACCGACGAGGGCGAGGTGCTGTTCGATTCGCGCGTGATCTGCGAATACCTCGACACGCTGCACCAGGGCCCGAAGATTTTCCCGCCCGCGGGCAAGGCGCGTTGGGTGGCGCTGCGCCAGCAGGCGCTGGGCGACGGCATGCTCGATGCCGCCATCCTCACCCGTTACGAGACCTTCCTGCGGCCCAAGCAATTCCTGTGGGATGAGTGGGTCGAATCGCAGATGCGCCGGGTGCGCGGCGGCCTCGCCGCGCTCGAGGGCCCAGTCAAGGAGGGCGCGCTGTCGGGCCCGCTCTCCATCGGCCAGATCACCGTCGGCTGCGCGCTGGGCTATCTCGATTTCCGCTTCGCCACCGAGGGCTGGCGCGACCGCCATCCGGCGCTGGCGAAATGGTACGCCGACTTCGCCAAGCGCCCGTCGATGATCGCGACGGTGCCCCCGCCCGCATGAGCGAGGGTCCTCTTTTCGTCGTCGTCCCCGCGAAAGCGGGGACCCAGGGCAGCGGCTATGACGCCAGATCGTCGTAAAGGTCCCGCCACTGCGGATTATGGCGCTCGATTAGCTCAAGCTTCCAGGCGCGCCGCCATTTCTTCAGCCGCTTTTCGCTTAGAATTGCCTCCGGCATCGTGTCGTGAAATTCGGCGTAAACGAGCATTTTCACGCTATAGCGCCGCGTAAATCCTTCGACGGCGTCGGAGCGATGCTCCCAAGCGCGGCGGCTAAGATCGCTGGTGACGCCGATATAAAGCGTTCCATTGCGCCGGTTCGCGAGGATGTAAACGCAGGGGCGTTTATTGGTCATACATCCGTCGCTTGCCCTGGATTCCCGCTTGCGCGGGAATGACGGGGAAAAATTAATACATGTGCTGCCCGCCGTTGATCGACAGCGTCGAGCCGGTGATGAAGCCGGCCGCGTCGTCGACCAGGAACACCACGCCGCGCGCGATCTCCTCGGCGTGGCCGAGCCGGCCGACCGGAATCCGCGCCACGATCTTCTTCAGCACGTCCTCGGGCACGGCGCGCACCATCTCGGTGTCGATATAGCCGGGCGCGATGGCGTTGACGGTCACGCCCTTGCCCGCGCCTTCCTGCGCCAGCGCCTTGGTGAAGCCGTGGATGCCCGATTTGGCGGCGGCGTAGTTGACCTGGCCGTATTGCCCGGCCTGGCCGTTGATCGAACCGATGTTGACGATGCGCCCGAAATTGCGCGCGCGCATGCCGTCGATGACCAGGCGGCACATGTTGAAGCACGAGGTCAGATTGGTGGCGATGACTTCGTTCCATTGCTCGGGCGTCATGCGGTGCAGCACCGCGTCGCGGGTGATGCCGGCGTTGTTGACCAGGATCTCGGCCGGGCCGCCGAGCTTGGCTTCGATCTGCTTCACCCCCGCCTCGCAGGATTTGAAGTCGGACACGTCGAATTTGAAGGCCGAGATGCCGGTTTCCTGGGTGAATTTTTCGGCCGCCGCGTCGTTGCCGACGTAGTTCGCCGCCACCTTGCAGCCGGTTTTCTTCAGCGCCTCGGATATCGCCCGGCCGATGCCGCGCGTGCCTCCGGTGACGATGGCGATTCGTGCCATGACCTTCTCCCTCTTCTTTTTTCCTTCTTCTCGTCATGCCCGGCCTTGTGCCGGGCATCCATGTCTTCGTGGATGGCCGGGTCAAGCCCGGCCATGACGGTCAAATATCGAGATCGCTCAATCTCTTTCGACACACATGGCAATTCCCATGCCGCCGCCGATGCACAAGGTGGCGAGACCCTTCTTGGCGTTGCGCTTGTCCATCTCGAAAAGCAGCGTGACCAGAATCCGCGTGCCCGAGGCGCCGATCGGATGGCCGAGCGCGATCGCCCCGCCATTGACGTTGACCTTGGCGGGATCGAAGCCCAGCTCCTTGGAAACGGCGCAGGCTTGCGCGGCGAAGGCCTCGTTGGCCTCGATCAGGTCGAGGTCGCCCACTTTCCACCCCGCGCGCTGCAACGCGAGCTTGGTCGCCGGGATCGGCCCCACCCCCATCACCGCCGGATCGACGCCGGCCGTGGCCCAGGAGACGATGCGCGCCAAGGGCTTGATGCCGCGCTTCGTGGCCTCGGCGGCGCTCATCACCACCACCGCGGCGGCGCCGTCATTGATGCCCGAGGCGTTGCCCGCGGTCACGGTGCCGTCCTTGGCGAAGGCGGGCTTGAGCTTCGACAGGGTCTCGGCCGTAGTGCCGGCGCGCGGATACTCGTCGCTGTCCACCAGCACGTCGCCCTTGCGGGTGGAGATCTTCACCGCCACGATCTCATCCTTGAACCTGCCCGATTTCTGCGCGGCCTCGGCGCGCTGTTGCGAGGATGCCGCGAAACCGTCCTGCTGGGCGCGGGTGATCTGCCATTGCCGCGCCACGTTCTCGGCGGTGACGCCCATGTGATAGCCGTTGAAGATGTCCCACAACCCGTCCTTGATCATGAGATCGACCAGCTCGGCATTGCCCATGCGCACGCCGTTCCTGAGATGGGCGGCGTGGGGCGACTGGCTCATGCTTTCCTGGCCGCCGGCGACGACGATGGATGAATCGCCGACGCGGATCGCCTGGTAGCCCATGGCCACCGCGCGCAGCCCCGAGCCGCACACCTGGTTGATGCCGTAGGCGGTGATCTCCTTGGGGATGCCCGCGCCCATCGCCGCCTGGCGGGCCGGGTTCATGCCCTCGCCCGCCGGCAGCACCTGGCCCATCACCACCTCGGACACGTCGGCGGGCGCCAGCTTGGCGCGCTTCAGCGCCTCGGTGATGACCGCCTGGCCCAGGTAATGGGCGGGAACCGAGCTCAAGGCGCCGTTGAAGGCGCCGATGGCGGTGCGCGCGGCCGAGGCGATGACGATGTCGGTTTGGTTGCTCATGCGAAGGGCCTTTCCGGGGTTTTGATATTAAATAGTCCTCTTCCGGGCGTTTGGGAACACACACAAAATGGGATGGCGCCTATCAGTGGCGTCATGGCCGGGCTTGGCCCGGCCATCCACGAATTTCATGGATGCAAGGCATGGATGCCCGGAACAAGTCCGGGCATGACAGCTAGTCTGAAGGCGTCTTCCCCGCCTCTTCCCGCTCGCGCTCTATCTCTTGGGCATAAGCCTCGATCTGCGCGCGCAGCTTGGCGCGCGCGCTCGTGGCGAGCGCCTCTTGGTCCTCGCGCCCGGCCACCAGCCCGGCGTTGCGGCCGTAAAGCGCGAAATGGCGCGCCAGGCTGTCGAGCGCGCGCTGCTTGTTCTGGAGGCGGATATGGATTCGGGCCCCGCCCGCCTTGCCTGCGGGAGCCGAAACCTCGGATATCGCGGCGCGGTCGGCTTCGGCCAGCGCGTTGCTGGGCTTGAGCACGACGTCGTCCGGCCCCCAATCGGCGATATGGCCCAGATCGGAAAACGCCACCCGCGCCAGCTCGAGGACGATGCGGTCGGCGTCGATGCCGGTGCGTAGGGATCGCGCTTCCATGGCCTCGCGGATGGCCCGGGCGATAGGCGGCTTTTTCATCAGATAGCAGCCCATGACATGGGCGGAGTTGCGGGAATACCCGGCGCGCAGCGCCGCCTCGGTGGCGTTGAGCGCGACCAGATACTCGTCGACGAAGACTTGATGTTTGGGGATCATGGTAAAAACTCGTTGTTAAAGGTGGACCTGCGTAGCAAAGCCGAGGGCCGAATCTCTCTTGGCTTCGCACGTCAGGTGCTACGCAGGGCCCGAGGCGTCTTGCGAAGCTAAAACCCGCGTAGCAAAGCCATCGCCCGAATCAAGGGCGATAGCGTCTTGCGAAGCTAATTAAAGGGAATCCCGCGTAGCACAGCGGTCGCAGCGGCGACCGCGTCGTGCGAAGCTAACAACTACAATGGACTTGCGGTCCAGTGGAAATCGACGATGACGTCGCTGTCAAACCGGCATTGGGCGGCGATCTCGCGCGGCGTTTTCCCGCCGGCGGGCGCGTCGCTGCGCGTGGCCTGGACGTCGACCAGGGCGGTGTTCGAACCGATGCCGAGGCGTTTGCCGGTGATCTCGAAGCGGGCATCGGGATAGGCTTTGCGCATGATGTCGATGCAGCGATCGACGTAACTCGCCGTCCCCGCGGCCATTTGGGCGCCGAAGATGGTATTGCCGGCGGTGTCGCCCGCGGAATTCCACAACCCGCAGCCGGCGAGGAGCAAGAGCGAGCAAACGGCCGCCACCGAACCGCGCATGTTTGATTCCCCCTCCTTCATGAAATCCCGCCCAACAAAAAGCCCGGCACGCGGGCCGGGCGGACTTTCGATGATGACGTTTTATAGCACTTTGATCCAGATTGGTAGTGGGTCAGTTTGAATTTCCGGACCTATTTGCTTTGCGTCCAGCCCATGCCATGCTTAACACATGGCCACCAAGCGACTCAAGCGCCCCCGGGATTCCATAGCCCTCGCCAAGCTCATAGGCGATATAGCCACGGGCCAAGTGCAGGACGCGGTTGAGGATAAGCGCAATCCCGCCGCCGCTTCCCTTGGAAGTATGGGTGGTCGCGCGCGGGCAAAAAAATTGAGTAAAGCTCGTCGTAGTGAGATTGCCAAAAAGGCAGCCTCCAAACGGTGGAAAAGTAAGTAGATTATTGCTTGGGTGGCGCAGGCGTCGGCGGTGGAGCGGACGCAATTGCTGGAAGTGGTGCATGTACAATCCAGCGAGCTCCCGTCTCAATTTCGCCCTTGTCGTGAATAATTTTGCATACGATTCGACCAGGGTTGAGAACCGCTGGTGCAATAGCGAATGGAATCTGATACCGAAACCGCTTTTGGCCTTCTAAAAATGTTGGTGGCAGAGGGGGGAGTGGAATTTCCGCTTTTGTAGGTTCTTTAATTTGAGGAAGGTGAATTTCTATCGTTAGTGATTTTAGCCGCTCATCTAAATCACCGTCGATAACGATTAAAAACATTAATTGCGGAACAATCGTAGGAACTACCGGAATCGCGATATTCCCAGTGAATAAACCAACAAGTGTTAGTTTGCCGTCATGCTCAAGACGAATGTCTTGGCAAGGCAGTACCAAGGCTTGGCGCCCTGTAACGGCCGTCATCGAATTTCAGCGCTTAGGAGAAACGCTGGTTGGACTTTGCGGCGCAACTGGTGCCGTACCTTTTGCGGCGAGATAAACTCCGCCCGACGCCAGTGTTGATGCGCTCTGTAACGTATCCGTTGGAACATCTTCCATTACGCCAGTATAGGGATGATTGCCACCTACAAGCATTGCCGGATTTAATAGAGCAAAATGCGGCAGTCGCCCCAAAGCGTGAGCAATTTCTGCAACGCTGGTTAGCGTAAGATTTTCATGTCCAACAATTTGTCGGTGAACTACAGACCGATTGACGCCAAGTTCAGCCGCGATACTTGCTTGCGTTAGCCCGCGTGCGACATGTTCATCTGCAAGTGCTTTTTGCAATTCACGTCGCACGCTTGCAACGAAGCGCCCGGCTGCTTTCTTATGAGGGGTAATTGAAGTTCGATACGACGGCATTTGGATCGTCTCCCGGGATATATTTTGGTTCTTCAAGTGACAATTGATCGCGGCAATACGCTACCTCGGTGCCAAATCCATGATAAAGGCGTATTTGTTTTACCTGCTCTGCGATTCCGATGGACGTGGCAAGAAAATGGTCGCGGCGAGGGAACCAACCGAATAGGCGAATGTCTGCGGCCTTGAGATACCAAACCCCCTGCGCTCGTTTGTGCCAGTCGAGATATTTGACTTGGCGCCCAATAACAAGCGGTTCGCCCGCAACGAAGCTCGCCGTCAACGCGTCCAATTGCTGCGCGGGAGTTTCGTCGATTTTCCAGGTTGAGCCCGCAGTGGGCAAAACCTCGTCTAGACGTTGAGCTAGACGGGGGAGCAACAAAAGAACCCGTTCGACCTGCTGACGTGGATTCAGATCGACTTCCCATCGGAGCACCGAACCTTGTTTAATCAACTCTAGCAGCGTTGCCATTTAAGTCAACACCTGATATGTTGCAAGACTCTTAACGGCCCAGCAGAGCCACCAAAAAAGTGCAGAGCCTCATCGCCCTTCTAGCATAGTTCGACCACGATTAAGTTAAGTTCACCTAACCATAATTATATGCTTGACGCTAAGCATAAAAGGTCATATCATAATGATATGAACCGGCTGACCACAGAGAAACGCGCGGAAATCCTGGGCCTTATGGTCGAGGGCATGGCCATTAGGGCTATCAGCCGCATGACTGGGGCCAGCAAGAACACCATCGCCAAGCTGCTGATTGACGCTGGCCAAGCCTGTTCGGAATACCAAGACCGGGCCATGCGGGAACTGCCCTGCAAGCGCCTACAGCTCGACGAAATTTGGTCTTTCGTCGGCGCCAAGGAAAAGAACGTCCCTGCCGAGCGTAAGGGCCTAGGCGTCGGCGATGTTTGGACTTGGACGGCGATTGACGCCGACACCAAGCTTGTCCCGTCCTGGTTCGTCGGCAACCGGGACGCTGACCACGCTAACGCCTTCGTCATGGATCTAAAGGGCCGTCTCGGCAATCGCGTCCAGATCACAAGCGATGGCCACCGCCCCTATCTGCAAGCCGTCGAAAGCGCCTTCGGCAAGGACGTGGACTACGCGATGCTGGTCAAAATCTACGGCCAACCTAGGGCCGAGGCAGAAGCGCATCGCCGCTATAGTCCCTCTCCCTGCATCGGCGCGAAGCGCCAGCGGGTCATTGGCAATCCCGACATGGATCACGTCAGCACGTCCCATGCCGAGCGCATGAATTTGAATATCCGTATGGGGCTTCGCCGCTTCACTCGATTGACTAATGCTTTCAGCAAGAAAATGGAAAACCACGCGCTCGCGCTGGCGATCTATTTCATGCACTACAATTTTGTGCGGGTTCACCAAACGCTGCGTGTTACCCCGGCGATGGCCGCAAAAGTCACGGATAAGCTGTGGGACATGACGGACGTTGTGAAGATGATCGACGCTTGGGAACAGGGAAAGCTTGAAGCGCCGAAGCGTGAATTTGGCGGCGAGATTAGCTATACTAGCCGCCCAGGCGATCACAACGTGCGCGGCAAGACGCGGAAATAGGAGGCGCTAATGTGGTGGTGGCGGGAAGTTCGGCGCGCACAGATTAACGAAAAGCTGCGAGAAGCATTTGACGAACTCGGCTATTACGTGGTCACAAACTGCATAGGCAATAATATGCCACCAGCAGCCGGGGTGGCCATTTCTTTGGGGCTGAATGACAAACAAACTAAGCAAGCGGCCGTTGCGTGGATACGTGAACACATAGACCGCGAAGAGAGACACGAACAGCGCCTTGAAACTGTCGAATGGGCCATCCTGATTTTTGTCGGGATAGAAGTTCTCCATGATCTGCCTTCAATTATCAATTGGATGGTAAGTATTATTCCCAGGAGCTAACCGGAGAGGCGATGAGGGGATGTTAAGCCCATAAAACAGGGTTCGTCTCTGCTTTCTAGCAACTCTCTTTTTGGGATTTGCTGCGGTATTTGGAGGGTTGCCATTAGCTCGCTACGCCGTATGCAGCAGTCAAAGCCAAAATAGCACTAGCCCCCCAAACCAAAATCACCCCACCAACGCACAGAAAAATAAGCCCGATAGTGGCGCAAACTCCGCGAGCCAGCGCCAAGAGAAGCACCCCGCAAATCAAAATAAAACACCCAACACCATCGAAAACAATTATGGGCCAGATGCCTTGTTGTGCGGTGAATCGAAACTTACTGATCTCGCTCTTGTATTTTTTACTTTCTGTTTGGCCGTCGTTGGCTGGTTCAGCCTGCGGAGTAATGAACAAACGACGATTGATTTGGAACGGGCCTATGTTCTCTTGAGTCACGGCCAGCCGATTCTTGATGGACACGGGCACGTAATCCTTCCGCTTGAAACGGTAAACGTTGGTCGGATGACTGGAATTCTCAAAGAGATGCGCTACAAATTTGTTCACAAATTGCCCGCGAAGCCCGAAGAAGCAACGTGGAAATGGGAAGGTGGGGAAATGGATTGGTCTCTCCCACGAGACATAAGAAGGGATATGGGGGCTGTCTCTAGTCCATATCCAGGTCATATTTTCTTTGCGGGATTTATCAGATACCAAGACATCTTTAGTAAGAAATGGCATACGAGTTGGACGGCCATTGAATTCACCCCTGGCGGTGGGAAAGCAAATAACAAGCGTGGAGGGGGTGATCCTTGGAACGCATGGGATTAAGTCTCGCCCACTTCGAGCAAACGCTGCCCCTCCGAAGGCAAAAAAGAGCAGGACAGCCAAGACGAAAATCCAAACTGACCCACTACCTCCGGATTAGTCAATCAGCTTTTCCCGATGCCGGACCAGCCCGGCATGCGTAGCAAAGCCGAGGGCCGAACCTATAGGCCCGAGGCGTCTTGCGAAGCTAATATAAACACATTCAGCTCTTCCCGATCCCCGACCAGCCCGGCAGATGCGCGGCTTCGAGCGAACGCGCGAGACGCTTGGCGCGCTTGAGCGCCTTGTCGGGATCCCGGCGCAGCGTCTCGGCCGGAATCCGCCGCCGGAAGAAATCGGCCCAGAGGAATTCGGCGAAGGGCGTCGCGTCCTTGGGAAAATCGCCCTGCCGCCGCACTTCCGCCGCCAGGCTGCGAAAGGGATCGTCGGGCAGGCGCTTCAACGTCTTCGGCATGGCCGAGAAATCGCGCCGCCTGCCCTGGGCGTCGTAGGGATGCGCCCATTGCTGGTAATCCATCAAAATCCAGAATTCGTCGCGGTCGAGTTGCGACAGGTCGGCCAGCACCGCCACATGCACCGATACGATTTTCTCCTCCAAGAGCGCGCGGCCGAGGTGATGGTGGTCGGTGATGTAGAGCCGGCCCTTGGGGCCGCTTATGGCGGGGAAGCGGTGGTCGCGCAGGAAGCGCTTGGCGTCCTTGGGATCGCGCTTGCGCCATTCCTTGCGCTTCTTGGCCACCTCTTCATAGCCCAGCGTCATCTGCGTCGGCCGCAATTTCGCGAGCTTGGCCTTGATCGAGGTTGGCGTGTTCATAGATTTCAGTCTCATGGCTCTAGCGTAGTACAGCCGAGGGCCGAACCTTCAGGCCCGAGGCGTCGTGCGAAGCAAATCAATGCTCCTTCAACCACCCCGCCAGCTTGGGCCAGGTGTCCTTCGGCGCCTCATGCGCCACCACCATGCCGATATGGCCCAAAGGCGGCGTGAAGCGTTCGGCGTTGGGCAATTCGTCGGCCAGCGCCGCGGCGCTCAAGGGCGGCACGATGCGGTCCTGCGCCGGCACCATCACCAGGCTCGGCTGTTGGACGTTGCGCGGCTGCACCGCGCGCCCATCCACGCGCCATTCGCCCCGCCCCGGCGTGTCGCGCCCGTACCAGTCGCCCAGGCATTCCAGCGCCGCCGGCAAGGCCAGCGCCACCCCGTCATTGAGCCAGTCCTCGAGCGCCACGAAAGCGCGCGCCCCCTCGCCGTCCTGGTCCATGGTGGCGAAGCGCGAAAATTTCTTCACCGCCAGCAGCGGATCGAGCGCGGCGAACACCGCCTGCAACACGTCCACCGGCACCTCGCCCAGGCTCGCGAACGAGACCGCGAAGGAGCCCGTCAGCGAGCCCAGCAGCCGCGCCTGCTCCGGCCGTTCGGCGTGGAATTTCCACGGCGTCGCCAGCAGCGCCAAGGATCTCACCAGATCGGGCCGCCTATCCGCCAGCGCCAGCGCCAGATTGCCGCCCATGCAATATCCCAAGACTGAGATGGTTCCGCCGCGGTTGCTCTTTTGCTCCACACGACGGCCGGGCCCCTGCCCGGCCTGTGCTACGCCGGATGCTTGTGAAACCGCCTCGGCCGCCTTCTCCAGCCGCCCGGCGATGTAATCGGTCAGGGTGAAGCGCCGCTCCACCTCGCCCGGCGCGCCCCAATCGACCAGGAAAGGCCGCAAGCCCTGCGTAGCGAGATAGCACAACAGGCTGTTGCCCGGCGCCAGGTCGAGGATGTAGCCGCGATTGATGAGCGAAGGCACCGCCAGCACCGGCGCGCCCCCCGCCGGCGCGTAATCGAGCAGCCGCGTCGAACCCTCCTGCCACAACACGGGCATGTCCTCCATGTCGCGGCGGTAGGGGTGGTGGCGATAGGCCTCGATGCCCTTCAGGAACAGGCCGGCGCGGCGGCGCAGCTCGCGTTCGAGCGCCCGGCCGAATTCCGCGGAATCAGATGCTTCGAGGCTTTTTAGCAGCGCGCTGCCGTTTGCCGCCAGTTCCGGTTTCCAGGGCAGCGAGCCGCTTTTCAAGAGCGGCAAGGCGGCTTGCGAGCTGAGCCAGGTCAGGCTGGCGTTGGCCAGGTGCAGCGCCAGCGGGCGCGGCCCCTGGCGCGGCTGCGGCCGCGTTGCCGCCTGGTTCGGGGACGCCAAATCCACGCGCGAAGCCTCCCTGTTGCGGCGTCAGCCCCTTGAACAGCCCCGCCATGCCCTGGGCGAAGGCCGGGTCGCCCGCCATGGCGATCAACTGCTCCTGCCACAACGCCACATAGCGCCGGGCAAGCTCTGCGAGATCGGGCGGTTCCGCCATGAAACCATTATAGGCCGGGTTTATTGCGTAGCAAAGACGAGGGCCGGGCCCTTAAGGCCCGAGGCGTCTTGCGAAGCTAAGTAATAAAGGGGGTTCTAGCCCAGATAACAGGGGCCTTCCGCGTAGCAAAGGCCGAGCGTCCCGCGTAGCACCTGACGTGCGGAGCCAAGGGTAATCAAGGGCGATGGCGTCTTGCGAAGCAAAGAATATTGCGCTGCACAAGCCCATGCCATTCCTGGTATGCTTACCCTCATGGCAAGCGATACAGCAAAGACGGGCTCGAAGGCGGCCGAAACCCCGGGAAAAACCGAGGCCCCGAAGGGCGCGGAAACCCCGGCCACGGTCATCAAGAAATACGCCAATAGGCGGCTCTACAACACCGCCACCAGCTCCTATGTGACGCTCGACGATCTGAGCACCATGGTGAAGCAGGGCGGCGAGTTCGTGGTCTACGACGCCAAGAGCGGCGAGGACATCACCCGCTCGGTGCTGACCCAGATCATCGTCGAGGAGGAGCAGAAGGGCGAGGCCATGCTCCCCGCCAATTTCCTGCGCCAGCTCATCGGGCTCTACGGCGGCAACATGCAATGGCTGGTGCCGAGCTATCTCGAGCACGCCATGGCCTCGTTCGCGCACAACCAGGACCAGATGCGCAAATCGCTCCAGGACGCCTTCGGCGGCATGTTCCCGTTCGGCCCGCTGGAGCAGATGGGCAAGCAGAACCTGGCGCTCCTGGAAAAGACCATGCAGATGTTCACGGCCTTTCCCACCCCCGGCGGCACGGGCGGCGCCGGCGCCGGCGGCGAGACCAAGCCCAAGGATGCCGCCGCCTCGCTCAACGAGCTCAAGGAACGCATCAACGCGCTCCAGCAGCAGATCGAACAACTCGGCAAGAAGCCGGAGAAGTAAGCTCAAAATTCAGAGAATATATATTTACACCCCTGGGATTTGTACTTAGCTAATTTCTGGCATAAGTCGCACGCTGTTTGCGGCACCGACCAGTTCAAACAGATGCTCTTGAAACTTTTTGGCTTTCGCGATTGCAGCAGTGCGCTCCCGTCCCTGTGGTATCGGGATTAGAAAAGTGTCATCCCACGCGCCAAGTTTGAGTTCCGGCTGGCTGGCTGTCTGTGCGAGGTAGTAAATCTGACGGCGGCATAGCTCACTGCGTAACGCATACCAAAGCAGCAAACCATCATCTTCACTTTTTGGCCGAAGGACAATGAAGCCGGAGGTGCAAATCGTTCCGGCAAATTGCTCTGGCACAAGCACGACCGTCCCGCGTGAACTATTGTTGATTGCGACCAGCACATCGCCTTTCTGGATTCGATACTGTCCACGGCTCGGCAATTCATCGAATGTTCCGACAATATGCGAGACTATGAGTCCGTATTCGGTGACATCGCCGATCTCTATGTAACGAAGTCGCTCACCACTCTCTAATAACTCCGTGGCCTCAGCCTTTTTGATCTTCGGCGCTCGCGGAAAATCCTTGCCGGTCTTTATTGCGACCATACCGCTTTTGGCGAGCTTATGTATTTCATTACGAGTTTCGGAAAGTTCTGGTGCGTAGAAGAACGCATCCAATCTCTGCGAGGATAGGTCTTTCGGGGCGGCTAGAAATACCTGCTCGGGACATTCTAGGTTTTCGTTCCGATCTTGATTGCGCTTAAAAATTGGCGTGAATTTTCCTGTCCGCTTCCATTCCGAATAGATGGTGATGATGTCGTTTAGATTATTCCGGTGCGGGGTGTCCTTCAGGCTATTGTCATGCCCGATATTATTGCTGATGGACATGAAGACGTGTCCCTGCTTGTCATCTTCCGTCACTTTCTTTTTGAGATGGATGGCAGACGTTTTAATGTTCGCCTTCGCCTTGAAAAAAGCATTGAACGGAAGCGAATGGACGCCTAGCAGAACGAAGTTTTTTAAAATCCAGTTCCGCACAGGCTGGCATGTTTCGCCATTCAAGATCGTATCGTCGAGGACAATGTGAATTTGTCCGCCTGGTTTCAAGAGCTTATAGTTTCTGAATAGGAACAAAATGTTGGATTTGATCTTTTTTTCATCCAGCGGCGATCCTTCTTCTGAATCATCACCGCTTGGTTCGGCCGGCACGCTCTCCATTGCTAATTGACGAATGATGCGTTCTTCATCCGGCTCATCGACGCTGTAAGACATGCTGAAAGGGGGATTGGTTAGAACCAGATCAAATTCGCCCTCTTTGATTGACGCAATATGATCTCTGACCTCATCCTTCTGTTCTGCCGTCATGTCGTCGCGAATCTGCGGGTCGTTATCAAGCCCATCGCCATGCACTATGTGACCGCCACCATCTCCATGCAGATACATATTGATACGTGCGACCCGGCTCACGCGCTCGTTCGCTTCTATCCCGTATAGCATTTCATCTTTGATATGAGTCTCCAGCGCCTTCTTGTCACATGGCCGCTGTTCGTTCTTGATGGCCGATACTTCAAAGGCCATTGCTTCGATCAGAAATCCTGCCGTGCCACAACATGAATCGACGATCTTGGGCGGCCTCAACACGTCAGGAAAATCCGTGAGGGCAATCCGCGTCATAAACTCGACAAGCGGACGCGGCGTGAAATACTGGCCCAAATCCTTTCCGCGTACCGCCTCGTTTAAGAAGACCTCGAACATGCGGCCGTTAAGGTCTTCGTCGATGGAACTAAGATCGATTCGTTCAAACCGCTTGATAAGCTCGCGGCATGTATCAGCGGTCAATTTTAACGGCTCGTTCGGCTCAAATATGCGCTTCTTGCCGCGCGGAATCTCGGCTTCAAGAGCATCCCGCAAAGCGAAAAAGAGAAGGTCGCGGACAGGATGTGGATGAGCAGCAAGGCCCGTCAACCATGGTGTTGTGAGGGGGAACAATGTTCCCGGCGCAACATTCCCGGCACGACGTTTTTTATCTTCCGTGATTTTCAGGAAGATGAATTTGCAAAATTCAAAGAACGCGTCCTGTGGTGCAAGCTTTTGCTTTTTCCAGATCAACTGATGCGCTTGGCTAAACAGCTTATTCAATTCATCCGGTGTCACTACATCAAACGCGAGCGCAGCGGATGGCGCGGTGTCCGCGTTCTGGTGTTTGATGTATGAGCGCAGCGCCGCCCATAACGGGGAACCGCTGACAAAATCGGTAAGGCGAAGAGTGAGAGTGGGAATCCCGCTGTCGTGACGATACAGTGATGTAATGTGACCGTTGCTAATCAGCAACCATTTAATGCGCTCGGCTTCTGTCTTCTCTCGATTAAAACTGAGCGCGTAACCGGCTGCCTGACCCCATGCCTCCGCGAGAGATTCTTTCGGTTTCTTGGCTTCAACAATCACGCGCGGAGCGTCTGTCGCCGCCTTTAGAATAAAATCAACTTGAACCTTCGTCTTGCGGACACCAGACGAGACGATCAGTGGCTCAATGTTCTTCTTTGGAATGATCGAATGGGGGGTAGCCTAAATTCTTGAACAGCGGCGCTAGGAGACGGGTTTCTACTTCCGCCTCTGAATGCAGATCGTGCGAATCGAGCTTGAATAATGCGCTGTAGGCCATTGCGCCTGATTAAAGGCACAATTCCAGAAATTTCACAAGCCTGCTGCTGAGTTTTTTAAGACGCCGCTTCCGACAAGAGCTTGCGCGGCGAGGGCGGCAGCTGGAGCCAGGGCTTTTCGAGCGAGGGCGCGCCGAAGAGATAGCCTTGCAGGAACTGGACGCCTTCGCGCCTCAAGAGCGCCGCCTCCTCGGGGGTCTCGACCCATTCGGCCACGGTGGCGAG